>Ga0185299_10000064_pt1 | contig 324770 bp, 296 predicted proteins | sample PaiPotPPA55metaG_FD_128002 | JGI IMG/M metagenome (GOLD analysis project Ga0185299, IMG submission 128002) | Iron sulfur acid spring bacterial and archeal communities from Banff, Canada, to study Microbial Dark Matter (Phase II) - Paint Pots PPA... ...
GGACACCGGTGACCGCGGCATCCGCTTCCGGGACACCGGTGACCGCGGCATCCGCTTCCGGGACACCGGTGACCGCGGCATCCGCTTCCGGGACACCGCTCACTGAAGGCCTTATCGAGCGCCGCTGGTCACCGATCCGGCTGGACGATCAGATCGCGGGCCAGGATCGCCGTGAGTGTTCGCATTGCCGCGACCATGTCGAAGGACTCATCGAGCAGCCACTGCTCCTCGAGACCGGAAATCGCCGCGATGACCACCGAGGCCACCGCGGCGGCGTTCGTACCCGCGCGGACCTCACCGGCCGCGATGCCGTTCTCGACGACGCCCGTCAGGTTGTCGCGTAACTCGGTGAGGCGTTCGGCCGCCCAATTCCGTGCGAATTCCGGGGCGTCCGCCTCGAAGATTCCGAGGTGTCCGAGCCAGGTCAGCTCCCGGTTCTGCTCGTTGCGTGCCACGATGGCCTCCGCGATGTTCAGGGCGCGCTGCAGCGCCGGTCCCTGGTATTCGCGGCCGACCTCGGCTGCTTCGACCGCCTGCCGGTCACGTTCGGCCAGCACCGCCGCCAGCAGGGCTTCCTTGCTCGGAAAGTGATGCAGCAGACCGGATCTCGTGATACCCGCCGCATCGGCAACGGCCGCGAGCGAGGTGCCGCGATATCCGCTCGCCCCGAACAGGGCCAGGGCCGCGGACACGATGCCGGCCCGCCGTGCCGCGCCGGCCCGTTCCGCGTCGCGGGTTGTCGCCATCTGTTTTCAACTCCCCACGGATGGATCAGGATTACCTCGCCAATTCGCAGCAATCCTACTGTCGGATCGGTCGGCCGGGCCGGACCCAGCAGCCGACGAAACGCCGCCACTGCCGCGACGGTCCAGCGGATCAGCCGAATAGTCTGCGCACGAACGGAATCGAGTCCGGTTGTGAGGCCAGTACCGTGCCGCTGTGGTCGGTGGGGTAGATCTTGAAGGTCAGGGGCTGTTTGTTGGCGGTGAGGACCGCGGCGAAGCGCAGGGTTTCCGGGGTGATCACGTCGGTGTCGATGAGGCCCTGACCCATGAAAAGCGGCTTGTCGTAACCGGATTCGGGCAGGCCGAGGTAGCTGGCGAGTAGACCGTGGAAATCGGGGATGTCCGACAGCGGCCGGCGCAGGAGATTGCCGCCGACGACCTTCTGCGTGTTCAGGGCGACGGCGAGCGGTGTCAGGCATTCCGTGTGTGCCCGGTCGACCCAGTACCGTCCCGAATTCGTCAGGTACGACTCGATATTCAGCTCGGGGTAGGTGGTGCGCAGGCCGTTGAGGATATACAGCACGTAGGCGGTGCTCTCGCCGCCCAGCGCGATCGGCGGCACACCCGGGCCGAGCGGGGTGATGACATCTTCGATGTAGGCGGGCGTGCCGGTGGCGACCGCACCGCGGTAATCCAGTTCCGGTCCGCCGAATTCGGAGGCGTAGCGGGCGGTGGAGACGGCCGCGCCGGCGCCCTGTGATTGCCCGACGACCACCCACTTCTTCGCCAGCACGTCGTAGTGCCGGGTCGCGGCCTCGACCGCGTCGACAACGTTGTGCGCTTCGACCTTGCCGTCGAGGTACGGGTGGTCACCGGGGGTGCCCAGGCCGGCGTAGTCTGCGGCGACGATCGCATACCCCTGTTTCAGCCAGGTGCCGAGGTAGGCCCAGTCGCGGTCGACCGCGGCCGGACCGGCGATGCTGTAGGCACAGTCGTCGCCGATCCCGACGGTGCCGTGTGCCCAGGCCACGACCGGCCAACCGCCCGCGGGCGGTGTACCGGGCGGGAAATAGACAGCGGCGCTGGCGACGGTCGGTGCGTCGCGCACGGTGGTGGTGTCGTAGAGGATACGTTGGGAGTTCACCGAGCCGGGAAGTGTCGCCGCCGCCGAGAGTGGCTGCACGGCAGTCACAGTGCCCGCGGCAGGCTCGGCCCGGGCGAGTGGCAGCCGTCCCAGACTGGTGGCCGCGGCGACGACCAGCGTGGCTATGCCCAGCTTCCGCATTGTCTGTTCGATCATGCTCCGAGAGGCTAACAGACCGACTATGCGGTCTGTTAGCTCCGTGCCTGCTCAGCCGAGCGGAAGTTGCAGCGAGGCCGGCGCGCCATCCAGCGAACTGAGGGTGATCTCGGTGTAGGGCGCGTTGGCGTTGGAGTAGAGCGGATCCATGCCGTCGACGACCAGCATCACTCGATGTCGTTGCGGCACATCGTAAGCGGCCGCCTGTAGCTCCCAGGCGACGGTGGTGGGACCGTCCACCGCGAAGGTGTTCGGCTCGTGGGTGATGATCCTGCCTACCCCTCGCTCGTCGACGTCGAGCAGATAGGCCACCACCGTCACCGACTCCTCGGTGCTCTCGACGGTCAGCTGCAATCGGGAGATCCCGCGGATCCGCCGGGCGACGTTACTGCCCGACGCGAACAGCGGCCCGGTCGCCCAGACCAGGGCATGGCTGGGGTCGATGTCGTTCGTCTGATACTTCTTCGGGTTGCCGGCCCACTCCGCCTGGCCGGTCGTCATGATCGCGTCCATCGCAATCACTGCGGGCTCCTTGCCCACGGTAAAGCTGCGCTGCCAGCCGGCCGTGGGATCCGAGCTCAGAACGCCGGCGCCACCGGTCGTTTCGGAGGTCAGGTTCAGTGTTTCGACCTCGGTGGTGACATCGGCCCACGAGGCGCTCTCCTCGCGCCGCGCCGGCTTGGTGATCACGTTGTCGTCGTTTCCGGAGGGAGCCGTCACATAGGTGAACATGACCTGGTTGTTCACCTCCTGCCAGTTTTCGACACCGTTGCTTTCGCCCTTGAGGTAATGGTCGAGCCAGGCATATGCCTCGCGCATCGGCACATTCGGGGTGAGACTCGGCGCTATCAGACCCGGCCCCTCCGGTGCGGCGTGATCGCCGATCCACATGTTCAGCCGTTTGGGTCCGGCCAGCAGATCGAAGGTGGTCAATACCTGATTGGCGGCGAACAGGCCCTCGTGCCAGGTGTTGGAAAAAAGGGTCGGAACCTGGGATGGCCTCTGCCTGAGATAGGTTTCCGGCGCGCGCACGGTGCCCCACCGCACGACGTCCTCCATCTCGCGGCCGGCATCGAACTTCGCCAGAATATCTTTCGCCTCGTCGTCGAACTTGTCCTCCAGGGTGCCCCCGGTCAGGCTGACCAGGGCCCTGACGGCCGCGAGGTGGCGAGTGCCGTTGTTGTACAGGCTGGTAGCGAGGTTGCCCCAGGTGCTGAGGGCCACGACCGCGTCGACCCGGTCGTCGTGTGCGGCCACGAGCTGGCTGATGCCGGAGCCGTACGACTCGCCCAGGAACCCGACCTTGCTGGGCGACAGAGCGGATATCGCGTAGTCGAGCACCGTCGAGCCATCGGTCCAGTCCCGTTCGCCGCCGACATCGATGGTGCCTTCGGAGGTGCCGAACCACGGCAGGTTGGTGTCCGGCAGGACGGTCCAGCCGATTCCTCGCGGGGTGTAGGCCAGCACGTGGTAACCCTTGGCCGCGAGTGTGAGGTAGGCGTATTCGAACAACGGCCATCCGACCGGCGTCCACCCGGCGGGAATGACCACCAGCGGGCTCGGCTGGTTCGAGACCTGCCGCAGCATATGCGCGGACAGACCTGTCCCGTCCGCGGCGGTGATGCGCGGAAACGTCGGGACGACCAGCCGCAGCGCCCGGCTCACCAAGTCTCCCACGTCATTTGGCACCAGCCCCGCACCGCTGCGCGCCTTCAGCGCATCGACCAGGTTCGAGGCGAACTGCACCGCCTCCGGACGGACCGCCCCGTATGAATCCCAGGCGCCTTGGGCAGCGATCTGTGCGACCTGTTCGGACGTGCTGCCTGGGGTCGAATCTCCCTGCGACATAACGTGATTCCTTCCCTGCCAGCTACTACGAACTGCATGTGGTAATAGCGTGACACAGGCGTAACGCGCTGTCATGAGATTGAAATATGTTGCGGCAGTGCAGAATTGGCGAACTCGAGGCCGTGTGCGAAACTGATCGCGACGGGTCACCGATGGGGCTGCGCGAACAGAAGAAGGCGAGGACCAACCGGCGTCCCCATCGACGATCTCACCTGAGCCTACGCCTCGGAAGAGACCCCGACAATGAAGCGCGGGAAGGGATCTCGCGCTGACTGTAGCGGCACAGGACTTCACCCGTGATGATCTGGGCGACCGACCGGAGTCCACTTCGCTGTGGTGATCACGGCCGACGTCCCGCCCGATTCACGGTGTAGCCGGTGAGTCACCAGGCGCCGACGTCCATGCGGTGATCAGGTCGTCCGGGGTGAGTGTGACAAGCCCGGGCAGGCTGGACACGCTGAAGCCGGCACGGGATACGGCCAAGAGCGGTGTCGAGTCGTCCGCGCCGGGCAGTTGTGCGCGGTGCAGGTAGAGCGGGGTGAGATCGTGACTGTTGAATTGCTTCTTGTCGAGCCATTTGATCGAGCCGACGGCGGTGATCTTCTTGGCGATCGGCTCCTTGTCCGCGCAGACAATGTCGATTTCGGGGTCATTGGTGCGGGTCCAATATCCGCCTACTGCTCGAGTGTCTTCCGGGAGCAGATCGGGCAGCCGCCGCAGCGATTCGCGGACCACCGACTCTACGGCGCGTCCGCGCCAGGAGGTCCAGTTGCGCTGCACGCGCGCAATTGTCAGGTCGCCTCGTCCGCGTTCGACTTCTGACAGATGTGGGCCGATGAATGCCAGCCAGAATCGTAGGTGGGGGTCAGCGACGATGTAGCGCGTTTCCCTGGACGGTCGCGTCGACAAGGGAGTGAGCGCCTCGACGATTCTCTTGTCGGTCAACAGTCGCAACGCTCGCGCGAGGCTGGCGGGCGGAAGGTCGGCGGCGCGGCCGATGAGCGTGTTGGTGCGTTCCCCGGAGCCGATGGCGCCGAGCACCTGTCGGGCTTGCGCGTCCTGGGGGAATTCCGCGGCCAACGCCCGCTCGCCGCTGACCAGTAGTGCTGAGGTGGGATCGGTGAGCGCGTCGGCGAGATATTCCTCGGTCGAGGCGCCGTGTGGCCATTCGTCGAGGATCAGCGGCAATCCGCCCGAGATGAGAAATGCGTCGAACGCGTCGGCCGCCGACAGCCCGAGCATCTGTGCCGTGTCGGCCGGGTTGAGCGGCGGTACAACCATTTCGGTGGCTCGTTGATGGAACGGCCGGCCGTATTCGTTGAGCGCTTCCATCATTGCCAGGTCGGACCCGATGCATAGCAACAGCACCGGCTTGCGGGAGAGTTCTCTGTCGAACACCTTCTGCAGGCTGCCCTCGAATCCGGAGTCGTTGGCGATGAGATAGGGCATCTCGTCGATCACCACGACGCTGGGCCCGTCGTCGGGAAGTGTCGCGGCCAGCAGCGACAGCGCCGCATCCCAGTCGCGAGGGTGCTGGCCGGAGAATCTCGTCGCGTCCGGCAGTGTCGAAGCCTCTCCGGCCGTCACGAACCCGCGCAGGTCCAGCTCCATCGATCGTTGTGCCGAGGCGGTGAAATAGAGATACGGAAGCCCAGAGCGCTCGACGAATTCCTCCGCCAGTCGGGACTTGCCGACCCGCCGCCGCCCGCGCATGAGGATCGCCCGCCCTGGTCTGCCCGCCCGCCCGCCGGCGCGCACCCGGTCGACGGATCGCTCCAGCAGACCGATCTCCCGCTGGCGGCCGATGAACGCATCCATCCAGATGTCTCCATTCTTGATACCTTCACCCACGATGGTATCAAGAATGGATGATGTCGCAATATCGAGTTCGATGAGCCGACGGAGATTCGCCTGGCGTAGCTTGCGGTGTGGCGAAGGCGGGGTTGCGCGAGGACACTGAAGGCGTAGCGGCGAATTCGTCTCCAGGAGCAATGCGATGGCATCCGACAGGCCCTTCGGTATCGACCCGGAAGAATTCGAACGTGCGTTGCGGGAGGCGGGGATCGAATTCCGCGACCTCGTCGGGAAGGCCGGCGAGTACATCGATCGCGCGGGCATGACTTCGCTGCTCGGTCGGTTTGTTCAGCCGGACCGTACGCGGCCGTCGAAACCGGACGACCAGACCGCCGGTGAAACCGGCAGCGGGGTGTGGGTCATCTACAGCATCGACGACGCCGGCGGGGCCAGGGTCGAGCAGGTTTTCCCGAGCGAACTCGAGGCTTTGCGCGCGCATCGCGACAATACCGACGAGCACCGTCGCGTACGGTTCCTGCCCTACGGCGTCCCTGCAACCGCGCTGGACACGCCCTGACAGGACGCCCGCCGGAGCCGGCACGTCGACCCTGCCACGGGTGCATTGAATATTTTCCCAGGATGTACTACCTGCCGCCGCCCTCGCGTGCCCGGTTACGTGGCAGACCGCGGGGCCTGACGGCGATGAGGCACCTGACGAATACGCCGCCGGCCTAGGTGCTGGATTGCCGCAGCGCCTACCCGGCCTCTGTTGGCGGGTTGCTGCTCCAGTCACAGGTCAGCGGTCCCTGTCGGCGCGGAAGATGGGCCAGCCGATGTCGGTTTCCCAGGTATTGGGGTCGGGGCCGTGGTGGGCGTCGCGCAGGTAGTACTCGCGTAGCGGTCCGTCGACGCTGATTTCGTGGCGGGTGACGTAGGAGCCGAGTTCGCCGTAGGTGAGATCCACGTCGTCGAGGGGGCCGTGGTGGGTGATGATCGCCAGCTCCGCCGGTGGGACCAGGAAGGGCTCGACTCGGCCCACAGTGCGGACGGCATCGCGGACGGGGATGAAGACGGTGGCATGTCCGTGGTCGTGTTGGTAGAGGTCGCTGGTGTAGAGGCCGCCGCTGGCCCCGGTCTGCGTCAGGTTCTCCGCGCGGACGGTGGCGTGAAGTTCATCGAGCGCCTGGTGCCACCAGGCCAGGATGTGGTGGCGGTCGACGGATTGCCGGATGGCGACCGCTGGGGTCGCCGGTACCGTGCGGTGTTCGACCGGCGCCTGGGTCGGCGGGCGCCGTAAAAGATTGCGTAGGGAGCTGACTGCTTCGCGGGTCTGGGCCAGTTCGGTTTCGAGGCGATCGAGATGTCCGGCGATCAAAGCGTTGCGGCTCGCGGAGTCCGGGGCGGCGAGTACGGATTTCACGTCGGGGATGGGCATGTCCAGGTCGCGCAGGCGGCGGATGACCTGTGCTGCGGGGATCTGATCGATCGAGTAGTAGCGGTAGCCGTTGCGGGCATCGATCTGCGCGGGCTCCAGCAGGCCCACCTGATGGTAGTGATGCAACGTCTTGACGCTCAGGTGCGTCATTCGGGAAAAGTCCCCGACCGTCAGTCCCGCGTTCATGCTCCCAGTGTCAGTGCTCCGGCTACCGGAGGGGCAAACCGCGGCGTGCGTGTTGACCCTCCTGGTACCGGAGGGGCGAGGGTGGTCACCGAGGCCACCGGACCGGGTGGCACTGACCAAGGAGAATCATCATGACCGCCACTCTCACCGGAGTCCTGGCCGAGCATGTCAAGGCCGTGAATGCCTTCGACACCGCCGCCATTGTGTCGACCTTCGCCGACGATGCTTTCGTCAATGACGCACGCCGGGAGTTCCGGGGTATCGAGGCGATCCGCGGGTGGGTCGCCCGGGAGATGGTCGGGGACAAGGTCACCCTGGAGGTGACCGAGATCCTCGACCATTACGGCGACACGATCGTGCGGGCACGCTACGACGGTGAGTATGACAAGACCGGCCTGCCCGCCGAGCTGATCATGACCAACTACTTCACCGTTCGTGACGACAAGATCGTCAGTATGATCGTCATCCGCAACCAGCCGGTCTCCTGAACCGCTGAGCCGGGCCGAGCACCCGCTCGACGGGAACGGGCGTGACCACATCGAGGGTTACGGCTCCGCTAACTCAGGGCCGCAGCTCCAGGCGTCGCGCGATGTGGTGCGGATCGGCGTGACCGCCCGGGGTCCTGTCGGCGGGCAGTTGCGCCACTAGATCCGCGGCCCGGCTCAAAGAGCAACCCGCACCGAAGAGTTCGCGGACCAGCACGATGCGTTCGGCCACCGAATGACGCGAGTCGGCGAACGATCGGGCGAGGCCGGTTATACCGTCGGACGAGAGTACTTCGTGCAGGGCGGGCAGTTCGTGGCGGCAGTGTTCGGTCAGCAGCGGCAGGAGCCGGCCCTGGCCGGACTCGAACGTCGGTGCCAGCGCGACCACGAGTCGCCACACGAACTGCTCGTGCGCGCCGCTGAGTAGCGGGTGCTCGCCGGCGAAGGCATGCCAGTCGACATCGTTGGCGACCGCGAGGATCAGGTCCAGCGGGGCGCCGAGGGCGACAAGGCTGTTCAGGCGGCAGGACCGCAGGGTCCTGTCCAGAAAATCGCCGGGTAGCCGGCACCGTTCCGCCAGCAGGACGGCATCATAGAGATCCTTGCCCAGTGGACCCGGCGTGCCATCGTCGTCATCCTGTTCATCCTCCTCGAGCTGGGCGTCGGCGACGAGCCAGGCGATCTTCCATGCCAGCGACTGCCGCAGGGTCGCGGCCCGCAGCATCACCGGCGGGCCCGGCAGGCTCGACCGCGGGATCGGCGTCAGTTCCGGCGGGTCGTGCAGGGGCTCGTCGACCGCGACATCGATCTGGACGGTGCCCACGTGTCCACGCCCGTGCCAGGGCAGGAGCAACCGGGTGCCGGGCAGACCGCCGTAGCGGTAATCGTCGCCGATGTCCTCCTGCCATATCCGGCGGTCGATGAAGACCGAACTGCCCGGCCGGCGGGACATCGCCGCGGCATCGGAGACGATGTCGTGGAACATCTCCTCCGCCGATGGCTCGTCGGCTCGCTGCCGCCTGTGGTGCACGACGAAGTCCAGGTCGCCGGGCTCCCGCGCCCACACCCCGAACCACGCCTTGGCCAGCATGCTGCCGCGCAGCACCAGGCGCGGCGACCACGGCGACTCCGCGATGGCGGCTAGCACATGATCGAAAGCCTCTCGCCGGGCGGTCACCCAGTCGGCGCCGTCCTCGGGCTCGGTGAAATACGAGGGCAGGGGGGCGGTCATCGGGGCACCGCCGGCTCGGCGATCCAGCCGTCGTCGACCGACTCGTTCGTGTCAAGTACCACGAATTCCCGCTCGACGGACAGTATTCGGTAGTCCGGCAGCACCGCCAGCAGATCCGCCAGCCGGGCCTCGGCGGTCCGGTTGCCCACGGCCCGGCAGCGTTGGGTGACGAACCGCTCGGTCCGGCCGTTCGGCCGGACCCGTCGCGCATTCGCGGACACGTGCGCTCGGTGGTCCGTGACCGCTTCGGCCAGCTGTTCCGGTGCCGTGCCGGCAGGAAGCAACAGTTTGATGTGGTGCTCGAAGTAGTATTGCGGCCCCAGTGCCGCGGCCGCGTCATCGGTGTCGGGGACGCCCTCGGCCCACGGCGTCGCCTCGAGCTTCACTCGCGTCACCTCGAAACCGGCCTCCGACAGCCTCGTAACCACCGTGTCGATCCACTCGCGCACCGCCACGGTCGTTCCGGATCGCCGCGCGGTCAGCATCGGCTGATCAGGCGTGCGTCCGCGCAGCAACACGATGTGCGTGAACTTCATATCATGGTGCGCCGCATAGCGTTCCAACGCTGCCGCCGTACCGGGATCGGCCGCCCCAACGGTGATATGCGCCTCGAAATCACCCCGCACCGCCGCTAACTCAACCTTCATCACCCCCTTATCGAAGCAGGGACCACCGACAATCCCGGGGTGTGCCCTAGCCGAGTGCGCGCATCACCAGGGCCAGGTGGAGGCGGAAACGGTTGTCAGGGTTGGTGAGTGGGAAACCCAGGACGGTCTCGGCGTGTTCCAGGCGGTAGGCCACCGTGCTGTGGTGGCGGTAGACGAGGGCGGCGGCCTTGCGGACCGAGCCGGTGTGGCAGAAGGCGCGCAGGATCGAGAGCAGGTCGTCACCGCCGGGTTCGGCGGCGATGCGATCCAGGGCGGCGACGTCCGGTGAGCTCGAAATGTCCTGCGGCCGTAGCCGCTCGGCGAGCACCAGCAGTCCGCCGAGTTCGTCGGACCGCACGATGGGGCCCTCGGGCGAGGCGAGCCGCAGGGCCGTGCACGCGTCCCGCCAGGATTCGGTGGCCCGGATGGCCGGTAGCGCGGGCCCGATGCCGGTCCGCGCATCGTCGAGCGGGGTGATCGAGGCGCCCGCGCGCAGCAGGGTCACCACGTGGTCGCCGACCTGAGCCGACGGCGCGGAAACCTCCGGCATCCGCGTCGAGACCGCGACCCGGAGCGGGGCGGTCGGGGTGAGGCCGAGCAGATGCAGGCCGCGGGAACGCTCGGCGATACCGGCCGAGGCGGAGACGACCAGCTCGACCAGGGCCGGATCACCCACGGCCGGAAGGGCATTCACGGTGCGGTCGAGCACGATCGAGCCGGACAGTGCGAAACGCTCGAGCACCATCTCGTCGAAGGCCAGTGCCCCGGCCGGCCGGGACAGCCAGAACGACGCATCGCCGGACACCCGGATCTGCGCGCCCGCCGGTGGACCCAGCACCTCGATGGTTCCGGACGGATCGGCGCGCAGGACCAGCCCGCGCCCGGCGGCCTCGATGCCGACCGGGCACTCGGCGAGCGCGGCCGTGTTCCGCAGCAGCGCATTCAGATCGGCCTTGCCCGTCGTGAGCGCGTCGAAGAATCCGATCACCCGGACGGCGCTCGCGGCGTCGGCGTCCAGGCCGGACAATCGCAGTAACAGGCCCTTCATGAATCGAGGCTACCGGCCCCGAGCCGGGTCCGGGGGTCTCCGCCGGGCGGCGGAATCTGCGCGCCCGATCCCCGCCATCCGGCGGCTGCGCCGTGCCACGGTGGTAGCGCATGCTCGAACGATCGGCGAGCAGAGAGGCTGCGATATGACCCCGTATGCAATCGACCCGGAGCTGTTGCCCTGGGTGGCAATGCTACCGAATATAGACCTGGGCGATATGGCCGCCGTCCGGGCGAGAATGGGCGAGACGCTCGGCATGCTTCCGCCCCTTCAGGTTCCGGGCGGTGTCGAGATCCGTGAGGTGCGGATCCCCGGCCGCGACGGGACCGAGGTCTACGCCAGAATATACGCATCGGCCAAGGCGGACAACGAACTTCGAGCCGGCATGGTGCATATCCACGGTGGCGGATTCGTCCTGGGAGACCTCGACATGTTCGAGCAGGGACCGGTCGACATCGCGGCGGCCTGCGATGTGGTGATCGTCGCCCCCGACTACCGGCTCGCGCCGGAGCACCCGTTCCCGGCCGGTCTCGAGGACTGCTACGCCACCCTCGAGTGGCTCGCGGCGAACGCCGGTGACCTCGGCGTCGACCCCGCCCGCATCGCCGTCGGCGGGGAAAGCGCCGGGGGCGGACTGGCCGCCGCGGTCGCGCTGCTTGCCCGGGACCGGCAGGGGCCGGCGCTGAGCTTCCAGTTCCTCGAGATCCCCGAACTCGACGATCGCCTCGACACCCCGTCGATGCGGCGGTTCGTCGACACCCCGCTGTGGAACCGGCCCGCGGCCGAGTGGAGCTGGAAGTACTACCTCTCCGGCACGCCGGAGGTGCTCGGGCTGCGGTACGCCGCTCCGGCGCGGGCCGAGGACCTGACCGGCCTGCCGCCCGCCTTCGTCTCGACCTGTGAGTTCGATCCGCTCCGCGACGAGGGGCTGATCTATGCGCAACGCCTGCTCGCGGCCGGGGTCAGCACCGAGCTGCACCACTATCGCGGCACCTTCCACGGCTCCGAACTGATCAGGGACGCGGACATCAGCCGCCGGATGGCGGCCGATCGGATAGGGGCTATGCGGCGGGCACTGGGCTGATCGGTGCCTAGGCTGCTCACCAATGCGAAACCAATGGGTGCGTGTTGCCCGCCGCAGCCGTCGCTTGCGGCCTTACCCGTTGGGGCGTTGGCAAGCCGGCCGGATCAACGTCGACCGCTGCTGACCGCCGGCCGCGAGCGCTGCCAGGTCAGTCGCGGAGCTCGGCCGGGAGGGCGTGGGCCGGGACGTTCTGGTAGGCGACCGGGCGCTGGAACCGCTGGATCGCGGCCGTTCCGACGGAGGTGGTGGTCGGCGCGGTGGAGGAGGGCCAGGGACCGCCGTGCTGCTGGGCGTCGCTGACGGTGACTCCGGTCGGCCACTGGTTCCAGATCACCCGGCCGACCCGCTCCGCGAGGAGGTCCAGGATCCGCAGGCCGTCGGCATCCGATCCGTCCGTGCCCTGCACTGTCCCGGTCAGACTGCCCTGGTAGGTCTCCAACACGGCGGCGACCTGGTCGAGGGAGTCGTACTCGACGATCAGCGAGGCCGGGCCGAAGATCTCGGTCTCCGCCAGCGATGGGTCGGCCAGTACCGCGCGCGCCGTAGTCCGCAGCAGGACCGCATCCGGTGAGCCGTCCGTTCCCGGTGTCCGGCGGGCGATCTCCACGCCCGGCCGCCGGGCGACGGAGTCGAGGGCGGCCCGGAAGCCGTCCTCGATGCGGTCGTTGAGCATCGGTCCCGACGCGGCGGCGGGCACCTCCCGCAGGAATGCCTCCGCGTCCGGCACGAGGACGACTCCGGGCTGGGTGCAGAACTGCCCGGCACCGAGCAGTGCGGACTCGGCGAATCCGGTGGCGATCTCGGGCCCCCTGGCCTGCCAACCGGCCGGGGTGACGACGACCGGGTTGGTCGCGCCGAGCTCGCCGTAGAACGGGATCGGGTCGGGGCGCCCGGTCGCCAGGTCGAACAGGTAGCGACCGCCACGGGTCGAACCGGTGAAGCCGACCGCCTTGATCCGCGGGTCCTGGACGGCCCGCACCCCGGCCCGCTCGCCCTCGACCAGTCCGAACAGCCCGTCGGGCGCACCGGCCGAGGCCAGGGCGGCGGAGACCACCGAGGCGGTGAGCCGGGAGAGTTCGGGGTGCCCGGGGTGCGCCTTGACCACCACCGGGCATCCGGCGGCCAGCGCGCTCACCGTGTCGCCACCGGCGACGCTGAACGCGAAGGGGAAGTTACTCGCGGCAAAGACCAGCACCGGTCCGATCGGCACCTGGGTGCGGCGGATGTCGGGGCGCGGTCCCATCGGCCAGTCGGGGGCGGCGTGGTCGATGCGCGCGTCGGTGAGCTGCCCCGCCGCTGTCCGGTCGGCGAAGAGTCGGGCCTGGAAGGTCGTCCTGGCCAGCTCGCCGGCGAGCCGTCCGGCGGGGAGGTGGGACTCCCGCCCGGCCACCGGAAGCAGCTGTTCCGCCGCGGCGTCCAGGGCGTCGGCGATCGCGTGCAGCCAGCGGGCCCGGTCCTGCGACGAGGCCCGGCGGGCGGCCCGTGCGGAGCTGTGCGCCGTGGCCAGGGCCGCGTCGACAGCGTCATCCGACGAACTGTCGTGCGGGACTTCGGTATTGACAGTGCTGCCCGTGCTGTTCACGGGACCTCGCTTTCGGGGGTGTCGGCCGATGCCCCGAGGGGCATCGGCCGGTCAGGTGACGATTGCGTGCGATGCCATGTCGGCGAGCGTCCACTCCTCGACCTCGGCCAGATGTATGGCGGCGGCCTGTTGCGCGGCCTCCACGTCCCGGGATCCCATGGCGTCGAGGATCTCGAGGTGCCGTGCGGTGGAGCCGGCAAGCCGATGTCGGCCGGTGGCGCCGAGCACCCGCAGCCAGTAGACGAAGGGCTCGACCGACTCCCGGCTGGCGATGAGCCGGCTGTTGCCGGTGCAGTGGACGATCTCCCGGTGGATCCGGGTGTCGCTGGCGAAGAACGGCTCGAAGTCGCCCCGTTCCGCGGCTTCGAGCGCGGCGACGGCCTCGGCCCGCAGATCGGCGATGTGCTCGAGCGGCATCGCCTCGGCCGCGACTCCGGCCGCGAGCCATTCCAGGGCCTTGCGCAGCTGGCAGACCTCATGGACGTCCTGCCGGGTGGGCCGGGCGATGAAGGTGCCCGAGCGCGGTCTGGTCTCGATCAGCCGGTCGTGTTCGAGCTGAGTCAACGCATCGCGCACCGGGGTGCGCGAGACGCCGAACTCCTTGGCGATCGACTGCGGGTCCAGGCGTGCACCGGGCGCGTAGACGCCGGTGGTGATCCGCTCGCACAGGATGGTGTGCAGCTGATCGGCGATCGACTCGGTGACGAGCGCGAGCCCGCCGACGGTGGGGACTGGTGCGCTGCCCATCACACTCCTGTCGCATTCTTCACTTCACATCTAATCGATCAGATTAGCCTGCTTCAGCGCGGCCCGGATCCGCTCCCGCTCCGCGTCGGTGGCGGGCGCGAACGGGCGGCGGGGCAGGCCGGGTGCGCGGCCCTGGAGCTCGAGCGCGGCCTTCAGGGTGGCAGGCAGGTTGGGCGCGTCGACGGCCCGCCACACCGTGAGGATCCGTTCGTGCAGTTCCAGCGCCTTGGCGTGGTCACCGGCCTGGACGGCGTCCCACAGTTCGACGCTGAGCCGGGGGGTTACGGTCGGGATGGCCGCGAGGGCTCCGTGGGCGCCCATCACGAAGGCCGGATAGTGGAGGTCGTCCAGCGCGGCGAGGATCGTGAACCGATCGCGCACCCGGTGCAGCAGATCGGCCAGGAGATGGATGTCCCCACCGGACTGCTTGACGGCCACCACCTGCGGGACCTCGCGCAGCATCTCGATGGTTCCGATCGGGACCAGGGCCCACGGCACCACGTTGTACAGGACGATCGGCAGGTCGGTGGCCTCGCCGATCTCGCGGTAGTGGGCCACGGTCTCCTCGGGCGAGGGAGCGAAGACGTAGTGCACCGGGGTCACCTGCAGGGCGTCCACCCCGGCCGCCTTCAGGGCCAGCGAGTACCGCTTGGCCTGGGCGGTGGAGTTCTGGATGACTCCGCCGATGACCGGTACCCGCCCGGCGACCTCCCCGACGACGGTTTCGCAGATGGCGACGCTCTCCTCCAGTGAGAGGGTCTGCCCCTCACCGGTGCTGCCGCACGCGCAGATGCCGGTAACGCCCTGGTCGAGGAGGTACTTGACCTCTCCGCGGAGCAGGTCGAGGTCGACGGCGTCGTTCTCGTCGAACGGCGTGACCACCGTCGAGATCATTCCGCCGAGCTGGATCTTCTTCATCGAACCTCCTGGGTTCCGCTGGTGTCGCCGAGCTGGTGCGGACGGGCTGTGGTGCGGTGGGGCATTGCCGTTCCCTGTACTCGGATGTAATGTCTGATACATCAGAGCCTAGCATGCAGTCTGGATCATTGAAACCGCGAGCTATCGCCCGCGCCCCGAGTCGCAATGGAGCGAACCATGGACAATCCGGCCCCGGCCCGCCCGCCGACGGCCGCGGCGCTGCGCAGAGTAATCACCGCCAGCGCGCTCGGTACCACCGTCGAGTACTACGACTTCACCCTCTACGCGACCACCGCCGCGCTCGTCTTCGGCAAGGTCTTCTTCCCGAACTCCTCGCCGCTGCTCGGGACGCTCGCGTCCTTCGCCACGTACTTCGTCGGCTATCTCGCCCGGCCGCTGGGCGGCGTCGTCTTCGGGCACTTCGGCGACCGGCTCGGCCGCAAGAACGTCCTGATCACCACGATGCTGATGATGGGTCTGGGCACCTTCGCCGTCGGACTGCTGCCGTCCTACGGCAGCATCGGGATCGCCGCGCCCCTGCTGCTCGTGCTGATCCGGCTGGTCCAGGGCATCGGTATGGGCGGCGAGTACGGCGGCGGCCTGCTGATGGCGCTGGAGTACAGCCCGCCGCGCAGGCAGGGCTTCTTCACCTCGCTGGTGCACATCGGCACCCCGGCCGGCGTGCTGATCCCGGTCGGCCTGGTGACCGCGCTCGACGCGCTGCTGCCCGCCACGGCGTACAACCAGTGGGCCTGGCGGCTGCCGTTCCTGGCCAGCGTCCTGCTCGTGGGCCTCGGTGTGTACATGCGGCTGCGGATCACCGAGAGCCCCGAGTTCGAGAAGATGCGCGCCGAGCGCGAGGTGCAGAGCCTTCCGGTGCGCGACGTGCTGACCCGGCACCTGGGCTCGGTCGTACTGTCGATCCTGGCCAAGCTCGCCGAGAGCGGGCTGTTCAACATCTACTACGTGGTCGCCATCAGCTATGTCACCACCGAGCTCGCGCTGCCGAAGACCCCGGTGCTGCTGGCCTGTCTGGTGGCCTGCGGCGTGGAATGCCTCACCCTGCCGCTGTTCGGCGCGCTCTCCGACCGGATCGGCCGCCGCAAGGTCTATATCGCCGGGGCGCTGTTCCAAGTCGTCCTCGCGGCGCCGTTCTTCCTGCTGCTGGAGACCGGCAGCTTCTGGGGGTACGTGCTCGGCATGACGCTCGGTCTCGGTGTCGGCCACGCCGCGATGTACGGGGCGCAGGGCGCGCTGTTCGGTAACCTCTATCCGGTCGATATCCGCTACACCGGGCTCTCCATCACCCAGCAGGTCGGCGCGACCCTCGGCGGCGGCCTGTCCCCGCTGATCGGCACCGCGCTGCTGGCCGCCGCGGGCGGCGGGTGGGGCTGGCTGGTCCTGTATTGCGTTGCCGTCGCACTGGTTTCCAGCGTCGCGGCCGTCGGACTGCGCAGCGGCGAGAGCCGGTACACCCCCTCCGCGACGACCAGTACGTCCGAGCCCGGATCGGCCCGGTCGACGCCCTTCGTCCCCCAACCGTCCGAGAGGACCGACGCATGGTGAACCAGCTTTTCCTGCCCGAGACCGAACCGGTCGAGGCATCCTTGCGCGGCTTCGCCCGCGCCCACTCCAATCTGGTGGTGCTGCACGACGACCCGTTGTTCGTCACCGCCCTCGACCGGGACCCGCGGCGCCGTGTCGGCCTGCTCTCCGGCGGCGGCTCCGGCCACGAGCCGCTGCACGCCGGCCTGGTCGGCCGGGGGCTGCTCGACGCGGCGGTACCCGGCCGGATCTTCGCCTCCCCGCACAACCGTCAGGTCTACGAGGCCGGCCGGGCGGTGGCCGGGCCCGGCGGCCTGTTGCAGATCGTCAAGAACTACACCGGTGACCGGATCAACTTCGGCATCGCCGCCGAGCGGTTGCGGGCCGAGGGGATCGAGGTGCGCCGGGTCCTGGTCGATGACGACCTCGCCACCGAGAGCGACCGGACCGCGACCGGCCGCCGCGGCACCGGGGCCACGGTTCTGGTCGAGAAGCTGCTCGGCGGGGCCGCCGATTCCGGACTCGGGCTGGAGGAACTCGCCCGCCTCGGTGCGGAGTTCGCCGCGGCCTCGCGCAGTATCGCCGTCGCGGGCCGCGCCCAGACCTCGCCGGCCCGCGGCGGCGAGGCGTTCTCCCTCGGCGAGAACGAGATCGAGTTCGGGGTGGGCATCCACGGTGAGCGGGCCGCGACCACCGCCGCCCGTCCGCTCTTCGACAAGCTGGTGGAGCTGATGGCAGCCCGGGTGCTCGACGCGCTGCCGGAGGGCACCGAGCAGGTGCTCGTCCTGGTCAATGGGCTCGGCGCGACCACCCTGCTGGAGCTGTACGCCGTCTACGAGCAGGTCTGTGTACTGCTGGAGCGCAACGGAGTCGAGCCGGTCGGCCGGCTGGTCGGCACCTTCGTCCCGGCGCTGGACATGAGCGGATTCTCGGTCAGCATGACCGCGCTGCGCCCGGAGTGGCTCCCGTGGTGGCAGGCCCCCGCGCACACACCCGCCTTTCCCACTACGGAGGTTGCCCGATGAGCATTGACCAGGAGCGGGTGCTGCGCCGCTTTGCCGACGCCGCCCGCATCGCCCACCCGGCGCTGACCGCACTCGACCAGCTGGCCGGGGACGGCGACTTCGGCGACAACCTGCGCGAGGGTCTGGACTGGACCTGCGCCGCGCTCGACGCCGCCCCCGGCGAGCCGGCCATCGCGGTGGCCGCCACGGTCTTCCTCGACCGGGTCGGCGGCACCAGCGGTCCGCTGCTCGGTCTGCTCTTCCAGGAACTCGGCCGGGCGCTGGCGAACACCGGGGGCGGCGACGCGCCGGACGAGGAGCGGGCCCGCTGGGCGCGCGGCGTGCATGAGGGGCTCGCCGCGATCCAGCGGGTCGGCGAGGCCGAACCCGGCGACCGGACCATGGTCGATGCCCTGACCCCGGCGCGCGACGCGCTCGCCGCCGGGGCCGGGTTCGCCGACACGGCCCGTGCCGCGCTGGCCGGAGCCGCGGCCACCGCGCAGATCCCCGCCCGCCGCGGTCGCGCCTCCTATATCGGCGACCGGGTGATCGGCAGCCCGGACCCCGGCGCCACCGGCGTCGCCCTGCTGTTCTGGGCCCTGGCCGCGGTCGCCGAGCCGGACAGTCCGCTCGGCTCGGTGACAGAGCTGGTGCCCGTCCCCGCCGCTTAGCTCCGGCGTCAGGCGGCGGAAGGCGGCCACGGCGGACATGATCTTCACTGTGCCGGAACTCATTTCATACTGCTCGAGGTCCTTCGCACTGTATCCGGGAGACGTCATCCCGACGGCGCCCCTGGCCGGGAGCGGCGATGCCCGCACGCCTCGCATCGCTTCGGCGACTTAGGTGGCTACCGCATCCTTTTCGGCGTGTAGTCGCTGTTCGAGGCGTTCGCCCTCGATGTCGACGTCGGGCACGTATTTCGCGAACCACTGTGGGTGATACCAGAATTGGTAGCCCGCGATCGCCATGACCGCGGGCACGAGGGTGAGCCGCACGATGAAGGCATCGAGGAAGACGCCGACCGCGAAGCCGAAGCCGATTGCCTTGATCGTCGGGTCCTTGGTGATCATGAACGCGACGAAGATCGAGAACATGATCAGCGCGGCGGAGGTGACCACGCGCGCGGAGTAACCGGTCCCGCGTTCGATGGCGGCGCGGGCGTCGCCGTTCTTGGTGAAGTCCTCCTTGATCCGGGAGACGACGAACACCTCGTAGTCGCTGGACAGGCCGAAGATGATCGCCAGCATGATGATCGGCAGGAAGCTGATGATCTCCGTCGGAGTGATGCCGAAAAGGTGTTCACCCCAACCCCATTGGAACATTGCCACCACAGCCCCGAACGCCGCGGCGACCGAGAGCAGGAACCCGATGATCGACTTGATGGGCACGAAGATGGTGCGGAAGGCGAATGTCAGCAGGATGAACGCCAACCCGACCACGACGACAAGGAAGATCGGCAGCGCCGCGGACAGCTTGGCCGATACGTCGATGTTGGACGCGGTCACGCCGCCCACCAGAATATTGGTGCCCGTTGACCCCTCGATCGCCGAGCGATTGTCGCGGATCCGGTGCACGAGATCCGCGGTCGCCGGGTCGTTCGGTCCGGACTTGGGGATGACCTGGATCGTCTGCAGGTCGCCGCTGCCGGGACCGGGCGATACCGCGGCGACGCCGGGCAGTGTGCGCAGCGCCTCGGAGATCGGTTCGACCTGGCCGGGATTGCCCACGTTGTCGATCAGGACCAGCAATGTTCCGTTGAAGCCGGGCCCGAAACTGTCGCTGACGATGTCGTAGGCCCGGCGCTGGGTATCCGACGTCGGTTTCGCGGAGCCGCTGGGCAGCCCGAGGGTCATGTCGAGGGCCGGTACCGCGATCACCGCGAGCAGGGCGATCCCGACGACGACCACGGGGATTCGCCAGCGGACCACGAATCGCGCCCAGATCGCGCCCGCGGTCCGTTCGGGGCGTTCGACCGCCGTGCGCGCGACCGCCTCGTGGTGGCCGGGACGCCCCGGTGACTGGATGAACTTTGCCACCGTCCACCCGGCGAAGCCGAGCAGCGCCGGCAGCAGCGTGAGCGAGATCAGCAACGCCACGAATACCGCCGCGGCGGCGGTCAAACCCATCACCGTCAGGAACGGGATCCCCACGACGGACAGGCCGCACAGTGCGATGATGACCGTGATCGCGGCGAACACCACCGAGCCACCCGAGGTGCCGGCCGCGAGCGCCACGGACTCCTCGACGCTCATACCCGTCAGCAGATTATTGCGGTGCCGCGAGAGGATGAACAGGGCGTAGTCGATGCCACAGGACAACCCGAGCATCAACGCGACCGTCGTGGATGCCGACGCGATGTCGACGACCGCCGCCAACGCGGTGACACCCATCAAGGTCACCACGATGCCGATGATCGCGTTGAGAATCGGCAGACCGGCGGCGACGAAAGCACCGAAGGTCACCAGCAGAATCACGAAGGCGACGATCATGCCGACGATCTCGGGCAGCTCGGAGATCTTCAACTGCCAGCCGGGATATGCGCTGCCGGAGTACTCGACCTGGACGCCGGAATTCTGGGCCGGCGCCACCGCATCGCGAACCGCGTCGAGCGTCGCATCCGACACGTCCGCCGCCGCGTCCCGGTATTGCACGGTGCCGATGGCGGCCTGCTGGTTCGGCGCGATCATCTTCGTCTGAAACGGGTCACCGACAGCCACGACACCCGGGATCGTCTTCAGCTTCGCGATCGTCGCACCGATCGAGGCCACATTGCTCGCATCGGTGATCTTCGCATTGCCGTGGGTCGCGAATACCAACTGGGTTTGCCCGCCGCTGGCCGAGGGGAGCTTGTCGGTCAGCAGCGTTGCCGCGTTCTGCGACTCGGTGCCGGGGATGGTGAAGTTGTCGTTGGTTTTTCCGCCGCTGGCCCCGCTGAGCACGATCATCCCGACCGCCAGGAGCAGCCAGCAGGCCAGCACCAGCTTGCGGTGAGCGATGGACCATTTCGCGAGGCGGTACAAGTACGTGGACATTCGCCGACCCTTTCGAACACAACGAGAGACACGGGCACCTGTTATGGATGGTCGCTTCCGCTTGGACTATGCCCGACAGCCGCGAGATGCCTCGCCGCGACACGGCCCCTGAGCTCGGATTTCACACGAAGTCGCGGGATAAGGGAGTCATGCCGCGGTGCGCGCCGGTCGATTCGGTGAAATCCATCAGGGTTCCGCCACGAACTTGTCGGGCACCTCGGTGTGGGCCGCGCGCAGGAACTCGCCCAGGCCCTTGGCCTGCGGGTCCGGCCGGGTGCACGATGCGACGCCGTCGCCGAGGAAGCCCGCGATCACGAAGTTCAATGCGCGCAGGTTGGGGAACTCGTAGCGTCGGATCTCGAAACCGGCTGCATCGGAAACCATTTCGGCGAACCTGTCGACGGTGAGATGGGTGCGCAGCCAGTCCCATCGTTCCGGTGAGTCCGTCCAGACTCCGACATTCGCCTTGCCGCCCTTGTCTCCCGAGCGGGCCGCCACCACCGAACCCAGCGGTCGTCTCGTGGTCGGCCCGAAATCGACTGCGCGAGAGGCCTGTTCGTCGCCTCGGATGACCCCGCAGTAGCGGTCGTCGGTCTGCGGGCAGTGCGCGATCGCTTCCCGGGAGCCGTCGGCGTGCAGTACCAGCTGTTCGATCTCGGCGGCCGGGATGATCGCGGGCCAGTACACGCCGAATTCGGATGCCGATGACGGCGGTGTGGTGGTGGTGTGGAATCCGGCATAGCCGGCGACGGCGAGCTCGAGTACCGCGTTGGAGAAGGCGCGGTCGACCTTCGCCCGCTCGCGGTCCTTGACGGTGACCCGCAGGTGCGCGGTCGCCTCGCTCAACCGCGCCGGGTCTGCGCGGTCGTAGCGCAGCAGCTGGATGTCGACATCGTCGAAACTATCGCGCCCGCCGAGGATTTCGAACAACTGGTCGGTCGCCCAGCGCGCCTTCTCCTCGATCTCGAGGCCGGTCAGTACCAGGGTCATCGTGTTGCGGTAGCCGCCGAGGTAGTTCATCGCGACCTTGAGCGTCGACGGCGGGGGCGAGCCGGTGGCACCGGTCACCCGGACCCGGTTCGGGCCCTGCTGGGTCAGCTGCAGCGTGTCGAAATGCGCGACCACGTCCGGATTCAAATACACCGGGGAGTCGACCTCGTAGAGCAACTGTGCGGTGATCGTGCCGGGTGACACCAGCCCGCCGGTGCCGTCGTGCTTGGTGATGACGAAGCTGCCGTCGTGCGCGAGTTCCGCGATCGGCGAACCGGGGTAGCGGCGGTCGGTGACCTCGCGTATCTGCGAATAATTGCCGCCGGTTGCCTGCGGTCCGCACTCGATGATGTGACCGGCGGCCACCGCACCGGCGAGCGCGTCGAAGTCCGTTCGCCGCCAGTCGTGCCACCATGCCCCGACGCCCAGGATGAGGGCCGCATCGGTCACGCGCGGTGTGATCACCACATCGGCGCCCCGGGACAGCGCGGCGGTCCGGCTGCTTGGCCTTCCAGAGGATCAGCATGGTCAGCTCGGCGAGGTAGTCGCCGGTGACGACGTCGACCGGCCCGCCCTCCACCATCGCCTGGAATGCGGAGAGGCGGTCGCCGTAGAACCCCGACGCATTGCCGATCCGCACCGGCCGACGCGGTGTCGTCGTGTGATTCATGTGTCGAATTCCCTTCAGCAGGCGGCGGTTCGGCTGGGGCGCCCGTTGCCGGGTGCACCCGCGAAGGCCTGCGCTATCGCCATCCACGCCACCGCGACGGGGCCCTGGACGATCAGTTCGGTGTCCTCGGGGTGGCGGCGCTGGGTGACCACGAGCACGAAATCCTCCGCCGGGCCGCTCACCCGGTTCTCGGCATCGGCCGGTCCCCAGGTCCACACCGCGTTGACCTCGGGCGCGTCCAACTCCACGCGGACCGGTTCCGTGGGCACCTCCAGACCGTTGAGGCGATGGGCGAATGCGAACGTGCTCACCCCGAGATGCGCGATGCTGCGCAGCCCCGGGCTCAGCGGATGACCGACGCCCACGGCGTCGAAGATGTCCTGACCGTGTGCCCAGGTCTCCATCAGCCGCGCGGTGGCGCTGGAGGCCACGCTCATATCCGGCCCGAACCAGGGCAGCCGCCGCCGGGGATCGTCGGTGGTGAACGCGGCAAGCAGTCGGTTGCGGGACTCGAAGAACCAGTTCAGCAACTCGACCGGGGACATCTGCCGATGGGCCCGCGCCACCTGCGCGTCCCGGCTCGAATACACCGGCGCCCATATCATTTCGGCGCGGTCGAAGGCATCGCGCAGCGGATACTCCGCGGTCAGCGCCATAGTCTGCTTGCCCGCCAGTATCGACAGCGGTGCGTTGGCGACGATGGTGCGGGCGAGATCCGCCGCGCGCGTGTGTAATTGATCGGGTTCGGCCAACTGGTTGACGAATCCGATCTCGTGGGCGTGCTGTGCCGTCATCGGGGCTCCGGTCAGCACGATCTCCATCGCCACCCGGCGGGGAATCATCAGCGGAAGCGGTGCGGCCCAGGGTGATCCGCGCCCCACCCGCACCTCCGAGATGGCGAATGTCGCGGAGGTGGAGGCGATACACAGGTCACAGGTCTGCGCGAGCAGGAATCCGCCGGCGAATGCGGCACCGTTGACCGCGGCGATCGTCGGTTTGGCGACCTCGATATTGCGGCCGAACTGCGGGACGTAGTCGATCGGCGGTATCCCCAGTTGCTCCGCGGACATCTCCCCGAGATCGCCACCGGCGCAGAAGGCCTTCTCGCCGGCGCCGGTCAGCACGAGCACCTTCGCTCGGTCGTCGGCATTGAATCGGCGCACACCCGCGAACAGCCCGTCCCGCACCGCCTTGTTGAGGCTGTTGCGGGCGTGCGGCCGGTTGATGGTCAGCCAGGCGCCCGGTGTGATGCCCTAAGGCACCTGGGAGTCGGCGATGTCAGCGCGTGGGCGGGGCGTTGTAGTCGGCGGGCGGGCCTTCCTGCGGTCCGAGGGTCGACTCGAACGCCGCGGAGTAGGCGGCGAAGCGAGCCCTCCAGGCATCGGGTGCGGGAGCGAGTCCGGCGAGACGGTTCAGGCACTCATCCCAGCCGGCGGCGTTGCGGGCGGCCGCACCCGGCGGGAGTTCGTTGACCAGCACCAGCCGGGTTCCGCCCTGGTGCTCGGTCAGCTCGAAACGCAGGGTTTCCTCGCCCCAGGTGAAGTGCAACAGATGCGGCTCGTCGGCGGCCAGTACCTCGCCGGTGAGCGTCCGGTCGATGACCTCGGCCGGGAAGACGAAGGTTATTGCGGCGCCGGCCTGCCAGCTCCCACCACTGACGATCACCTCGCAGGGGAACCAGGATGTGAGCTGTTCGCGGTCGGTTATGGCCTGCCACACCACCTTCGGCGGGTCGGGCAGTTGCCGTTCCAGCCGCACGGCCGGACGCGCGCCATCGGTCATCAGTCGAGCCTCGGCCATGATTGCCTCCGTTGGTTGAGATGTTCTTCGAGTCGGTCGAGGCGGGCGTTCCACATCCGGCGGTAGGGCTCGAGCCAGTCGTCGAGTTCGACCAGGGGCTCGAGCCTGATGCGGTAGAGACGGCGTTGCGCCTCGGACCGCACCTCGACCAGTCCGACGTCTTTGAGCACACTGAGATGTTTCGACACCGCGGGCTGGCTGAGATGCAACCGATCCACGAGTGCGCCCACCGGTTGTTCTCCCTCCCGCAACACCTCCAGAATGGCCAGCCGATTCGGCTCGGCAAGCGCCTGGAATGCCTTCAGTGTCGTCACACCGCCAATCATTCCCCCCTGGTTATATAACTGTCAAGGAATATATGATCGCAATCGATGGCGATATCGAACAGTTCCGGCGCCGCGCTGTCAGTGTATCTGGCGGTCGGCATCGCCCCAATACTGTTTGCGCAGTTCGCGTTTGAGGATCTTGCCGGCTCCGGACACCGGTAGCGTGTCGACGACCTCGATGCTGCGCGGCGCCTTGTATCCGGCGATCAGGGTCTTGGTGTGTTCGCGGATCTCCTCGGCGGTCACCGTCGTGCCCGGGACGCAGACGATGACGGCGTGCACGCGTTCGCCCCATTCCTGGTCCGGCACGCCGATGACGGCGCAGGCGGCGACGTTCGGGTGGGCGGCGACCGCGTTCTCGACCTCGGCGGAGTAGACGTTCTCACCACCGCTGACGATCATGTCCTTGAGCCGGTCGACGACGTAGACATAGCCGCGCTCGTCCATGTAGCCGCCGTCGCCGGTGTGCATCCAGCCGTCGCGGACCGCGGCGGCGGTCTCCTCGGGCTTGTTCCAGTAGCCCAGCATGATGTGATCGCCGCGGACTACGATTTCGCCGACCGTGCCGCGCGGTACCTCGTTGTCATCGGGGTCGACGATGCGGACCTCCGAGTGCGGTGCCGCGCGGCCACCCGAACGCAGCAGGCCGGCGGCATGGTCGGCGGGGCCGAGCAGTGTGGCGACCGGTGCCACCTCGGTCATGCCGTATGCCTGCGTGAAGGATGCACCGGGAAAGACCTTCATCGCGCGTTCGAGCACCGCCTGCGGGATCGGCGACGCACCGTACATGATGCACTCGACGCTGGACAGGTCGTGCTCTCCGACCGCCGGATGATCGATGAGCATCTGAATCATCACCGGGACCAGCAGTGAGTCGGTAACCCGGTGTGCCGCAATCGCGTTCATCGTATCGACGGCATTGAATGCCGGAATGATCGCGTGCGTGCCGCCGAGGACCACCTCGGCGAGCCAGCCCGCCATATCGGCCAGATGGAACATCGGTGCCGCGTGCAGGTAGGTGCCGCCGGGCTTGAACAGGTAGCCGCTGGCGATGCTGCCCAGGGCCGATGCGAACAGGTTGGCGTGGCTGAGCATGACGCCCTTGGGGAAGCCCGTGGTGCCGCCGGTGTAGAACAGTCCCGCCAGTTCGTCGCCGCCGCGCCGGGCATCCGCGACGGGTGCGCTGCTCGCGATCAGTTCCTCGTAGGACAGCGTGCCCTCGGGCGCGGGCCCGTCGCCGCAATGGATCACCGCGCGCAGTCCGGCGTAGCTCTGCCGGATGACGGGCAGCATCGCCGCGAAGGCGTCGTCGACGAACAGCACCGTGGTGCCGGAATCGGAGAAGCTGTACACGATTTCGGCCGGACTCCACCGGATGTTCACCGGGTTGAGTACCGCGTTCGCCCACGGCACGGCGAGCAGGTACTCGCTGTAGCGGTCGGAGTTCAGCGACAGCATCGCGACCCGATCGCCCTCGGCCACACCGAGATTGCGCAAACCACCGGCCAGCCGGGCGACCCGGTCGGCGACCTCGCGGAAGGTGCGGATCCGATCGGCGTAGATCGTCATGATCCCGTCTGGATTCTGCTGGACGGCGCGATGCAGGCCGTGGGTGAGGTACATGGATGCGATCTCCGATTCCGGTACGGCGGACGCCGTACCGAGGGACGAGTTATGTGAACTATCGGTAGTGTAACAGTGGTCACATGGGAGAGGAATCGGATCCGCCTCGGCGAGGTGCGCAGATCAGCTGCCACAAGCGTACCTCTCCTTGTGTCAAAGAACATCTTGGTGTTCACTAAGTGAATTGCCAATAGTTAAATGACAGGGAGGTGGAGATGAGTGGACGTGTAGTGGTGGCGGGTGTCGGGATGATTCCCTTCACCACGCCCAGCCGGACCGAGACATACGACGTCATGGGGACGAAGGCGGCACGCGCGGCGCTGGCCGATGCGGGCGTCGCCTACCAGAAGATTCAGCAGGCCTACGCCGGATACGTGTACGGCGATTCGACCTGTGGTCAGGCGGTGGTCTACGGCCTCGGGCAGACCGGGATCCCGGTCATCAACGTCAACAACAACTGTTCAACGGGGTCGTCGGCGCTGTTCCTGGCGCGACAGGCCGTCGAATCCGGTGCCGTGGATGCCGTGCTGGCCGTCGGCTTCGAGCAGATGCAGCGCGGTGCACTCGCAATGGGCTACACCGATCGGCCGACGCCGTTCGATCGCTTCAACGCCGTGCTGGACCAGATCCAGGAGCGCGACGAATCTCCTTTCGCCGCACAGATGTTCGGTGGTGCGGGGCGGCAGTACGCGGAGAAGTACGGCACCTCGCCGGAGATGTTCGCCAAGATCTCGGTCAAGTCGCGCCGGCATGCCGCCAACAATCCGTACGCGGTATTCACCGATCCGGTCACCGTCGAGGAGGTGCTGGCCTCACCGCATATCTATGGGCCGCTGACCCGGCTGCAATGCTGCCCGCCAACCTGTGGTGCGGCGGCCGCGGTCCTGGTCAGTGCGGAGTTCGCCAGGGCCAATGGCATCGACACCGATGTGGTGATCAAGGCCCAGGCGATGACCACCGACTTCTCCTCCACCTTCACCGAGAAGGATATGACCAAGATCGTCGGTTACGACATGTCCAAGGCCGCGGCGCAGCAGGTGTACGAGGCCTCCGGCGTCTCGCCGGAGGATCTCCGCGTGGTCGAACTGCACGACTGCTTCACCGCCAACGAGCTGCTCACCTACGAGGCGATCGGGCTCACCCCGGAGGGCACCGCGGAGAAGTTCATCAACGACGGTGACAACACCTACGGCGGCCGGGTCGTCACCAACCCGTCCGGCGGCCTGCTGTCCAAGGGCCACCCGCTCGGCGCGACCGGGCTCGCGCAGTGTGCCGAACTGGTCTGGCAGTTGCGCGGTCAGGCCGAAGCGCGCCAGGTCGACGGCGTGAATATCGCGCTGCAGCACAATATCGGGCTCGGCGGCGCGGCCGTCGTCACCCTGTACGAGAAGGTGAGTTGAGGATGGCCATCGATCCCGGTGTGATCGGGACACAGCTTCCCGCAACAACGTTGACCGTCGACGCCGGGCGGCTGCGCTTCTTCGCGCAGGCTATCGGCGAGACGGATCCGGTGTACACCGACGTCGACGCCGCGCGGGCGGCCGGTCACCCGGATCTGCCCGCCCCGCCGACCTTCCTGTTCTCCGTCGAGCTGGAGAACCCGGACCCGTTCGCCTTCCTCGCCACGGTCGGCGTGGACCTGCGGTTCGTGCTGCACGGCGAGCAGTCGTTCACCTATCACTCGATCGTGTACCCCGGTGATGTGCTCACCGCGACACCACGCATCACCGATGTGTACAGCAAGAAGGGCGGCGCGCTCGAGTTCGTCGTCAAGGAGACCACGGTTACCCGCGCGGACGGTTCGACCGTGGCCGACGTGAAATCCGTGCTCGTCGTTCGCAATTCGGGAGGAGCTGAATGACCACTGCGGCAATCGAAGTCGGTACCGAACTGCCGGCGTTGCAGATTCGGACCATCTCCCGGACCACGCTGGCGCTGTTCGCCGGTGCGTCCGGCGATCACAATCCGATACACATCGACATCGATGTGGCGAAGTCCGCCGGGCTCGACGACGTATTTGCGCACGGCATGTTGTCGATGGCCTACCTGGGCCGGCTGCTGACCAATTGGGTGCCGCAGCAGCAGATCCGGTCGTACCGTGTGCGGTTCGCTGCGATCACCCCGGTGCTCGGCACACCGACCGCTACCGGCAAGGTCGTGGCGATCGACGACGTGGACGGCGAACGCCGGGCCACCCTGGAATTGGCCGTCACCCTCGCCGACGGCACCGTCACACTCACTGGCGACGCCGTCGTCGCACTCTGAAAGGATCTGCAGCACATGGGAACTCTTGATGGCAAGGTCGCCATTGTCTCCGGCTCCGGTCGCGGCATCGGCCGCGAGATCGCGCTGAAGCTGGCGTCCGAGGGCGCCGCGGTCGTGGTGAACGACCTCGACGCCGAGCCCGCCAAGGAAACCGTCGCCACAATCCAAGCTACTGGCGGACGCGCAGTTTCGTGTGTCGGCAGCGTCACCGACGAGGACTTCGGCGAGCGGTTCGTGCAGACCGCGGTCGAGGAGTTCGGCGGCCTGGACATCATCGTGAACAACGCCGGCTACACCTGGGACTCGGTGATCCAGAAGATGACCGACGAGCAGTGGGACGCGATCCTCGACGTGCACCTCAAGGCGCCGTTCCGGATCCTGCGCGCCGCGCAGCCGGTGATCGCCGCGGCCGCGAAGAAGGCGAAGGAGGCGGGCGAGCCGGTGCCGTGCCGCAAGGTCGTCAACATCTCTTCGATGGCGGGAACCGGAGGCAATGCGGGACAAGCGAATTACTCCTCGGCCAAGGCAGGCATCACCGGTCTCACCAAGGCCCTGGCCAAGGAGTGGGGCCGTTACAACGTCACCGTCAACACTGTCGCGTTCGGGCTCATCAAGACTCGCCTCACGGATGCTCCGGCCGGAGGCGGCACTATCGACGTGCAGGGCAAGGAGATCAAGGTCGGCGTGAACCCCGGCCTGCTCGCCGCGATGGAGCAGATGGTGCCGCTGGGCCGGGCCGGCACGCCCGTCGAGGCCGCGGGCGCGGTCTACCTGTTCTGCCTGCCCGAATCCGACTACGTCAGCGCGCAGACCCTCATCTGCGGCGGCGGCTTCAACATATAAGGACTCGACGACGTGACCACCCCCGTGTACCGATCCGCCTGGGCCGACGACGAAGTCCTCGCCCTGAAGGAGATGGCGACGAAGTTCTTCGAGGCCGAACTACTGCCGCACCAGGAGCGATTCGCGGCGCAGAAGTACGTCGACCGCGAATTCTGGAACAAGGCAGGCAGTCTCGGCCTGCTGTGCGCCTCGATCCCCGAGGAGTACGGCGGGGGAGGCGGCAGCTTCGCCCACGACTTCGCCGTCTTCGACGCCCAATACCGTTTGGGTGATACCGGTTTCGGCAACATGGTGCACAGCGGGCTGGTCGCGCACTACATCCTCGCCTACGGCAGCGAGGAGCAGAAGCGGCGCTGGCTGCCCGCGATGGCCTCCGGCGAGCTCGTCGGCGCCATCGCAATGACCGAACCCGGCGCCGGGTCCGACCTGAAGGAATTGCGTACCACCGCAATTCGTGACGGTGACCATTATGTCGTCAACGGCGCCAAGACGTTCATCTCCAACGGCAAGCACGCCGGTCTGGTCATCGTGGCCGCGAAGACCGATCCGAGCGCCGGCGCCAAGGGCGTCTCGCTCGTCGTGCTCGAAACCGCCGATGCGACCGGATATCGGGTAGGGCGGCTGCTCGACAAGGTCGGCATGAAGGGGCAGGACACCGCGGAGCTGTTCTTCGATGACGTCCGGGTGCCGGTGGAGAATCTGCTCGGCGTCGAGGGCGGCGGCTTCGGATACCTGATGAGGCAGCTCGCGCACGAGCGGCTCGTGGTGGCAGTGTGTGCCGCAGCCGCGACCGAGGCGGCCGTCGCGCTCACCGTGGCATACACCAAGGAGCGCAAGGCATTCGGCGCACCGCTGTTCGACATGCAGAACACCCGGTTCGAACTGGCCGAGTGCGCGACCCTGGCGCAGGTTGCCCGGGTGTTCGTCGACAACTGCATCGAACGCCATCTGCGCGGTGAACTCGACGGTCCGACGGCGTCGATGGCCAAGGCGTACACGACGGAGATCCAGGGCCGGGTCGTCGACCGTTGCGTGCAACTGTTCGGCGGCTATGGGTACATGCTCGAGTACCCCATCGCCCGGATGTATGCCGACGCGCGCGTGCAGCGCATCTACGCGGGCGCGAACGAGGTCATGAAGGAACTGATCGCACGGTCGCTGTGACGCGCCGGCGATGATCGGCGCCGCGCTTCTCGGTGCCTCCGGCCGATAGGGTCTACCTCGGAAGTGCTCAATTCGGCCAATAGTGCGCGCGGATTCTGCGTTTGAAGAGTTTGCCCGTGTCCTCGCGGGGCAGATTGTGGTCGAACACAACAACCTTCGGTACCTTGTAGCCGGCCAGCTTCGAACGCACGTGTTCTTGGACGTCGTCGGTGGTGATGCCGGTGGCGTCGATGTGGGCGGCGACCGACTCGCCGAAATCGGTGTCGGGGATGCCGAATACGGCGACGTCGCGAACACCGGGGAGCTCGAGCAGGCAGGCCTCGATTTCGGCGGGATAGATGTTCACGCCACCGGAGATGATCATGTCGGTGCTGCGGTCGTTGAGATACAGGAAGCCGTCGTGGTCGAGGTAGCCGATGTCGCCGATGTCGAAGTGACCGTCCCGCTCCATCTCGGTGCGCTTGCGTGGATTCTGGTGATAGGTGAAGTTCGGCCAGCTCGTCGGCGGGCGCATGTAGATCTGGCCGGATTCGCCGGCGGGCAGGATATCCCCGGAGTCGGAGTAGATCCGGATCGAGGCGTCGCGGATCGGCGCACCCACCGTGCCGGGATGGGCGAGCCACTGTGTGCTGTCGCAGGCGACACAGCCGCCGGTCTCGGAGCCGCCGTAATATTCGCGCACGATCGGGCCGAGCCAGTCGATGATGCGGCGCTTGATCTCGGGCGGGCACGGCGCGGCGGCATGCACGATCGCCTGCAACGACGACAGGTTGTAGCGGGTGCGGACCTGCTCGGGCAGCTGCAGCAGCCGCACGAACATGGTGGGGACGGCCTGGAAATGGTCGATGCGTTCGGCCTCGATCAGCCGCAGCAGTTCCTCGGGGTCGAACCTGGGCATGATCGTCAGATCGATGCCCGCCGCCGCGCTGACGAGGCAGTGCACGTTCGGGGCGGTGTGGTAGATCGGTGCCGGCACGAGGGTCCGCATCCCCGGCCGCAGCCCGAACGTGTCGAACACCAGGCCTGCGATTGCCTGGCTCTGTTCGGGAGTCGTGGCGTCGCGGATGATCCCCTTCGGCCGCCCTGTCGTCCCAGAGGTGTAAATCATGGATTGCGGTGCCTGCGTGGGCGGTTTGGGCCACGGCTCGTGCTCGGCGAGCCAATCTTCGTAGCCGCGATGGCGGCCGGTCGGCGGCACCGACTCCTGACTGACCTCGATCAACGTCCGCTCGCCGAGGATGGCTTCCGTGGTCGGGACGAGGTCGGTGTGCGCGAAGATTACCCGGCTCTCGCTGTCCTCGAGCAGATAGGCCAGCTCGGTGTCCTTCCAATGCCAGTTCACCGGGACGGGAATGGCGCCGAGCAGACCGGCGCCGATACTCGCCTCGACGAACGCGATGTCATTGTGCATATAGATCGCTACCCGATCACCGGCCACCACACCCGCCGCGGCCAGCCCGCCGGCAATCGCGGCAGCCCGCGCACGCACCTGGTCGTAGTCGCGGACAACCTGCCCGCACCGAATACCCGCCATCAGCTCTTCTCCGTCGCTGGATGGAACCTCTGAAGTCCCGGGGCAATTGGACTCAATCCACGGTACGGGTCGCCCGCCACGCAGCGAACGTTTCGGTGAACTCACCGTGCCACCGGTGTCGAAAGGCGTTGATCGAACCCATCTTCGGCGATAGCACTGCCCGCCGGTTCGGCGGTGTTAGCCTTCGGCGGTGGACGTCCCGAGTGTGGCGGGCAAGGTGGTGGGGCCGCTTTTCAAGGCGGCGGTGTGGCTGTGGCACCGATACCACCCGGATACCTCGGTGGTGGCGTTGCGGGCCGCGGTGGAGGAACTGGCGTGGCGGATCGAGGTCGGCGAGGCCCGGCATCTGAGCGGGCTCGGCGTTGCCGCAGCGGGCGAGGCGGTCGACGTGTCGTTTCGCGTGCTGCCGGAGGCCCACGCCGCGGGCGGCCGCACGACTGGGACGGTGGCCGGGATCGGCGGCTACTACCGCAGGTTGTCGCAGCGCCGCTTGGTGGTGGTGGGCGAGCCGGGCGCGGGCAAGACCGTGGCGGTGTCGCTGCTGCTGCTGGATCTGCTGGATCTGCGCCGCCAGCACCCGGATGAACTGCTGCCGGTACGGTTCAACGCCTCCACCTGGAATCCCGGCACCGCGAGTTTTTCGGCGTGGCTGACCGGCCGCCTGGCCGCCGATTACGGCGTGAGTCGCCCGGTAGCGGCCAAGCTGGTCGAATCGGGCCGAGTGCTGCCCGTCGTGGACGCGCTCGACGAGATGGATATCCCTGATCACCAACCCGACCGGGCACGGCGAGGGCTCGATCAGCTCAACACCACCGCTTGGCGCGGCAAACCGGTCGTGCTGGCCTGTCGCGCCGACACGTACGACCGTGTCCGCGCAGCGGCAAATGACGCGGGACTGCATCTAGCCACCACGGTGACCCTGCTCCCACTGGCGCCCCCCATGGTCGGTGCGTACCTGAACACCCGCCGACGCAGCGCCGGCATGCCGGCCCAGGCGTGGGAACCGGTCGCACGACTACTGCGCCGCAAACCCGCCGGTGCGCTCGCACAGGCCCTGGACACACCATGGATGCTGACTCTTGCCGCCGGCCATCTGCAGCGCGGTGGCGAACAGGCCGTGGCGCGGCTGACAGATATGCTCGATCCCGACGCCATACGCGAGTACCTGATCTCCGAGATCGTCGCTACGGCCGTCGCCGAACAGCCGTTGACCGTGCATGCCACGCGCCGCTACCGCGCGCCCCAGGTGCACACCTGGCTGCACCACCTCGCCAGGCATCTGGACGACCTCGGCACCGCCGGCAAGGACTCGACCGCCGTCGGCCTGGACCGGATCGGTGACATGGCCAGGGCACGCTCACGCGTGCTGTTTGCCATAACGCTCGCCGCCGTAACCGGAATGGCCGGCGCTGCGGTCGGTGCGTTGACGATGGGCGTGGCCTACGCCGTGGAGTTCGACTCCGCATTAGCGGTGACGAAGGCCGGATCGTCGGCGATCGGGTTCGGCGCGGGCGCGGCGATCATCAACGGGATACGTGCCTGGCGCGTCGACTCGGTACGGGCCAAGCGGTCGATCTGGCATGCCCACAGCCATGGAGCCCCTCGCCGCTGGCGGCGCAGCCTTCTCGTCGCGGGCGGCGCAACCATCGCCGTCGTTGCCACCTTGACGCTGACATACCAGTTGCTTGTCCGGCTGACCACACTGACGGGAATCGACCCCCACGTGCACTGGTGGTCACCGCCACTGGTGTTGGCGGCCTACGGGATCGCCGTCGCCGCAGTCTACGGGTCGAGCAGGCACGGTCTACCCCCGCTCGACGAACGCCGTACGCTCACCGACGACGCCCGCTCCGGTATCGTCGCCGGGATACTGCTGGGCGCAGCTGTCGGACTGGTCGTGGTGAGCAACACCTCCGCGACCGGCCTGCCGGCACAATGGCCACTGATCCGCGGCGCGGCCATCGCGATCCCATTCGGCTTTGTCGCCGGGCTCACCTGGTCCCATGCCAGCGTGCGATACCTGTGTGCACAAGCATTGTTCGCGTCCCAAAACATGTTTTGCCGACACCCTGCCGCGTTCCTGGAATGGGCGCACCAGGCCGGACTGCTCCGCGTCACCGCCGCCTCCTACCAATTCCGCCACCACACCCTCCAGCACTGGCTCGCCACCCACCCCCACAACGATGCGAACGAGTCGCAGCTCCGTGGATGAATATGGAATTCACAGGCCGCCGCCGAATACGACCGGAAGCCAGCGAATCGCCGCGTCCAGGCGGCGCAACAGCTAGAGTTTGACGACGTCTGCTTGATCAGCGATTGATCGAATCGTTTGGAAGCAAACGTGTTTCACGATCGGCGGCGCTCGAGAGGGGCCTGGACATGGGTGCATTTCCCGACGGCAACTTCCGAATCGTCAACACCGAGACCGGTGGCGCGTTGTACGCCACCCTCGGCAAATACGAAACCGGGGCCGACTACCGACTCGGCAACGCCTACGAATACACCACCACCACCGAGAATCCGGGCGTCATCGTCCGCCCACCCGAGGGGAAGGTGTACGAGGTGTGGTTCCGCATGACCGCAGATGGCCCAAGCCGAGGGCAAATCACAAGCGTCGCCGTTGACCAGCGAAAGCTGGGCCGTTGGTCGGTGAGTCTGTTCCCCCAGCTGACCGAATCGGAGATCGCGTCGATGATGTCGACCGACAACATCATAGATGTCACGAGGATCGAGGAAGGTGCCGTCCCGGAGGAGTCGGTTCAACCACCATCGCCGCCACACAGAACCTACGGAGTGGGCATGGCGCAGGGAGACAACGGAGAATTCTGGCAAACCGACGGAACGTATCTCTGGGTGAGCGACGACACGTCGAGCCCTCAACTGTATTTGACGGTGACGAACGGGACGCTCACGGGCGAACCGAAGGGAGCGCCCGGCCAACGCTGGTCTTTCCGGTAGATCGACGACTCAACCGTTGCTGGTTGCTGTTCGGGTCCGGTAACCGGTTCGTTCATCGGTATCGACTCCAGTCGTCTGTCGCACAGGTGTGGTGGTGCGACCTGTGACGCTGCCGCTCCAACCGTTACCTCAGATCCTATGGTCGACCGAACCGATCGGTCGTAGCGTGGGGCTTATGGGTGTGGTGGGCGATCGGGTGAAGAATGCCCGGAAGCGGTCAGGTATGACGCAGAGACAGCTTGCGGCTGCCGCCGGTATCTCGCTGTCGCAGCTGCGGAAGATCGAACAGGGTGACTACGAACCGCGACTCGAAACGTTGCGGGCGTTTGCGGTCGCAATGAACCTCCGTACGTCGGCACTGCAGGTGACGTCCGACTACGAGAGGCCCGACAGCGACACAACGGTGCAATGGCAACCCGTTATGCGTGCCCTGTACGGCAACATCCTCCAGCCCGACGAACCGGCCACCCCCGAAGGCGTACAGGCCGCACTCGAATCCGTGCAGGCCATGATCAGCGCCGACCGATATCGCGAAGTCACTGAGTTGCTGCCGAACCTGATTCGCGACGTGGACAGCCTCGAGGACGGGCGCGCGCTGCGGTTCAAGATGTTGAACATGGTCGCGTCGCTACTTGCGCAGACCCGTCAGTTCGACGCTGCGGACACGGTGCTCGGTCGTGCGGTCGACATTGCGGAAACGCACGTGGAGGCGGCGACCGCCGTCGACACCTTGCTGTGGGCGCTGCTGCGGCAAGGTCGGCTCGGTGATGCCCGGTCGATGGCAGTGCGGTGGGCCGATGACATTGAACCGCGGTTCTCTCGCGCAAGCCTGCAAACGGTCGCGATGTGGGGGCGGCTGTGGCTGAAGATCGCGAACGCTGCGGTACGCGATAGCCAGCCGGGTGAAGTGGAGGACGCGCTGGCGCTAGCGCGTGCAGCTGCGGCGCGTATCGGCCACGACGTGTACGTAGAGCGGCTGCTCGGCCGCACGTTCGGACCACTCGAGGTGTCCTATATCTCGGCCGAATCGTTCGTGATCGCGGGCGAACCGGAGAAGACACTGGCAATCGCGTCCAAGGTGCCGGTGCCGATGGTTGAACCGGCTGGTGCGAGCCGCATGCGTCACAAGCTCGATGTGGCCAACGCACATTCGCAGCTGGGCCACTACTCCGATGCTCTGGACGAGTTTCGGATCGTGCAGCGGACTGCGCCGGAATGGCTTGTGCAGCAGAGGTATGCGCGTGACATTCTCGGCGCGATCGTGGACAAGCGGCGCACGTTGACGCCGGATATGCGGGAGTTGGCGAACGCCATCAAGCTCGAATACTGACAATCTGGATTCGTCCCACGAGTGGCACTTTGGGTTGACACAAACCCGAAGTGCCATTGTTCGCTGTGCCCCTGCGCTGTGAAGCTCGAGTCAGGTCTCGACGCCGGAAGTTACACGACACCAAGGTTATCCGGTGTCGGGCCGCTCCAGTCCACACAGTCCAAAGGAGCTTCGATGGGGACAGAGATGATCGGATGAGCGGCGGGGTCGAGTTCGGGCTGGTACTGGCGGTCGGACTGCCGCTGGCCGTACTGATCGGGGCACTGTGCTGGCCGTCGCGGATACCGAAAGACCGGACGGTGCACGCCATTCGGCGACGCATCGAGAAGGAGGACGCTGGCGGGTAGGCGAAGCCTACTGTCGGCCGGGCAGCAGGCGCGGCGCGTACTTCGAGGCCGTGCGGGAGATGCTCACGAAACATCTGCAGGATCGGGACGTTCGCGAGCTCCCCCGGCCGACCGCGAGCTTCGCGCCCGCCTGTTCCCGCGTGGATGTACCCTGACCTGGGGTTCGATTCCTTTTCCGCCGTGTCCTGGTCGTAATGGGTGACGGTTCCGACCAGCGGGACCGACCCCGACAAGGAGGAAACGCATGGCAAGCAAGCAGTCGGCGGCGATCGTGGAGTTGTACTGCCGGCTGCGGCCTGAGCTCGGCGCATGACCTCGCATCTGCGGCCTGCACCGAATCGGGACCAGTTTGCCGCGGAGACCGAGCGGTTCCGGCGGGAGTTGTTGGCGCACTGCTACCGGATGGTCGGCTCGGCCCATGACGCCGAGGACCTGGTACAGGAGACCTACCTGCGGGCCTGGCGGTCCTACGCCGGATTCGAGGGCCGTGCGTCGATTCGGTCCTGGCTCTACAGGATCGCCACCAACGTCTGCCTGACAGCATTGCGGCCGCGGCGGATTCGGGTGCTGCCCTCGGGTCTGACGGGCCCGTACGAGGGACCCGATCGTCCGCCGAGTCTCGTTGCGCCGGGCGAGGTCTCGTGGCTGGAGCCGCTGCCGGACGGGTTGATCGCGCCGGTCGACGACGATCCGGCGACGGTGGTGGTCGCGCGAGAGTCGGTGCGGCTGGCGCTCATCGCGAGCCTGCAGCACCTGCCCGCCCGCCAGCGCGCGATCCTCATCCTGCGCGAGGTGCTGGCTTTCTCGGCGGCCGAGACCGCGGAGATCCTCGGCACCACCACCGCGGCGGTCAAAAGCGGCCTCCAGCGGGCCCGCGCCCGGCTGGACGAAATCGAGCCGGAGCCCGCGGAACTGCTCGAACCGACCGACCAGCGGGCCCGCGCGCTGCTGGACGGGTACATCGCGGCCTTCGAGCGGTCCGATGCCGGTCTGCTGGAACAGGTGCTGCGCACGGACGCCACGCTGGAGGCGACACCGTTTCGCGACTGGCAGGCCGGCCGGACGAGGTGTATCCACCTGCTCGACGCGTACGTGCTGGGCACGCCCGGCGACTGGCGGATGCTCGCGACCACCGCCAATGGTCAGCCCGCCGCCGCCACCTACCGCAGAGACGTGGACGGCGAGCTCCGGGCGTACGGCGCGGTGGTGCTGGAAACCACCGCCACCGGTATATCTCGAGTGATCGCGTTCCACCATTCCGCGCTTGTCACCACGACGTTCGGCTTCCCGGACGCGCTCGCGGATTGACCCCGGCCTGATCAGGGCAGCAGGGCCAGTTTGCCGACGGTGGCCCGTGCTTCCAGTTCCGTGAGCGCCTTCGGGCCGTCGGCCAATTCGTATGTGGTGGGCCGTCCGGGGGTGAGCACTCCTGCGGCGATCAGCGCGAACAGTTCGCCCATGAGTTCGCCGAAGATCTGCGGTGCGGCCTGGATCAGCACGCCGATATTGAGGCCGATGAGGTGGACCTGGTGCTTGTATACCAACTCCCAGTTGGTGATCGAGGCTTCGCCGCCTGCCATGCCGTAGACGACGACCCGTCCGGTGACCCGCTTGGCCGCGGCCAAGCTCGCGCCGAAGGTGGCGCCGCCCGCCGACTCCAGCACCACATCGGCACCGGCCCCGCCGGTCAGCCGCAATACCTCAGCGGCGAGGTCGGCGCTGTGGGAGTCCAGCACGTGGTCGGCGCCCAATGCCCGCACTGTCTCGTGCTTGCCAGGCGAGGCGGTGGCGATAACCGTCGCGCCGTAGTGCTTGGCCATTGTCACCGCGGCCTGGCCGGTCCCGCCCGCCGCGGCATGGATCAGCACGGACTGCCCGGCGGCGATGTGCCCGAGGGTCCTGACCGCTGCCAGTGCGGTGGGCCAGTTCACGACCAGGCCCAGCGCCTGCTCCGCTGTCCAGCCCGTCGGCACCGGCACCGCCGCGGCCGCCGGCAGCACCATGTACTCGGCGAAAGCGCCGTATCCGACGCCGATGACGCGGGCACCGGGCTCGAGGCCGGTCACTGCCTCACCCACAGCGACGATCTCGCCGGCGGCCTCGAAGCCCGCCAGGTACGGCGGCGGCGGGCCGCCGAAGGATTCGCCTCGGGTCTGCGAGATATCGCGGAAGTTGACACCGGCGGCGGCGACCCGGATCAGGATCTCGCCCTGGCCGGGGGCCGGTACCGGTGCGTCGGTGATCAGGTGCATGTCCTGCGGGCCGTTCAGCGACGTCTGCCGCAGGGCGCGCATGGTGACGGGGAGGCTCAAGGCAATCAGCTTTCTGTTCGGTGGGCCGTGTCTTCACCATGTAGACCTCGGCCACCGCACAAAGGAATCGGCCGCCCTGAATCGTCCGGGCTTCGCCGGGCCCGCTGCGGTTGATGTTCACCCCGCGCGCCGGCCTCGGCGGGTCAGGTCGGATGCTGATCCAGCTCGCGGCGTAGCAGTTTGCCAGCTCAGCTCTTGGCGTCGGTGGCCGGTTCCGGATCGCGCGGCAACCCCAGCACTCGCTCACCGATCACATTGAGCTGGACCTCGGTGGTGCCGCCGTAGACGGTCATCGGCCGCGCCGAGATGGTCTGCTCGATCCACCTGCCCGACAACGGATCTGCCTGGTCGTACACCCCGGCCGCGCCCAGTTCGGCGTGACAGAAGTCGGCGACCTGCTGACCGAATCGCATGCTGAGGTACTTGGCGACATTCGCGGTGGCGCTGACGTCCGTGCCGCGCAGCTGCTTCAGGACGGTGCGGCCACCGAGCAGCTGCAGCGTCTGGTTCTCGGCCACCAGTTCACCGACACGGTCCAGAGGCACCTGTTCGGCGCCACGCTTGCGGACGAAGGTCAGCAGGTCATCGATGCCGGCGTTGAGTGCGAGTCCCTTCCCGAGCGTGACCCGTTCGTTGGACAGGGTGCCCCGCGCGACTTGCCAGCCGCCGTCGACCGCGCCGACCACGCCGGAGTCGGGGATGAACACGTTGTCGAAGAAGATCTCCGAGAACAGAGTGCCGCCGCTGGCTTCGCGCAGCGGTCGGACGGTGATGCCCTCGGTCTGCATGTCCACCACGAAATAGGTGATGCCTTGGTGCTTGGGCACATTCGGGTTGCTGCGGGCCAGCAGCACACCCCATTCGGCGATGAAACCCAGTGACGTCCAGATCTTCTGGCCGTTGATCCGCCAGCCGCCGTCGACCTTCACGGCCTCGGTGCGCAGGGCCGCGAGGTCCGAGCCCGCCTCGGGTTCGCTGAACATCTGGCACCAGACGATCTCGCTGCGCAGCGTCGGAGCCACCAGATTCGCTCGCTGTTCCTCGGTGCCGTGCGCCGCAATCGACGGCATCAGCCATGCGGCCAGGCCGAGCTGCGGGGTCGTGATACCGGCTCGTTCCATCTCCTGGGCGATGACGATCTGCTCGGCCGGTCCGGCGTTGCGGCCGAACGGGGCAATCAGGAACGGCATCACCCAGCCGTCGTCGCCGAGCCGCACGAGCTGTTCGCGCTCGTCGAGCGCGGCGATTTCGGCCAGCTCGGTCCGTACCTGGTGCCGGTAACTTTCGCTGTCCTGCGGCAGATCGATCCGAACGTCCCGGGACTGACCCTCGAGGGCGAGCCGCGCGATCCGCGGAGCCCAGTCGCGACTGCGGCCGACCAGTCCACGCAGCGCCAGCGCGCGGCGGTAGTAGAGGTGCGCGTCGTGTTCCCAGGTGTAGCCGATGCCACCGAGGATCTGCATCGCGTCGCGGGCCGACCGCACGGCAGCGTCGGGTGCCACGAGGGCGGCGACCGCGGCGGCGTAGGCCGCGGTGTCCTCGCCCGCGTCCAGCGCGCGAGCGGCGTCCCACACCGCGGCGCGCGCCTGCTCGAGCAGAATGCCTGCCTGGGCGCAGCGGTGTTTGACGCCCTGGAACATCGCGATCGGGCGGCCGAATTGGACCCGCACCTTGGCGTAGTCGACGGCGGTCGATACGCACCAGGACGTGATCCCCACGGCCTCCGCGCCGAGGATGACCGCGGCGATCGCCTCGATGCGTGCGTTGTCGATGTTGTCGAGCACCCGGTCGGCCGGTATGGCCGTTCCCTCGGTGCTGACGATCGCGATCTTGCGGGTGACATCGACCGACTCGGCCGCGCGCACAGTGAGTTCGGTGGCATCGGCGACCACCCACAGGCGATCGGCGCCGACCTCGACAGGCAACACGACGAACTCGGCGAGCACGCCGGAGAGCGCCGCGCCGCTGCCGTGGACCGTGATCGCGCCGGAATCGTCTCTGGCACCGGTGAATTCGCCGCTCAATGCGACCGTGCCGCGGACCGATCCGTCGACCAGACCCGGCAGCAGTTCACCGGCCGCCTTGCCGTCGTCGGCGGCGAGCACCGCCGCGGTCAATACCGTCGCGACCAGCGGGCCGGGCGCCGCGGTGCGACCGATCGGCTCGAGGGCGACGGCTAATTCCAGCAACCCACCGCCCTGCCCGCCGTGGCGTTCGCCGATATGCAGCCCGAGCAGCCCCTGCGCGGCGAGCTCGGTCCAGAAGGCGGGCAGCTTCTCGTCCTGTTCGACCGCGGCCCGCAGCTCCGCCGGGGTGCAGTGTCGTTGGGCGAATCCGGCCACCGAGTCGGCCAGATCGGTGTGGTCCTCGGTGATCCCGAGTCCGAGTCGGTAGTCGGGTTCCATATCGTGGTGCTCCTCAGCGCGAAATTCGGGTGATGACGAACGTGTCCGGCCGCGGCAGCCGCCGGAACGGGTCCGCGGCTGCCGCAACCGGGTGGATCACTTCGCCCAGCGGTCCAGCAGGCCGGGAAGTTGATCGGCGACCCAGGGGCCATCGGTCTCGACGGTCTCGACGATGCTCCACCCCTGCAGCAGCTGGATCGCGCCACCCTGCACGGCCAGGACTTTGCCTGTCAGCGTGCACTTTTCGTCGGCCAGGTACGCCATCACCGGGGCGATATTGGCTGGGCTGAACGCGTCGAACTCGCCCTCGGGCACCTCTTCGGCGAAGATCGCGCCCATGCCGGGGGTGGCCAGGGTGAGCCTGGTCCGGGCCACCGGCGCGATCGCATTGACCCGGACGCCGTAGCGGTCCAGCTCCTCGGCGGCGACCAGGGTCAGTGCGGCGATACCGGCCTTGGCGGCACCGTAGTTGGCCTGACCGGGGAGTGCCTGGAAGGTGCCCGACGCCGAGGCCGTATTGATCACCGCGGCGTTCGGTTGATTACCTGCCTTGGACTGCGCCTTCCAGTACTCGGCCGCGTGCCGGATCAGGTTGAAGTGACCCTTCAGGTGGACGCCGATGACGGCGTCGAAGTGGGATTCCGTCATGGTGGGGATGAAGCTGTCGCGCAGGATGCCCGCGTTGTTGACGACCACATCGAGCCGGCCGAACTCCGACAGTGCCTGATCGACAAGCGATTTGGCGCCATCCCAGTCCGAGACACTGTCGGTGTTCGCGACCGCGCGCCCGCCTGCGGCGATGATCTCCTCGACCACCTGCTGCGCGGGACCGGCATCCGAGCCGCTGCCGTCGTTGGCGCCGCCGAGGTCGTTGACGACGACCGCGACACCTTGCTTCGCGAGCAGCAGCGCATGCTCGCGGCCGATGCCACGGCCCGCACCGGTGACGATCGCGACCCGGCTCGGCGGTGTCGCGGAGCTTGCCGCGCGGCCCGATGTTGTTGCAGCCATATGTCTACCTTTCGAGAATTATGTTGGACAGCAGGACTATTCGACGATCGCCGCGAGCTTGATCAGCGACGCGTCGAGTTCCTTCTTGGCCGCGCGCTCCACCGCACCGCCGATCGCGCCGACCATCATCTGGCTGACGAACTCGGTGTCCGCGGTGACCAGGGTTCCCGCGCCCTGCGGCTCCAGCGACAACGTGAGCTTGACCTTGGCACCGGCCATTCCGGTGCCGCTGGTGACAAGGGTCTTGGGTCCGGTGAACTCGTCGATGGTCAGGGTGATGGTGTTGGCCATGCCCATGATCGTCATGACCGCGGTTGCCTCGGTGCCGACGTTGACCTCGGCGGGCGGCTCCGACTTCCACTTGGTGAACAGGGTGTTCCAGTCGCTCCAACCTTTCAGGTTCGCGACTGCGTCCCACACTTTGTCGGTGGGGGCTGCGATTTCCTTGGAAACAGTGGTCGATGCCATGGTGGTGTCTTCCTCTTCGTGGGTGTTGAATTCGCTCAGCGGTCGGCTGGCCGATAGGCGGTGACGACGGCGGAGCCGCCGAGCCCGATGTTGTGCTGCAGCGCCACACCGGATTTGGTGGCGGCGCCCGCGACCTGACGCTTGTCGGCGGTGCCGCGCAGCTGCCAGGTGAGTTCGGCACATTGCGCCAGTCCGGTGGCCCCGAGCGGGTGTCCCTTGGAGATCAGTCCGCCCGACGGGTTGACCACCCAGCGCCCGCCGTAGGTGGTGTCGCCGGTGTCGACCAGCTTGTGTCCCTCGCCCTCGCCGCACAGGCCGAGCGCCTCGTAGGTGAGCAACTCGTTGGGGGCGAAGCAGTCGTGCAGCTCGATCACGTCGACGTCGTCGGGGCCGATCTGCGCCTGCTTGTATACCCGTTGCGCGGCAAGGCGACTCATGTCGGCGCCGACCAGCGTGGCGAGGCTGCCCGACTCGAAGGTGCCCGGGGTGTCGGTGACCAGGGCCTGGCCGACGATCTCCACCGCCTGCGCGGCGAGGCCGTGCTTGTCGACGAACGCCTCACCGGCGAGGATCGCCGCACCGGAGCCGTCGGAGGTCGGTGAGCACATCGTGCGGGTGATGCCGCCGGCCGGGTAGATCATCTTGTCGGCCTTGATCTGCGCCTCGGTGTAGACGTCCTGGAATTGCGAGTACGGGTTGTTCACCGAATGCCGGTGATTCTTGACCGCGATCTTGACGAAGTGATCGTTGGTCGATCCGTACTTGGTGTTGTGCTCGATCCCGGCCGCGCCGAACATCCACGGCGCGGGCGGGAAGTACATCTCCTGCAACTCGGCCATTGCCAGCAGGTGCCGCTGCATCGGCTGCTCACGGTCGTTATAGGTGGAGCCGAGCGAACCGGGTTGCATCTTCTCGAAGCCGAGGGCCAGCGTGCATTCAGCGAGACCACCCCGAATAGCTTGCGCGGCAAGGAAAAGCGCGCTCGAGCCGCTGGAGCAATTGCTGTTGACGTTGAACACCGGAATCCCGGTCAGACCGAGGCCGTATACCGCGCGGTGGCCCGAGCAGGACTCGCCGTAGCAAAAGCTCGCGTAGGCCTGCTCGATCTTGTCGAAATCGACGCCCGCGTCCGCGAGCGCCTTGGTGCCCGATTCGAGGGCCATATCGGGGTAGTCCCAGCCCTCGCGGCGGCCCGGCTTCTCGAACTTCGTCAGGCCGACGCCGATGACGAACACTCTGTTGGACATTGGTTTTCTCCTGAGGGGTGATTATGCGAATTCGGCGAGGCCGTCGGTGATCACGAACTTGCCGGGCTTCTCGTCGCCTGCGGTCTCGAAGGCATACGTGCCCTCGGAGGTGCGCCAGATGTTGGTGGTGATGGTTTCTCTCGGCAGCGCGGGCTTGGACAGCCGCACCGCGAGTCGCTTCAGCCTGCTGGGATCTTCGGGGCTGATGTTGCGGATCAGCGCGTGCGAGGTGAAGGCGATGGTGCACAGGCCGTGGATGATGATGCCCGGCAGACCCATCTCCTTGGCGAACTCGTCGTCGAGGTGGATCGGCATCGGATCGCCCGCGGGTTCGCTGTAGCGGAACGTCTGGTCCTCGTCGAACTGCTGCACCACGGTGAAGTCCGGATTGCGTTCGCGCAGTGCGGCATCGAAGCCGTGCTGGGGGCTGAGGGTGCCGACGGTGCCGTCGAACCCGCCGCCGCGGAAGAAGCCGATGAAATACTGCTCGTTCACCAGATCGTCGCTCTCACCACGGGTTTCGATCAGCGTCGTCACCACCGCGCCGGAGGATTTGCCCTCGATGCCGATCGGCTTGGCCCGCACCGTCAGCACCTCGCCGGGGACGATCGGGCGATGGAAGCGGAAGTCGTGCTCGCCGTGCAGGATTCGCATCATCAGCTCGTCCGGCACCACCGACAGCGTCGCATCGGCCATCATCGCGGTGACCGGTACGACCGCGAAAACCGGGGATGCGTAGGTGCCGTCGAGATGCTGGCGGATCGGATCGTTGGTGGCCTCGGCGTAGGCGATGGTCTGGTCCCGCTCGACCTTGAACTGCTGCTCCTCGCCCCAGACGTCCAGCCGGGACAGGTCGAATTCGGTGCCGTCGTTCGAGGCCATACGGTTCTCCTTGCGCGTCGTTGGGCGTTGTCATTCACGGTATGGATGCGCATTGCCGTTGCGGATGACGTAACTACTCGACTTTTATGACCGAACTGCGCATCGTTCACCCCGCCGAAGTGCGCACATGGAAAAGCGACCGCGGCGGTAGCCGCGGTCGCTTTCGATGAGGTGGCCTCCGCGGGTGACCGCGTGCGTGAATAGTCCGAGCTCAGCTGTGTCGTGCTCGGTCTTCATATGCCTTGCGTTGCGCGTTGTCGACGTCGTCGAGGAAGACGGTCTCGCCGCCCAATGCCCGCGACAATGCCTCCGCGATGCGGCGCGGAATGAATTTCTGAGCTGCCGCGAGGGCGCCCGCCAGTGGTGTCACCCGCGCCCGCGATGCGGGTTTCCGGATCAGGCCGACGATCCCCGCAGCGATGTCCTCTGGCTGGGCGTTCTCGAGTCCCCGGATTCCCTGTGTCCCGGCGGTCAATTCGGTGTTCACGAAGGACGGCATCATCAGGGAGAAGTCCACTCCGGTGCCACGATGTTCGACCCGCGCCGCGTCGGTGAACCCGACGACCGCGTACTTGCTGGCGCAGTAGCTGGCCAGGCCAGGGGTGTAGATCTCACCGGCCAGCGATGCGACATTGATGATGTGGCCGCGGCCCCGGGGCACCATGCGCTGGGCGGCCAGCTTCGATCCGGTGATCACACCGAGAATGTTGATCTCGATGATGCGCCGGGTGACGTGGGCGGGCTCGTCGATCAGCCGCCCGACCGGCATGATGCCCGCGTTGTTGATCAGTACGTCGATCGGGCCCAGCGTGTCTTCTACGCTGTCCAGGAATGCCGCGAACGACTCGACATCGGTGACGTCGAGCTTGCGGTACGCCGTCAGGTCGAGTTCGGTGGCCGACTCCTTCAATGTCGCCTCGTCGATATCGCCGATGGCGACCTTCGCACCGAGGCGGGTCAGCGCGGCGGCGGTCGCGAACCCGATGCCGCGGGCACCACCGGTGACGGCAATGACCTTGCCCTGCAATGTCTTTGTGCTCATATTCTATTCTCCGCTTCCCGCCAGTAGAGGTCGCGAATGCGACGCTTGAACAACTTTCCGGATTCCTCGCGCGGCAACGCGTCGTCGAACACGACCACCTTGGGGACCTTGAATCCGGCCAGTCGACCGCGGACGAACGCGCGCACATCGTCTTCGGTCAGCTCGGCGCCGTCGCTCAATTCGATATGAGCGGCAAGGGATTCGCCGTACTCCTCGTCCGGTATGCCGAACACCGCGCAATCCTGCACACCGGCCAGTTCGTACAGCACGCCCTCGATCTCGGCCGGATAGATGTTCACCCCTCCGGAGATCACCATATCGCTGACCCGATCGGTCAGATAGAGAAAGCCCTCGTCGCCGAGGCGTCCCATGTCGCCGACGGTCACGAAGCCATCCAGTTCGATGTCGCGGCGCTTCTGGTCGTCACCGTGGTAGGTGAATCCCGGCCAGTAGTCGGCCGGTTTCATGTAGATGACGCCGACCTCGCCGGCCGGCACTTCCTTGTTATCGGGGCCGATGATGCGAACCTCGGCACCGTCGGCCGATGCGCCGACGGATCCCGGGTGGCGCAACCATTCTTCGGCTGTGCACCACACGATCGGCCCGGTCTCGGAGCCGCCGTAATATTCGGTGACAATCGGCCCCAGCCAGTCGATCATCTGCTGCTTCACATGCTTCGGGCAGGGCGCCGCCGAATGCACGACCGACGTCAGCGACGAGAGATCGTATTTCCGGCGCACCTCCTGCGGCAGGCGCAGCAGACGGGTGAACATCGTGGGAACCATCTGCACCTGCTCGACCCGGCGGTGCTCGACGGCGGCGAGGAAGTCCTCTGGATCGAAGCGCGTCAGGATGGTGATATCCATCCCGAGCCGGGTGGCGAGCACACCCACCGTGTTCGGCGCCGTGTGGTAGAGCGGCGCGGGAATGATCGTTCGCCCGCAGGGTTGCAGGCCCATTCGGGTCATCACCGCCATCACCATCTTCAGCAGCGACTCCGTGGAAACGGATTCGCGCACAATCCCTTTGGGCTTTCCAGTGGTGCCGGAGGTATAGATCATCCCGAGTCCGGACGAACCGTCCGCCGTTACTGTGCCGGGTTCGTGTGCGGCGAGCCACGATTCGTATTCGAGGTGTGCTCCCGATTCTCCGCCGGGCGCGGTGGGCACCTCGATCAACGGGATGGATCCTGCCGTCGCTTCGTCGACAGCGGGCACGAAGTCCGAATGCACGAACGCTGCCTTGCTGGCACTGTTGGTCAACAGGTATGCGAGTTCGGGAGCTTTCCAATGCCAGTTGACGGGAACTGGATTCGCTCCCGCGAGTGCGATACCGGCGCTTACTTCGAGGAATTCGACCGAGTTGGCCAGCACCAGCGCGACATTGTCGCCCTTCGACACACCCAGCCCCGCAAGCCCGGCGGCCACCCGGGCTGCCCGGCCCTGGAGTTCCGGATGGCTGCGCTCCACGGTGCCGCATCGAATCATGGGTGTGTCGGGCATGCGTCTCCCTCTCAGCTGCGTTGCTACTGAGAGGTGACGCTACGCACATTCCCCGGGCCGTCCCATGACCCGACTGCGCACGGACGGTGACCGAACCGCGCGAACCTCAGTCGGGCTCGGCCGCGGTGGATTCGGGACGGTAGGAACCCGGCGGGCTGCCGGTCCAGCGGCGGAAGGCACGGCGGAATGCGCTGGGCTCGGAGAAACCGAGGCGGTCGGAGATTTCCTCGACGGTCTCGGTGCCGCGGACCAGGCCCGAGATCGCCTCGTCGCGCAGGATCTCTTCCTTGATCTCCCGGAACGATGTCCCGTCGTCGCGCAGCAGCCGCCGCAGGTGCTGCGCGCTGACACTGAGCCGCTTGGCGATGTCGTCCACGGTCACCGACGCCACCGATTCGTGTTCGCGCTCGATCATCCGACGGACCCGGCTGGCCGCGGTGGGGTGGTAGTCCTGCCGGAAGATCAGGTCGCTGGGTGAGTCCCGGATGAACTTGGTGAGCTCGTCCTCGCTGCGCACCACCGGGGCGTTCAGGTATTGCCGGTCGAAAGTCACTGTGGCAACAGGTGCGTCGAAGTTCGGTGCGATGCCGTAGATCAACAGGTACTCCGCGGCGTGTGCCGGAGCAGAGCCGGGCAGATCGACCGAGTTCAGCACGATCTGCCGCCCGATCAGCCACCCCGCGAACCGATGGACGACCGCAATGATGACATCGATGACGAGCTGATCGGTCAGGGTATGTCCGCCCGGATCGAACGACAGCCGAACCCGGCGGCCGTCGTCGACCATCTCGAATGCCTCGAATCCCGTGGTGATTCGCGAAAATTCGATGAGCCGGCGCAGCGCGGTCCGCAGATCGGGCGAGTGGATCAAACCGAACGTGATCATGCGGAACGTGCCGCGCGTGATCGGCCGGGGACCGATGCCCAGCAGCTCGTCGTCGGTCGTGTCCCACAGCGCCTGCACCAGGCGGGCCGCCTGCTCGGGCGTGACCCGGGTCGCGTCCTGGCCGATCAGCTCCGGCGTGATCCGCGCCTCCCGCAGTGCTTCCCTGATATCCAGTCCGTGCAGCTGTGCCGTCTGCATCGCGGCACGAACGAACTGAATCGCCACTGTGCGCCCAGCCATGTCGCTGAAACTATCACCCCCGGATGCGCAGTTCGGTCACAGAAGTCGCTAAGTGCGGTCATTGGTGGGGCGGTCGGCCGTTCATACCGTGGGGTTATGAGTGCAACGGAGCATGTTTTCGATGCCGATGGCATCGGCCGGTGTCGCGGCGAGCGCCTGAGTGGCGGGTTGTAATGGGCACGTCGTGCATCGTGGAGCGCCGCGCTCAGTACGCCGGATTCGAGACGCGTGAATTGGCGGTGGCCGGCAGCGGTCCCACGATCGTGCTGGTGCACGGGTTCGGGCACGCCTCGCAGGCCTGGCGTCAGGTCTTGGATCTGCTGCATGATGCCGGGCAGGCAGCAGTGGCCGTCGACCTGCCCGGTTTCGGCGGCGCCGACCCGCTTTCGGCGGGAGAGCTGGTGCCGCAACTGGACACGTTCCTCGCCGAGGTCATCCGCCGCTATGGTGGTGCCGAAGGTGCTGTCGTGGTGGGCAACTCGCTCGGCGCGGCGATGGCCGCCAGGATGGGCCGGGACAGCGCTCTGCCGATCCTGGCCGTGATGGCCTTGGACATCGCGGGGATCACCTGGAAGCCTCTCGTGTCGGCCGGACTCCCCGTGGCAATCGCAGCGAGCGGACCGCTGACCAAGATCCCTTACCCACACCGTGCCCGCGCGGCAGTGGCCGAGCGATTGCTGGAGCGATCGCTGGCGCGGTTGCTCTACGGGCGCAAGTCCGCCGTCGATCCCGCAGTCGTCGCAGATCTCGCGAGCTCTGCCCCCGATACCGTCGAGGCTCGTCGCCTGATGCGGCTGGGTGCGCGATTCAAAACGGAACTCGACCGGGCCGGCGATCACGGCGGAGTCCGGGTCCCGATGGTAGTCGTTCACGGCGCGAACGACAGGTTGGTTCCGGTGTCGTCCAGCCGGATTCTGCACGAGGCAAACCCCGGGAGCCGGCTCGTCGTGTTGCCGCGCATCGGTCATTGTCCCCAGCTCGACGCCCCGACCGTCATTTCCCGCCTTGCCCTGGAATTGGCGGGGATCCCCAACGATAAGAGGGCGACTTCGTGAGCACGCACCAGCGAGATCACGACGGGACTCATCCCGTGCAGCCGACGGTGAAGAATCGTTGTACGACAAAGAAAGTGAACGAGCTATGGGTCCGTTGACCGGAGTCAAGGTAGTCGAAATCGCAAGTCTCGCACCGGCGCCGTTCGGCTGCATGATCCTCGCGGACATGGGCGCGGAGGTGCTGCGTGTCGACCGGGCGAGCGGATACGGCGGCATCACACCGCCCGCCGGTCCGCTCGATCGCGGCCGCCGCAGCATCGCCGTGGACCTCAAGTCGCCCGAGGGGGTCGAGGTCGTGCGCGAACTCGTCGCCAACGCAGACGTTTTCGTCGAGGGGTTCCGGCCCGGCGTCGCCGAACGACTCGGCATCGGCCCGGCGGAGCTGCTCACGATCAACCCGAAGTTGGTCTACGGCCGCATGACCGGGTGGGGTCAGGACGGTCCGCTGGCTCCCAGGGCCGGGCACGACATCAACTACATCGCGGTCGCGGGTGCGCTGGAGCCGATCGGCCGGGCGGGGGAGCGACCGCACGCGCCGCTGAATCTGCTGGGCGACTTCGGCGGTGGCGGGCTGCTGCTGGCGCTGGGTATCGTGTCCGCGCTGTTCGAGCGGTCGCTGTCCGGCAAGGGGCAGGTGGTCGACGCGGCCATGGTCGACGGTGCCGCACTGCTGACGACATTCCTGCACGGCATGCACGCGAACGGGCTGTGGGAGGGGGAGCGGGGCGCCAATATCCTCGACGGTGGCGCGCCGTTCTACGACACCTACGAGACGTCCGACGGCAAGTTCATGGCGGTCGGCTGCGTCGAATTACAGTTCTACGCACAGCTTCTCGGCAAGCTCGGTCTCGACGATCCCGAGCTGCCGTTCCAACTGGATGCGACCGGGTGGCCGCAGCTGAAGAAGCTCATCACCGATTCGTTCCGGGGCAAGACCCGCGACGAATGGGCGGAGATCTTTGCCGATTCGGATGCGTGTGTCTCACCGGTGCTGTCGCCCTGGGAGGCGCACGAGCATCCGCACAATCGGGCCCGCCGTGCGTTCGTCGAGGTCGGCGGTGTGGTGCAGCCCGCTCCCGCACCGCGATTCAGCCGGACGGAGAACGCGCATCCGGTGACGATGGACGAGGGCGGGCGGGATGTGGCTCGAACGCTCACGGCGTGGGGGCTGACGGAAGCCGATGCCGCACGGCTGTCCGAGTCCGGAACTGTTGTCTGACACGGCGGCAGTGGGCGGGCGCCCGATACAGCCTGCCCGCCGATCAGTCGCCGGAGACTGCCAGCAGCCGGGCGCCGATCCTCAGCAGCGCTGCGTCGACACCCGGTCGCGTCCGCAAGTGATGCGTGACCGCGATGTCATTCAGTATTGTCTGCACCGCTTGCACGCGGATCCGGGCACTGACCGGATCCCACTGTGGATGTACCTGGATCGCCAGCTGCACCCATTCCTCGATGTAGGCGTGCTGGGCGGCGCGGGCGCGATGCTGGTCGGCCTCGGGCAGGTGCATGGGTTCCGAGATCAGCAACTGGACGAGATCGGGATTCTCGAAGACGAACGCACTGTAGCTGCGCAGCAACCGGAGCAATCCGTCCTGAGCGTCCGTGGCGTGTGCGAAGACGCGGTTCATCTCCATCTGCAGCCACTCGTCACCGCGGAACACGGCCGCGACCAGGATGTCGGACTTGGTCGGGAAGTGGTTGTAGACGCTCGGCCCGGCGATGCCGACGCCGGCGCCTATATCCTCCATGCTGACACCCGCGAATCCGTTGCGGGCGAACAGGCGGGTGGCCTCCACCAGGATGGCCTCGCGCCGCGACTGTCGTGTCAAGGAGCCCTCGCGCCCGGCGCTGCCGACATCCTGGTCGGGCAGGGCGATCGGCGCATCGATCACCGTCGTGACCAGGTCCTCGATCAGCGTGGCGAACCCGGGCTCCGGCAGCGAAAGGCGGTGGAACGAAAAACTGCTCGCCGTCGCCACGGCACACCATGCCAGCAGATCGGCCTCGGCCGGGTCGAGCTCGGGTCGGCGTGCGCCGATCAGCTCGGCGAATCGGGTGCCGATGCGTTTCGTCGCAGCGCGGATCGCGACGCGATCGTCCATGGACAGCTGACGAGACTCGCGCCGCAGCAGCACGCCGATTCTCCGGTGCTCCAGCGTCGCCGCCGCCACCGCTGTCGTCATGTCCTCCGCCGTGACTGCCCGCAGCACCTCGTCCATGGTGTTCAATGCGTCGCCGACTACGGTGGCCAGCAGGTCCTGTTTGCCGCGGAAATGTCGATACAGCGCGGACGGGCCGATGGCCACCGCCTCGGCGACATCGCCCATACCGACCTTGGCATATCCCTTGTCCGAGAACAGGTCTGCCGCCGCGCGCACGATCAGCTGACGGCGATTCGCGGGCCGGGTGCCGCGCACCGGGTCGCCGAGCGTGCGGCCGCTCGACTGGCTGACCATGTTTGCCTCCAATCGTCGCCCTACGGCGAGTCAGTGATGTTATCGCGTGGGCCGGGTCCGGCCGTGCCGGACACCTGTGCTGGGGCGACATTTGCGCATCCGGATCCATCGCGCCGAGCCCGCACTGCCTCTCGACCGCGTTGCCGCGGGGATACCGGGCGGGCCAGAGTTCGCTGATCCACCGCATCGCCTCTGCTAGAAAAACTATAAACAGTTCACTTGATGGAGATCAACTGAAGAATTCCGCTCGACTGAGCCTATTGTACTGGTTATATGTCTGGATCGTGTGGATGTTTGCGGTATTGACTCCTTGTATGTGATTGCTGTTACACTATGCCAGATTCACATAGAGCAATATGGAGGACCGATGGCGTCACCCGGCGCAACGCACTTTGCCACCGTGGGGCGGATTCCGGACTGTGCGGCGCCGGTGCTCGGTGCCACGCGCTGTCTCGACGCCGAGGTCGCCGGCAATCCCTCCGCGTCAACGCCCGTGCTGACCGGCGATCACCTCAGCCGGGACGCACACCGGCCCGCGGGCGGGTGATCACGGTGCAGTCGATCAAGGATCTGCGCGCACCGTCGGCAGCGGCGTGGCAGTGGAGCCAGGCCTACTACCGTGACCATCCGGTCCGGTCGGTGGAAACGTTCGGCCGGCAGATAACCATGGGCCGCCAAGCGATTTCACAGCTGATCGCGGACGTGTTCCGGGGCAAGTTCCACTTCCGCGAATTCATCCGCCAGTGCGCATTCATGGCGAGCGCCTCCGCCGCGCCGACGCTACTGATCGCGATCCCGATCGGCGTCATCCTCTCGATCCAGGTCGGTTCGCTGGTCGTTCAGGTGGGTGCTACCTCGTTCATGGGTGCGGCGAGCGGGCTCGGCATCATCAAACAGGGTGCGCCACTGGTGACTTCGCTGATGATCGCGGGTGCGGTGGGCTCGGCGATCTGTGCGGATCTGGGCTCACGGACGGTGCGCGAGGAGATCGACGCGATGAAGGTGATGGGCGTCGACCCGTTGACCCGTCTGGTCGCGCCGCGCCTGCTCGCGGCGATGTTGGTGAGCGTGCTGTTGTGCGGGTTCGTGGTCTTCGTCGGATTCATCACCGGGTACATGTTCAACGTCTACGTGCAGGGCGGTACCGCAGGCTCGTTCGTCAGCACCTTTGCTGCCTTCGCCTCGCCCGCGGATCTTGTTGCGGCGGCGGTGAAGTCGCTCATCTTCGGTTTGCTGACCGCGATCATCGCCTGCGATACCGGCCTGAATACCCGCGGTGGCCCCGGCGGGGTGGCGAATTCGGTGAACTCCGCGGTGGTCAACTCCGCGCTGCTGCTGTTCGCCACGAACGTGATCCTCACCCAGGTGTTCAACGCCCTGTTCCCGCATCAGGTGGTGTGACATGGCCTCGATCTATGTGCCACCGCTGCTGCGTCCCCTCCATGCCCTGCGCCGGGCCGCGACCGCTCCGTTCGATGCGGTGCAGCGGGCAGGCCATCAAGCCTTCTTCTTCCTGCGCTGCCTCGCCGATATCCCGTTGGCGTTCAAGCACTATCGCAAGGACGTGTGGCGCCTGCTGTCGGACGTGACGTGGGGCAACGGCTCGCTCGTCGTCGGCGGCGGGGTGATGGGGGTGATCATCGCAATGAATATCTTCGTCGGCATCACCATCGGCCTGGAGGCGTTCTCGCAGCTGGATCTGCTCGGCATGGGGCCGGTGACGGGTGCGATCACCGCGTTCGCCGTCACCCGGGAGATCGGGCCGATGATCGCGGTGGTCGCGTTCGTGGTGCAGGGCGGTTGCCGGATCACCGCGCAGCTGGGCACGATGCGGATCTCCGAGGAGATCGACGCGTTGGACGCGCTGGCGATCAGGCCCCTGCCATACCTGGTCAGCACGCGGATTGCGGCCGCGTGGATCGCCATCGTCCCGATGTATCTGGTGGGACTCAGCGCCGCCTATCTGTCGGCGCGGTTCACCGTCGTGCTGATGGGCGGCACCTCCAGCGGTACGTACTTCCACTACTTCCATCAGTTCCTGATCAGCACCGACCTCCTCTTCTCGATCCTCAAGGCGGTCGTGTTCGTCACGCTCACGACGTTCATCCAGTCCTACTACGGGTTCTTCGCCGAGGGCGGGCCCGAGGGCGTCGGCATCGCCGCCGGTGCCGCCATCAAGGTCTGCTTCGTCGTGGTGGTGATCGCGGATCTGCTTCTCACACTCGGTATCTGGGGTATCGACCCCGGCATCCGGTTCTCGGGATAGGCGGGCGCGACCATGATCAAGGATCCGAGTGGACGCGGGCCGAGCGGCATGCAGCTACTGGTGGCCGGGCTCGCGCTGTTCGCGGTGGTCGCCACGGCCACCACGCTTTTGCTGCTCCGCTATGCCGGCGTGTTCACCCCCAGGGTGCCGGTCGTCGCGGAGCTGACCTCCACCGGAGACGGGTTGCCCGCCGGTTCCGATGTGAAGTTCCGCGGCCTCACCGTCGGCCGGGTGCGTAGTTCCGAGGTAGCGGCGGCCGGTGATATCCAGCGCGTCTCGATCGACCTGCAGCCGCAATACGCGGGCGGCGTTCCGGCGACCGTCACCGCGCGGGTCGTTCCGGCCAACGTCTTCGCGATCACCTCCATCGAATTGCTCGACAACGGCCCGGCGGCGCCGCTCACCGCGGGCGCGGTGATCCAGCAGGACAAGAGCAAGAAAACCGTTGCGCTGCAGACGGCCTTGACGACCTTCCGGAATGTCTTGACCAAGCTGGACCCGGACAAACTCGGGCGCATCCTCACCTCCCTGTCGGAGGCACTGGACGGCAGCGCGCGGATGCCCGGATCGACGCTGGAACGTCTCGACCACTGGCTGACCGCGGTGGACCAGGTCGGTATCTCCTCGGACCTGCAGAACTTCACCGACGCGGCCGCGGGGCTGAATCAGTCGGCGCCGGACCTACTCGACGTGCTGAACCAGTCGGTGACCACCGCCCGCACGATCTCGGAGCGCCAGGACCGGCTGACCGCGCTGCTGACCAGCGCGAGCAACACCGTCGACACCGTGAACGGACTGTTCGCGCGCAACCCCAACACCGGAAAGGAACTCGTCGCCGGACTCGCCGACACCTTCGGCGCGCTGGCCGCCCAACCCGATGCGCTGCCACAGGCAATGGTCAATCTCAACGACGACCTGCGTAGATACGCCACCACCTTCCACGACGGCGGCAATGGAAAGCTCGAGTGGCAGTGGAGCATTGATGTGTCGCTGACGCCGTTCCGGCCGTACACCCGGGCTGACTGCCCGCGCTATGGCGAACTGGCCGGACCGAGCTGCGGCACGGCCCCGACGACCGCCGACCCGGGAACGCTGCCGCCACAGTGGCGATCGCACCAATCCGACACTCCGGCACCGGGATCTGTACCGGGCCCACCGGCTGCCCCGGTGCCGGGTATTCCGCCGGGGCTGCTGCCGGGTCTGCCCCCAGTGCTCGGTGCTGTGCATCCGGCCGGGCTGCGCGGCGCAGCGGCGGTCGCCGCCCTCGTGGGCCACCAGCCGAACGCAACCCAGCTGATCCTGCTCGGCGCGGCGCTGACCGGCGGATCGATCCACCAGGACACCTCGGAAGGCGGCCCCGGACAATGAATTACCGCAAACCGCTGATCGGCTTCAGCCTGTTCGCGATCGTGGCCATCCTGGTCTCCTGGGTGGTGTGGTCGACACTGCAGCGCACCGTCTCCGGCGCCACCGACAACTACTCGGCGACGTTCACCGATGCCTTCGGACTGCATCCGGGTGACGATGTGCGGATGGCGGGCGTGCGGGTCGGCCGAGTCCAGTCCATCAGGCTCGACAGCGATCACAACGCTCAGGTCGGCTTCCAGGTGCAGCAGACTCAGACGCTGTTCACCAACACCCGGGCCCTGATCCGGTACCAGAACCTGATCGGGCAGCGCTATGTCGCGCTGGCGCCGGGCGCGGGCAATGCGGTGCCGCTGCCGAACAACGGCGCCATCCCGCTGCACGCCCCGGACGGATCGTTCCAGACCGAGCCGTCGTTCGAGGTGTCCGCGCTGTTGGGCGGGTTTCAGCCGCTGTTCAGCGCGCTGAAGCCGGACCAGATCAACTCGCTGTCGAACACGCTGATCCTCGCGCTGCAGGGCGACGACGTGTCGCTGAGCACCTTCATCACCCAGGCCGCCGCCGTCGCCAACCAGTTCCAGCAGCGCGACAAGATCCTCGGCGACGTGATCACCAACCTTTCCAGCGTGGTGACCGGATTGGCCGCGCGCGGAGGGGAATTGGACACGCTGGTGAAACAGACCACCGACCTCGTCGCCGGCCTGCACGATCAGGGCCAGACGCTGCTGCACTCGACCGAGCAGGTGGCCGCGGCCGCCGGATCGGTGGCGAAGATGGTCGGGCAGGTGCAGGGGCAGATGCGGCAGGCCCAGAACTCGACCACCGCGGCGTTCGATCTGCTCGTCGGCAACGGCGCGAAGCTCGACCAGGCCGCGATCGACCTGCCGGAGCTGCTACTCGGACTGGCGCATCTCACCGAGAACGGCGCCTACGCCAATGCCTACGCCTGCGAACTCGACATCTCGCTGTACGGGGTGCTGCTGCCGCGCGGCGTGCTGCCTGTGGTGATGAATCAGCTGATAGGCGACCATCATTCGGAGGTTTGCCGATGATATTCCGCCAGCGGATGGCCGCGCTGCGTTCTCGTCTCGGTACAGATTCGCCTCGTCGGCGTCATATCCGGACCGGACTGATCGGTGCGATCATCATCGCCGCGCTGCTGATCGGATCGAGCACATACAACTCACTCGGCATCGGCGACAAGCGCGTCGACGCCGAATTCGCCCAGGCGGCCGGACTGAAGTCCGGGGACAAGGTCCGCGTCGCCGGTATCGAGGTCGGCCGGGTAGCTGGTGCCCGGATCGAGGCCGATCATGTGCTGGTGACCCTGCAGGTCGACAGCGGCCTGCAGTTCGGCCCGGACGCGCGGGCGGAGATCAAGACCTCGACGATCCTCGGCGGTACCTACGTCTCGCTCGAAACAGGTCACGGCCGGGGGCTGCCGGGCGGCCGAATCACCATGGCGCGTACCGAAGTGCCCTTCAATCTGGCCAAGGTCGTGCAGGATCCCGACTATCCGTCGCAGTTCGACCGGCTCGACCGCATCGATACCAAGAAGGTCTCCGACGCGATCGGCGTGCTCGGCAGCCAGCTCGGTGATTCGCCACAGCTCGCCGCCACCGCGCTCGATAGCGTCGGGGCACTGGCGAAAACGATCGACTCCCGGCGCGATCAGGTGGATGCGCTGCTGAAGAGCCTCGATCAGGTCTCCGGCATCCTCGACGACAACCGCAACAACATCCTGCTGATCATGGCGAAGGCCGGCTCGATCGGCGACAGCATCAACCAGCGCAAGCAGATGGTGCAGGGATTGCTCGACAGCATGGCGACGCTATCGCACGAATTCCAGCAGATCGGTGCGGACAACGAGGGGCAGTTCGGCCCGATGATCGACCAGCTGGCCACCATGAGTGCGGGCCTCGAGAAGAACCGCGCACAGCTCGACCAGCTGTTGCAGATCATGCCGGTGACGGTGCGCCAGTTCACGAATGTCTTCGGCAACGGCAATTACGGCGACGTCTGGGCCCCGTGGGGTGCCATCACCGACCAGATGCTCTGCGGGGTCCCCGGGGCGCCGATCATCGCGGGATGCCGGTGATGTCAATGCGCAGAATCGCCCTGGCCCTCGCCGCCGCATGTGCGGTCATCGCCGCAGTCGGCGGCTGCGGGGTGCTCTCGGAGCCCTTCGCCGACAAGATCCATGTGACAGCCGATTTCGCGAATGTCGCCGGGGTGTACGAGGGCAACGACGTGTCGCTGCTCGGGTTGAAGATCGGCCGGATCGATAAGATCGAGCCACACGGGACCTACGCCACGGTGTGGATGACCATCGACGCGGGCACTCCCGTCCCGGCCGACGCCATCGCGGCGACGCTCTCACCGTCCCTGGTCACCAACCGGCACATCGAACTGGCACCTGCCTACTCCGGCAAGGGACCGAAACTCGCTGACGGCGACCATATTCCGTGCGGCAGCCCGTGCGGGCAGGACGGTCCGTCCCGGACCCGGACCCCGGTCGATCTGGATCGGGTGCTCGCCACCGTCGACAGCATCGCCACCTCCCTGAAGGGCAACGGCGGCGCCGAGGGGCCACTGTCCGGCGAGGCCCTGGCACAGGTCTTAAGGGGAAACGGCGATCGGATCAGGGAAACGATCGGCGCGCTGTCGCGCTCGGTGCGACTCGGCGTGGACAACGGCGACGCCATCTCCCGAATTATCAACCGGCTCAATGATATAACCGAGATCATCGCCGGCAACGATCAGGCGGTCCGGCAGTTCGGCGGCCAGACGACCCAGCTGAGCCAACTCCTCGCCGATCAGGCGCCCGGCCTGCAGAGCGTGCTCGCTCAGCTCAACGACTTTCTCGCGAATACGAGTTCGGTCCTGCAGCAGCATCGCGGACAACTCGGCAATGTCTTGACGGGGCTCACCGCAACCACCGATCAATTGCGGCGCAACGCGTCCAACCTGACCGAGATCGTCGATGTCGCGCCCCTGCTGTTCCGCAATATCGACAACTCCGTGGATCGGCAGACCGGGCAGATTCATCTGCACTTCCTGGTGGACAAGTCGCTGCTCGACGGGGAGATGCTGAGCGAGTTCTGCCAGCGGATCCAGATGCGGTCGGACGGCTGCCGCACCGGCAAGCTGGAGGATTTCGGCCCCGACTTCGGCCTTACCGCCGCGCTGCTCGGATTGGTTGGTAGGTAATGATATTCACGCCCGTGCGCATCCTGGCGCCGCTGCTGGTGACCGCCGCCCTCGGCGCCGCGACCGGTTGCGGCGTCACCGTCGAAAACCTGCCGCTGCCGCGGCCCGGAGTCGGCGCGAACAGCTACACCATTCACGCGATCTTCGGCAACGCCCTGAACCTGCCCGCGTCGGCGCACGTGAAGATCGGCGGCTCGGATGTCGGTGAGGTCAGCGCGATCTCGACCCGGAACTTCGTCGCGGACGTGGCGATGAGCATCCGCGGAGATATTCGGCTGCCCTCGACCGCAACCGCAGAACTGCGCCAAGCCACCCCGCTCGGCGATGTGTACGTGGCGATCTCGCTGCCGCCGCGCGCACCGGAGGAGAGATTGCTTCATGCCGGGGACACCATCGAGCAGCAGAACACCTCGGCCGGAGCATCGGTCGAGGACCTGCTGCTGTCGGTGGCCACGCTGGTGAACGGCGGCGCGTTGAACCGGATTGCCGATATCGCCTCCGAGCTGGACTCCATGGTTGCCGGTCGCGGACCGATGCTGTCGCACCTGCTCACCGAAATGACAGCCGCGACAACGGAAGTGAATCAGCGATCCGGTCAGATCGACGGCATGCTCGGCCAGATGGGCGGCTTGCTCGCGCAAATCAATCAGCGCAAGGCCGAACTCGGTGCCGTCGCCGACGCCGTACCCACCATGATCGGGGCGATCGCCGCCGACAACAAGAAGATCGGTGATCTGCTCGGCAGGATCGCGGTCACCAGCGCGGCCCTCGACGACTTCGCCAAGACATCGGCGACCGACCTCAGCACGCTGCTCGACAGCACCGGCAAGCTGACCTCCAGCCTGGCCGAGATGGGAAACAATTTCGGGGGCACCCTCGACGCCCTGCACCAGGTCTGGCCGAAGCTGCGGACCACCATGCGCGGCAACGCCATGGCGTTCTACGGAACCGCGAACTATCTCGGCATCGGAGCGCTCTACGACCCGGGCAGTAAGTTGCCAGACAGCTCGGACGTCAATGCCTTCGCCGGCAGCCTGCTCGATGTCCTGCAGCGAGTCCAGGGCCGGGTGACGGGCGGGCATCGATGACCTTCCTGCGACGGCTGCTGCGGCGCAAGGTGCTGCTGACCAATCTCGGGCTGGTGGTGGCGCTGATTCTGGGCGCCGCCTACCTGTTCGGGAGTTTGGTCGGCATCAACCCGTTGCGCGACACCTATACGGTCCGGATCGAGATGACCCAGTCGGGCGGGCTGATGAGCAATAGCGACGTCACCTTCCGCGGCTACCGGGTCGGCCACATCAGCTCGATCCGGTTGACCACCAACGGGCTCGAGGCACTGGCCCGCATCGACTCCTCGGCCCGGATACCGGCCGGCGGAGTCGTTGCCGTGCATGCGCTTTCGGCGATCGGGGAGCAGTACCTCGACTTCCGGCCCACCACCAACGACGGGCCGTACCTGGGCGATGGTTCGGTGATCGTCTCGAAGGACGTCACCACTCCGGTGCCGATGGCGGATGTGCTCGACAACGCGGACACGCTGATCGCCCAGCTCGATCCGGTGTCGGATCCGATTCGATTCCAGACCATCATCACCGAACTCGACAAGGCACTCGGCGATGGGCCGGATCAGTTGCGCAACCTCATCTCCGGCGTCAGTGCTATCACCGTCGGCATGGATAACGAACTGCCGCAGACGGTTGCGCTGATGAACAATCTGCGGGTGATCGCGGCCACGACCGCTGACATTCAGCCTGACCTGAGCACCCTGACCCGCAATTCGAGCACCCTGTTCGGACAGCTCGCCGCCGCCGACGCCGAGCTGCGCCGCATGCTCGACCTCGGTCCCGGCCAGCTCGCGACGCTCGGCGGTGTCGTGGCCGAAACCACGGACCCCGCCACGAATCTGGCGACGAACTTCCTCGCGATCGCGCGCTCGGCCCAGCTCCGCACACCCGCGATGCGGGAGCTGTTCCCGGCATTGCGTGATGGTGCCGGTGCGCTCGGCGCCCCGGTCCACGGCGGCGAGTTCCACACGCTGGTCGATATCTGGCCGCGCCCGACCTGTGAATACGAGACCGTCCCGGTCTCGCCGGCCCAGCTCAACGGCAACACGGTCCGGCGGTGGAACTACTGCGTCACCGACAACCCCGCGCTGCAGATCCGCGGTGCGGCCAATGCCCCGCGGCCGGATCTGCCGAACAACGGTGCGACACGACCGCCCGGTGTCGACCCGAACGAACGGACGGTGCCGATCGGGGATCCTCCCCGCTGACCCGGCGCGCCCGCCCAACCACAGTGAGATGCGACAGATGACACCAGCAAGCGACGACCCGCACACCGCAACCGATACGCCCGAGTCGGTCATCGGCTCGGAGCAGAGCGGCATCTCAGCGCCCGCGGATCCGGTCGGCCTTCCGGCCGCGGCCGCCGGAGCCGAAGACGAGGCCGTAGAGCCGAAAACGGAGAACGCCGGGAAGAGCGGCGGTTCCGATCCGGTCACTCCGGCGGGCTCGCGACGACACTGGTCGCGCCGAATCCGTGTCGTCGTCATGGCGGTAGCTGTGCTGATCCCGGTCTCCGCGGCGGTATATTTCTATACTCGCTACGACAGCAACCGGACCGTCATTGCCTCTGAGGGCGCCGCCCGCGCCGCGGCGTGCGACTACGCCAAGACGATGACCAACTACGACTCTCAGCACCTTGACACCTACATCTCCGCCGTATTGGCCGGTGCCACCGGAGATTTCAAGACCGAGTTCGGCAAGACCAGCAACGAACTCAGGGACGTCATCACCGGCGCCCAGATCAAATCCGAGGCCCGCGATACCCGGTGCGGCGTCGAGAACGTCGACGGCAAGCACGCGAATGTGGTTGTCGACATGAGCATCTCGATCAGCAGCCTGGGCACCCAGGGTAAGCCGGTGCCGAGCCAGATCTCCCTGGTCGCCGCACTGGACAGGGTCGACGGCCACTGGCTGGTGAGCAAGCTCGACGCACCGGCGCTGGACCCGGCCGCGGTAGCGGATCCAGCTCAGGCCCAGCCTAACTCACCCCGCTGACCTGGAAAGTCCCGGTTCACGAACACAGGAGGTAGACGGTGCCCGATACCGTGACCGCGCCCACAGGCGAACGAGCTGACATTGAAGTGCGTAATCCTGCCGATGGCCGGGTCGTCGGCCGGGTGCCGGACGACTCGGCGGCGGCGGTCGCGAAGAAGGGTGACGAGCTCCGCACATTCCAGCCGCAATGGGAAGCGATCGGACCCGCAGGGCGCCAGCGCTGGTTGCTGAAATTCCAGGACTGGGTCCTCGATAACGCCGAACATATCTGCGACGTACTGCAATTGGAGACGGGCAAAACCCGGGCCGATGCGAGCATCGAGCCGCCTGCCACCGCGGACCTGCTGAACTACTTCGGCCGCAACGCCGGAAAGTGGCTTGCCACAGCGCATCCGAAGGCACATGGCCCCCTCGGCATGATCAAGCGGCTCACCACCGCCTATCGGCCCTATCCGGTGGTCGGGGTGATCACGCCCTGGAATTTCCCCTTCGCGATGCCCGCATTGGATGTCATTCCCGCTCTCGCTGCCGGTGCGGCGGTCCTGTTGAAGCCCTCGGAAGTGACACCACTGGGCGCGGTGGAGTTCGTCCGCGGCTGGACCGAGATCGGCGCACCCCCGATCCTTGCGCTCGCGACCGGTCGCGGTGAGACCGGAGCCGCGGTCGTGGCCACCGTGGACTATGTGCAGTTCACCGGCTCCACGGCGACCGGGAAGATCGTCGCCAAGCAGTGCGTCGATCGGCTGATCCCCTACAGTCTCGAGCTCGGCGGCAAGGACCCGGCGATCGTGCTGGCCGATGCCGACCTCGACCGTGCCGCCAACGGTATTGCGTGGGGCGGGCTGTTCAATGCCGGGCAGGTCTGCATCTCGGTCGAGCGGGTATACGTCGAAGGGCCGGTCTACGACGAATTCGTCGCCAAGCTGGCCCGCAAGGTCGGTGCACTGCGTCAGGGCCAGGACGACCGCGGATACAGGTTCGACATCGGTGCACTGGCCACCCCGTCACAGTGCGACATCGTGGCGCGGCACGTCGACGAGGCGGTAGCGGCCGGAGCGCGGGTGCTGACCGGTGGCAGGCCGACCGGAGTCGGCACCTTCTTCGAACCGACCGTGCTCGTCGACGTCGACCAGTCGATGTCGTGTATCCGTGAGGAAACGTTCGGGCCGACGCTGCCGGTCGTGAGGGTCGCCGACGAAGCCGAGGCGATCCGGCTGGCCAACGACTCGCCCTACGGGCTGTCGGCCAGCGTGTGGACCGCCGACAAAGCCCGCGGCCGACGGGTGGCCGCGCAGCTCGAGGCCGGCGCGGTCAACATCAACGACGTCTTCTCTAATATGTTCAACTTCGCTCTGCCAATGGGCGGCTGGAAGGAATCCGGAGTCGGGGCCCGCTGGGGCGGTCCGAACGGCGTGCTCAAGTACTGCCGCCAGCAGGCGGTCACCGAGCCGCGGATACCGATTGGTAAATCGGAGCTGATCTGGTTCCCGTACTCGCCCAAGAAGTTCAAGCTCGCGCTCGGTGTGATGCGCGCGGCCGCCGCGCGCGGCCTGCGCCGCTTCGGAATCACCTCGGGGTGAGTGCCACTCATCTGCCCCTGTTCGGCTCGTGACACCACCTGAGAGTGCTGGATTCTCGCGAAGCTCGATCGCGCTCGCCCGTCGGCGACGCCCCGGCTGCCTCCTCGGGTGTATGACTATTTGGGATTCACATATAGCTGCCGAAGAAGCGGTGTTCCAGCTGTCTTGTGCCATTACATGCAGTTGTGTATGTTAATGGTAAATCCCGCAGCCGCCGATTTGGCCGCGAGTTCGGGTACTTCAGCAGGAGGTGTTCGATGGCGAACCGGGTCTACGGCGAGTCGACCTCGGGCCAGCGCGCGGTCTATGAGCTGGGCATGACCGGCATCCCGGTGGCCAACGTCAACAACAACTGTTCGACGGGTTCCACCGCGCTCTACCTTGCCGCGCGCGCAATCAAGGGTGGGCTGGCGGACTGCACGCTCGCGCTGGGCTTCGAAAAGATGCAGCCCGGCTCGCTCGGCACCATGTACGAGGATCGCGAGCAGCCGATGGCCAACCATATGGAGAAGCTGGCGCAGATCTCCGAGGTACTGTTCTCGCCGGCGCCGTGGATGTTCGGTGCCGCGGGCCGTGAGCACATGAAGCAGTTCGGCACTACCGCAGAGCATTTCGCGAAGGTCGGGTACAAGAACCACAAGCACTCGGTGAACAACCCCTACGCGCAGTTCCAGGACGAGTACTCGCTCGACGACATTCTCGGCTCGCGGATGATCTACGACCCGCTGACCAAGCTGCAGTGCTCGCCGACCTCGGATGGTTCCGGCGCGGCTATTCTGGCGAGCGAGGCATTCGTCGACAAGTACGGTCTGGCCGGGCAAGCCGTGGAGATCGTCGGTCAGGCCATGACTACCGACTTCGAGTCCAGCTTCGACGGGACCGCGAAGAACATCATCGGCTACGACATGAATGTTCGAGCAGCGCAGCAGGTTTACGCACAGTCGGGGCTCGGCGCGGACGACTTCCAGGTGATCGAGCTGCACGACTGCTTCTCCGCCAATGAGCTGCTGCTGTACGAAGCCCTGGGTCTGTGTGCCCCGGGTGAGGCAGGCACGTTGATCGACTCGGGCGACACCACCTACGGCGGTCGCTGGGTCGTCAACCCCTCGGGCGGGCTGATCTCCAAGGGGCACCCGTTGGGCGCAACGGGGTTTGGCGCAATGCGCCGAACTCACCTGGCAGCTGCGCGGCACCGCCGACAAGCGTCAGGTACCGGACGTCACCGCCGCCCTGCAGCACAACATCGGCCTGGGCGGCGCCGCCGTCGTCACCGCCTACCAGCGCGCCGAGCGCTGATCACCACCGAAATCCAAACGAGGAGAACAAGACATGGGACACGTCGAAGCCACCAAGGAACTGGCCGCCACCCCGGATGCGGTGTGGCAGGTCATTTCCGACCCGCAGACCTGGGACAAGTGGTTCACCCTGCACGCGGGCTGGCTCGCCGAGCCCCCGGCCACGCTGAGCGAGGGTGACAAGCTGGTCGAGAAGATCGTGATGCTCGGTATGGCCAACAAGCTCGAATGGAACGTTGCTGCTCTGCAGCAGGGCGAGAAGATCACCCTGGCCGGTACCGGTATGGCGGGGGTGAAGGTCGAGTTCTCCTTCATCGTGGCCTCGGCCGAGTCCGGCAGCACGTTCTCGGTCATCGGCGACTTCGAGGGTGCGCTGATCAAGGGCGCGCTGGGCAAGGCGGTCGAGAAGGACTTCGGTCTGCAATTGAACAAGTCCGTCGAGCAACTCGACGTGCTCGCTGTCGGTGCCGCAGCCTGAATTCGGAAGCGGGAAGGAGTTGCTGATGTCCGATGAGAAATTGGCGTTCGACGACGCCGGTCTGAACGTGTGGAGCGACGAGGAGAAGTTCGAGGTCGAACGCGACCGCCTCGTCGACTACGCGAAGGCGACCAACGATCCGATCGAGGCTCACCTGAACGGTGATGTCGCGCCACCCGTGTTCGCCATCGTCCCGGTGTTCGACTCGCTGCTAACCCCCGCGCTAGAGGTGGTTCCGCTCGAACTGATCGCGCGAGGTGTGCACGGCGAGCAGGACTTCCGCTTCCACCGGCCGATCCAGCCGGGCGACGTGCTGATCTCCCGAGCCAAGATGACCGGCTACGAGGGCCTGAAGAACGGTACTCGCGCAGCGGTTTTCATCGAATGCCGCACCGAATCGGGCGAACTGGTCAACGAACAGTATGTGACGATGTTCTTCCGCGGCTTCAACGCGGGCAAGGTCGAGGGCGAACTCACCCCGGGCCACAGGTTCGAGGCGAGCCTGCGTGATCGGGCGCCGCTCGCCACGGTGGTGCAGCACGTGGACGAGGATCAGACGTTCCGATACTCGCCGGCGTCGGGCGATCCGATGCCCATCCACCTGGATGAAGAAGTCGCGAAGGACGCCGGACTGCCGGGCATCATCGCGCACGGCCTGTGCACGATGGCGTTCACGTCGTGGGCCGTGCTGACTCAGGTCGGTGGCTCGGATGTGCACCGGCTGCGGCGATTCGCGGTCCGGTTCTCGAAGATGGTGATCCCGGGCGACGACCTGGAGACCCGCATCTGGCGCAAGGGCTCGGAGAACGGGGTCACCACCTACGCCTTCGAGACCGCCCGCGGTGAGGACTTCGTCATCACCGACGGGCTGGCGGAAATCGCCGACTGAAACTCGGACTTTCGGACATAAGGAGCAACACTATGGGTGCATTGGCAGGGCGCGTCGCCGTCATCACCGGCGCGGGTCGCGGCATCGGTCGCGAGCACGCGCTGCTGTTCGCCAGGGAAGGCGCCTCAGTCGTGGTCAACGACCTCGGCGGCAGTAACTCCGGTGACGGCGCCGATGTCGGGCCCGCACAGGAGGTCGCGAACGAAATCGTGGCCGCAGGTGGCAAGGCCGTCGCCAACACCGACAATATCGCGACCTGGGTGGGCGCGGAGTCCCTGGTGGGGCAGGCGATCAGCGAATTCGGTGGCTTGGATGTGGTGGTGAACAACGCCGGCATTCTGCGCGACAACTTCATCGCGTCCATGACGGAGTCGCAATGGGATGCGGTGCTCGCCGTGCACCTGAAGGGCCATGCGGCCGTGCTGCATCACGCGGCGGCTTACTGGAAGGCGCAGTCCAAGGCGGGCAACCAGCCCAACGCCGCGGTCATCAACACCGCCTCGGCCTCGGGCGTCACCGTTCCGCAGGCGGGCCAGACGAATTACGGTGCGGCCAAGGCGGGGATTGCCGCGCTGACCCTGGTCGCCGCCGACGAACTCGAGCGCTACGGCGTCCGGGTCAACGCCATCGCCCCGATCGCTCGCACCCGGCTCACCGAGGCGACTCCGGGCATGGGTGCGATCTTCTCGGCCGAGGTGGAGGAGGGTGAGTTCGACTACTTCCATCCGGCCAATATCTCGCCGGTCGTCGCCTACCTCGCGACGGAGAAGTGCCCGTTGACCGGTCAGGTGTTCGCGGTGCAGGGCGGTGCGATCTCGACTCTCGCCGGCTGGCACGACGTCCACACCATCGAGACCGAAGGTCCCTGGTTGATCGACGATATTGCCGCTCGCCTGCCGCAGTGAATCACCCTCCCGTACAAAGGAGTACGCCATGATCGAGTGGTCCGCGACCGACTTGATGATCCGCGACAGCATCAGGGGATTCATCGACCAAGAGATCCGTCCGCACATCGATGAGCTCGAGCACGGCGACCTCCCGCCGTACGAGATCATTCGAAAGATGTTCGCCGCCTTCGGCATCGCCGAGATGGCGCGCGAGAGCTTCGGCAAGACGATCGCCAGGGAGCAGGCGAAGGCCGCCGCACTGTCCGCGGGCGAGGAGTTGCCACCCAAAAAGCAGAAATCGGGCGGCGGGGGTGTACGCGAAGCTCGACGACGGCGCCGACGCGGACAGGCGCGGCCGCCCGGTGCTGACGTTCGTGCTGGACAAGGGGATGGAGGGGCTGACCCAGTCCACGCCGTTCCGCAAGATGGGCATGGGATCCTCGCCGACGGGCCAGCTGTTCTTCGACAATGTGCGGCTGAGCAAAGATCGCCTGCTCGGGGAGACCGAGGAGAACAAGGGCGGTGACGGCCGCGACAGCGCCCGCGCGAACTTCATCTTCGAACGTGTCGGTGTGGGCGCGATGTCGCTGGGCATCATCGAGGAATGCCAGCGGCTGTCCATCGACTACGCGAAGTCTCGTCAGTTGTGGGGCAAGCGAATCGGTGAGTTCCAGCTGATCCAGCTGAAGCTGGCGAAGATGGAGATCGCGCGAATCAATGTGCAGAACATGATCTTCCGGGCCGTGGAGATGGGGGCCGAGGGCAAGCAACTCACCCTGGCCGAAGCGTCGGCGATCAAGCTCTACAGCTCCGAGGCGGCCACCGATGTGGCGATGGACGCGGTGCAGCTGTTCGGCGGCAACGGATATATGAGCGAGTACCGCGTGGAACAGCTTGCCCGCGATGCGAAGTCGCTGATGATCTACGCCGGTAGCAACGAGGTCCAGGTCACCCACGTCGCGAAGGGACTACTCGGACAATGATTACGGAGACCCGCGCGTCCTACAACGGCGTGCGCACGCGGGTACTTGCCGTTGCGGGCAACGGAGTGCCGATCGTGCTGCTGCACGGATTCGCCGACAGTGCCGACACCTGGCGCGGGCTGCTCGCTGAGCTCGAAGCGGCGGGCAGGCAGGCAATCGCCGTCGACATGCCCGGTTTCGGCGCGGCCGATGCCCGTGCGCCCGGCGAGATCCTGCCGCAGCTCGATGCTTTCGTCGACGCCATGCTCGTCGACACCGGACCGGCAGTGTTGATCGGGAATTCGCTCGGCGCCTGTGCGGCGGTGCGGGCCGCGTCCCGCGGTTCGAGCAGCATCCGGGGTGTGGTGGCGGTCGATGAGCCGATTCTCGCGTCGCACTGGCTCATTCGACTCAGCCGCGGCCGCCACGATCCTTTCCGCATGCTCCCGAGCCGAGCACCCGTGTCGAAAGCTGCGTACGGGCGCCTGATGCGTGCGACATTCGCACGACTGCTCTACGGCGATCCGAAACAGGCCGACCCCAGGGTCGTCAGTCGATTCACCGAACAGGTCCCCGATGTGCACGCGACCCGGCTCCTGCTGGAGGACGCTCGTCAAGTCGCGGTCGAGACCGCGGCTGGATATGACGTGGCACATGTCGCGTGCCCGCTGCTCGTCGTTCATGGGTGCAAGGACCGCGTCATCCCCGTGCACGCGAGCGAGCGGCTGCACGAATCAGTCCCCGGAAGCACGCTGATCGTCATGCCGGAATCCGGGCATTGCCCCCAGGTCGACGACCCGTCGGGGCTCGCCGCGCACGTGCTGCGGTTCCTCGATTCGAGGGTCGACGACCGGAACCATCAAGCGGGATGAATGGGAGATTCAACCAGTGACAGAAACGATTGCCGCCGAATCGGAATCAGCACTGCCGCAGCTGCTCGAGGCTCGCAGCAGCTGCCGGGCCTTTCGCCCCGAGCCGGTGCCGCGCGAGGTGATCGAGCAGATTCTCGCGCTGGCACAGCGGACTCCATCGTGGTGCAACACGCAGCCGTGGCAGGTCGCCATCACAGTGGGCGGCGCGACCGACCGGTTTCGCACGGGGCTTGCCGATCACGTTCGGTCCTCGATGCCGGCCCCCGACTTTCCGTTCCCCGAGAAGTACGAGGGTGAGTACCGGGATCGCCGCCTCGAATGCGCCCTGCAGCTCTATGCCAGCGTGGGGATCGCCAAGGGAGATCGGGCAGCGTCGGCCGAGCAGACACTGAAGAACTTCGACCTGTTCGATGCACCCCATGTCGCGATCCTGACCACTACGGCATCCCTGGGTCTTTACGGTGCGGTCGACTGTGGCCTCTACATCAGTACCTTCCTGCTCGCCGCGCAGAGCCTCGGAATCGCCACGATCCCGCAGGCCGCGATCGCGATCGCGGCGCCATACGTGCGCGAGTTCTTCGCTCTGGAACCGGATCGACAAGTGCTGTGCGCGATTTCATTCGGATACGCCGATGAGGATCATCCCGCCAACGGTTTTCGCACGACGCGTGCCGCTGTCGGCACCGCTGCCACCTGGATGGTGAATTGAAATGACCGGATCGAATGACGCACGTACCTTGTGCGAGGCATTCCAGCTGAATGTGACGCGCTATGGGGACCGGGTCGCGCTGCGCACCGCGGGCGATGTCATCGCGATGACCTGGCGGGAGTACGGCGCCCGGGTTCGCAGTGTCGCAGCCGGATTGGCCGGACTCGGTGTGCGGCGGGGGGATTCGGTCGCGTTGATGCTGACCAACCGTCCCGAATTCCACGTATGCGACACCGCGGTGCTGCATACCGGGGCGACACCGTTCTCCATGTACAACACGAACCCGCCCGAAATGCTGGCCTACCTGTTCGAGAACTCCGAATGCCGGGTGGTGATCTGCGAAAAGCAGTTCGTGCCGGTAGTTCTCGCGGCCACCGAGCTTGGCGGCAAGGTCGAACATGTGATCTGCGTGGACGGCGAACCGGACGGCACCGTCAGCCTGGCCACCATCGAGGCGGCGCCCGCGGACGACTTCGATTTCGACGCCACCTGGCGAGCCGTCGAGCCGGGCGATGTCCTGACCATCGTCTACACCTCCGGTACCACCGGCATGCCCAAGGGTGTCGAACTCACTCACGCGAACTTCATCGCCAATGCGCAACTGATCGATGAGCTCGGCGGTTGCGGCCCGGAGGACCGGGTGGTGTCGTATCTGCCCGACGCCCACGCGGCGAACCGGTGGATCGCGCACTACGCGAACTTGTTGTGTGGCGTTCAGGTGACGACGGTCGCCGACCGCAAGCAGGTGCTCGAGGCGCTGTCCGATGCCCGCCCGACGATGTTCGTCGGCGTTCCGCAGATGTGGATGAAGGTGAAGACTGCGCTGGAGGGGTCGGTGGCCGGGGAGCCCAGCCCGATCAAGCGTACGCTGGCCGGCTGGGCGCTGCATGTCGGTCAGGACAAGGCGAGTCGAGAATCCGACCGGGTGCCCGTTCCACTCGGGTTGCGGGTACAACACGCGATCGCCGACAAACTGGTGCTGTCGAAGGTGCGCGCGAAGTTGGGACTGGACCAGGTGCGCATCGGCGTCTCCGGGGCCGCACCGATTCCACCCGACGTGCACCGATTTATGCTGGGCCTCGGAATGACGGTGTGCGAGGCGTGGGGCATGTCCGAGCTGACGGCCGCGGCAACGATCAACCGGCCCACCGACATTCGGGTGGGAACCGTCGGTACCGCGGTGCCGGGTGCGCAGATCACGGTCGCCGCAGACGGTGAGTTGCTGGTCCGCGGTCCGATGCTGATGAAGGGCTACCGCAACGATCCCGACAAGACCGCCGAGGCCATCGATGCCGACGGCTGGCTGCACACCGGCGACGTCGGCACGATCGATGCCGACGGATTCGTGCGGATCGTCGACCGCAAAAAGGAACTGATCATCAATTCCTCGGGCAAGAACATGTCGCCGACGCACATCGAAAACGCCCTCGCGGTGGCCTGCCCGCTGGCCGGTCCGGTGGTCGCCCTCGGCGAGCAACGCCCCTACATCGTGGCGCTGGTGACCTTGGATCCGGACGCCGTCGCCGCCTTCGCGGACAAGCACGATCTCGGCGCGACGACGGTGCCCGAGCTGTCTACGCATCCGATGATCGTGGCCGAGATCGACGCGGCCGTCGCGGCGGCGAACAGCACACTTGCGCGAGTCGAACAGATCAAGAAGTACGCGATCCTGCCCGATGTCTGGGAACCGGGCACAGACACGGTGACGCCGACGATGAAGCTCAAGCGCAAGCAGATCGATGCGAAGTATGCGGGTGAGATCGAAGAGCTCTACCGCTGAGCCTGGAGGATATCCGGACAATGAAAGGTCCGCAGTGAGTACACATTTCGACACCGATTGGCTCGTCGTCGGGTCCGGATTCGGCGGCAGTGTCTCGGCGCTGCGTCTCGCCGAGAAGGGTTACGGCGTCACGGTTCTCGAGGCGGGACGCCGCTTCACCGACGAGGATTTCGCCGCGAGCTCCGCGCGGGTGCGGCGTTACTACTTCTTTCCGGTCTTCGGAATGAAGGGAATCTTCCGGATCACCCTGTTCCGTGACGGTGCCGACGGCTACGAGGTGACGCACGTGCGCAGCGGATCATGGTTCCGCAAGGATCGCCGGACCATCACCGCGCGTGGAGTCGTCATCTCCGCGGGCCCGCTGGGCTCCAACCGGCTGCTGCAACGGTGCAAGCTCGACGGATTGCTGCCGAAGATCTCCGATCGGCTCGGCTATCTGGTGCGGACCAACAGCGAGTCGATCGTCGCGGTGACCGCGCCCGACGATGACCGCGACTTCTCGAACGCGATCGCCCTGACCTCGAGCATCTACCCGAGCCCGGACACCCATATCGAACCGGTGACCTACGGCCGCAACGCCGACAGCCAGTCGCTGCTGTTCACACTCGCCACCGAGGCCGGCCGACGTGGAACCCGGCCGCTGTTCTTTCTGCTCAATCTGCTGCGGCATCCACGGAAGTTCTCGCGCACCATGAGGATCCGGCGCTCGTCTCGGCGAACTGTCATGCTGGCCGTGATGCAGACGCTCGACAATTCGATCCGGCTGAAGGTGCGTCGGCGACTCCCCGGCGGCTTTCCGGTACTCACGACGGAACAGGACCCCAGCCATCCCAACCAGGATTCCGTGCCCGCCGCCTACGAAGCCGCGAACTGGATAGCGGAGCGGATCGGCGGCACTGTCCAGGCAACGGTGACCGAAGCCGTTTTCTCGATCCCCACCACCGCCCATCTGCTCGGCGGCGCGGTGATCGGCGAATCCGCGGCCTCCGGCGTGGTCAATGCCAGACACGAGGTCTTCGGCTACCGGAACCTGCTGGTCTGCGACGGCTCGGCGATTCCCGCGAACGTCGGTGTCAACCCCAGCCTCACCATCACGGCGATGACCGAACGAGCGATGACGTTCGTCCCGGCGAAGAGCGGTGCGGCAACCCCGGCCCCGATCAGATTTTCGCAGTGAAAGAGTCCTGTGTATCCGATTTCGGTGGCGGGCGCTCGGTGTGATGCCGGGGGTGAGGTGTCGGTGCTCGCGGCTATCGTCTGAGCATGCAACCTCCAGGGAATATCGAGATGACCGAGCCGTTGCATCAACGCATGGCTGACCAATTGACCATCATGGCCGTGCACGCTCATCCGGACGACGAAGTCATCAGCACCGGAGGGGTTTTTGCGCGCTATGCGGCCGAAGGTGTCCGGACGGTCCTGGTGACCTGCACCAACGGCGAGCAGGGTGACGGGCCGGGCGGGGTCAAGCCGGGGCAGCCGGGTCACGACGCCGATGCGGTACGTACGCAGCGACTCGCCGAGCTTCGCGAGTCGGCGGCGCTGCTGGACATCGAGCACGTCGAGTTGCTCGGCTACCGCGACTCGGGCATGGAGGGCTGGGATACCAACGGTGATCCCGAGGCCTTCTGGAACATCCCCGTCGAGCGAGCGGCCGCCCGGCTCGCGGACCTCATGCGGCACTACCGGCCACAGGTCGTGGTCACCTATGACGAGATCGGCAACTACGGCCATCCGGACCACATCCAGGCCAACCGCATCGCGGTGGCGGCGACGGAACTGTCGGGTATCCCGGACAAGCTCTACTACACCGCGATTCCGCGCGAACCCTTCCTAGAGATGTTTGCCGCCCTGCGGGCCAGCGGGATGGATGCGGGCTTCGAGCCGCCGGAGGATTTCGGCATTCCGATGGATCAGGTGACGGCCGTGGTGGACGTGGCCCCCTATGTCCGGCGCAAGGTCAAGGCGCTCGAGGCCCACGGCAGCCAGGGCGACAGCATTCCGTTCCTGCGGCTACCCGAGGAACTGCAGCAGCTGATCTTCGGGACGGAAAGCTTCGTGCGCCACCTTAACCGCGTCGTCGGCGCACCGTCCCGGGAGACCGATCTCTTCGCCGGTCTCCGTTGAGGGGCCGCCTACTCCCTGCCGCGTTCGGCGGCGACGAGTTCGTCGATGCACACCACGATCGCCAGGGCCAGCGGAATATCCGGGTAGTAGATCTCCACGCCGTAGCTGTCGCGGATCCTGAACCACTTGTGTGAGGTCTGTGCGACCACGCCCTGCGGCCCCTCTAGGGTGTAATTCTTCTCGATGAGGTCGCCGCGTGCCGTCCACCGCTCCCCGTCGGCCAGTGCGATCGTGAAGCTGTGGCGGATGGGGCTGAACAGCTTCTTGTGCACGGTGGCCGCGTGCGCGCCACCGACCTTGATCACCATGGTGTTGCGCAGTGCGAACAGCTTCTTTCGGGCGACCACGTAGACCTCGCCCCGCGTCCCCTTCAGTTCGAAGGTCCGGCGAAACGCCAGCACCCTGCCGTCGACGAGGAATACCTTGTTCCCCGAATCGTCGGTCACCCAATAGTCCTGGCCGAGACTCAGCACGCGCTGCCGCATCACATATCGCACCGCCCCAGTCTGCCGGAGCCCGGGGACGACGGCGACCGGGCGGGGCGTGGTGATTTCCGGTTGGCGGCGGACAGGTCATGGATCGCCTCGTAGCCGCACCTCGGCGATCAGCGTCCTTTTATGTTGGCGTGCAATAGATCCCGGTTCAGCCGCCCGATCACGTCTTGGGGAATCTCCTTCGGGCAGGCGGCCGTGCATTCGCCGGTGTTGGTGCAGCCGCCGAAGCCGAGTTCGTCCTGCGTCTCCAGCATGTCGACCACCCGGGAGTACCGCTCGGGCTGGCCCTGGGGGAGCAGGCCGAGGTGGGTGATCTTGGCGGCGGTGAACAGCATGGGCGAGCCGTTGGGGCAGGCGGCCACGCAGGCGCCGCAGCCGATGCATTCCGCGGCCTGGAATGCGTAGTCGGCGTCGGGTTTCGGCACGGGCACCGCATGGGCCTCGGGGGCGGTGCCGGTTGGCGCGGTGATGTAGCCGCCCGCGCGAATGATGGTGTCCAGCGCCGAGCGGTCCACGACCAGGTCCTTGACGACAGGAAATGCCTTGGCCCGCCACGGTTCCACCGTGATGGTCTCGCCGTCGGAGAATTTGCGCATATGCAGCTGGCAGGTGGTTGTCGCCTTCTCGGGGCCGTGCGGGGTGCCGTCGATGACGAGTGAGCACATGCCGCAGATGCCCTCGCGGCAGTCGTGATCGAAGGCGACGGGCTCGGAGCCCTCGCCGGTGAGGCGCTCGTTGAGTACGTCGAGCATCTCCAAAAACGAAGCGTCGGGAGAGATCTCGACCCCGTAGTCGACCAGCCCGCCCTTGTCCGTGGGACCGTGCTGCCGCCAGATGCGCAGTGTGAGTTTCATAGTGGCACCGTCTCTACTTGTAGGACCGGGTGGTCGGGTGGACGTATTCGAAGTCCAGGGCCTCCTTGTGGAGGGTCGGCGGCTCGCCGTCGCCGCGCCACTCCCATGCCGCGACGTAGGAGAAATGCTCGTCGTCGCGCCGGGCCTCGCCGTCCTCGGTCTGGGATTCGGCGCGGAAGTGGCCGCCCGCGGATTCGGTGCGGTGCAGGGCATCGACCACCATGAGCTCGGCCAGCTCCAGGAAGTCGGCCACCCGGCCCGCGCGCTCGAGCGACTGGTTGAGATCCGTGCCCGAGCCTGGCACGGTGACCCGCTCCCAGAACTCCGCGCGCAGGGCGGGAATCAGGCTGAGCGCCTTGCGAAGTCCCTCCTCGGTGCGCTCCATGCCGCAGTACTCCCACATGATGTGGCCGAGTTCGCGGTGGAAGGAGTCGACCGTGCGGTCACCCCTGATCGACAGTAGCTTTTCGATCAGCGAGGTGACCCGGTTCTCGGCCTCGGTGACCGCCGTGCCGGGCACGTCCCCGACGGGCCCGCGGGCCAGATAGTCGGCGATGGTGGTGGGCAGCACGAAATACCCGTCGGCCAGGCCCTGCATGAGCGCCGAGGCGCCCAGGCGGTTGGCGCCGTGATCGGAGAAGTTGGCCTCGCCGATCACGAACAGACCCGGAATGCTCGACTGCAGGTCGTAATCGACCCACAGGCCGCCCATCGTGTAGTGCACGGCGGGGTAGATGCGCATCGGCATCGCGTACGGGTTCTCGCCGGTGATCCGCTCGTACATCTGGAAGAGGTTGCCGTACTTGGCTTCTACCGCATCCCGGCCGAGTCGTTCGATCGCGTCGGCGAAGTCGAGGTAAACCCCGAGCCCGCCGGGCCCGACACCGCGGCCCTCGTCGCACACGTTTTTCGCTGCGCGCGAGGCGATATCGCGCGGGACCAGGTTGCCGAAGGCGGGGTAGATGCGCTCGAGGTAGTAGTCGCGCTCGTCCTCGGGGATATCGCGGGGCTTCCGTTGCTCACCAACGGTTTTAGGCACCCACACCCGCCCGTCGTTGCGCAGCGATTCCGACATCAGGGTCAGCTTCGACTGATGCTCGCCCGAGACCGGGATGCAGGTCGGGTGGATCTGGGTGAAGCACGGGTTCGCGAAGTGTGCGCCGTGCTTGTGCGCGCGCCAGGCGGCGGTGACGTTCGAGCCCATGGCGTTGGTCGACAGGAAGTAGGCGTTGCCGTACCCGCCCGACGCCAGCACCACCGCATCGGCTGTGTAGGAGGCGATTTCGCCGCTGACGAGGTCCCGCACGACCACGCCGCGGGCCACCCCGTCGACCATGATCAGGTCCAGCATCTCGTGCCGGGTATGCAGTTCGACGGTGCCCGCATCGACCTGGCGCAGCAGGGCCTGGTAGGCGCCCAGCAGCAGCTGCTGCCCCGTCTGGCCGCGGGCGTAGAAGGTGCGGGAAACCTGTGTGCCGCCGAAGGATCGGTTGTCCAGCAGCCCGCCGTACTCCCGTGCGAACGGAACACCCTGTGCCACACACTGATCGATGATCTGCGTGGAGATCTCGGCCAGGCGGTGCACATTCGATTCGCGGGAGCGGTAGTCGCCGCCCTTGACCGTGTCGTAGAAGAGGCGGTGCACGCTGTCGCCGTCGTTGCGGTAGTTCTTGGCGGCGTTGATGCCGCCCTGCGCGGCAATCGAATGGGCCCGGCGCGGGGAGTCCTGGAAACAGAACTGGATGACGTGATAACCCTGCTCGCCGAGGGTGGCGCCGGCCGAACCACCGGCCAGGCCGGTGCCGATGATGATGACCTTCTTCTTCCGCTTGTTGGCGGGGTTGACCAGTTTGGCCTCGAACTTGCGGGTGGTCCAGCGGTCGGCGATCGGTCCCGCCGGGGCCTTGGTGTCGGCGATCGGCTCGCCGGTCTTGTAGTAGCTCATGATTACTTCACCCATCCGACGGTGACGGAGATCGGGACGGCCAGGAATCCGACGACCAGCAGCATCGAGACGAGCAATGCGAGCCGGTCGTAGCCGGTGTAACTGCGCTTGGTCGCCAGGCCCAGCGTTTGGAACGCGCTGCGGATCCCGTGCCGCAGGTGCACGCCCACCAGGACCACGGCCACGAGGTAGAACAGCGTGACGTACCAGTGCGAGGGCGCGAAGTCGGCGACGACCTTGGCGTACGGGGTTGCGTTGCCGCCCTTGGGATTTACCGCCCCGAACGTCAGATCCAGCAGGTGCCAGACGATGAACGCCGCGATGACGATCCCGCCGTATCGCATGGTGTGCACGGCGTAGCCGTTGGCGTGTGTCTTACGCTTGGCGGCGTACTCGACGGGGCGGGCCAGGCGCGCCGTGCGGGCCAGCGATACCGCGGACCACATATGCCCGATGACGCTCGCCGACAACACGATCTCCACTCCCGACAGGAACCATCGGTGCGGCAGCGCGGGCTCCCCGATCGTGCGCAGCCAGGCGGCGTAGCGGTCGAAATCCGTTGCGCCCAGGAAGATCTGGAGGTTGTCGGCCATGTGGGCGACCAGGTAGAGCACGAGGACCCCGCCGGTCACCGCCATGACGGCCTTCTTGCCGACCGTCGAGCGGTACAGCGCTGGTATTGCGATAGCCACCCGCGAAAAGTACGTCCGGGCTGTTCAGTGGGTCCAAGTCCGCGCGGGACTGGTGACCATGGCCGCAGTCTATGAACCGAGCTGCCGCGGTGATTACTACGGGCCGTAGGGGTTTGGCGGCGTGAGGCCTTTCACATGTGGATGGTGATTCTCGTCTCCGGAATCGGAGGCCGGAAGTCCATAGTTCTAGGCTATGGTCCGTGCAGTTGCAGCAGTTGTCGTATTTCCTGGCCGTGGCGCAGACCAGGCATTTCACCCGAGCCGCCGAGGTGACCGGGGTGGCGCAGCCCTCGCTCTCCAAGCAGATCCGGGCGCTGGAGACCGAGCTCGGCGCGCCGCTGTTCGGCCGCGCCCGGGGCAATATCACCCTGACCGCGGCCGGTGAGGCGCTGCTCCCGCTCGCCAACCGGATCCTCGCCGATGTGGACACCGCCCGGCTCGAGGTGCAGGAGTTGGCCGGGCTGCGGCGCGGCCGGGTCCGGCTGGGAGCCACCCCGTCGCTGTGCTCCGGACTGCTGGCCGACACGCTGCGGGTTTTCCACGACACCTACCCGGGAATCACACTGGTGGTGCAGGAGGACGGCTCCCGCGACCTGGTGCGAAACCTGACCAGAGGCGAGCTCGACCTGGCCCTGGTGATCCTGCCGCTGGCCGACGACACGCCGCTGGTGACCACCCCGATCCTCCGGGAGAACCTGGTGGTCGCCGCCCGGGTGGACGACGACTCACTGCGCCCCCGGTTGCGCATCACGGACCTGCGGGACCGTCCGCTGGTGATGTTCAGGCCGGGATACGACCTGCGCGAGGCGACGATAACGGCCTGCCGCGACGCCGGATTCGAGCCCCGTTTCGCCGTCGAAGGCGGCGAGATGGACGCGGTCCTGCGGTTCGTGGAGGTGGGCCTGGGCGTCGCAGTGGTCCCCAGCATGGTCCTGGCCGGACGCCCCGGACTGCGCGGCATCCCGCTCTCCACCGACGACCGCGGCACGCACGGCCTGCACCGCACTGTCGCCCTCGCCCACCGCAAGGACGTAGCCCCCACCCACGCCGCCACCGCCTTCCAGGCAACACTGGAAAGCCTCCTCGCCGAGGCCGCCGGCACGCTCCCACCGGGAGCCGAGTCGTTGCTCGCGACCGACCGGTGAAATGCTCCGCGTCGAGGGACGTGCCGAGGGCGAAGCGCGTCTCCTGTTGAAGGTGCTGGCGTCGCGTTTCGGGTCGGTGCCCGCGGCCGCCGAGCGGCGGGTGCGGGCGGCTGGGGTGGAGCAGCTCGAGGTGTGGGCTGAGCGTGTATTTGCCGCTGCGACCGTGGACGACGTGCTGGCCTGACCGGAGCTTGCCCGACCCGGGCGGCCTAGGGCTGCGGCTGCAATGTCCGGTGCAGGACGAGGTGCTGGTCGGGGGTGTCGATCGCCGTCAGGAGTTCGAAGTCGAGGCTGATCTCGCCCAGGTCGTCGTCGTTGAAGCGTTTGACGACGGATCCGGGGACGCTGATCTCGTGCCGGGCCCAGAGTTGGGCGAATGTGGGGTTCGCGCTGGATAGTTCGGCGAGCATCGCGACGATCTCCGGATCGTCGTCGACGACCGGGCCGATTAGTCTGCGGACGCCCCCGGCGAAGTAGCGCGCGAACGTGTCCCAGTTTGCCCAGATCCGCGGTGCGGCCGGGTCCAGGAACACCATGCGCAGGACATTGTCGGGGTGCTCGAAGCGCGCGAAGAGCTGCTGCGCCAACGGATTTGCGGCCAGCACGTCGGTACGGCGGTTCACGATGTACGCCGGGCCCAGCGTCCATGCCGTCATGACCAGTGCGAGGTATTCGTTGGGGCGCTCGTCGGGTGGTGTGGTGCGCGGGGTCGGTGGTGGGGTGACCAGATCGTGCAGGTAGGCGGTCTCGGTGGGCGACAGTTCCAGTGCGGCCGCGAGGGCGTCGAGTACATGTGGTGAGGGGTGACGCTCCCGGCCCTGCTCCAGCCGGGTGTAGTAGTCGGCGCTGATTGCGGCCCGCGCGGCCACCTCCTCGCGGCGCAGGCCCGGCGTCCGCCGCTTTCGCTGTGGCGGCTGGTCCGGGGATGGTTGCGCGGCCGCGCGGCGGGCGCGAAGAAACTCTCCCAACCTGTTCGCTGGCACCGGGCCCATGGTATGGGTCGGCGGTCGGCCGGTCGATCCTGGGTGCGGCAATCCTAGGAGACAACCGTCCTGGCCGAATCGGCCCGGGCTGGCCACACTGGAGAGATAGCGGAAAAGTGTTGCGGGACTGGAAGGCCGAGAATCATGGGTGGATTGAAGGTCGCAATCGTGGGAGCCGGGATCGGCGGGCTCACCGCAGCAATAGCGCTGCACCGGCGCGGGATCGAGGTGGCCGTCTACGAAAAGGCGAGCGAGCTGCGGGAATTGGGCGCCGGTGTGGCCATCGGAGCCAACGGGGCCAAGGTCTATGCCGGGCTCGGGCTCCTGGATTCCATCGCCCGCATCGCCGGGAAGCTCACGACGGTATCGGGGGAGACCTGGGACGGCCGGGCGTTGCCGGGGTACCAGTGGCCGTATCCGGTCGAGCGGACGTACCCGCTGCATCGCGCGGAGTTCCAGAGCCTGCTGGCGAGCGCGCTGCCGCCCGGCACCGTCCGGTTCGGACACGAATGCGAACGCGTCGTCGAGGACGACGACGGCGTCCGGATCGACTTCGTCGGCGGTGCCCGGGCGCGCGCCGACGTCCTGATCGGCGCCGACGGCATCCATTCGGTGATCCAGCCGCTGGTGAGCGAGAGGTCCGAGCCGGTCAGCGAGGGGATCATGGCCTACCGCGGGCTCATCCCGGCGGACCGTGCCGGGGTGTCCGACCGCCTGGATTCGATGGCGATGTGGCTCGGGCCAGGGCAGAGCTTTCTGACGTATCCGGTGTCGGACGGGGCGCTGCTCAACATCGTGGCGTTCGTTCCGACGGACCTGGACGTGGAGGAATCCTGGAGCGCGCCGGGCGATGTCGCCGCGCTGGCGGCGGCCTATGACGGATGGGACGAGCGGGTGCAGCGGGTCATCGCGGCCATGGATACCACCTTCCGATGGGGCATCTACGACCGTAAACCGTTGCAGGGCTGGTCGACCGACCGCATCACGCTGCTGGGCGATTCGGCCCACGCGGTGACACCGCATCTGGGTCAGGGCGCGAATCAGGCCGTCGAGGACTCCGCGACGCTGGCCATCATGCTCGAAAATGCCTGCGCGGCTGACATTCCGGTGCGGTTGCATCGATACGAGGATCTTCGCATCGAACGCAACCGCCAGGTGCGCGAGGGCGCGCGCGAGGCCGGACAGCTCTACCGGGCGACCGGCCTGCCGCCCGCCCGGCAGGCCGAGCGGATCGTCGCCATCTTCGACCGATTGGAACTGGCGACCTACGACGCCGAGCGCGTCGCGAGCGACGCCCTCGCCGAGCCGAAGAATTACATTCCGCCGCTGAGCGAGGGTATTCCGCCACCGCCGGTGACGGTGACCGTCGCGGGCGGGTAGGGCGCGGTCGAGGTGTAGTCGTGCGAACCCGACAGCGGGGGAAGGTGGTACGCGCAGATTCCCTGCGCGTGCATCGGGCCGCTGGGCAGGTTTCGCAGCGAGACGGTGATCGTCTGGCCGGGTACGGCGTACGAATCCGATCCGCCGGAGCCGAATGTCGCGTTGTTATCGGTGTCGATCGCCCAGCAGACCGTGCCCTTCTGGGTGTTCTTATTGTGTACGGTCGCGGTGACCGTGCCCGGTGCGGACGCCTGGAACTGCACCTCGGGCGCCCACAACGCGGGATCGGCCGACGCCGTGGCGGGCACCGCGAGCGCCACCGTCCCGGCCGCGAGAATCCATACTGCACGTCGCATCAGTAATCCTTTGTTCGCATCGACATATACCGAACCGACTTCTCGCCCAACACCGTAGCTCGGCTGTACACAACCGGCAGCACTTCGGCGGGGACCGGGCGGGGTCGACGCGAGCCCGCGACCGCTCAGGCGGCCTCGTGATACAGATGCTCGAACACGCCCGCCCGGAGGGTTACCGCCTCGAGCCGCGTCTTGGCCGCGGCGAGCACCTCGGGCGATGCCGACGGATCCTGCGATGCGGAATTGTGTACGTGACGGACCCACCCCGAGGCTCGCAACAATTCGACGACGGCCTTGTCGAAATCGGAGATGGCTTTGGTCAGATCGAGATCATTCACGAGGGTCCTTCATTGCACGAAAGAACCAATTCTACCCGAAGCAGACCGGGCGGTCCGGCCCCGGATCGGAGGATCCGGGGCGGTGACTCGATATCACTTCATCATCGCCGCCAGCATGCCGGGCTCGTAGGACCCGGCCGGCGTGCGCGCGATCACGTTCATCCGGTTGGCGGCGTTGATCATGCCGATCAGGCAGATCAGCGCTACGAGCTGGTCGTCGTCGAAATGCTTGGACACCTGGGCCCAGGTGTCGTCGGAGACACCCCGATGGGTATCGGCGAGCCGGGTGGCCTCCTCGGCGAACGCCAGCACCGCGCGCTCGGCGTCGGTGAACACGGTGGCCTCGCGCCACGCGGCGACCAGGTTGAGGCGGACCGGCGACTCACCGCCGGCGGTCGCCTCCTTGGTATGCATATCGATGCAGACGCCGCAGCCGTTGATCTGGCTGGCGCGGATCGACACCAGCTCCTGAATGGTCCCCGGCAGCGTCGAGGACTGGATCATCAGGCTGACACCGGCGAAGCGCTTACCGAATTTGGCGGCGAACTCGTTGTCGAACATGTTGATTCGGGCGGTCATGTTGAGCCTCGTTTCTGCTGTGCGTTGAACTGGATGCACATCAGACGGCGCATACCTCCGCCGCGTGACAGTTCGCCGAGGTGATGCGGGTCACACATGCGGCGGCTCAGGCGCAGTCGGCCCGGCCCCTGCGCGGATGGGTGCGCTGGTCCGCGCGGGCGATCAGGGCCGAGTGCAGGTTCCACAGGCCGCCGGTCTCGGCGGGGTCGAAGCCGGTGAGGCGGCCGATGCGGCGCAGGCGGTAGTCGACGGTGTTCGGGTGGATGTCCAGCCGGCGGGCGGTGCGGACCCGGCTCTGATCGGTCTCGAGGTAGATCCGCAGGGTCTCGAGCAGCTCGGGGTGGTCGTCCAGGGGGATGAGCCGGATGCCCAGCGCGTCGCGGCCCAGGCCCGGGCGGGTCAGCTGATACTGCAGGGCCAGCTCGCTGAATCGGTGCAGCCGGGGGCCCAGTCCCAGCTGTTGCACGGTGTCGAGAAGTTCGTGGGCGCGATGGGCGGCGGCGTGCACCTCGTGCGGCGCGGCGGTGACGACGGTGACCGTGAGCGCCGCCTGCGCCGCCTCGCCCAGCTCGCGCGCCAGCTCGTCGAGCCCCGCGTCGGTCGCGGCGGTGCCCGGTATCAGGACGGTGCCGCCGTCCACGGACAGCAGGGCCAGCGCCTCGCCGCCGAGCAGGCGCGCCAGGGCGGCCTGGACGCGGCGCAGCTTGCGGCGCGCCACGATCCGCTGGTCCAGCCGCGGCCGGGCCTCGTCCGGATGTGCCCCGATCGCGACCGCAAGCACGAAATACGCATCGGCGACCGGCATTTCGCCGTCGTGGGCGGACAGCTGCCCGCCCAGCAGCGCCGCGGTCAGTCCGTGTGCCGCGGTCTGGTGTTCGGCCGCGCGCGCCCGGTGCTCGCGCACATAGGCCTTGCTCACCGCGGCGGTGGACAGCCGCGAGAGCTCGAGCACGGCGGTGGTGCCGGTCAGCACGCCCAGGCAGTCCGCCGGGCTGGTGCCCGCGACGATCAGATCCAGCCCGGCGGTGAATCCCTGGTTGACCGCGCGCAGGACGGATTCGAGGGGGATGTCGGCGCGGGCGCATCCGCCGGCCGCGGCCTCGAGGCGATCCGGATCCGCGGGCAGCGGCCGCCCGTTCAGGCGCTGGATCAGCAGTTCGAGGCAGATCCGCAGCAGTCCGCGGACCTCCGTGCCCGGCGCTCGGTGCGGTATCGCACCCGGGCCCGGCTCGGCCAGGCGGACGGTCACCGTATGGATCAGTCGGTCGATTTCGCGCACGGACGGCGAAATCGGTCGTCCTGTCATGCCGAATGCGGGCCGGTCGAGACTCTCGATCGTCACGTGTGACCTCCCTGTCACCGTCGTGCCCGCCCGGTGGAGCGCGGGTGGGAGGGCGGCCGCCGCGCCGGTGAATTGCTGTTACCTGGCGTCCGCTCTATCGGAAACGGTAATCCGAGCGCACGCTCACCTTCTACTCCTCTTCGGCCTTCTCGGTCCGGTCCCTCCGGTCGGCGGGTGACCAGGGGAAATATTGGCCGGGACCAACTTTCGTCAGTGGTGTGGCGGCAATAGTTGGGTAGGTGCTCACTTTTCATCGCGCACTGTCATGCGGCATTGTTCGCGCGTTCGACGTCGGTCCACGCCGCGATCATCTCCGCCGTCAACGCGATCGCATCCCTGCGCTCGGTGCTGCCGACCTCCAGGGCCGAGCAGCGCAGCACCGCGGCGAAACAGGTGTTGATCAGCACGAAGCTGGCCGTATCGTAGCGACGGTCGTCGCCCGGGCCGAGGATCTGGATGACGATCACCTTGACCAGCAGGCGCAGGCGTGGCTCGAATTCGGGAATTCCGCTGTACCCGGCTGACGATGGTGGGCCGGACCGAACAGGCCCGGCAGCTGCTGGCCGAACGCTCCACGCTGCAGGCGGCCCAGCAACTGGTCACCGTGCTGGGCGGGCTCAAGGGCGCGGCGATGAAGCTGGGGCAGATGCTCTCGGTGCTCGAGGTGGATCTGTTGCCGCCCGAGCATCGGGAGATGTTCCGGGTCAAGCTCGCCGAACTGTGCGATCACGCACCGACCGTCCCGTTCGCGGCGATGCGCGCGGTGATCGAGGACGGTCTCGGGCCCCTGGCACGGGTTTTCGCCGATTTCGACGAGAACCCGATCGCCGCGGCCTCCATCGGACAGGTCTACCGGGCCCGGCTGCGCGACGGGCGCGAGGTCGCGGTCAAGGTGAAATATCCGGGCGTGGACGAGTCTGTCGAGGCGGATATGCGCAATCTGGCGATGTTTTCGCGCCTGTGGAAATCCATCCTGCCCAGCGCGGCCGACAGCGATGTGCTCGACGAGATCGCCCGCAGTATCGGCAGCGAACTGGACTATCTGCGCGAGGCGCGCAACCAGCATCGGATCGCCGCACGTTATCGGGGCCATCCCTGTATCGCGGTCCCGGACAGCGTCGAAGAGTATTGCAGGCCACAGGTTTTGGTGACCGAATTCATCGAGGGGGTCTCGTTCGAGCAGATCCGGGTGCTCCCGGTCGCCGAGCGAGATCGGATCGGCGAGCTGATCTACCGCTTCTATGTCAGTGCGATGTTCGCCGACTACGAATTCTGCGGCGACCCGCATCCGGGTAATATCCTGCTCGCCGCGGACGGCCGCCTCGCCTTCGTGGATTTCGGGCTCTACACCACCATGGATCCCAAGCACGTCGAACTCGAGCGCGTGGCGATACAGGCGGCCGGTGAATTCCGGGCGCAGGAGCTGTACGACGGCTGGGTCGCGCGCGCCATCATCGATCCCGGATCGGGCGTCACCCCGCAGGAATGCCTCGAATACGTCTGGGCCGCGACCGGCTGGCACCTGGTCGACGAACGCGTGACGCTGACCCCCGAATTGGCGACTGGCGCAGTAATTCTCGCGGTCGATCCGCGCGCCTCGGAGTTTCAGGGGATGCGGCGCCAGCGGCTGCCGGCCGAACATGTGTTCTCCCGGCGGGTGGATCTGTTCACCCTCGCCGCGCTGGGGCAGCTCGAGACCACGAACAACTGGCACAGCCTCGCCCGCGAATGGCTCTATCACGAGCCTCCGGTCACCGAGATCGGGCGGGCGATCGCACGCTGGCGGACCGATTCCGGCTGCTAGAGACGATATTTCGACGCTGACAGCTAACTGTCAGCTTCCGGGCAGGGTGCGGTCAGGTTGAGGCGGCAGAGTAGTCCTCATCGGAGGCGGTGCCCGCCCCGAAGCGACATGGAATTTCGTTGGACGAAAGGTAGACTCATGATCCCCGTAATCTTCGACACCGGCAGTGCGGCGCTTTCCGGCCTGCTCAACACTGGAAGCGCTGCGACCAATGGGATTCTCGGCACCCTGTTTACAGGTTCGTTCGGCTGAGCGGTCCCTCATCCCGCTGGCCGGATCCGGGTCACGCGCCGTGACCCATACGCACAGCACCCCGGGCTTACGCCCGGGGTGCTGTGCGTTATGCGGAAGGTATTGCACAGTGAGATAACCCACGGCTATCGTGGCGGTTTCGCCTGGAGTTCAGCCGATCTGAGCCAGGCGCGGTGCGATCTGCTCGCCGTACCGGGTCACCCAGCCCGCCGGATCCGGATTGCCGGGAAACGGGCCGATATTGATCAGGTCGAAGCCGAGGGCGGCATACTGCTCGACGGCCTTCAAATAGCTGTCCGGATCCTCGAACGGGTCGACGAAATGGCTCGCGGTCAGGCGAATTTCGGCGGGATCGCGGCCGACGGTGTCGCAGTGGCGGCGCAGCACGTCGAGCTTGTGCGGCAGCTCCGGTAGTGGGGTGGTGGTGTTCCACAGGTCGGCGTATTGCGCGACCATGCGCAGGGTCTTCTTCTCCCCGCTGCCGCCCAGGAAGATCGGCGGGCGCCGGATCGGCTGGGGTTGGCAGATCGTCTCGGCCAGCCGATAGTGTTTGCCCTCGTAGGGGCCGTCGTTCTCGCTCCACATCTGCAGGCAGATCCGCAGGGTCTCCTCGAGCATCTCGAACCGGTCGCGCAGCGGCGGATACGGCACGCCCAGCGCGGTGTGCTCGCGCTCGTACCAGGCCGCGCCGAGCCCGAGCATGGACCGGCCCTGCGACAGCACGTCCAGGGTGGTGGCGATCTTGGCCAGCAGGCCCGGATGCCGATAGGTGACGCCGGTGACCAGCATCGTCAGGGTGATTCGCTCGGTCCGTCCGGCCAGGAATCCCATACTCGTATAGCCCTCGAGGAAGGGGTCCTCGGCCTTGCCGACGCCCTCCATCTGGAAGAAGTGATCGGCGAGGGTGAACATATCTGCGCCGGCCTGCTCCGCGGCCACGGCGGTATTCGCCAGCGCCGGGCCGAGCGCGGCCGGATCGCCGGGCAGAAAATCGATGTAGTGGATGCCGAAATGCATGGGGGAGGGTCCTTCCGTAGTCGGCGTCTATGACCAGCCTAGACTAAGCAGTTAGGACTGTACAGTTTAACTGTCATGATGCCGGGACCCTCGAATCAGGTCAGCCTGCCCTGCAGGACGCGCACGCCCGCGGTGAGGGCGGCGCCCCCGGAGCCCCAGCTGACCGAGGCCGGTTGCGAGCTGAGCACGACCACCGCGTAGTGCATGGGCTGCCCGGGGCCCGCGCCGACCAGGCCCGTGGTGTCCAGGGTGGTCGAGCTGTCCAGGGACATCCAGCCCTGTTTGATGGCCCAGTCGGCGCCGGTGAGCCCGTCGGGGATGCCGAAGTACTGATCGGTGCCGTCGGCGGCGGTCTGCTGGGCGCCCTGCAGGCCGTTCATGAGGACATCGCGGGCCGGTTCGGGCACCGTGCCGAGGTAACGGTAGATGGCGACGACATCCTGCGCGGTGGTGAGGGTTTCGCCCCACTGGTCGGGATCCGACGGCGCCTGGGTGCCGGACAACCCCATCAGGTCGGCCATTCGGGTCACGATCGCACCGCCACCGTCGGTGTCCCACAACGTATCCGCGATATCGTCGTCGCTGGTCGAGAGCATCTGCTCGAGCTGCGCCGTGGTCGCCGGATCCGACTGCCAGCCTTGGGAGCTCAGATCGTCCATGGCGATCAGCAGCTTGACCACCGAGGCGGTGTAGAACTGCTGGCCGCCGTTGAGCTCGGCGACCGTGGCACCGGAGCCGGTATCGACGACGTCGATGCCGACCGTGCTGCCGGGGGAGGCGGCCACGATGGCCGACTGCATCTGCTGGGCCAGCGCCTGCGGGGAGGGCTGTGCGGGCCCGGGGGCCGGTGCCGGGGCGGGGCCGGATCCGGAGGAGCCGGTCGAGAACGGCCATCCCGGCGGGAGCAGGGGGGCCTGGGCGGGCTTGACCGCCGGGCTGTGTTGGGCAGTGACCGTTGCCTTGACGGTCGTCTTCACCGCGGCCCGGGCCAGCGGCGTCGTCACCAACCCCGCGACGATCGCCAGCGTGGCGACCGCGCCGAGGACTATCCACAGCCATCCGCGTCGTGCCGAGCGCGGCGATATCGTCTCCATACTTAATGAATCGCCTTGGCTCTGTGAGTTCGCTGGGAGCGCGATGACAGCTTTCTGCCAACCCTCCTTGTCAGCTGTAACCGCAGGAGATCTGCGTCACCCCGGATGGGGGACCAATGGCCCTACCGGCCCGAATCCGGAAGCGGGACGGTTGGTTACGCGTTCGGAGCCCATTGGAGGGTCTGGTCCGGCGAGTGGTGGCATCGACAGGAGCTCGGAATGACGGAGGCAGTGATATCGACCCCGCGGATGGGGCCCTTCGATCCCCTCGATGGCCAGCTATCGGTCGATATGGCCGTCTTCGCCGACTCCAGCGACCGGCTGGTGCGGCACCTGTTCGACGTGGGGCTCAACATCGATTCCCTACGCGGGGTATTCGACCGTCCCGACGCGACCCCCGACCAGCTCCGCGCCGCCGGTCGGGCGATCGGCGGGCTGCTGGACGATCTGGACACGTTGATCCGCGACGCCGGGCTGGCCATGCTGGGTGTCGCGACCTCTCAGGTGAGTGTGAACAAGCCGCGGCAGACCGTGCGGCACCGCGTCCGTCGCCGCTGAACGGGACACCGTGTCCGCCGCTGAACAGGTCCGGGACGGCTACCTCCGTCCGGCAAACTGTTCGGAGTCTCGGGTGGCGGAATCGGTCTCGGGAGGGCGGCCTGTGGCGCAACTATTCTCGCCGCACGAGTGAAATTCGGGCGGCGCGTGTCGGATTCGACGCTACCGGTAATCCTAGGCGGAAATTTCATCGATAGCTGCGTATTTGCGGTGTCGATGTGGGTACATGTATTTCATGGGCACATCGGAAGCAAGGGATACGGAACGATACTCACGCGAAGAAGCCCTTCCCGGCACGTTGCTGCACGCGGAGCGGCTTCATCCCGAACTCTGGCCCCCGGGGGCCGAAAATGCTTTCAAGATCGAATATCAGGCCGTCGACTACCACGGCGGCCTGCGACCGGTTTGCGGATCGGTGTTCGTGCCGCGCCCGGACGGCTCGCGGACGCATCCGGTGCTGGGCTGGGCGCACTGCACCGTCGGGCTCAATAGCCGCAACGCGCCGTCCGAGGTGGGGCTCATCCCCGCCGAGCGTGAACATCTGAGTGGCTGGCTGGCTGCGGGTTTCGTCGTCGCCGCCACCGACTACGAGGGGCTGGGTAACCCCGAGCCGCATCCGTATCTCAACGGCGAGGCCACCGCCGACGACGTCGTCGACTGCGTGCGGGCCGCGCATCAGCTCGGACTTCCGGTCGATGATCGCACCGTCGTCGCGGGGTTCTCCCAGGGAGGTCACTGTGCCTTGTACGCGGCGGTCATGTTCACCTCCTACGCACCGGAATTGGACTTCCGGGGCACCGTCGCGCTGGCGCCGCCGGTGCGATTCATCGACTTCATCAGGCAGGTGACCGCGCGGGGCGAGGATCATGTGCACGCCCTGATGCCCACCGTCTTCGGCGGGCTGCGCGTCTCGCATCCGGACTTCGACTTCTCCGGCATCCTGACCGGCGACGGTCTGCGCCTGCTCGACGCGGCGCTGTCCCACAGCATGGACGAGCTCGACGCGCTGGCCTCGACGATGACGAACGACTCGGCCGGCTTCACCCGGATCGCCGAGCACCCCGAGATCCGGGTGCTGCTCGGCTACGCCGAGCCGCCCGCCACGATGTATGACCGGCCGCTGTTCCTGGGTGCCGGCGAGATCGACCCGGTGCTTCCCGGCCCGCGCGGCCGAGGCTTCGCCACGGCCATGGAGCTCGCCGGAAACGTCGTGGATTTCCATGAGTACGCCGGCGCCGACCACCTGGATCTGCTGGCCCCGGCCGCCGCCGAAGCCCCGCAGTGGGCGCGTGCCCTGGTGGACGGCCCGCGCACCGGCCGTGCGCCGGTGAGCGCCGGCTCGCGCCGCGAGGCCCGCTTCCGGATCCTGGACGCCACCGGCGACGGTCAGGTCGCCGCGGACGATTTCGAGGCGCTGGCGCTGCGCGTGACCCAGCGCTTCGGCTACCCGCCCGGATCGCCTGTCGCCCAGCTGGTTCGGCAGGGGTATCGCGGGCTGTGGCGGGTGCTGCGGGAGAATTTCGACACCGACGGCGACGGGTCGGTGAGCCTGGAGGAATTCCTCGAGGGCCGCAGTTCGCTCTCGCCGAGCGCGGTCCCGGTGATCGACGAGCTCACGATCGCCCTCATCGGCATGGTCACCGGCGGCGAGGACGTGATCGGCCGCAACGACTTCCGGCGCATGCTGGGCGGTTGTGGCCTCTCCGCCGCCGAGGCCGACGTCGTCTTCGACGAATTGGATGCCGACCACAACGGCGTGCTCGACGCGGAGGAGATCGCCCGCGCGGTCCGTGAATTCTGCTTCGGCGGCGGCTCCGACTCGACGGGCTACTGGCTGTTCGGTCAGGCCAAGGCTCCGCTGTCGTGAGCGAGCTTGCGAGCGCAGAGCGCGTGCTCGCGCTCGACCGGCACGCGCCGCTCGTGGCGGGGTTGCTGCCGCACGAATTGTGGCCCCCGCACTGCGCCGCGGCCCTGCGTATCGCGTACCGCAGCCGCGGTCGCACCACGAGTGGCCTGATCCTGCTGCCGTCGGGTCGCGCGCCGCGCGGCCGGTGGCCGATCATGACCTGGGGGCACTGCCTGACCGGCCTGAGTCGGGGCACCGCGCCCACGGTGATCGGCCCGACCAGGCGCGAACGCAAGCACCTGGGCGATTGGCTCAGCCGGGGGTTCGCGGTCGTGGTCGCGGACTACTGGGGCCTGGACGGCTGGGCGTTGAACACCTTCCCGGTCAGCGCGCCGCTGGCGGCCGACCTGCTCGACATCGCCTGCGCGGCGGTCGATCTGGGACTTCCGGTGAGCAACCGCGTGGTGGTGGCGGGATTTTCGCAGGGCGCCGGCGTCGCCCTGGAGGCGGGCGCGCGGTGGCACGGCTGGAGCGACCGGCTCGAGCTGTGCGGCACGGTGGCGCTGGCGCCGGTCGAATGGGACGACTTCTACCGCGCCGCACTGCATCTGGGTCGCGCGCAGGTGGAGCAGACGACCCCGCTGATCGTGGCCGCGGCGGCGTTTCACGACCCGCACCGCCAGCTCCACCGCCACCTCACCGAGCTGGGACGGCGTGCGGTCGCGCTGGCCCATACGGTCTCGGTCGCCGAGGTGGGGCGGTTCGTCACCGGATGGCGCAACCGGGACCTGGGCTTCAGCGCGCTGCTGCGCCACGGTGGGCTCGACGACATCTTCGCCCGGTCGTCCCCGCCGCTGCGCGGCTACGACCGTCCCGTGCTGCTGTGCGCCACCAGTCCGGATCCGATGGCGCCCAAGTCCTCGGTGCTGACGTTCGCGCGCCGGCTGCGGCGATGCGGCTCGCCGGTCACGGTGTTCGACTATCTGGGCCGGGGGCATCTGACCGTGGTGGAGAGCGCGTCCGCGGATGTCGTCGATTGGGCGCACGCACTGGTCAGTTGACTGTCGTTTCGTCGGCCGTTGCGCGACAATGAGATAGGAGTCGGGAATCCGAGATTTGGGGTGCGCCCCGGCCGCCGAAGGCGGGTTGCATGATGAAACCGACCCTGGTGTGGTGGCATATTCGACGGGTGCTGCGGGTGCCGGTGGTGGATACGCGGCTGAGCCTCATGCTGGCGATCAGCGGCGGGGCCGTCGCCGTGGCCGCGCTGAGCATCCCCGGGCTGGGAGTCGTGGGCTGGGTGCTCACCCTGGGTGGTGTGCTCTGTGCGGCAATCTATCTGGCGGATATCGTGATTCGGAGGGTCACCATGGTGTCGGGCCGGCTGTTCGAGAAGAGCCTGCGCCCCGAGGATTTCACCCGGTCGCCGACCAGCCTGCCGCCGGACTACCGATTCGTGGCGCCGCGCAGCGGGTCGCAGGGCCAGCTCTACCCCTACGTCGATATCTCGCACGAGACCAACGCGATTCGCGAGGCGAACGATCTGACCCGGCGTGAGCGCGCCGAACTGTACGAGAACTGGTATCTGCTGTGCCCGCTGGGATTCCTGCATCTGGAGAAACGCATTGCCGGGCAGTGGTATCCGATCGCGGTGTCGATCATTCTCCCGCTCACCCCGCACGGCCTCGACGCCATCACCGCGCTGGAACCCGCGCGCCGCCTGCGGGTGATCGACCTGGATCGCTCGCATATCCTCACCGATCTGGCCAAGCGGCCGCCGCGGGTGCTGCTGGTGGACACCTGGATCGTGCGGGCCCGGTTCCGCGGCAACGGGCACGGCAAGTCCGCGGCCACGGGCGGCTGCGCCGATGCCCTGGTACTGCGGCATATCGCCCGATTCTGGAATTCGGCCAACCGCCACCCGGAGACGAAATTTCTTGTCGAATCGAATAATCGGGCGCTGATCCCGGTGCTGGCCGCGCTGTCCTTCCGCCCCGCGGGGGAGTCGAAGATCGGCGCGGACTTCTACATCGCCGAGAAATCGGAGATGAAGGGCCTGGTGCCGCATGCGTTCGCTGAACTCGTCGCTGCAATCGACGCGCTCGAGTCGGTGCCGATGCACGTAGGCTCGGCGCCCCGACTGTGAATGCGGTACGGGGAGCCGCCTACTGGAGCCGCAGTGTATCGATGACCGTTCGCGCTGCATGGGTGGGTGTGCGCAGGGCGTCGTGCGCCACCACGAGTTTCCACGGGATCGGGCCGGACTGCGGGTCGAGCGGGATCAGCCCCGGATGCCGCTCGGCGACGGACCGGGGGACCATCGCGACGCCGAAATCCTTGGCCGCCAGCTCGAGCGCGAATTCCTGGTCGGCCACCTCGATAACGGTACGGCGCAACGGAAACCACTCGTCGGCGAGGCGCCGGATGCCCCAGCCCGGCGGATAGTCGATGAATCGCACGCCCGCCAGCGCGCCCGGGGTGATCTGCGCTGTCCGCAGCCGATGATCCGGCGGCACACACAGCACGATGCTCTCCTCGCCGATCGGATACAGCCGCAGGCCCGCGATCTCGTCGTCGGTCCCGGCCAGCAGCGCGATATCCAGGCTGCCGTCGAGCAGGGCGGCGATATTTCCGCTCACACCGGACATGCTCTGGCGCATCTGTACGGTCAGCGCCGGATACCGCCGGTGCATATCGGCGAGCACGCCGGCCATGTCCAGGGACCGGATATTCATCAGATTGCCGATCACCACCTCGCCGCGAACCTGTCCGCGCGCGGCATCGACGGCATCGACGATCTCGCGCCGGGCCCGCAGCATGGATTTGGCCGGTTCGACCATGGCCCGTCCGGACTCGGTGAGCTCGAGCGCGCGCGGGGTCCGGTCGAACAGCCGCACGCCGAGTTCGCGCTCGAGCTTGGCCACGCTCGTCGACACCGCGGACTGCACCAGATGCAGCGACCGCGCCGCCGCGGTGAAGGAGCCCAGCTCGCGGCAGGCCAGGAAGCATTCGATCTGACGGAGCTCCATGGTCATGAGCCTACCGTGGTATCTATTGGATAGATGGAGTCATCGAATCTCATCGCTTCCATTGATGAATCGGACGGCCGATCATGGACAGGTGACTATTTCGACCGCCCCCACCCCGGTCCCCATGCGGCTGACCCGACTGCTCGTGCTGGTCTTCGCGGTGACCGCCGGATCGTCGGCCGGTTGCCTCTACTACCTGCAGCCGCTGCTGCATCAGGTCTCGGGCGAGCTGCGGATCTCGACGGCGACCGCGGCGCTGCTGGTGAGCGCGGCGCAGGTGGGCTACCTGTGCGGCCTGGCGCTGCTGGTGCCCCTCGGTGACTTCGTCGAGCGGCGCCGGATGGTTCCCGCACTGCTGGTGGCCTCGGTCGTGGCCCTGGTGATCTCCGCGGCGGCCCCGAACTTCCCGATCCTGCTGCTTGCGGTGTTCGCCACCGGTGTCACCGCCTCGGCAGCACAGGTCGTGGTGCCCTGGGCCTCGGCGCTGGCCGAACCGGGGCGGCGCGGGGAGATCGTCGGCACGGTGATGAGCGGTCTGCTGCTGGGCATCCTGTCCTCGCGGGTGCTGGCCGGCGCGATCGCGCAGGTCGGCGGCTGGCGGTCGGTGCTGGTCGTGGCGGCGGCGATCCAACTGGCGATGTCGGTGAGCGTGTACCTGCTCACCCCGGCCACCGGGCGGTCCGCGACGGGGGAGCGCTACGGGGAGGTGCTGGTCTCGATTCTCGCGCTGATCCGCCGCCACCCGATGCTGCGGCATCGCATGGCGCTGGGATTCATCGGCATGGCCTGCTTCTCCGCGGTCTGGACCGCGCTGGCCTTCCTGCTGGCGGGCGGGCACGGCAGCCCGTATCACTACTCCCAGTTCGTGATCGGCCTGTTCGGCGTCGCCGGGATCGCCGGGGCGATGGGCGCGCCGGTGGTCGGTCGGCTGGCCGACCGCGGGCATCTGCGGCCGGTGACGACGCTGGTCTGGCTGGTGCTGCTGGCCAGCTGGGCGCTGCTGGCCTGGGGCGGGCATAACCTCGTGGCGTTGATTGTGGCGCTGCTGGTCTTCGATTTCGGCATCCAGGGGATCCAGCTGTCCAACCAGAGCGCGATCTATGCGCTGGATCCGGCCGCGCGCAGCCGCCTGACCACCGCCTATATGGTGATGTACTTCCTGGGCGGGGTCGCGGGATCGGTCACCGCGGGCGCGGCCTACGAATCCGGCGGCTGGACGCTGGTCTGCGAAATCGGTGTCGCGGCAACGGTTCTCGGTACCGCGCTGTGGGCGGTCTTCGCCCGGCACATTCCGGCGCGGGCGACTACCGCCGACACGCCGGACTGAGACTGGCGACTGCAGTCCCTACGGCCGCGGCCAGGGGCGGCCGTGGTAGCGCTCGATATCGGTATTGAAGCGCTCGAGGTAGCCGACCAGCGCGCCGAGATCGTCGGGCGACCAGTCCGTCAGGATGGCGTCCAGATGCCGGACCGAATCGGTACGGTCGGCCTCGAGCCTCTCGGCGCCCTCCTGGCTGATCCGGAACTTGCGGGCCATGCCGCCCTCGGGGTCGGGGATGCGGTCGACCAGCCCCGCGCGGCGCATCGCGGCGGTCTGCCGGTTCACCGTCGAGGTGTCCAGGCCCAGTGCCTCGCTGAGCTGGCCGATGGACATCGCGCCTTCGGTACTCAACCGGGACAGCAGCGTATAGGCGCTGCGATCCAGGCGGGCGGCGGTGCGCTGCGAGGTCAGGCTGTACCGCCCGAGCAGCATCGTCTCGAACTCGAGCCGATCTGTGAGCTTGTCCATGCGGTCCTTTCCTACCCTGCGGGCTGCGGTGATTCGGCGCTCGGTGCGGGTCGTCGTCCTCACTGCGCGCGGCTCGCGGATCCCGAATACAGCATTATGCGGTGCTCGCGTGGATCAGCCCCGGACCGGAGTCGGCCGGGCTGTGTCGATTGGGCCCGGCCGCGGGCCCTGCGTGGTTACGCTCCGCTGCCGCCTCCGGGCCTGACGCGACCGGGCCCGGGTCGGCGCGGCCGGTGTACATGGCGATGGCCTGGGCCGCGAACAGTACCTCGGATCGGGTGAAACCCAGAGCGTGCAGTTGCGCCTGCCACTCCTGTGCGGTCCGGGCGGTGAGCCACGGCTCGCCGACCGAGGAGACCCGATCCGCGCGCGCACGCTGCGCGGCCGAGTCCGATACGGCCGGAGACAGATAGTCGAACACCACCTCACCGCCGCCGCCCTGTCCGGCGATATAGCGCAGGGTGCTCTCGATCGCCTCCGCGGTCAGATACATCACCACACCGAGCCAGAGGAATATCGCCGGTCGCGTCCGGTCGAATCCGGCCACGGCCAGCTCGTCGGCCAGCGAGTGACGTTCGAAATCGACCGGGACGTAGCTGAGCGTCGCGGGGATCGCGATGCCCACCTCGGCCAGCCGGGCGCGCTTCCATGCCTGCGTATCGGGGTGGTCGACCTCGAAGAAGCGCACGTCGGGGTGTGGGTTGCGGTAGGCCGAGGTGTCCAGGCCCGCGCCCAGCACGACCACCTGCCCGGTCCCGGCGGCGGCCGCTGCGGCCACGGCGTCGTCGGCGAAGCGGCTGCGGGCGGCAATGAGCAGGCGCCGCTTGCGGACCAGCTCCGGATCCAGCCCGCGGTCGAAATCCCCGGTCCGGCCAGTAGGCGGGCCGACGATCTGGGTCGCCAGGGGATCGCTGAATATCCGTGACTGGTCGAGGGTTTGGTGATCTGCCCGTGCCCAGGCCACCGCGAGTGCTGTTCTGCTCGGTTCGCCGGTCTGCATGGGGGTCACCCTACCGCCGGGTGCTGAGGGCTCCGCATGTGCCATTCGCCATCCGTGCCGAAACTGACGCCGGATTCGGATTCTCGGCGTCATCAGCGGACCGGCCCCCGCGTCATGACGGGATAACCGCGGGGCGCCTCTGCTCAGATGCTCGCGGCGGCCGCCACTCGGTCGGCTGTATCCACCACTGCGGCAATCTGTTCGGCCGTCGGTGTGCCCGCGGCGGCCCGGTTGCGCGGATCGTCCAGGGCGCGGCGCATGACGCCCTCGGCGATGATTGCGACCTTCCACAGGCCCAGGGCGTGCCAGAAGCCCAGTGCCGCAGCATCTCTGCCCGTCGCGGCCAGATATTCCGCGGCGATCTCGGCGCGGGAGGGGAAGCCGGGCAGGGTGCACATGGCGAAGTTGCCCACCCCGGATTCCCCGGGTTCGGGCCAGTACGCCAGCAGGCTGCCGATATCGGCGAGCGGATCGCCGAGGGTGCACAGCTCCCAGTCCAGCACCGCATCGATCGTGCCGGATTCCGGGTCGGTGATGACGTTGCGGATATGGAAATCGCCGTGCACCAGCGCGATCTCGCGCTGTTCCGGTATCGCGGCCCGCAGTCGCTCGGTGAGCCGGTCCAGCTGCGGCAGCTCGCGGGTGCGGGATTGTTCCCACTGCCGCGACCAGCGCGCGAGCTGACGGCCCGCATAGGGCTTGTGGCTGGCCAGATCGGTCAGGCCCGTCGCCCCGAGATCGACGGCGTGGATGCGGGCGAGCGTGCGCGGCAACGCGATTCCGATCACGCGGCGATGTTCGGGCGACAGCGATTCGGCGATGTGCACGCTATCGATGACCAGACCGTCGACGTATTCCATGAGCACCACCGGAATGTCGCCATCGGCGAACACCCCGTGCACCCGGGGGACCGGAACCTCGGTATCGACCAGGGCGGTGAGGATCCGCGCCTCGCGCGCGACATCGTGCGCCGAGGCGAGCAGGTGCCCGAGCGGTGGGCGGCGCAGCACCCAGCGCCGCCCGTCGGCATCGGCGATCTCGAAGGTCAGATTCGACTGCCCGAGACCGACCCTGGCGGCGCGCAAGGGAAGCCGATGCTCGAGGCCCGCTGTGTCGAGCCAGCGGCCGACCGCGGCGTCGTCGAGGGTGAAGCCGCCCGCACCGTCGGGCAGTATGACGGAACCCGAATCCTGGTGTGGGAGTGCGGTCATGCGCCGCGCTGCCGGTAGCGGCCCAACTCGGCCCGCGCGATGCTGCGCTTGTGCACCTCGTCCGGGCCGTCGGCCAGGCGCAGGGTGCGCAGGTGCGCCCAGAAGCTCGCCAGCGGGAAGTCCTCGGTGACACCGGCCGCCCCGTGCACCTGGATTGCCCGGTCGACGATCTTCAGCGCCATGGTCGGCGCGGCGACCTTGATCGCGGCGATCTCCACGCGCGCCTGTTTATTGCCCACGGTGTCCATCATCCACGCGGCCTTGAGGGTCAGCAGGCGGGTCTGCTCGATCTCGATCCGGGCCTCGGCGATCCAGTCCTGGATGTTGGCGCGCTCGGAGAGCTTGGCGCCGAACGTGGTTCGCGATTCGGCGCGGCGGCACAGCAGCTCCAGCGCCCGCTCGGCCATGCCGATGGCGCGCATGCAGTGATGGATGCGGCCGGGGCCCAGGCGGGCCTGGCTGATCGCGAAACCCTCACCCTCGCCGGCGAGTACGTCGTCCAGCGGCACCCGCACGTCCTCGAAGGTGACCTCGGCATGGCCCTCTCGGTCGGCGTAGCCGAAGACCGGGAGATTGCGGACCACCGTCACGCCGGGGGCGTCGATCGGGACCACCAGCATGGACTGCTGGCGGTGCGGCGGGGCGCTGGGATCGGTCTTGCCCATCACAATGAGCACCTTGCAGTTGCGGTGCAAACCGTTGGAGGCGAACCATTTACGGCCGTTGAGCACGTACTCCTCGCCCTCGCGCCGCATGCTCATCTCGACGTTGGTGGCATCGGAGCTGGCCACGCCCGGTTCGGTCATCGCGAAGGCGGAGCGGATGGCGCCCTCCAGCAGCGGTTGGAGCCAGCGCTCCTTATGCTCCTGGGTCCCGAACAGCGTGAAGACCTCCATATTGCCGGTGTCGGGCGCGGAGCAGTTGCACGCCTCCGGGGCCAGTGCCGGACTGCGGCCCATGATCTCGGCCAGCGGTGCGTATTCCAGATTGGTCAGGCCCGGGCCCCATTCCGGATGCGGATGGAACAGATTCCACAGCCCGCGGGCCCGGGCCTGCTCCTTGAGGTCCTCGAGGATCTGCGGATGGTGGTGCGGATCGCCCGCCGCGCGCATCTGCTCGGCGTAGACGGCCTCGGCGGGGTAGACGCATTCGTCCATGAAGGCCGTGAGGTCCTTGGCGTACGCCTGGGTGCGCTCGGTGCCGGTGAACAGCTCCATCGGGACTCCCTCTCTGGGCCGCACCGTTGCGGCAGTGTGGATTTCTCACATTTCGCGGGCGAAGTCGAGCAGCGCGGCGCTGACCTCCGCGGCGCGTTCCTGCTGGATCCAGTGGCCCGCGCCCTCGAGCAGCACGGTGCCGCGCAGATCGGTCAGCACCGCGGCCATCTTCGTGGTCGGGGTGAAGCGGATGACCGCATCGTCGGCGCCGGCGATGAACAGCGCGGGCGCGGTGATCTTCGCACCGGCCAGGTGCTCGGACAGCTCCCAGTCGTGGTCCATATTGCGGTAGTAGTTGAGCCCGCCGGTGAAGCCGGTGTCGGTGAAAGCCCGTACGTAGTAGTCGAATTCGTCCGGGGAAAGCCAGGGCGGCAGCGGCCGTTCCGCGCCGGATCCGGTGGTCAGGTCGTTGATCGACATCACGTCGTCGCCCAGCAACGTGCGCCGCACATCCGCCGCCAGCGCGGCATCGGCGACGCCGGGCTGCTGGAACCAGCACATATAGAAGTCATCGCCCAGGCGCGAGCGCAGGATCGAGATCGGCGGCGCCTTGGGGCGCGGCGCGACCGGCACGCTCAGGCCCGCCACCGCCCGCACCCGGTCCGGGTGCCGCATCGCCAGCTGCCATACGACCGCGGCGCCCCAGTCGTGCCCGACGAAGATCGCGTCCTCGAGCCCGGCCGCATCGAGCAGGCCGACCAGATCGCCGCACAGCGCGGCCATGCCGTACTCGCCGATCGCCGCGGGCCGTGAGCTCCCGCCGTAGCCGCGCATATCCGGGGTCAGCGTGCGGAAACCGGCCGCCGCGAGCGCGAAAACCTGGTGGCGCCAGGAGAATCCGAGCTCGGGAAAGCCGTGGCAGAACACCACCGGCGGGCCCTGGCCGTGGTCGACGACGCGAAGCTCGATCCCGTTCGTGGCGATCTGCCGGCTGGACAGCCGGGCCCAGTCGTCCACGAGGGTAGATGCGCTCACTGTTCGCCTCGCTCGTCTCCCGGGCCGCCGGACGCGGCGATTCATACGGTATTCAAAGTTGACGCGGGATTCAAGTATGGAAGGTAAAGCGCTGCTCAGAACCAAGGGCGGCGGGTACCGGGCAACGCGGCGTCGCCGTGTGCGTCCGGCGCAACGCCGAGTACCTGGTGCAGGCCCAGCCCGCCGCCCTCGAAACCCACCGCGGAGGCGGCCATGTAGAGCCTCCAGACCCGGGCGCGGCCCTCGCCGACCAGGGATACGGCCCGGTCCCAGGCGCCCTCGAGATTGCCGACCCAGTGGCGCAGGGTCAGCGCATAGTGCTCGCGCAGCGCGTCGACATCGCGCACCTCGAAGCCGGCTTGCTCCATCGCCAGGACGACCTGGCCCACGTCGATCAGCTCGCCGTCGGGGAAGACGTAGCGGCCCACGAAGGACCGCCCGCTCATCACCGAGCCGCCGACGGCGGAGATCGCGTGGTTGAGCAGGCGACCCTGGGGGCGCAGCAGGGCGCGTAGCGTCTCGAAATACTCCGCGGTGCGTTTGGTGCCGACATGTTCGAACATGCCGATCGAGGAGATGGCGTCGAACTGCTCGTTACGCAGCTCGCGATAGTCGGACAGGCGGATCTCCACGCTCTCGGTCAGTCCCGCCTCGGCGATCCGCTTGCGCGCGAGCTCGGCCTGGGCCCTGCTGATCGTGACGCCGACGACCTGCGCCCCGTACACCGAGGCCGCGTGCATCGCCATGGAACCCCAGCCGCATCCGACATCGAGCAGGCGCATGCCGGGCCGCTCGTCCAAGCCCAGCTTGCGGCAGATCAGGTCGTGCTTCGCCGCCTGCGCGTCGGCGAGGGTGACCGCGGGGTTGGCCCCCCGCAACTCGGTGTCCTCGGGGGCGGCGAACCGGGCGCAGGAGTAGGTCATGCTCGGGCCGAGCACCAGGCCGTAGAAGTCGTTGCTGACGTCGTAGTGGTGGCTGATCGCCGCCGCGTCGCGGCCCTTGGTGTGCAGGCCGGCGTGGCTGGGCCGGGCCTCCTCGGGCGGCAGCGGCGGGCGCCGCCCGAGCGCTCCTACCTCGCGTGCCGCGCCGACGGCCTCGCGTGCGGTGGTGAGCACCTGCCGGGCCGTGTCGAGGTTGATGCGGGTATCGCGCGGCGCGGTAGACCGCAGGGCGCGAACGGTTTCGAAGATATCGCCGTCGAGTTCCAGTGTGCCCGAGACGTATGCGCGCCCGAACCCGAGTTCCCCCGGCGCCCAGGCAAGATGGCGCAGCGCATCGGCGGAAAGTACGCGCATGGTCCCCGGATACTCGCCCTCGGGCAGGACCGCGCTCCCGTCCCAGAATTCGAATCCGATCGCGGGCGCAGGCCCCAGCATGGCCCGGATCAGTGGGCGACAGGCTTCGGCAACCGTTGCATGGTGTCCCATAGATCCCACTATGCTCCTGATCTCCGCGCGAGTCCTGTCGGCAGGCCGGGGTCGCCGCGGAACGGGAATCCTCCCAGGACATCCGGTACCGGACAGTGAGACGGGTGATGTGAGCGTGGTGCCGATGTGTGAGCGTTCCGCCCCCGTCGCGGTTATTGTCGCCCGTCGGGTGCGCTGTCCCGGCGCTCGGTCGACCGGGTAAGTATGGCGGATTCGACCTCCTCGACGGCAGTGCGGATGGTCGCGCTATAGGCGTCCCGCCCGGTCTGGACGGCCTGCGTGATTGCGGCCATCGTGGTGTCCGTTGGTTGGGTGGCGGCGGTCATCGGTGATTCTCCAATTGACGAGGCATGGCCAGGGTGGTGAGGTCTCCGGTCGCGGCCGATCGGATGACGACGGGCTGGTCCGGGCCCGCGATGTCGAGCATGATTTCGGGGCCGACGGCGGTGCGGATCGCGGGGGACAGGGTGGCGGGGTCGAAGGCAAGGGTGGTGCCGGGTCCGGTGATGGAGGCCGGGATTCGGTGGTCGGGGTTGGGTGCGCTGGTGGATACGCGGAGGGTTGGGGTGTCGACCTCGAACTGCAGTGTGTGGTTCCCGGCGGACTCCACCGCGGCCAGTAGCGCCTCGCGGCTCACCATGACGCGGGTGCGGGTCGGGGCGAGGGCGGCGAGCATGGTCCGGTAGTCGGGGAAGGGCTCGCCGATCGCCGGGCAGCGGTGCTCGGTGTCAGCCCCGGTCACCACGAGCGTGTCCGCAGCTGGTGCCAGGCGGACCTGCTCGGCCCGCAACAGCGGGCCGGTGAGCGCGGCCAAGGCTGATGCCCGGACCACGAGTGACCAGGGCTGTGCCGCGGCCCGCGCCGGGGCCAGCGATCGGGTGGACAGGCGGTAGCGATCGGTCGCGGTCAGCGTTAACGACTCACCGTCCGCCTCGACGAGAACCCCTGTCAACACGGGTATGTCGGCGGTCCGTGCGACCGCGGCGCGCACCTGCTCGATCGCCTCGGCCAGGTCCGCGGCGCCCAGCACGACGAGGCTCGGATCGGTGCTCAATGCCTCCTTGATCGACGCCACGGCCGCCGCGGCCGCGCGGGCCTGCTGTTCGAGCGCGGTGACATGCGCATCGAGCAGCCGCCCGGCGCGCTCGGCATCGCCGGCCAGCACCGCCGCGACGGTGTCCAGCGGCACCTCGATCTCCCGCAGCCGCCGGATTGTCGCCGCCCGCTCCCGCTGCGCGGGGGTGTAGTAGCGATACCCGGTGGCGGCGTCCACGCGTGCGGGCGGGAACAACCCGCAGTCGTCGTAGAAGCGCAGGGCCGTGGCGGTGAGGCCGCTGGCCCGGGCCAGCGCCCCGATAGTGATGTATTCGTCGGAATCGGTCACGCGGCCCATCATGAAGCCTCGGGTAACCCGAAGGTCAAGTCGATCTACCGGATTCGAGAGCGATTCGGATGTCAGCCGAGGAGCAGGCGTGTGGCCTGTTTGACGACGTCACCGCGGCTTTGCCCGGGATGTTCGGCCGCGATGAGCTGATTGGCGATGACGAGCGAGAACATCAGCAGGGCAACGGCTTCGATGTCGTCGGGTGGGACGCTGGATGACTGCAGCAGGCTGCGCACATAATCCATCCTGGCGTTGTCCACCTTCTGCAAGCGCGCCGCCACGGCGGCGTCTCGGCGCGCCCAGCTGCGGACGGCGAGATCGAGTGGCGTCAGTTCTTCGGTGAACGTGAGCATGCCGGCCCGGCGAATCTTGCGCGCCGCCTCGCCGCCTTCCCGCTCGACTCGTTCGCGCACATCGTCGACGCAGCGGTGCTCCCAGGTGTCGAGCATTGACTCGAGTAGCTCATCACGGGAGCGGAACTGCCGGTAGAAACCGCCGCGTGTGACGCCGAGTTGCAGGGCCAGCGTCTCGATCCGGACGGCATCGGGACCCATCTGCGCCAATATGGCCAGGCCCGCGTCGATCCACGCCTGGCGGGGCGTGCGCACGGGTGGTGCCATCGCTATCTCCTGGTCGGTTGTTCGGCGGGGAAACCACTTGATTAGACCATCACCCAATAGATACAGTACTGATGCGTATCTATCAGGGAGGTTCCATCCATGGCTTCACACAGCGCCACAGTGCGGCAGCTTGGCATCAACGACGACTTGCTCTTGGTCACCACGCTTTCCGATGTCTTGTACGTCGATGCACATATCCTGGAAACCCCTCACGCCAGGGAACGCACCGCGGAACAGTGGGCTCGTGCCATCGTGGAGGATGTCACCGAGACCATGCGCGAGCAGTTGACCGCGGCGTGGGCCGCGATCGGGCTCGACCTGGCTCCGGCCGCAGCGGGTACGGTTGCGGGCTGGCGAATTACTGCATCGACATCCGAGCGCGTTCTGCTGCAAGCTAACTCGGGACTGGGATTCTGGGGCGAACTGGCGGTCACCGTGACCGACGGCTCCGTCCAACTGGCCACCTTCGTTACCATGCGTGACGCCCAAGCTCGCGATGCCTGGTTCCGCGTGGTGCCCGCACACCTCGCGTTCGTCCGGTCCCTGTTGGAGCGCGCCGAGGACACGCCTCGGTCATGACGGCGGGCCTGCATGCGCGCCTGCGCGTCGTCGGCGCGGTCGGCGGATGGGGGCGCGGTGCGGATGCCGATGGGGGTACGTCTCGACGTCGAAGGTGGCGTGGATCACAATGGATTCACCGGTAACTGACAGTTTTCTATGACAGCAGATCACAGCCGTTCGGCGTAGAAATCTGTTAACTATGGATTTGCCCGTGGCGGCGATTCGCCGTCGCGAGATGTCCGTCCATCGATCCGAGGAGGACCGTCGTGAAGCGTGTCGTACCGATTCTGCTGGGGGGACTATTCGTGGCGGTGCTCGCGGCCGCACCCGCACAGGCCGCAACGGGCACCGTCGACATCGACGGTGCCACCTATGAGAATCCGTCCGGATGTCTCGCATTCGGCGACGCCACGATCCCGCAGGCCATCGCCAACAACACCGGCGTCACCCTGACCGTGTACTCGGCCACCGACTGCACCGGCGTCACGAAGGGCACGGTCCCGCCGGGGGGCTCGGGAAATTTCGAGGCCGGGTCGGTCAAGGTCGGCTGATCGGCGGGGCCCTGGCATTCGTAACTAACCGAGTGGTCGGTCGGGTAGGCTCGGGGGCGAATCTTTCGTAGTCGAGACGAACGGGGCCAGTCCATGAACGACCGGATCGAAGAGTTACTGGCGAAGCTGGATCTGCCCGCGAAGGTGCGGCTGATCTCCGGGGCGAGCATGTTCCGGATGGCCGGTGACCCGGATATCGGGCTGGCCGAGATGCCGGTATCGGACGGGCCGTCGGGCGTGCGGGGCGAGCACTGGGACGAGCGCGATCCGTCGGTGAGCCTGCCCTCGGGCACGGCCCTGGCCGCCACCTGGGATCGCGAGCTGCTCGGTGAGATCGGCGCGCTGATCGCCGCGGAGGCGCGGCGTAAGAATGTGTACGCGGTGCTCGGGCCGACCATCAATCTGCACCGATCGCCCCTGGGCGGACGGCATTTCGAATGCTTCTCCGAGGATCCGATGCTGACCGCGGAGATGGCCGCGGCGTACGTGCGCGCGGTGCAGGAGCACGGGGTCTCGGCCTGCCCGAAGCATTACGTGGCCAACGACTCCGAGACCGACCGCTTCAGCGTCGACGTGCGTGCGGACGACCGCACGCTGCACGAGCTGTACCTGTACCCGTTCGAACGCAGCGTCGCCGCGGGGGCGTGGATGGTGATGGCGTCCTATAACTCCGTCGACGGCGTCACCATGACCGAGAGTCCGCTGCTGGACGAACCGCTCAAGGGCAGTTGGGGTTTCGACGGCGTCGTGGTGTCGGACTGGACCGCGGTGCGCTCCACCGAGGGCGCGGCCGCGGGCACCGACCTGTGCATGCCCGGGCCGCCGATGCTGTGGGGCGCCCCGCTCGAGGAGGCGGTGCGCGCGGGCCGGGTGCCCGAATCCGCGATCGACGAGAAGGTCAGGCGCATCCTGCGTTTCGCGATCCGGGTGGGCGCCCTGGACGGATCCCCGAGTCCCGTGCCGGAATTCACCGACGTGCGGGCCGCGGAGCTGGTGCGCCGGGCGGCCGCCGATGCCATGGTGCTGGTGCGCAACGAGGGCGTACTGCCGCTGCGCACCGGGGATTCCGCGCCCACGGTGGCGCTGCTCGGCCCGGGTGCGGCCGAACCGCGGTTCATGGGCGGCGGCAGCGCGACGGTCATCCCCGCGCACACCACCACGCCGCTCGAGGGCTGCAGCGCGGCACTGCCGGTGGTGCACACCCCCGGCCTCTGGTTGTCCGAGGGGCTCTCGGTGGCGCCGCTGGAGCTGATCACCGACCCGGAGACGGGCACGCCCGGCATGTCCCTGCGTTTCCTGAACGGGGACACAGTGATTGCCACCCAGCATCGTGGCGCGGGAAATCTGGTGCTGTTCGGCGATCCGGCGGTCGAGCAGGCCACCGAGATCGAGCTGCGCGTCCGCCTGCGTGTGGATGTGGCGGGGGAGTGGCGCATCGGCGTCGGCGCGCTGGGGCGGGTCCGGCTCGAACTGGACGGCGAGTTCGCCGATTCCGGCGAACTGGGCATCACCGGCACCGATCCCGTTGCCGCACTGATGGATCCGCCGCAGCTCGCGGTGACCCGGGCCCTGGCTGCCGGGCAGGAGGTAGATCTCCGCATCACCATCGGGAATCTGATAGCCATGCCGGGGCTGGGCGTATTCCTGGGGGTGACGATCGGCGCGACGCGCCCGCGCCGACCCGCGGACGAGGAGTTCGCGGCCGCAGTGGAATTGGCGCGCACGAGCGACGTCGCGGTGGTCGTCGTCGGCACCACCGAGCAGATCGAGAGCGAGGGCATCGACCGGACCTCCCTGCGGCTGCCGGGTCGTCAGGACGAGCTCGTGGCGGCCGTTGCGGCGGTCAATCCGCGCACCGTGGTGGTGGTGAATTCCGGTGCGCCCGTGGAGATGCCGTGGCGCGAGGACGTCGCGGCGGTGCTGCTGTCCTGGTTCCCGGGACAGGAGTTCGGCGCCGCACTGGCCGATGTGCTGACCGGCGCGCGCGAACCCGGCGGCCGGCTGCCCACCACCTGGCCCGTGCGCATGCAGGACGTTCCGGTGCTCGGCACCACCCCCGACGAGGACGGCGCGCTGAGCTACCGGGAGGGCGTGCACATCGGCTACCGAGCGTGGTTGCGTTCGGGCGTGCGGCCGGCGTACCCGTTCGGGCATGGATTGGGCTACACCAGTTGGGATTTGAGCGATCTGCTGGTCGCCGGGCGATCCGCCTCGGTCATCGTGCGCAACACCGGCGATCGCCCGGGCAAGCAGGTCGTGCAGGCCTACCTGTCGCGCGAACGGAGCGAGATCGACCGCCCCGTGCGCTGGCTGGCAGCCTTCGCCACGCTCACTCTCGAGCCCGGCGAGTCTCGCCGGGTGGATATCGCCCTGCCGCAGCGGGCGTTCGAGCACTGGACACCGCAGGGGTGGGCGCGGGAACCGGGCGCCTTCACCCTGCATGTCGGCGGCTCGTCCGAGGAGTTGCCGCTCACCGCGGACATTGCCTGAGATGAACGGGAAATTCACCGGGCCTTGCCGTGAGGTTACGCGCTCGTGACGCGGGAGATCTGCAGGTCAGCGGGTTTGCTGGGAACCACCTGTCAATCGACACAGAGTTGCTTCAGAGTGGGGTTGCAAACATTGTTACCGCCCTTGCGCGGCTGTACTTTTCGGGAGTCCGCTGGATTATCGAAAGGTTGGCCATGATCATTGCCGCACTTCTCGGCGCTCTTTGCGCTACTGGTAGCGCCGCCGCCGGGCTCACCGCCGGTGCCGGAATGCTGGCGGGGAACCTGTAACGCCTCGGCAGTAGGGGACTGGCACTTCGGACCGGTCGCAGCACGCCCGGCGGGATCGTACGACGATCTCGCCGGGCGTTTGCTGTATGCATGCCACGGCGAGCTGTCTCGGTGTGTCCCTCGGGAAAATGCCACCGTTCGTCGATGATGGACCTTGTCGGCTGGCGTACTGGACGCATGACCAGTACGCTTCGCCGAACAGGAACGCAGCATGGTGCAGGACACAGCGTCGTACCGCCGGTGACGGGCGGCACGGTCCGGCCACACGACCCGAAGGAGCCCAGTGTGACGGTTTCGCGTCGATCGGTACTGGCAGGCACCGCGGCCGCGGCGCTGGCCGCCGGTGTGTCCGGGACGAATCCCGCTGCCGCCCAGCCTCTTCACCGTGACTCCGGCGGTCAGGGCTATCTGATCGGCTGCGGGATCGGCGATATCACCGGCGCGCCCGCGGGCCAGGGCATGATGGGCTACTCCGAGCTCGACCAGGTGACTACCGGCCTGCTGATGCGCTGCTGGGCGCGGGCCTACATCGTCGTCGACCGGGTGACCGGGGACCGTGTGGCCTTCGTCAACACCGACAACGCCTGCCTGTTCCAGTCGGTTCAGCTCGAGGTGCTGCAGCGCCTGGCCCGGCGATTCGGGAATGCGTATACCGAACGCAACGTCAATATCAACGCCACCCACAACCACAACTCGTGCGGCGGCACGGCGCGTGAGTACGCCTATTCTCTAGCCGCGTACGGATTTCAGCAGAACTCCTTCGAGGCCGAGGTGAGTGGCATCGTAACCGCGATCGTGCACGCGCACGACCGGCTCGCACCGGGCACGATCATGCTCGGGCACGGCGAGCTGCACGACGCCAGCGCCAACCGCTCCAGGGTCGCCTTCGAACTCGATCCGCCCGAGGACAGGGCCGAATTCCCCAACGCCATCGATCCGAAGGTCACTGTGCTTCGCCTCCGCCAGGGCGGTAAGGACGTCGGCGCGATCACCTGGTTCGCCACCCACGGAACCTCCCTGACCGACCGCAACACGCTCATTTCCGTCGACAACAAGGGCTATGCCAGCCAACGTTGGGAGCACGACGAGATGGGCGTGCGCTACGGGGACGGCCAGCCAGGCTTCCTGGCCGCCTTCCCGCAAACCAATGCCGGCGATATGACGCCGAACCTGAACTGCATCCCGATGCATCCGTCCGGGCCGACCGAGGACAACCGGCTCAACTGCGCGATCATCGGCGAACGGCAGTATCAGGCCGGGCGGTCGGCGTTCGCGTCGGCGCGCACCATGACCCGCGGCGGCGTGGACTCGGTGCTGCGCTACGTGAACATGGCCGATGTCGCGATCGACGGGTCCTATACCCCTGACGGCAAGGCCGCCCGCACCTCACCGGCCATGATGGGTGCCTCGGCCGTGGCCACCAGCGAGGAGGACAACTGGAATAGCCAGCTGTCATTCCTGCAGGAGGGGGACACCAATCCGGTGGTCGCAGCGCTCGGCGGGCTGAACGGGCCGATCGAGCAGTGGGTGCGGGATGTGCAGGCGCCCAAGCTGACTCTGGTTCCGCTGGGCATCATGCCGCCGCGGCCGTGGAATCCACAGGTGCTGCCGATCCAGATCGTTCGGATCGGTGATCTGGTGTTGGCCTCGGGCCCGGCCGAGTACACGATCGTGTCGGGACTGCGGATCCGCCGCGTGGTAGCCCATGCCCTGGGCGTGCCGATCGAGAACGTGTTGATGCAGGGATATGCGAACGCGTACAGCGGGTATGTGACCACCCCGGAGGAATACGTTTCGCAACAGTACGAGGGCGGGGAGACTCTCTACGGTCGCTGGACGTTGTCCGCCTATATGCAGGAATTCGACCGGCTGGCACGGGCATTGGCCGCGCGCACCGATCTCGGTCGCGGCCCCGCGCCGCTGGACTGGACCTCCGGGCCGCAACCGAATCTGCTTTCCCCGGTGCCGGCGGACGTGCCGGTGGCCGGGCACGCTTTCGGTGATGTGCTGACCCAGCCCGTGCACGGTGCGTCCGGACAGACCGTCGCGGTGGAATTCTGCGGCGCCCATCCGAGCAACGACTTCCATCTGGGTGGAACATATTTCGAGATCCAGCGTTCCACTGGTAGTGACTGGAAACGGATCTTCGACGACAACGACTGGTGTACCGAACTGCACTGGCGACGCCCCGACGGTCAGCCCGCCGCCTCGATCGTTCGCATCCAGTGGACGGTCCCCTGCGGATCCGAAAACGGCCGCTATCGAATCCAATACACCGGCGACATCCGCGATCCCGCAGGCAAACTCACCCGTTTCACCGCAACATCGGCCGAATTCACCGTCGCCTGAGCCGGCCCCCGGGGTGCCGACGGCGGCCTCGATGCCGCGATCGCGGCATAGCCGGTTGCGGCCCGGTAACGTGTCGGCGACCGCCGCGACACCGGTGCGGACTACCGTGGTGCGGGTGCCCAAGAGTCCACTGCCCGTCGTCGGTCGCGCACTCGGACGCCGCCCGTCGGTGATGCGGGCCGCGCCCGCGATCCTGCGCCTGGAACGCCTCGTGCGCCGCCTCACCCGCGGCCGCCACGGCGTACTTGATCTGGCCGGTTTGCCCTCGATGGAATTGACGGTCGCGGGCCGCAAATCCGGTGTGCCGCGCACGGTCTCGCTGATGTACGTCCCCGACGGGCCGGATTCCTATCTGCTGGTCGGCTCGAATTGGGGTCGCCCGCAACACCCGTCGTGGTCGGCTAACCTCAATGCCGCCGAATACGCCGAAATCCACAGCCGCGGACAACGTTTCAAGGTCCGGGTGCAGCGGCTGTCCGGCCCCGACCGGTACCGCGCCTGGAATCGGGCCACCAGCCGCTGGCCCGGATACGCGATGGAACAGCGCCTGGCCCCCGACCGCCCCTTCCGCCTCTACGAACTCACCAAGATGTGACCGGTGCGCGCTCCGGACGGCTGCTCCGGGCGTGCGGCCAGGAACGGCGTGTGCGAGTTCATGGGACGACGGTTACCGGCCAGCGACCGGCCTTGACCAGTCGCACCGCGACCGACCCGATCAGTCGATGCCCGGCCTTCTCCGAGGCGCCGACGATGACCGCGTCGGCCTTGAGTTCGTCGGCGGTCTCGGCCAGCCCCGAGTAGGCGTCGCCGCGCCGGGTCAGGAACTTCCAGCGCGTGGTGTAGACATCCTTGACCTTCTCGGCGTGCTCGGCGATGGTGCGGGCGATATCGTCGGCCACCTCCGCGGTCACGCCCTGCACGTCGGCGCCGTAGACACCCGACATCGGCATAAGGGGCTGCACGTACACGATCGCCAGTAGCGCATGCTGGCGGCGTGCCAGCCCGCCGGCATACGCGGCGGCCCGCCAGGAGGCCTCGGTCCCGTCCACACCCGCCAGGATCACCCGGGGTCCGTCGGTGCCCAATTCGAATCCGGACTTTGTATCCGCCGACCACTTCGGGGTTTTCTCCTGCGCCACGGTCCCGAGCCTAATCACTCCGCGCCCCCGTCCCCGGGACCACCCCACTCACCAGCCCCCGAGCGGTTAGGGTCGGGGAATGGCAAAATTTCGGCTACCGGTTGCCGTGATGGGCGTGTCGGGGGCGGGCAAGTCGACCGTCGGGGTGCGGCTGGCCCAGGCGCTCGGCGTGGAGTATGAGGACGGCGACGATCTGCACCCGGCGGCCAACGTCGCGAAGATGGCGGCGGGCCACCCACTCGACGACGCGGACCGTGCCCCGTGGCTGGACGCGGTGGGGCGGTGGCTGGCAGAGTACGGCGGGGTGGTGAGCTGTTCGGCGCTCAAACGCGACTATCGGGACCGGTTGCAGGCGGCGGCGCCCGGGGTGTTCTTCGTCGAACTCGACGCCACGCGCGAGGAGCTGGCCCGCCGGATGACCACGCGCAGCGGCCATTTCATGCACGTGCAGATGCTCGACTCGCAGCTGGCAACGCTCGAGCCTTTGTCCCCGGACGAGGTCGGCATCACAGTCGACGCCACCCGCGATATCGATGACCTCGTGCGGGAATTGCTTGCCGCGCTGGAGATCCCTGAGGAGTAACGGAGTTAACCCACCATTCCGGAAATTTACCCGTCATTCCGGCATGCTTTTGGCCGGAATCCCTACGTGTGCAGTGGATCCCGGCCAAAAAGCGCGGCGGGACGACGGGAGGTGGTCAGCCGAGGTATCGGGCGTACCAGGCGGTGACCTTCTGCCAGGCCTGCGCCGCACCGGCCGGGTTGTAGCGCGGCCCGGTGTCGTTGAAGAAGGCATGGTCGGCGCCGTCGGCGATGAAGGTCTCGTGCGGCAGGCCCGCTTGCTGCATGGCGGCCTCCGCGGCGGGGCGGGTCGCGCCGACCCGCTTGTCGAGGGACCCGTAGATCGCCAGCACTGCGGCCTTGGTCCCGGACAGCTCGCCGCCGGCGGGATACGGCCCGTAGAACGGCGTCGCCGCGGCGATATTCGGCGTGCCCGCGGTGAGCACCATCCAGGTGAGCCCGCCGCCGAAGCAGAATCCGGTGACGCCCAGCTTCTTTCCGGGCACCCGCCGTCCGAGCTCGGCCACCCCGGCCTGTAGGTCGGCCACGAAACGGTCCTGCGGGATCTTGCCCAGCGCCGCGGTCGCCGCCGCCGGATCGGAAAACGTTGCGGTGCCGCCCTCTTCGGAGAGCAGGTCGACCGCCAGGGCGCTGTACCCGATGCCGGCGAAGCGGCCGGTGACCGAGCGGATGAAGTCGGTGAGCCCGGTGTTCTCGTGAATCACCAGCACGCCCCCGCGCGGCGACGGCGACGGCGCCCAGGCCGCCTGCAGGGTGCGCCCCTGCGGGCCGGCGAAGGTGATCGACGAGGACTTCAATGCGGTCGCCGTGCCGGGCGGTCCCGCGGCCGGCGCCGCCGCGGTCGCCGAGGCCGAATGTGTCGTCCCCGAATCGCTGGTGGACGAACATGCGGCCAGCAGCGCAGACGCCGCGCCGACCCCCAGCCCCAGCATGCCCAGCCGCCGCATCGCCTCGCGACGATCGAGTATGCCGTCCGCGTGGTCGGTCGCAATCTCCTCGGCGATGTACTGCTGCAACGGCTCCATGAGCACACACCCTAATGCGGCGCTCGGGTGTCGGGTCGGGTATGAATTCGCGGCAGGGATTTCCTCAGGTGCGGTGAAAGATGGGGGGCGCGGATGATCTTGTACCGCAGGCAATTCGGTGTCGCCACGCCGTGAGACATCCAGTGTTAACGCGGTCTAACACCGCTGAAACCTGATCTAGCCAAACTTTAGCTCACCGCTTGTGATGCGGCACACATGCGGCATCCGAACGCGGCGAGCGTAGCGAGCGAGCCAAGGGTGCCACCCGCGCTGCGCACGACGGAGCCGAGCGCGAGCGAGGCGTAGGAGTGAGCAAGTTCAGGGCGACCTCTCATGGGCCTGCCCCAGTTTCGGCAGAGAGGCGCCGAACATGACCCCCTATCATGATTGGCTGAACCCCGGCGACAACGCGTGGCAGCTGGTGGCCGCCACGCTCGTCGGTCTGATGAGTATTCCCGGTATCGCAATCCTGTACGGCGGACTGGTCCAGAAGAAATGGGCCGTCAACACCATGCTCATGGCCTTCACCGGGTTCTCCCTGGTGCTGGTGGTGTGGGTGCTCTGGGTGTTCAAGATGGGCTTCGGTGAACCGATGAAGCTCGGGCCCGGAATCCTGCGCGCGGCGGTCGGCATCCCGCACACCATCCTGGGCAGCAACAATCAAAATCAGGCCCTGATCCCGCTGGTAGACGGGGCGATGCCGAAGTTCCGGTTCAGCGAGACCACGCTGGCCTACTTCCAATTCGTATTCGCGGGCATCACGCCGCTGCTGTTCCTGGGCAGCGTGATCGGCCGGATCAACTTCAAGGTGTGGCTGCTGTTCGTACCGCTGTGGTCGACATTCGCCTACGGTGTCAACGCCTTTCTGCTGTGGGGCGGCGGCTGGTGGTCCCAGATGGGTGCGCTGGACTACTCCGGTGGCTACGTGATCCATTTGGCTGCAGGCACTTCCGGCTTCGTCGCGGCCGCGGTGATCGGGCCCCGGCTGGCGCGGGACCGAGAACGCGCGGTGCCCAACAATCTGCCGATGGCCGCGGCCGGCGCGGGCATCCTGTGGCTGGGCTGGAACGGATTCAACGGCGGCGATATGTATTTCTCGGGAGCGAACGCCTCCGAGGCCGTGATCAATACCAACCTGTGCACCGCGGTCGCGCTGCTGACCTGGGTGATCTGGGATCAGCTCGCCGGTCCACAGCGCAAGCCGACCTTCCTGGGCGCGATCAACGGCATGATCGTCGGTTTGGTCGCGATTACCCCGGCCGCCGGTTTCGTGAACAGCTTCGGCGCCATGGTGATCGGCGTGATCGCCTCGACGCTGGTGTGGCTGTCGTGGAATAAGCTGGGCCGCACCAGATTGTTCAAGAAGGTCGACGACACGCTGGGTGTATTCCATACACACGGGGTGGCCGGGCTCGCGGGCGGCCTGCTGGTCGGTGTATTCGCGGACCCGAAAATCCTGGTGTACCTGGGCAATGGCAAGGATGTCGCAGACGTGTCCTACGGCGGCTGGCTCTACGGGCATCACCCGAAGCTGCTGCTGTGGCAGGCCGGGGCCGCGCTCACGGTGATCGTCTGGGACGCCTTCGTCACGTTCGTGCTGCTGAAATTCCTGGGGCTGTTCATGAAGCTGCGCATGGATGACGCCGCGCTCGAGGTGGGTGATCTCGCGGCCCACGACGAGGAGGCCTACCCCGACGAGAGCCTCATCGCCGTGAGCCCGGCGGCCCTGGCGAGTGAGGGGGCCGTGGTGGCCGATAACGGCGACGCCCCGGTGCCACGAACGGGTTGGCGAGAACGCCTGTCCCGCAAGGCGTAACGGACCATCTGGCGGGCTGTCGCCCCGGGCTGCGTCCCGGGGCGACACGCATGTGTGCCATTCGTCATCCCGGCGTGCTTTTGGCCGGGATCTCGCGGTGGATTCCGGCCAAAAGCACGCCGGAATGACGTATACGCGAACGGAATGACGTGTATGTGAACGGCGCGGTTCAGCGGTCGAGCTTGTGCAGCAGTGCGCGCAGTGTGACCCGTTCCGAATCAGAGAGCGTGGCAATGGATTCCGGCGCCGGGTCACTCGTCGCCAGCGCATCGGCGAGGACCTCGCGCCCGGATTCGGTGATGGACACCAGTTTACAGCGCCGGTTGGCGGGATCGACTGTGCGCAGGACCAGTCCGCGCTGCTCGAGGTCGTTGACGGTGACGGTGGCCGCGGGCGGGTCCATCGCGGCCGCGGCGGCGAGCTGTTTGACCGCCATCGGCCCCGATCGCAGTGTCCGCAGGATCTTGATGCGGCTGAACGGCAGCCCGGTGCGCTCGGTGATGCGCCGCTTCCAGCGGTCGCGGGTGCCCACCACGTGGATCAGCAGCTGCCACACCTCGTCGGGTGTCGGGACCTCATCCGGCATGGGTGGCAGCAACCTTTTGTTCCAGCAACGGGGCGACCCGGGCCTGGGTGCGCATGGCCCACTCGCTGTTGGCCGCGACACCGAGTCCGACGACGCCGACCGCGAGCACGCTCAGCACCCACCACAGGCTCGCGCCGGTGAGGATGCCGCACAGCGCGACGCCGGTGCTCACCCCGACCTGGCGGCTCGTGGACGCCACCGCCGCGGCGGCGCCCGCGCGATCCAGGGGCATACCGCTCACCGCCGAGGTCGTGATCGGCGGGCTCACGGTGCCGAATCCGAGACCGAACAGCGCGAACAGCACCGCCAGTTGCCAGACGGGCGTATCGCCCCGCAGGGTGGTGAGCCCGGCGGCGGCCACCGCCATGAGCGTGCCCCCGACCACGAGCGAGGGCCGGGTGCCGTAGCGGCCGACCACCCGGCCCGAGATCGGCGAGCAGATCAGCATGCCCAGTGCCATCGGCAGATACAGCAGGCCGGTGTGCACGGCCGAAAAGTGCCGGGTGCCTTGCAGATACAGCGAGGCGCTGAACAGGAACGCGCCCAGACCGGAGAAGGCGCACACCGCGATGAGCGTCGCCGAGGCGAACGGGAAGCTGCGGAAGAAACGCAGATCGATGAACGGGGACGGGTGCCGCGATTCGACGTAGCAGAAGACGGCCAGCGCGATCACGGTCACCACGAAGACGACCGGCTTGTGCTCGATCAGCCCGAAGACGAACGTGAACAGCACCGCGATCGCGAGCAGCTGACCGACCGGGTCGATACCGCGGGCTGTCTTGGACTTGGATTCGGGAACGAAGATCGTGGTCAGGACGAGCGCCACCGCGCAGATCGGCAGGTTGATCCAGAACACCGACTGCCAGCCGAGCGAGTCGATCAGCACGCCGCCGACCATCGGCCCCAGCGCGGTGGAGATGCCGACGACCGCGCCCCAGACCCCGACCGCGCGGGCGCGCTCGACCCGTTCGGTGAACACGGTGGTGATGATCGACATCGCCACCGGATTGAGCATCGATCCGCCGATCGCCTGCAGGAACCGCGCCCCGATCAGGATCTCGATGGTGGGCGCGAGGCTGCACAGCAGCGAGCCGACCGCGAAGATGATCAGCCCGATGCGGAACATCCGCTTGCGGCCGAATCGGTCGGCCGTCGCGCCCGAGAGCATCAGCAGGCTGGCCAGGGTGAGGGTGTAGATGTCGACGATCCACTGCAGCCGCGACAGCGGTGCATGCATCTGCCCCTGGATGGAGGGGAGTGCGACGTTGACGATCGTCGCGTCCATCGACGAGATCAGCAGGCTCAGGCAGCACGTCACCAGCACGATGGTTTTCCGGCGCGAAGTCAACCCCTCGATGGTTGTAGGCACACAAGGATTGTGAAACTACAACTGTTCCAATTGCAAGCTCGATCGCTGTGGAGTGGGCCACGGTAGTCTGCCTGCCATGACGATGGACCGCACAGCGGAAGTGTCCACCGAACCCGCGCGCCAGGGTCCGCCGCGGTGAGCTCCCGGCCAGCGACTACCGCCTGCCCGGCGCCCCGGTGACATCCGTACTGGCCCTGGGCTTCCTGGCCCTGGTGGTGGTGCTGCTGTTCTTCACCGACAGCGGCCGCACCGCCCTCGTGGTCGGCGTGGTGTGGACGGTACTGGTCTGCGCCGGCTATCCGATTATGAACCGGCTGGCGCGCCGCCGGGATTCGTTGAGCGCGTAAGAGTTTTGCATTCGGGCCGTCGGGTTGTCGACCGGCGGCCCGAGTGCGTCTGTGGCGCCGGTGCGACAGCCGATCGAATTACCTATGAAATGCGCCGTGGCGGGCCACGTCGCCATTTCTCGGGGGTTTCAATCATTGGTTACACCTCGCCGGGTTGATCTCTCGCGGATTCACCGATGCGTGCACTGAGTGGGAAAGGTGACGCGCGTACCGAGCGAGAACCCGTTCGCTCGGTTAACGTTCTTCGCGAGCTGGAACGTGAGGTGCGTGGTGATCAAGGAAGTCTCGAACAATCTGTCGACCGAGCAGGCGCAGTTGGATTGGCTGGCGCAGGCGACCGGACGGGTACCGTTGCCGGACAGGGAGATTCGGGAGCACCTGGCGCCCGCGCTGCTGGCGACCATCGGCGGTTCGGCGGGGTTCAATTCGGCCCTGGCGCAGGTGGGCCGGCTTACCGTGAGCCGGGTGAACAGGACCCGGGCCGGGGGATTTCAGGCCCTCCTGAGTGGCACACATGTACAGCAGGTGGTGCGGCTCGGCACCGATGAAACGGGCCGTATCACCTCGCTGTTACTTACTGTTCATCATCCCGCGCCGCAATCGTGGGAGGCGGTCGATGCCTGGCTGTCGGGGTTCGGGTCGCGGGTGTCGTTCGCCGCCGCCGAGATAGATTCGAATGGAATATGCCGAGTGGTGCACGGCATCAACGCCGAGACCCCGCGTCCGATCGGTTCGGCGTTCAAACTGTACGTGCTGGGCGCCCTGGGCCGGGCGGTCGCGCAGGGCAGGGCGCAGTGGGACGAGCGGCTCGCCATCCGGAACTCATACAAGAGCCTGCTTTCGGGTGTAATGCAGCATCGGCCGGACGGGGAGACGCTATCGCTGGCCGAATTCGCCGACTACATGATGGGAATCAGCGATAACACCGCCACCGACCACCTGATTCACCGGCTCGGCCGCGAGGCGGTGGAGCGGGAGTTTACGTTGCTCGGTCACCGGCAGCCCGCCGCGAACATTCCGCTTCTGACCACCCGGGCGATGTTTCAGTTCAAATGCGGCGCGGATTGCGGCGCCGTGCACCGTTATGCGGCGTCGCCGCCGGCGAAACGCCGGGCGATGCTCGAGCAGCTGGAGTCGTTGCCGCTGCCCCGGGTCCAGCAGGCCTGGCAGGAGCCGCGGCATATCGATGACATCGAATGGTTCGCCTCCGCCGCCGATCTGTGCCGGGCCTATGCCGGTCTGTGGCGGCTGTATCAGCCGCCGATCGATCACGCGCTGACCTGTAACGACGAGGGACTGGCGCTGGACGCGACGATGTTCCCGACGGTATGGTCCAAGCCCGGCAGCGAGCCCGGCGTCATGAGCCTGAACTACCTGGTCCGCACCGCAACCGGCCGCACCCTGGTAGCCAGCCTCACCGTCTCCGACCCCACGGGCGGCCTGACTCGTTCGGTCGACCTTGCGCTGCCGGTGATACGCGGCGCATTCCACCTACTCGAGGCGTCCGAACTCATCGGCGCGGAACGATAACGAGCGATTGCCCGTCCGGCCCTCGGAATTGCGGACCGCGAACTCCGAGGGCCCGGTTCCGACTCGACCGGTACCGGGTCCGCCGCTACGACGCCCGGTACCTGTCGAATGGGTCCGCTACAGCTCCGCGAGCTGGTGGTCGCCGACGTGGGCGGCCAGGTGGCGGAGCTGATCGGTGGAATCGCCCAGGGTGTGCTCGATCGCGGTCAGGCGGGCCAGGTAGTGGCCGACCGGATACTCCGCGGTCATGCCGATGCCGCCGTGCAACTGCACCGCCTCCTGGCCGATGTGCCGGCCCGAGCGGCCGACGCGCAGCTTGGCGCGCGCGGCGATCGTCGGATCGGCGGCGCCGTCGGCCAGCGACATCGTGACGTAGTAGCTCATGCTGCGGGCGAGCTCGAGCGAGACGTACATGTCGGCGGCGCGGTGGGTCAGCGCCTGGAAGGTGCGCAGCGGAACACCGAACTGCTTGCGCGTCTTGAGATATTCGGTGGTCAGGCGCAGCGCCTCCTCCATCGCGCCGATCGCCTCCGCGCACAGCAGCGCCTGCGCCCGCACGGCGGCCGCGTCGATGTGCGCCGTCGCGTCGGGGATCGAATCGCCCGCCGCGCCCAGTGCGATCGCGGCGGCCGAGGCGAATTCGATATCGGCGCCGCGGGATCCGTCGTGCGCCCGGTACGGACGGCGGGTGACGCCCGCGTCGGCCGGATCGACCAGGAACAGCCCGGTCCCGGCCTCGGTCACCGCGCTCACGATCAGGAGATCGGCGGTATCGCCACCGGCCACCGGATGCTTGCGGCCGTTGACCACCCACGAATCGCCCTGGCGCGCGGCGGTTGTCGCGGTCACCGGGGCGGGGTACCGGTGGCCCGGCTCGGTATGTGCGAAGGCCAGCCGCAGCGCGCCGTCGGCGACCTTCGGCAGAATCTCCTTGCGCTGCAGGTCGGTTCCGGCCGCGGCGACCAGTCCGCCCGGAATCAGCGCGGCGGTCAGCACCGGTTCGGGGGCCAGGCGGCGGCCCAGTTCGGTGGCCACCAGCATCGCCTCGACGGGGCCCGCGCCCATGCCGCCGTCGTCCTCGGCGAAGGTCAGCCCGAGCACCCCGACCTCGGCGAGGGTGCGCCAGATCGCCGGGTCGAAGCCCGGATCGGTGTCGACCGTCCTGTTGCGCCGCTCGGGGTCGTAGCCGCGGGCCAGCAGGTCGCGCACGGTGTCCTGCAGCATCCGCTGCTCATCGGTGAGTTCGAAATCCATGGCTGTGCCTCACAATCCAAGGATCGTGGACGAGATGATGCCGCGCTGCACCTCGTTGGATCCTCCGTAGATCGATGTCTTGCGGTAGTTCAGGTAGGTGGCGGTGGAATGCCGCTCCCAGTCCGGTGCGTCGCCGTCGACAGGCAGGGCCTGCGGACCGGCGATATCGACGAGCAGCTCGGTGACGGCCTGCTGCAGTTCGGTGCCGCGCAGCTTCAGGATCGAGGAGACCGGATTCGGTTTACCGTCCGTTGAACCGGCCGCGACCCGTAGCTGCACCAATTCCAGTGCCAGCAGCTCGTTTTCGAGGTCCGCAATCCGGGCGGTATACAGCTGGTCGGTCAACAGTCCGGCCTCGCGCGCATACTCCTTGGCCAGCCACAGCCGGACCTTCGTCGCACCCACGCCCGCGATGCCGGTGCGTTCGTTGCCGAGCAGGAACTTCGCGTAGGTCCAGCCCTGATTTTCCTGTCCGACAAGGTTTTCCGCGGGCACCCGGACGTTCTCGAGGAATACCTCGTTGACCTCGTAGCCGCCGTCGATCAGCTTGATCGGGCGCACGGTCACCCCGGGGGTGTCCATCGGGAACAGCAGCATCGAGATGCCGGCCTGCTTCTTGGGCGCGTTCGGGTCGGTGCGCACCAGGCAGAACATCCAGTCCGCGAACTGCCCGAGCGTGGTCCAGGTCTTCTGGCCGTTGACGAGGTAGGAGTCGCCGTCGCGCACCGCGGTGGTGCGCAGCGAGGCCAGGTCCGATCCGGCGTCGGGCTCGGAGAAGCCCTGGCACCACCAGATATCGAGGTTGGCGGTGGCGGGCAGGAAGCGTTCCTTCATCTCCTGCGAGCCGAAGTGCGCGATGACCGGGCCGATCATATTGGCGTTGAAGGTCAGCGGTTCGGGGACCGAGGCCAGCTGCATCTCGTCGTGCCACAGGTGGCGCTGGATCGGGGTCCAGTCCCGTCCGCCCCATTCCAGCGGCCAGTTCGGCACGGCGTAGCCGTGGGCGTTGAGGATCTGCTGGGTGGCGACGAAGCCCTCGCGGCCGATCTCCCGGCCGTGGCGGTAGGTGTTGCGGATATCGGCGGGGATTTCGCGGCGGAAGAAGGCGCGCAGTTCCTCGCGGAAGGTGAGCTCGTCCTCGGTGAGCGCCAGTTGCATGAGACCTCCAAATCGTGGTCGCGCCGGTCACGTCGACACAGCGGCGGACCATCCGTACATTCAGAAATGGTACACATAGAGTGCTATGTATCAAATTACACTGGGAGGTGAGGCCGCGTGACCTACGGCACCTATGCTGGGCGGATGGCACGCGGCGAGACCACACGGGCGCGCGGGCGGCCGGCGACGGCCAGCCCGGACGCGGTGCTCGACGCCACCCTGGCCTCGTTCCGCGCCGGTGAGCGGGTCGATGTGTACGCGATCGCCGCCGGCCTGGGCGTGAGCCGCGCCAGCATCTACCGCTGGTTCGGCTCCCGCGACGGGCTCCTGGGCGCCACCCTGGCCCGCCAGCTCGAGCGGATGGTGCTGGCCGCGGATCACCGCTGCCGGGCCCGCGGGGCGCAGCGGGTGTCGCAGGTGCTGGACCGCACCGTGCGCTGGCTCGCCGAGGATGCCTCGCTGCGAACGTATTTCGACAACGAGTCCACCGCCGCGCTGCGACTGGTCACGCGCAGCGACGGGATGGTGCATCAGGCCACGGTCGCCGCGCTGGACAAGCTGATTCAGCGCGCGCAGGAACAGGACGGCTACCGGCCCCCGATCGACCGGGAAACCCTGGCGTATGCGCTGGTTCGGTTGGTCGAGGCCTTTCTGTACAACGACGCCGTCGCCGGATTCCGCGGCGAGGTGGACCGGCTGCGCGTGGTGCAGGAGGCACTGCTGGGCGTCACGGCATCGTTAGGATGACCGAATGAGTGCCCAGCGTCTGCGCATCGTGCCGTCCCGGTTCGCGGTCGAGCATCTTCCCGAGGCCACGTTCCCCGAGGACGACGAGTGGATCGCGCTGGTGCGGGCGCCGGAGGGGCTGACCGTGGTGCGCGATGCGCCGTCGTGGGCCGAGGGCGAGATCTGGATCGGACTGTACGGGGATCGGTCCAAACACGGGCGCGAGACCGGAATGCCCGCCGCGATCGTCGGTCCGCTGGCCGAATCCGGGATACCGACATTCGTGCTGTCGACCTACCACGCCGATCTGGTTCTGGTGCCCGAGCATCGGCTCGTCGAGGCGACCGCGGCCCTGCGCGAGACCGGTCACCGGGTCGACGAGCGATAGCAACCCGTACGACCGCAGCCGCTGCCCTGTCCGGCACCACGAGCGCGGCCCGACGACCACCGCGCCGCAACCCTCGAGTTCCGCATCGAATCCGGCTCGCTGACCAGTTCGGCGGGGGTTCGCCCCGGCCGCCCGGCAGGTTACTATCTGGCACATGCGAACCACCCTGTCTGCCAAGGCCGTCGAGGACATCAACGGCGGCCTGCTGGCCCATCTGGTCACCATCGACGCCGACGGCGCGCCGTATGTGCGCTGCGTATGGACCGAGGCGGCGGCCGACACGCTGACCATCGCCACGATCGCGGTGGACAAGCGCTATGTCCGCAACCTGCAACGCGATCCGCGCGTGAGCATCTCGTACGAGTCGGGTCGTATCGACGACCACGGCCTGGCCGAATATCTGGTCGCCGAGGGCCGCGCCGAGGTGATCGAGGGCGGGGCCAAGGCGCTGCTGCAGCACCTGGCGAAGGCCCATATCGGTCCCGACTCGGACTTCGTGTCCGACCCGGCGATTCCCGACGGATATCTGGTGCGGGTGCGGCTGACGAAGGTCAGCGGCAGCGGTGCCTGGCTGGACTGATCGCGGATGCTACGCCGTCATCCCGGCGCGCTCCTGGCCGGGATCCACTGAGCGCCTGTAGATTCCGGCCAAAGGCGCGCCGGAATGACGGATTGCAGGGGGCCTCAGGCGAGCGCGGCGGCCAGTTCGGCGAAGGCGTCCACCAGTAGGTCGCAGTAGGTATCCAGGTCCGGGACGATCACCGGATCGCAGGCCACCGAGACCGCGAACGCATCGCCCGCTCCGACGAACGAATGGGCCAGGGCGATATCGGGGTAGATCGGCGGCAGCATGCCCGCGAAGCGAAACCGGCTACCCCGCAGGGACAATTCGGCGGAAAGCTCGCAGCGGATGCTGGTCAGGGTCGTGTGGGCCGGGGCGGGCGCGCTCGGATCCGCGGGCGGCAGGGTGCCGAATCTCGCGCGAAAAGTGCGGCTGGGCAGCCCGTCGACCAGCCGCAGCCGGATCAGCTCGCGGGGACTCGCGGCCGAACCGCGGCGCGCGCGGAGGGTGGCGTCCACGGCCCGGGCGCGGTCGGCGAGCTCCGATTCGCCGGGGTGCAGGTCGATCACGTCGGCGCCGATGCGGTTGACGCCCATCACGCTCGCCTCGGGCACCGCGATCGTGATGTAGGCCGCGAGATCCTCCGGGCAGGGCGCGTCGTGTTTACCGAAATATCGTTGCAGTGCCAGGGATATCGCGGTGAGGCCGACGGCGGTCACGGTGACGCCGGGCGCCCGGACGGACCCGATGTCCAGCGGGACCGTGCGCATCGCGCGGGCCGGGCCGATGCGCCGGTTCAGTGTCGTCTTCGTCCGCGGCGGCCGGCTCAGCCAGCCCTCCCCGCCACTGCGGGCGATGCGACGGTTTTCGCGGCGGACCGCCGCCATGAACCGCAGCAGCCGCCACGGCGTCAGCATCGCACCTGCCACCGCGGCGGGGACGGTGCGAATCCGTTGTGCGGCAGCGGGTTGCCCGTCGATCCGCACCGGTTCGGGCGCCGCGGCGAACAGTGCCTCCGACAACGAGGTCATCGCCGGGCCCGCCATCAGCGCATGACTGGTGTGCATCATCACCACAGTCCCTGTACCGGTGAGGGTTTCGATGCCGGACACATTCGGGAAAATGTGCAGCCGCCAGGCGCATACCCGCGCGTCCAGGGGCTCGGCGAAGATCTGCGCCATCTGCTCCTGGCAGGCGGCCCAGTCCAGCCCCTCGGGATGAGCCATCAGATGATCCTCGATCGGACCGTCGTCCACACCCCAGAACGGATGCGCGAAACCCCCCGGCACCTCGTGCACCCGGCGGCGCAGCGGTGCGAAAACCTCGGCCCGCTCGCCGAAATGGGCGATGATCTCCGTCGCGGTCGGTGCGGGCGCATCGGTGCTGTCGAACACCCACCACATGGGCCAATCGATAATCCGCCCCGACCTGGCCAGGTAGAAGTAGATGGCATCGTTGGCCATCAGTTGCGCTGCATGCATCGGGCTGCTCTCGTCGATCCGCGATTTCCTGCACTGTATCGGCAGCAGACGGTGCGGTAGCCGCCCGGCACCTACGGCGGCATCACGTATTGCAAACAATGGTTATGCCGGAGGAGCGGCTGATTTGAGCGTTGTGAGGACCGGTGTGGTCTCCAGGGTCTGGATGGCGTCCAGGCCGCCGAGCTTGCCGGTCAGGTAGGCGTGCAGGGCGGCCGGATCGGGGCACAGTACCTCGGCCACCAGGTTTGTGCGGCCGGCCGCACACGACGCCGATCTCGCCGAGGCGGCCGTCCGCGCCGGCGTCACCCACATCGTGAAGCTGTCCTCCGGCCGGGCCGGGGATCCGGTCGCGACCGACCCGATCCCCACCTGGCACCGCGCCGGTGAGCGGGCGGTCCGTGACAGCGGAGTCGCGTGGACAATGTTGCGCCCCTTGGGTTTCATGTCCAATGCGCTGCACTGGGCCGGTACCGTGCGCACTCGGGACACCGTCTACGCCCCGTTCGGCCAGGGCCGCATCGCGGCCATCGATCCCGGGGACATTGCCGCCGTCGCGGTCGTGGCGCTCACCCATCCCGGCCATGAGGGACAGACCTACCTGCTCAGCGGCCCCGAACCCCTGTCTCCCGCCGACCAGACCGCGATCCTGTCCGAGATGCTCGAACGCCCACTGAAATTCGAAGAGATCACCCCCGACCAGGCCCGAGATGCCTTGCTGCGCCTGGGTATCGACCCCGACATGGCCGCGGCCATCATGGCCCTGCGCGCCACCGCCCTGGAGGCGTTCACCTCGGTGGTCCACCCCACCGTCGAGCAGCTCACCTCCCGCCCACCCCGCACCTTCCGCGACTGGGCGCAAGCCCACCGGACGAAGTTCGAGTGACACCGGCCGAACGCCGCGCCCTTACCCGGCAGACCTGGTCTACGCGTCTACTTTTCGCCTGTGCGACGCAATTTTCGACCGATTCGATCGATTAGTGGACGATTAGGCCAACCTTCACCGCGGCTCCTCTGACGCAGACTGCGGTCGAGATCCCCGCAGTCCGTCAGCGGGAGTCGGGGGCGTAGTGCCGATATCGTGAGGGCATGCTCCACGCTCTGCTGTCGTTCGCCCTTGTCGCCGGGCTGCTCACGATTGTTCCCGGGCTCGATACCGCGCTGGTGTTGCGGGCGGCGGTGGTGCGCGAGCGGCGCTATGCCTTCGCGACGGCACTGGGGGTGGGCAGCGGCACGCTGGTGTGGGGAGTTGCCGCGGCGGCGGGTGTCACTGCGCTGCTCAGTGCGTCGGAGCTGGCCTATACGGCGCTGCGGATCGTGGGGGCGAGCTATCTGGTGTGGATGGGGGTGGGGATGGTGCGGGGCGCGCTGCGCCGGGCGGTGCCTGTCGCCGGGACCGGACCGGTCGAGCCGGAGGGCGGCATCGTGCGGGGCTGGGTGCGGGGGCTGGGCACGAATCTGTTCAATCCCAAGGTGGGCGTGTTCTATATGGCGATGTTGCCGCAGTTCATTCCGGCCGGATCGTCGCATCTGCTGATGGGGACCGCGATGGCGACCGTGCACGACCTCGAGGGCATGATCTGGTTCACCGCAATCATCTGCGGGCGCAGGTTGTGGGGGCGGATCGAGGCGGGGGTGTCCAGCAGCGAGCCGTTGAGGAGAAACCTCGGGCTGGAACCGGGATAGGGCCCGAACAGGATCGCGCGTTGACCCTCCACGACCCGGGTGTCCAAGTGCGGCATGGACATCGGCGGCGCGCCGACCGGTGCCTTCCCGTATACCTTGGCGTGGTGGCGCTCGACGACGTCACGATCGTCGCAGCGCAGGAACCGCCCCGAAACCGGCAGCACCCCGTAGCCGCGCACCTCGGGCAGCCGGGCCCGCTGCAGCAGTTTCAGCGCCCAGCCGCCCGCGCCCACGAACACGAACCGGGCCCCGACCGTGGAGCGCGCGCCGGTGTTTCGATTCCGGATGCCCAGCCGCCAGCCGCCCTCGGTGCGCCGCAGCCGCCGCACCTCGTGCCCGGTCCGCACCGGGACGCCGGAGGAGTCGAGATGGGCGAACAGCTGCCGGGTCAGCGCGCCGAAGTCCACGTCGCAGCCGGTGAGATCGCGGGTGGCGGCGAGGAATTCGCCGGGCTCCCGGGAATCGGTCAGCAGCGGAGCCCATTCGGTGATCGTCGCCACATCCTCGGTGTACCGGGTATTGGCGAACAGCGGATGCCCGGACAGCCCCTCGTGCCGGTGGCGCAGGAATTCCACATCGCCCGCCCCCGCCACGAACGCCATATGCGGCACCGGATTCAGGAAGCTCCCCGCGGCACCCAGGGTCCCGTCCTGCACCAGATGCGACCACAGCTGCCGCGACAGCTGGAACTGCTCCGCGATCGTGAACGCCTTGGCCCCGGTGTAATTCAGCTCGCACAGCCCCGCATGCCCGGTGCCCGCGTTATGCCAGGCCGCCGACGCCTCCGCGGCCACCTCGTCCAGCCGCTCGTACACCGCGATCGACCAGTCCGGCTGCAACCGCCGCAGCAGCACCCCCAGCGTCGCGCTCATGATCCCGCCCCCGATCAGCACGACATCGTGAACCTCCAGGTTCCCTTGCTGTTTCGCGCCCATATCTCGACCATCCCCTCATCTCGTAGCAGGAACGATATACATCCGGGGGTCGGTTTCGGGCCGTGAGATTCACCACCGGGCCCGCCCGCCGGGTGCCGAACCCCTGTTCATCGAGGACGGTGCGGTGGGTGTGGTGGCACTGGCCGGAATGCGGCCTTGATCGAAAGGCGTTGGCGTGCTTTAAATGGCATATGGTTTGGGGGGTAATTGTGATCACCCTCGCTACCGGGATCCTGTTCTGCTCGTACTTCACCGAGACGTGGGCGCAGGATGCCCGGGACGCCGCCGAGTCCCTCGGGCCCGAATTCGGGCCCGAGCCCCGGCGGCACGGGCCCGGCGCGGCCCGGTTGCGAGAGCTGCCGCCACCGAGCCTGAGCGTGCCCGCGGAACGGACCATGGACCGGGAGGCGGAGGTGCCCAGCCAGGCCTACCGGACGCTGCGCGCGCAGCAGCGCCGCCTGCGCGGGGTGACGCGATGGTTGCGGGTGTGCGCGGTCGGATATCTCCTGGTCGGCCTCGCCGCGGTCTGGCTGTGTACCACCGTGATCCGGTGAGCGTCTCTAGTGCGGTTTGGTGATGCCGCGGCGAATCTCGCCGGGGCTGTGCTGGATTCGCTCGGAGGTCCGCGCGCGCGAGGACTGCAGCTGATACGGCACGCTGGTCACCATCACGCCCGGCACGAACAGCAGCCGGGCCTTGAGGCGCAGCGAACTCTGGTTGTGCAGCAGGTTCTCCCACCAGCGGCCGACCACGTATTCGGGGATGTACACCGCGACAACGTCGCGCGGGCGGGACACCCGCACCCGTTTGATGTGCTCGATGACGGGCCGGGTGATCTCGCGATACGGCGACTCGATCACCTTCAGGGGTATCGGTACTCCGGCCTGCTCCCAGGCCTGGGTGAGCTCGCGGGTATCGGAGTCGTCGACGTTGACCGAGAGCGCGGTGAGCGTATCGGGCCGGGTCGCGCGTGCGAACAGCACCGCGCGCTGGGTCGCCTTATGCCAGCCCGACACCAGCACGATCGCATGCACCCGCCCCGGCAGCGTCTCGGTCTCGTCGGGATCGACGTCGAGCTCGGCCCGCACCCGCGAATAGTGCCGATGGATCCCGGCCATGATCGCCACCAGCACCGGAATCGCGATCACCACCAGGTACGCACCGTGGGTGAACTTGGTGATCATCACCACGATCAGCACCACCCCGGTGAAGCAGGAGCCGAAGGCGTTGATGACGCGCGCGCGATGGATGCGGGCCCGTTCCGCGGCCGTGTCCGCGGTGCGCAATTCGCGGTTCCAGTGCCGCACCATGCCGGCCTGGCACAGGGTGAACGAGGTGAAGACCCCGACGATATACAGCTGGATCAGGCGGGTGGTCGAACCCTGGAAGGCGTAGATCAGCACCGCGGCCACCACCGCGAGCAGGATGATGCCGTTGGAGAAGGTCAGCCGGTCGCCGCGGGTGTGCAGCTGGCGCGGCATGTACCGGCGCTGCGCCAGAATCGAATTGAGCAGCGGGAAGCCGTTGTATGCGGTGTTGGCGGCCAGGATCAGGATCAGCGCCGTGGTCACCATCAGGTAATAGAAGGCGATGCTGTGCCCGCCGAATACCGCCGCGGAGATCTGCGCGATCACCGTCTTCTGCGCGTCGGTATGGCAGTTGCCCTGGAAATTGACGATATCGCAGGCGTTCTCGGTGACCTTGGTGTGCGAGATCATCGCCAGCGCCGTCACCCCGACGAACATCGTGATGGCGAGCACGCCCATCGCGGTCATGGTGCGGGCGGCATTGAGTGCCTTGGGTTTGCGGAAGGCCGGCACCCCGTTGGAGATCGCCTCGGCGCCGGTGAGCGCGGTGCAGCCGGAGGAGAAGGCGCGCAGCAGTAGGAACGCCACCGCGGCGCCGGACAGCCCGACCTGTTCGGGGTGGATCTGATAGTGGGCGCTCTCGGCGACCGGGGCATGCCCGAAGACGGTCTGGCCCAGGCCGACCAGGGTCATCACCACCACGCCAACGACGAATCCGTAGGTGGGTATCGCGAAGGTCCGCCCGGATTCGCGCATCCCGCGCAGATTCATCGCGGTCAGGAACACTACGAAGCCGAGGTTGATCGCCACCCGATACGGATTCAGGCCCGGGACCGCGGAGATGATGTTGTCCACGCCCGAGGCCACCGAGACCGCGACGGTCATGATGTAGTCGACCAGCAACGCCGCAGCCACCACCAGCCCGGCGCCGGCCCCGAGGTTCTCCGCGACCACCTCATACGACCCGCCCCCGGACGGATAGGCCTGCACCACCTGCCGGTACGACAGCACCACCACGGCCAGCAGCACGACCACCCCGGCCGCCACCCACCACGCCATATGCAGATAGGCCACGCCGCCCAGGGTGAGGATGAGCAGGATCTCCTGCGTCGCGTACGCGACCGAGGACAGCGGGTCGCTGGCGAAGATCGGCAGGGCGATCCGTTTCGACAGCAGCGTCTCACCGAGTCGATCGCTGCGGAACGGAAGCCCGAGAACCAGTCGCTTCGCGACATCCATCGGTGAAACCACGAGAAGCCAGCCTAAGCGGGAGCGGTTGCTGTCAGGAAACCGGCAGGGGTAAGGACGCAAAAATTCCGTCAGGTGGGCGCCGGAGGTCCGGCCGGACCACTAGTCTAGGCCGCCGTCTGCCTCCGGGGAGGGTGGGCAAAGACCGGCTACGGCATGAAGGCATTGGCCCGCTGCGGCTGCCGCCGCTATACCGGCCCCACGCCGCTGGACGAGTTCTTCGCGCCGACACCGCTGCCGCCAACTCGGTAGGGGGCGATGCCCGCCTGCCTGCATGCGCGGCGCGGTCTCGCCATCTCCGGCCATGGAGTCCGCAGGTGCCGCCCGGCGGGACCGCCCTCGGCGTGAGGTACTGCAACGTCGGACGGATGCATGCTGTGACAAGTCACAGCATCGGTACGTTGGAATACTCGCCGGTAACAACGCATTCCGAAGCCGGCCTCGGCGAGAAGCATTGCGGGATACGGTAATCGGTGCGCTGTCGCCGCGGGCGCGGAAGGAGCTATTATGACCGCCTCCGATCTGACCGTCTCCGGACGCCCGGTTTCCCAGCCGCTGCAGGATGTCTGGACCCTCTCACGTCAGATGGTCGACCATTTCATCGCCAACGTCGCCGCCTGCGGAACCCTGCCCGACGACGTGCTGCACGGCGATGTCGCCACCATTACCCGGCTGTGCGTGGAGATGACCACCAGCATGCTCGACGGCGGCGACATCGCCGCGAAGACCGTGCGGGTGCAGGCCGCGGCGGCCGAATGGGCCCGCGAGGGCGTTCCGATCGACACCATCCACCTGGCCGTGTCCGAGGGCTTCAGGATCCTCTACGACCTGGTGTTCGCTCAGGCCACCGCCGAGGACCACGCCACCGTGCTGGCCACCGCGCGGCGTTTGCTGGAGATTCTGGCCACCCTCACCTCCGCGGTGTCGGTGGCCTACATCAAGGAATACCGGGCGGTGGTGAGCGAACACCACACCGCGGCGCACACATTGACCTCCGCCCTGCTCGGCGGGCACCCCACCGCCACCATGGCACGGGACTGCGTCATCGAGATCGCGCCCTCGTATCATGTGCTGGCCCTGTCGATTCCGCCGCATCAGCAGGAGAGCGATCCGCGCCTGGACGCGAAGGTGGTGGCGCGCCGCAAACTGCGGCGGGTGCAGGCCGAATTGGCCACGTGCTGCGGCGAATCGGCGCTGTCGCTGCTGAGCGTGGACGGCGGCACGATCCTCATCCCCGAATCCGCCCTGGACGACGAACAACTCGGCGACCTGGTGATCCGGCTGTCTCGCGCGGCCCAGACGCCGATCCGGGCTGCGGCGATACATGCACGGGCACAGGATATTCCCGGCGGCGCCGAGCGCGCGCACGAACTGCTCGATATCGTGCACCGGCTGGACTGCGTGGACGGGCTCTACCGCTTCGACGATCTGGCCCTGGAGTATCAGCTCACCCGGCCCGGCCCGGGGCGCGAATATCTCGGCTCACTGCTGGATCCCCTCGACGGCCACCCCGACCTGCTGGCCACGCTGCGGCACCACATCGCGAACAACCTGAACCGCCAGCGCACCGCGCGCGGCATGCACGTGCACACCAACACGATCGACTACCGGCTCAAGCGGGTCGGGCAGCTGACCGGATTCGACCCGAATCGCCCCTCGGGCCTGTGGTATCTGCGATCGGCGTTGGTGGCGCGCACCTACCGATCATGAGTGGCTACTTACCGCTCGGGTGACCGACGACGGCCAGCGCCGTGGTCCAGTCGGTGGCGATGGCACTCTGTGCGGTGGCGAGCGGAATCTTGCCCGAGCACACCAGCGAGTGCAGCTGATTCTCCACGGCGTCCTTCGGGTTGTTGGGGCCCGCGCCGGCCTTGTGACCGGGGGAGGGCGGCTCGACCCACAGGTTGCGCGGATCGTTGGGGTCGCCACCGAGTTCGAGCGAGATCAGATGGTCGTATTCCGCATCGTGCATGGCCCCGGTGTAGTCATAGGACTTGGCGTTGGCGGTCTTCTCCCGATTGGTGATGTTGGCGGGCGGGCGGATCGAGGAGGTGTAGCCGCTCGCGCAGATGGTCTGCCCCTCATCGGCGGCGGTCGCCTTCGGATTGCTCGCTCCCGGAGTGCAACTCGGATCCGGCATCGGTTGCCCATCGGCGGTCTTCCCGTAATGGCATGAGCCCGGGGACGGTTGGGCCTGCACCGTATAGGTGCCCGAGGGCCCGGGACCGACCGGAACCGACGACGAGACCTGGGTACCGGGCTGCCTGGCAATGGCCGCGAGCCCCGGTTTCGCACTGTGCGAGGAACATCCGGCGATCAGCAGCGGAATGCAGAGCATAGGAACGGACAACGACATCAAGGTCTTGCGCGTGTACATGAACTTCCCTCTAACCGACGAGCATTTCGCTCATTGTGGGGCATCGACCGCGAGACACGACCACTAGACACGCGCCCAGTTTGCTAACGAGTCCAATGTCCATAGCTATCAGCGAGTTCGGTGTGGTGGTCATCGGCGAAGTTTCATCGCGCTCGCGCGGCCCTCGAAACTTCCGAACGGGTGCTGTTGCTCGGTGCGGGGGCGGTCGGCCCGGAGTTGGCGGGCGAGATCGCCGCAGCGTGGCCCGACAAGGCTGTCACCATCGTCGATCCGGCACGGACATCCTGGGCGGCGGTTACCCTACCGGCCATTCGGCATCGAGATCCTGACCATGCGCGGACCCGCAATCGCAGACCTGGAACTGCACCTGAACTCCGCACTGTCCCCCCTTCGACCTCCCCGGCGCGCCGACGGCAGTGGCGGCGGCGGTCACGGCGGATAGCCACACCCATCCGCTCTAACGGACGGTGGCGATGCCGGACAGGATCAGGTCGATGCCGGCGAGGAATTGTTCGCGGTCGTCGTGGTCGGGGAGCTGTGTGGCCACCTGGTGGACGAACGGGTATTGCAGGGGGTCGAGCTGCGACCAGCGGGCGGCGATGGCGGTGAGGAATGCCGAGCGGTCCGTTTCGTGCGCGAGGAGCCGGGCGGCCGCGGCGTGTTGTCCGGCGAGGCCGAGGATGTAGTTCAAAAGTGCCGACGCACAATTGAATTGCTCGTTCTCGGGGACGTTGAGGCCCTGGAGTTGGCCGCCGACACCCTCGAGGATCTGGAGGGTCGCGGACTGCCACGGTTCGCGGGAGAGTTGGCTGCCGAGCCAGGGGTGTGCGTCGATGGTGTCGAACACCCCGAGGGCGATGGCGCGGATCGCCGCCCGTGGCTCCGCGCCTTCGACGTCGGTGACGGCGCGGGCGATGACGTCGTTGGCGGCCGCGGCGAGTAGTTCGTTCTTGTCGGCGACGTGGTAGTAGATCGCCCCGGCGCCGGTTGCGAGGCGCGCGGTGAGCGCGCGGAAGGTCAGGGCGGTCTCGCCGTCCGCGTCGAGGATCTCGATCGCGGTCTCGACGATCCGCTCCTTCGATAGGGCGCGCCGTTCGTCCCGATGCTTTCTGATCACCACGCCCTCCATCTTGACATCTCTGGAACAATGTTCCAAACTCTATTGTGGAACAGCGTTCCAAACAGAAAGGATTCTCATCATGACGACACAAGTCACCATCATCGGCGCGGGCCTGGGCGGTCTCACCCTCGCGCGCGTCCTGCACGTCCACGGCATCCCCTCGACGATCTACGAGGCGGAGCCCTCGGCGCAGGCCCGCACGCAGGGCGGCCAGCTCGACATTCACGAGGACGACGGGCAGTTCGCCCTCGAGGCGGCCGGTCTCACGGACGAGTTTCGCGCGATCATCCACGCGGGCGCCGAGGCGCTGCGCATGCTCGACGAGAACGGCACGTCGCTGCTCGAGCAGCCCGATGACGGCGCGGCGCGGCGTCCGGAGGTGCTGCGCGGAGACCTGCGCCGGATCCTGCTCGACTCCCTGCCCGAGGGCACGGTTCGGTGGGGACGCAAGCTCACCGACGTCCGGTCCCTCGGCGACGGCCGCCACGAGCTGACCTTCGCCGGCGGCGAGACGGTGACCACCAGCGTCCTGGTCGGCGCCGACGGCGCCTGGTCGAAGATCCGCCCGCTGCTGTCCGACGCCGAGCCCGAGTACGTCGGCACGGTATTCATCGAGACCTATCTGCACGACGCCGACGAGCGGCATCCCGCGGCGGCCGCGGCGGTCGGCGCCGGTGGGATGTTCGCGCTGACCCCCGGGCAGGGGATCACCGCGCACCGCGAGGCGGGAGCGATCCTGCACACCTACGTCCAACTCAACCGCTCCGCCGAATGGATCGCCGGCATCGACTTCACCGACCCCGCCGCGGCCGCCCGGGTCGCGGCCGAATTCGACGGATGGGCTCCCGAGCTCACCGCGCTGATCGCCGACGGCGACACCCCGCCGGTCCCGCGGCCGATCCACACCCTCCCGGACGCTCACCGCTGGGACCGCGTGCCCGGGGTGACGCTCCTCGGCGACGCCGCACACCTCATGCCGCCCTCGGGCGACGGCGCGAACCTGGCGATGCTCGACGCCGCCGAGCTCGCCCAGGCAATCGCCGCACACCCCGACGACATCGAGGCGGCCCTCACTGCCTACGAGGCGGCACTGTTCCCGCGCAGCGAGGAGGCCGCCGCGGGCGCGCACGAAATCCTGGATCTATGCCTCGGCGAGCGCGCACCGTTCGGGCTCGTCGACTTTTTGACCGGCGAGCTCGAGGGAGTGAATGGATGACCGGCAGTCCGCGGCCACAGGACGGGCCCTGCGATTTCTGTGAGCGTCCGACCGCTCTCGAACCGGGAGGCGACGGCCTCATCCTGGCCGCTGTGACCAACGACGGCCCGGACAGTTTCACGCTGATCGAGCCGACGGTGTGGTGGCGTTTGCGCCGAGGGTCAGCCGGTCCCCGACCAGGGCGAGGGAGGGGGCGGGGGGCGAGAGCTGTCTACTGCCGCACCGATGAACTGCGCTGAGGCGACTGAACCAGGGTCCAACTCGCCTATGGACGGCCCGTGGTCCGAGGATTGCGGCGGGCAGTACGCGTTGTTTATGCCCTCCACCAGGTCGATCGTTTCGTGTGGTGCTATCCAGGTGTGCTCCGGAACCGCGATCGGATCGATGTTTGTCTCGGCGTAGACGCAGGCTGCGGTCCAGTCGATGCGATAGGTCTGGTTGGTGTTGTTCTGGCATCGGATCGTGTCGCACTGGACGCCGGGCGCGAGGTTCACCGGGCTGGCGGCGGCGGCCGGCGCGAGTAGCCCGATGGCCGCGAGGCTTACCGCTGCGATGCCGGCAATACCGGCCGTTCGCTGATTCATTTCGCATCGACTCCGAGCTCTGAAAGATGCCACTTCTGATCACCAATGCTGCAGTCTCTCACTGGTAATCAGCTGACAGCCACCTGGAAAGGGGGTGTAAATTCGGTCCACTGAAATCCGGTGCGGTGCAGCGCGACTGAGCAACTGTTGTACGCACTGAGCATTGCGTGCAGCCCCCGACAGGCGCTGCTCAGCACCGCGAGGGGGTGCTCAGGCGGATGCCGGACGATGCGCCGGATCTGGCAGCGGCGCGCGAGAGGTTTCCTGACCTGTGGCCGCTGTGGGATGCGATCCGGGAGGGCGACATATGGTCGGTGACCGTGCGCGGACTGCCCGTCGCGGTCGAGGGCTCGGATATCACCGTGGCGATCAACGAGGCGATCTATCTCCGGTAGTCCACCCGAGCCACCGGTGGCCCACCGCGGCCTCACGCGGTCGCCTGGCAGTGCGGGGAAAGTGACATGCCCGGGAGCGTGACATATCGGACCGCAGCCACTACTCTCCGAATTCTTGATCACCCGCAGGTCAGATCGCTGCGTTCGCTCAGTGTGAGGTCAGCTCGCCCGCTCGGTGGTCAGACCGCAAGGTTCGACGCAAGACCAGTTCGACTTTTGGACCGCGACGCCGTTCGACCCGTTCTGCCAGCTCGCCCGCGATGTCAGCCAGACTGTTCAGCCAGCCAGACTGCTCTCTCCGCTCGACTGCTCGCCGCTCGCTTGCTTCGCCCTCAGCTCGCCTCTGCCAGCTCCATCCGCTCGTTCAGTTGGTTAATTCGATGGGAGATCCCTGTGCGTGTCCCGATGTCGCGGCGGACTGTTACGACCGCAGTGTTCGCGGTCCTCGCCGCGCTGGCGCTCACCCTGGCCGGTCCGAATACACCGGTCGCATTGGGCTCGCCGGTGAGTCACGTCCCGACGATTCAGGCGCGGGCGTAGATGTCCAGGGCGATGGCCACCGCCGCCTCGTGGCACTCCTCGTCGGTGAGCGGCACATCGCCCATCATGCCGACGCTCCAGGAGATCGCCGCAAGTGCCTGGCGCGCATAGTAAATCGTCAGCGGCTCGTGGTCGGGCGCGGTCATCGCGTCGGCCACGAGCCGGAATTGACAGCGCAGGTCCGCGCCGGCGCCGAGACGGCGGAAGGCGGGCTGATTCTCGTACATGAACCGGGTCATGTCCCGGCCGGTGTGATGCAGCACCACGCCATAGCGTTCCAGGATCCGGCGGCCGGTGTCCTTGCCGGGCGGCTGGGTGGCGGCCCAGGCCAGGATCTCCTGCACGCCGGACTGCAGATCGTCGGCCAGGCTGACGACGATGTCCTCCTTGGCGCGGAAGTGGTAGTAGACCGCGGCCTTGGTGATGCCGAGCCGTTCGGCGATCTCCCGGATCGAGGTCCGGTCGTAGCCCTGCGCGGAGAACAACTCCATTGCCACCGAACGAATCCGGTCGCGGGTATCGGTCGTCCGCCCGGCCATCGCGCCTCCCGTCGAGGATCGACGGCCGCCTCGGCACCGCCCATCGTCTGCACCCGGTCGGCGCATGAGAAAAGACTCTATCGGCAGCGATACTCCCTCTCGGGGACGGTGCGTCTCAGTAGTGCCGACCAGTCTTAATGCCCGAATTGCCCGATGAGCGAGCTCATGAGCGTCCCGGCGCTGGTAGCCACGGTGCCGCCGATCAGCGCGCCCGCCACCATCTTCGGTGACTCCATGCTGCCGCCGCTCCATTTCTCCCAGGCGAAGCGGCCGCCGGCGAAGATGATCGCGACGGTGCCCGATAGCAGCATGAACCAGGTGAAGTAGTGCTCGAGCTGCATGAACTTATCCGCCAGGGGAGGTGTCTCCGGTGTCGGATTGGATATCTGAGCGAGGATGAACTCGTGTGCAACGGTGATGATCATGGTGCGCTCGTTCCGCGGGCCGAATGATGCGTCACATCCATGGTAGGGACGTATCTCCGGGCGCGCACCCGAGTCGGAAGTGCTGCCGCCGATAATCTTTGGTGATAGCGGGCTTGACGGAAAGCGTGCGAGGCCGGTGCGGCCTACTCCTCGTCCTCGTAGGACAGGTAGGCCGCGGCCGCGATCCACTGCCGGCAGCCGAGGTGGCGGTCGTGAGCGCGCAGGATGATGCTCGCGCGGGAGTAGGTCAGGTCCGGCGGTTCGACGCCACAGTCACCAGGCAGCGCGGGGGGCCCGACCGAATCGTCGATGCCGGCGGACCGAATCACTTGAGTCATGGACGCCTCTGGCCGTTCGCTGGGAAGTTGCGGTGGCGATGGTGGCGCGGAGCCTGAACAGTCTGGCGATGCCCGGCCATGTCGTCGGGAACGAGTTTATGTCCCTGCAACGTGCAAATGCAAGTACATCTGCACGGTCGAATGCGGTTGTCTAGAGGCTCGTGGTCCTCGGTGAGCCGCGTTTTCGGCCATAAACCAACCGGGCGGTTGCTATTTACTGCAGATTCGCATGACCCTCTGTGTTGATACGTCAAGATCAATGGCTTTGCGTCCCTTGAAGTTTCGATCCGCCGGACCCTCGATCTTCGGCAACCGTCGTGCTATCGTCTGAATGTCGGTTCAAATGCAAGAACATCTGCGCGAACATTTGCAAGCACCGGCATACGCCGCAGCAGGCGGCAGGGTTCGTCAAACGTCAAGCGAGGAGGCAGCAATGACTGAGAGGACAGCAACAGGAACTGGTCGTACGTCCGACCTGCCCTGGCGCAAGAGCACCTTCAGCAATCCGAGCGGAAACTGTGTGGAGGTGGCCCACATGGCGAACGGGCTGGTAGCCGTCCGCAATTCTCGTGACCCCGAGGGGGCGGTGCTGGTCTACACCCGTCCGGAGATCGACGCATTCCTACGCGGCGCGAAGAGTGGGGAATTCGACGATCTCGCCGGGTGAGCGGTAACATTGGCGTCAACGCGGTGTCGGTTCGCGACGAGCGGGTGTTGTATGCGGCAGTTTCGTCCAAGGTAGCTGCCGCGTACATGGTTGTAGCCCTCACTGCCGGTGATCGTCGAGCATCGGAGTAGATTTCATGGTCGCAGAACCCGTTCGGATCAGCCGCGTGGAATCGCTTGTCGCCGAACGCGGTCCGACTGCCCTTCGGATCGCGGTCGGCGGGCAGCTCCGCAAACTACGGGAGCAGTCGAACATCACGCGCGAGGACGCGGGTGAGCACATCCGCGGTTCGCACGCGAAGATCAGCAGGCTCGAGCTCGGGCGCACGGGTTTCAAGGAACGCGACATCCGAGACCTGCTGGAGCTGTACGGCATCAACAGCGTCGAGGAGCGCGAGACGTTCCTGGACCTGGTCCGCAAGGCCAATCAACCCGGGTGGTGGCATCGCTACGGCGATCTGCTGCCGCCCTGGTTCGAGACCTATCTGGGCCTCGAACACGCCTCCAAGGCAATCAGAACCTTTGAGGGGCAGCTGGTCCCCGGTCTATTGCAGACCGAGGAGTATGCCCGCGCGGTCGTCGCGCTGGGCCATGAGAACGTCGAGACCACTCGCCGCGTCGAGCTGCGTCGCAAGCGCCAGGAAATCCTGGATCGCCGCGGCGGGCCCACGCTGTGGGCGGTCATCGACGAATCCGTACTGCATCGGCCGATCGGCGGCGGCGACGTGCTGCGAGCCCAGCTCAACCACCTCATCGTGGCATCGGAGTCGCAGAACGTGACCATTCAGGTGCTGCCGTATGCCGCGGGAGGCAATGCGGCGGCGGGTAGTTCGTTCACGATGCTGCGTTTCGCCGAGCCGGAGCTGCCCGACATTGTTTATCTGGAGCAACTGACCAGTGCGCTTTATCTGGATCGGCAGCAGGACCTGGAAATGTACCGGCAGGTCATGGACAGGCTGAGCGTGCAGGCCGAGCCGCCGGACCGTTCGCGCCGGATGCTGGCCGAGCGGGCCGCTACATTGGCGTAACGCGCGGCGGTATTGAAAGCGAAGGGGCCACCGGCTGGAGTGCCGGTGGCCCTTCGCTTTCCGATGGAGTGAAACGTTACTCTTTGATATAGGTGGAAGCGATACGCCAGAACGCGTCCGGCTGTAGCGAGGTGATATTCCAATCGTTCACCATCGCATGAGCCGTGCTGACGATCCGTTCGACATCGAAATCATCGCGTGTGGCTGCGCCGGTGGACTCGACTGCCTCGATGACGAAACGTGTTGCGGTTTCCCGCGAGTAAAGCTGGTGCTCGGTCCGGTTTCTGTCGATAATTCCGAGCCGGCCGAGGTCCAATGGCTGGTTCATTCGAACGCCCCTGACGCCACGCCGCGAGCTCACCGATGCCGGAATTGGTCTCGGGTTCACCCTACGGCTGTCTGGTAGTCCCCTGTACTGCCTTGCAAGACGAGTCTAGGACCGTGTAGCACGCAGATGCAAGTACATCTGCAACATCGAATATGCAGTCGCAGAGTGCGTTTGGGCTGCTGAACGGTTGCTGTTGTCTCGATGGGCTGAGTGGCGAGGCTGCGGTTACCGTGTTGGGGTGTTGCTATCTGGACGCCGGTTCAATGGTCTCACGGTCAGCGGAGTGCAGTCGCAATCCTGAGAGTTTTGCGGGGTTTCGACGGTGTGGCGCGAAGTGGCGCGCCGCGCTCAGTGCGCGGCGCGGTAGTCGGCCCAACGGCGGGCCGCATCGCGCAGGCCATTGGTCCAGACATTGGGGCGGCGCGCCGCGGTCGTATCCCATTCACCGGCAAGCGCCGCCGAGAAGGCCCGCAGCGCGCCGTGTGTCGCGGTATGCCAGACCGGCGCGCGGGCGGCCCAGCGTTCGGCCTCGCCGGGCTCGCGCCCGGCCAGGACGAGCCAGACGATCCAGCATGCCGGGTCGATCCACGGCGCGCCGCGGGTGGCCCACGCCCAATCCACCAGCCGCGCCGTCCCGGAGTCCTCGATGATGACGTTGCTGTAATTCCAATCGGTATGGAGCAGCGCCGTCCCGGCGAACAGCGCCCGGTCGGCGGGGTCGGTGGCATAGGGGCCCCACCGCTGCGCGGCGTCATTGAGCTCGATCTCGGGCGGAGGGTGCAATTGCGGGAGCGTGGTCATCGTCGCGACCGTCGACGCCACATCCGAGTCGAGCCGGTAATCGGCGAAATGTCCGGCTATATAGTCGAATCCGAGGAGATCCCAGCCTCCCGCGGTGAGGCGCCAGCGCACGGGCGGCCCGATCGGCATGACGTGCGGCCCGAGCGCGGCCTCGCGCTGCTGCGTCCATACCTCTGGATCGTCGGCGTGGATGCCCTTGACGAAGGTACGCCCGGACACGGTGTCGATCACGGTGGCGAGATGACTGCTGAATCCGGCGTCCACCGACTCGGCCCGCAGGATGGGGCCGGCCACCGCCTCGACCGCGGCCTGTGTGGTCTGCGGTAGCTCCTCCCAGCTGCGCCGTAGTGATGAGGTCTGCACTCGATCCACACTCACTCTCGAACATCTACCGCGAATCCCACGCCCAGGCAAGAAAACTCGGATCGACGGCGATCCGGTGCCGGGTGTGGATGCAGGGGGGCCGCGCACGGTGCCCGAGGCTGTGAATCGTCACCATCTTTCGTTTGCGGGCCCGCGCACGCGATAACCTCATGCGCCATGGGGTACACCTCAGTCCGCCGGGCGCTCTGTGCCTGTGTCGGCAGCCTGCTACTACTGGCCGCAGCGGCGGGAACCGCACCGGCACAGCCGATCTACCCGACACCCGATCCCGATCCGTTCTATGCCGCACCTGCCGATATCGCCACCTATCGGCCGGGCGATGTGATTGCGACCCGGCCGCTGCCACCGTTGGCGATCTTCCCCGGCACCGACATTACTCTGATCAAATTCCGTTCGACCAATTCCGAGGGTAAGCCGATCGCGGCGACCACGACCGTGCTGGCCCCGCGCAAGCGCGCGGTGGACGGCCCGCTGGTGTCGTATCAGACGATCATCAACGCCCTGGGCACCCAGTGCGCGGTATCCCACGTGCTGTACACCAGTGATCCGGAGCTGATGGTGCGCGAGGCGCCCGCCTACAACGTCGCCCTGCAGCGCGGCTGGACGCTGGCCATGCCCGACCATCTCGGCCCGCAAATGTCCTACGGCGCGGCCCGTTTAGGCGGGCAGATAACCCTGGACGGGATCCGGGCCGTGCAGCGGGTCGCGCGGCTGCGCCTCGCGCACAGCCCGGTGGTGATGGCCGGATACTCCGGCGGCGGCATGGCGACCGCGTGGGCGGCCGCGCTGGCCCCGGTCTACGCGCCCGAGCTGCGGATCGCCGGGGCCGCCGCGGGCGGGGTGCCGATGAATATGGTGAAGATGCTCGAGGGCCTGGGCTACGGCCGGCATCCGGTGTTCGGGCTGGCGTTCGCGGCCGGGCTCGGCCTCGAGCGCGAATATCCCGACCGGTTTCCGCTGTCGGATCAGCTGAACGCCAAGGGCATGGCGGTGCGGAGGGCGATGGCCAACAGCTGCACCAACGGGCTGCTGGCGGACGGGGCCGGGCATGGCGCGCTGGAGCTGGCGAAGACCACCGATATGACCCAGGATCCGCAGGCCCGCAGCGTGATCGAGGAGAACAGCCTCGCGCTCTACACCGCCAGCGTGCCGAATATGCCGATCTTCGAATGGCATTCGCCGATCGACGGGCTGATTCCGATCGATTCCATCGTGCACACCGACCGCCGCTGGTGTGCGGCGGGGGTGAAGGTGCAGTCCGCGGCGATACCGGTGCCCGATCATCTCACCGCCGCCGTGCTGGGGCTGCCGCAGGCGCTGAGCTGGATCAACGACCGCCTCGGCGGTAAGCCCGCGCCCAGTAACTGCTGAAGAGCGTCACGATACGAGAACAAAGGGGTCGCACGGAGATTCGCCCGCTATAGGCTCGGACGACCCGGTGCGGCGGGTCCGGCTCACCGCCGGGCACGTGGTTGGACCGCACCGGTGTGAGCCCGTAGTGGGGGTGCGTGATGAGGGTCGCCGGAACTTGGGCGGGGCGTTGCCTGCTCGTCGCGATCGTGATCGCCACCGGACCGGCGCTGGGGGTGGCGCGGGCCCAGCCGGTGCTGCCCGCGGTGCCGAATCTGCCCGCACTGCCCTCGATTCCGACCCTGCCGGACGTTCAGCGATGGATCGACGCGGTGATTCCGCCGCCTCCGATCGTGCCGCCGGCCACGCCGATGGCCGCGGCGGCGGGAATCTCCCCGGATCTGGCGCGGCTGCAGCAGGCGGTGATGCCGGCCGATATCGACGATGCGCTGTTCGACCAGTGGCCCGCGGGTCTGAGCGGGTATGCGCCGGGCGCCGTCATCCAGACCCGGGACGTGACCGCGACCGCGGCCCCGCTGCTGCTGGCGCCGGTGCGGCAGGTGCTGCAGCTGAAGTTCCGCACCACCGATGCCCACGGCGCGTCCTCGTTCGGCACCGCCACGCTGGCGATTCCGGCGGCCGCCTGGCCCGGACCCGGCGAGCGCCCGGTGCTGGTGAACAATCTGCCGATCGATGCGCTCGGGCGTGCCTGCACGCCGGGATACACCCTGGCCCACGGCCTCAATACCAGCAGCAGCCTCACCGATTTCATCCCGCCGACAACGCAACTGGCGGCCGCGCGCGGCTACGCGGTGCTGATCCCCGATCACGAGGGCCCGCGGATGGCCTATGCCGAGCCGTACGTCGCCGGGCATGTGGTGCTGGATTCGATTCGGGCCGTGCGCAATGCGCTGCCCGCCGAATTCGGGGACAGCCGCGTGGCCATGCACGGCTACTCCGGCGGCGCCATCGCCACCCGCGGCGCGGTCGCGCTGATCGGCAGCTATGCACCGGAATTGGCGACGGTCATCGTCGGGGCGGCGCTGGGCGGGGTGCCCGCCGACTATCGGATCCTGGCGGGCAGCATGAACGGCAACCTGGCCACGGGGGTGTTCATGGCCGCCGCCTTCGGTATCGGCCGGGAGCGGCCGGAGATCCTGGCCAGGATGAACAATCTGGCGCGCTGGGCGGCGCTCTCGCCGCTCAAGGACACCTGCGGCAGCGCGTTCGGGCTGGCCGGGGCGATGATGCTGCCGATCGATGTGGCCGCGAATACGCCCGATCCGCTGCACAGCGCGCTCGCCGACGATATCTTCTCCGTCACCCGGATGGATGGGATGAAATCGGGGGTGCCGCTGTATGTCTACAACGGTGCGCAGGAGTTCTGGATTCCGGCGCAGGGGGCGCGCAACTACTACGCGCAGCAGTGTGCGCTCGGGGCGAACGCGGTGTACCGGAACGTGCTGGGCGAGCACCTGATCGCCGCGGTGCTCGGGTATCCCGAGGCGGCGTCGTGGGTGGACCAGCGGCTGCAGGGGATTCCGGCCCGGAGCGAGTGCTGATAATTCGGATGTGAATGATCCGCGCCCGCGCGGGATTCCGGATTAGCGGGTGTGAAGAGTACACGAATTCAGGGGATGAAATTTTATTCATGCCTGGAGGTTTGGGCCACATGCTGGTCGGTTTTGTGTGGCGCACCTAGGCTTACGGCCGATATGTGATGAATTGTCAGTAGATCGCCGCTGTTTCGTGACTGTGGCGGTTCCGTGGCCGTATCGTGATATGCATGCGGCGCCGGTGAATGCGCGGTCGGTGCCGCGGTCGGTGTCGGCACCGCACCTCGAGCAGAAAGGAGGCGCCGGTCCGGTCGCCACGCCAGCCACCGCCGGGTGGTGCCCCGAAATCACCCGCCCGGCAGCGCACTTACGCATCACGGCATCTGGACTTCCAACCCCTCCCGCCGCCCGGTGCGTGTGCGTGGTGGACCCACCCCGCCGGGCGCAACCTCACCCCAGCGTCCGGCGGGGATCCCCGAGCCCGCTATCCCGAGATCGCCAGGAGTACATGTGACCAGAGCCATGACCGACCGGGACCTGCTGCGGGAATTGGAGCCGACCGCCGGCACCCTGCTCGACGATCACCTGCGCAAGGCCAGGCCGTGGAATCCGCACGACTATGTGCCCTGGGACGAGGGCCGCAACTTCGCCGACCTCGGCGGAATCGACTGGGAGCCCGGTCAATCCCGGCTCTCGGAGGTCGCGCGGGTGGCGATGGTGACCAATCTGCTGACCGAGGACAATCTGCCCTCCTATCACCGCGAAATCGCCGAGACCTTCGGCCTGGACGGGGCGTGGGGCACCTGGGTGGGCCGCTGGACCGCCGAGGAGAACCGGCACGCGATCGCGATGCGGGACTACCTTGTGGTGACCCGCGCGGTGGATCCGGTTGCGCTGGAACGGGACCGGATGGCGCATATGACCCTGGGCGTCGCAAGCCCCGAGGGGCCGCAGCTGCTGGGCGGCGTCGCCTATGTGACATTCCAGGAGCTGGCGACGCGAATAAGCCACCGCAACACCGGAACCGCCTGCGGCGACCCCATCGCCGACCGCATGCTCGCGCGCATCGCCACCGATGAAAACCTGCATATGGTCTTCTATCGGTCGATCTCCGCCGCCGCCCTGGACCTGGCGCCCGACGAGATGATGTGTGCCATCGCCGAAGTCGTCACCCGATTCCAGATGCCCGGCCTGAGTCAGCCCAACTTCCGGCGCAACGCGGTGCTGCTGGCCACGAACGGCATCTACGACCTGCGCCAGCATCTGGATACGGTGCTGCGGCCGGTGCTGCGCAGCTGGCGGGTCTTCGAGCGCACCGATCTGTCCGGCCGCGGTGAGCGTGCCCGCGACGACATGGCCGCGTACCTCGACGATCTGGCGGTCAAGGCCCGGCGCTTCGAGGAGCAGCGCGAGCGGGCGCAGGCCCGCCGCGCCGCGCGTGGCGTCGAGGCGTCCCGGGCCGCCCGCCGCACCGAAGCATCCGGCGCCGAAGCGGCCGCCGTCGGCGCCCGACCCGCCGCGCCGTAATGCCGCGAACGACCATCGGCGCGCTGGCCGCCCTGGTGGCTACCGCGATGCTGGCCGCGCCCGTCCGCGCTGACCCGCCGCCCGGACCGCCCGCGGTGAGCGCGGCGGTGACCCGGACCGCCCTGCTGCGCACCGAAACCCGCGGGCCGCGCTGGGACCGGCTATTCGTCGCCTCGGCCTCGATGCGGCGGGTCATCACGGTGGATGTGCTGCACGGGGCCGGGTCCGGGCCGCGGCCGGTGCTGTATCTGCTCGACGGCGTCGAGGGCGATCCGACCTCGGACTGGCTGACCAAGGGGCGTGCGGCGGAGTTCTTTTCGGGCAAGCCGGTCGATGTGGTGCTGGCCGGCGGCGGCGTCGGCAGCATGTACAGCGACTGGGACCACTACGACCACACCCTGGGCCTCAACCGGTGGGAGACCTTCCTGACCAGTGAACTGCCGCCGCTGGTGGAGGCCTACCTGCATTCCGACGGCCGCCGGGCGATCGCGGGGGTATCGATGGGCGCGCAGGGGGCGATGATGCTCGCGCAGCGGCATCCGGGCTTCTACCACGCCGTGGCCGGGATCAGCGGATGTTATTCCACCGCGGACGACGTCGGGCAGGCCCTGACCCGCATCACCATCGCCTCGCGCGGCGGCAACGCCGAGAACCTGTGGGGGCCACCGAATTCCCCCGAATGGGTCGCCCACGACAGCGTCCTGGGCGCGGCGTCGTTGCGCGGCACCGCGATCTACCTCTCGGCCGCCACCGGGGTGCCCAGCCTGCCCGATCTCGAGGCGATCGCCGATTCCCCCGACGTGACCGCCGCGCTGCAGGCGGCCGGCGGCGGGGCGGCGCTGGAGGCCGGTGCGCTCGAGTGCACCGAACGCCTCGCGCAACGCCTTGCCCAGCTGCACATCCCGGCCACGGTCGACCTCGAGCCGGCGGGCACCCACTCCTGGCCGGACTTCGCCGCGGAGCTGCCCACGGCATGGAACGCGATCGCCTACGCCTTCCACGGTCAGGCCACGAAACTGGACCCAGAACCCAACTGATCCCCACATCGTCCCGGTGTGTAACCCCATCGTCGTCCGGAATATCGGGGGCGCTCGATCCCGTGATCGGTTCGTGATAGTCCTTCTCGTCGCATATTTCGGCGAGGCATCTGGCGCATTGGCGACTGGATTACGCGTTTGTGCCGAGTTCGGAGTTTCGGGAGTTGTGGAAACTCACCGGCGCTTTCGGGCGGGGCAGTGAGATGTCGAAGATCCCTGTGAACCCTGTATCGGGCGCCTGCCCTGCGCACCTACCGTGAGCCGAGTTCGGAACCCGGTCGACACAACCGGATATCTCTACCGGACAACGTAATCGAGAACGGTGTGGTTCTCCAGGAAGGTGTGGAATGAGACTAGCTACCCGTCGCCGGTCGCTGAGCGCGGTCGTCGTCATGGGAGTCACCCTGCTCACCCTGGGTATCGGCGGGGTGGGGGCGAACGCGGCCCCGGCCCCGGCGCCGTCCCAGCGGCCGACCGCCCAGCCGACCGATCGGCAACTGGCCGACTTCATCGCGGCGGGCCTGAAGAACAAGGCCGCCAAGCCCATTGCCGACTCCGGCAGTGCGGGCACGGGCTCCGCCTGCACCTCGGGCAGCGGCGCCGGATCGGGCAACGGATCCGGCGACTGCTTCGGAGGTTCGGGATCGAGCACCGGCTCGCAGGGCGGAACCTCCTCGGACACGGTCGGTTACGGACCGGCGAGCTCGTCGTTCCTTGCGGCGTTCGGCTATTCGCTGCTGAACCCCAACGCGACGCCCCCGGGCGCCAACGATTGGAACTGCAAGCCGACCGCGGCCCATCCCGAGCCGATCGTGCTGGTGCACGGGACGTGGGAGAACGCGTACGACAACTTCGCGTACATCAGCCAGCCGATCAAGAACGCCGGCTACTGCGTCTACACGTTCAACTACGGTGCGGCCAACCTGCTGACGGGCGGCGGCCTCGGCTCGGTGCTGCCCGGCGCGAACGGGACGCAGAACATTCCGGACTCGGCCACGCAGCTGTCCACGTTCGTGGACCGGGTGCTGGCCTCGACCGGCGCACCGAAGGTGAACATCGTCGCGCACTCCCAGGGCGGCCCGATGTCGCGGTGGTACCTGAAGTTCGACGGCGGCGCGGCCAAGGTCGATCACGAGATGACCTTCGGCGCCACCAATCACGGCACCACGCTGGACGGGATCGGCGCGCTCGGGCGCGCGATCAACAACTTCGGCATCGACGTGCTGGGCCTGATCGAGATCTTTGTCGGGCATTCGGGGATCGAGCAGACGGTCGGCTCGGACTTCGTGAACCAGCTCAACGCGGGCGGAGACACCATGCCCGGGGTGAACTACACGGTGGTCGGCACTCGTTACGACGAGGTCACCACGCCCTACAACCTGACCTTCCTGCAGCCCGGACCGGGTGCGACGGTGCGTAACATCACCCTGCAGGACGGCTGCGAGCAGGATCTGTCCGATCACCTCACGTTGATGTACTCCCCGCGGGTGCTGTCGATCATCCTCAACACCCTGGATCCGAGCGTGCCTCTGCAGTGCAGCTTCAACCCGTGGCTGCTGGGCGGCGGCGGCAAGCTCTGATCCGAATGGCCCCGCGGGGTGCGGTATCTGCTCGGCGTGTCGGCGTACCCCGGCACCCCGGTGCTTGCGTCGTAGACTCTGTGCCGTAGACCTGAATGCCGGTGTTCGGGTGGGCGAGCGGTCCCGGCGGATTCGCCGATCGGGCGATTGCCTCTCGAGCCGGCAGCTGGACCAGGCGTTTCGGGAAGATACGGGCGTTTAACAGACGGACAGGGCGGTCGGAAGCGATGCATAGGGCATGCGGCCACAGGGTCGGCATATCGGACAGTGCCGCAATAGCGGACAGTGCTGCGCGAATATACGGCGCGCGGGCGTGCCGGGGCGCGCGGTGACGGCCGGAGCGGTGACCGCCTCGGCCCCGCCGGACGCGCAGGCGCTGCATCCGGCCCTGGAGAAGTTCGGATTCGCCGAGCTCAGGCGCACCGTGGTGATCGGCTCGGTGCTCGGCGGCAGTGTGACCCGGCGGGTGCTGCGCGGGGGACTGCGCAAGGCCAAGCGACGCCGCGCGATGGCCGAGGGCACGGTCGACGGGTTCGAGGTGCTTGGCCCGATGTTCGTCAAACTCGGTCAGCTGATCGCGTCCTCGCCCGGTGCGTTCCCGGCCGAGCTGGCCGACGCCTGCCTGCGGTGCCTCGACGATGTGCCGCCGTTCGCCGCGGCGGACGCGCGCAAGACCATCGAGGCGGACCTGGGCCGCCCGATCGCCGAGCTGTTCCGCGAATTCGACGACGCACCGCTCTCGGCCGCCTCGGTGGCCCAGGTGCACGGCTGTGTGCTCGCCGACGGGCGTCCCGCGGTGGTGAAGGTGCAGCGCCCCGATATCGCCCGGCGCATGATGGTCGACCTGCGGGCGGCCTTCCGGCTGGCCGGGCTGATGCATCGGCGCTCGGAGAATGCGCGCGTGGCCAACCTCGAGGGCGTGGTGCGCGATCTGTACGCCACCACCGTGGCCGAACTGGATTTCCGCAACGAGGCCGACAATCAGACCCGCGCCCGCGCCAACCTGCGTGCATTCGGCGATAACGCCAGTGTCGTTGTGCCGGAGGTATTCTGGGAGTATTCCGGGCAGCGGGTGCTGTGCATGGAGCGGATGAGCGGGCTGCCGCTGGACCGCTTCGACGATATCCGCGCGGTGCATCCGGATCCGGAACTGCTGATCCGCCAGCTGGTCAAGGCCTGGCTGGAAAGCGTTGTGGTGCACGGGCTTTTTCACGGCGACGTGCATGCGGGCAATCTGTGGCTGCTGGACGACGGCCGCGCGGCGATGCTCGATTTCGGCATCGTGGGCAAGATGGGCGACGAATGGCGCAACTTCGTGCGGGCGCTGTTCCACGCCAGCGCCATCGACGGGGATTTCCGGCCCGTGGCGCGGGCGCTGCGGGGCCTGGACCTCGTGGACGGCGATGCGGGCGACGACGCCACCATCGGCCGCCAGCTCGCCACCGCCCTCGCGCCGGTGCTGTCGGGCAAGCTGGCCCAGCTGGATATGGGCAAGGTGGCCGCGCGGCTGGTCGAATTCGGTAAGCGGCGCGGGGCGTTCGGGCCGCAGCAGCTGATCCTGATGGGAAAGCAGCTGGGATATTTCGAGCGTTATGCCGTAGCGCTGGCGCCGGGGTGGCGGCTGGGCCAGGATCTGTACTTGTTCCGGAATATTTTCCCGGACGAGGTGGCGGACAAGGCGGCCGCGGACGGAGTCGAACTGCCCGCTCAGTGATGGCATCCCGGTCGTCGATGTCGGTCCGGTGGGCTACCGTGCGTGGTACCGGATCTGCCAAGGCCATCGGATCATGCTGACGGAGGACGCGATGAACGGGTCGGACACCTACCGCTGGGAAGTCACCTACACCCGGTCCGACGGCACCCATCGGGTGGAATCGGGTGCGGGCCACCTCGGCTCGGCCGAGGAGATCACCGGGCGCGTCTGCCGGAACTATGTGGAGGTCGGCACCGCGCTGTTCGACACCCTCTGCGACGACGTCACCGACGGGCACTATCACGACGTGCTCGATGCGCGGGTAGAGGAGCGGCCCGAGCCGGATGCGCCGGTGCGGGAGCTGCGCGGGGTGGTGTTCGATCATGAGGGTGCCGAAAAGTTCAGCCTGACAGCGGAATTGGTCTATCGCACGGTTACCGTGGACGCCGTCGACGGATACCGCGAGGAGCTGGCCGAATGGGAGCGTAAGGACGCCGAGCGCCGGGCCCGCCGGGCCAAGGCCGCCGCGGACGCCGGGCGGCCGACCCTGCAGCCGCTGGATCCGCGGCTGCGAAACCTGGTCGCCACGCTGCGCGTCGAGGCCGACACGGTACGCGAGGAGATCTTCACCCCCGACCACTGCCGCGAGCAGCTGGCGCTGGCCGAGAACACCGTGGCCGCGGCGACGGAGGCCAAGATCAAGGCGGAGGAGTGCGGTGAGGTGGGCGAGGCCGTGCACGCCCACGCCTATATCCAGCGCTGGCGGCCGCGGATCTCGCGGTGGGCGAGCATGCTGGAGCTGACCACCGAGGCGTATATGGATGCGGCGGCCGTCGATGCCGAGGCCGAGCGCATCGCGAATATTCCGCCGTCGGCCCTGGGGTCGGCCGAGGAGTAGCCCGGGTGCGGCATAGTTCCGCGCCGCTGAACCCTCGGACGTGAGAGTTTCCGGCGTCACAGTCATAATAGTTGTGCGCAATATAGTTGTGGGCTACTGTGTTGGATGTGACCGATCAACTGGCTCTCGATCAGCAGCTGTGCTTTCCGCTGTATGCGGCGTCGCGGGCGATGACCGCGGTGTACCGCCCGAGGCTGGATGCCCTGGGCCTGACCTACCCGCAGTATCTGGTGATGCTGGTGCTGTGGGAGCAGGATGCGCGTAGCGTCGGCGAGGTGTGCGCGGCGCTGGCGCTGGATTCGGGAACCCTGTCTCCGCTGCTCAAGCGGCTCGAGGCGGCGGGGCTCGTGGTGCGCACCCGATCGGCGGCCGACGAGCGTCGCGTCGAGATCCGCCTCACCGAGCCCGGCCGGGAGTTGCGCGCCGCGGCATGCGGGATTCCGGCCGAGATGGCCGCCGCCGCCGGTCTGTCACCTGATGAGCTCGGAGCGCTGCGCGGCCTGCTGCAGCGCCTGAACGGGGCGCTGAGCGCCCATTCCGCGAAGGAGATCTGACATGACAACTCTGTACACGGCCGAGGCGCTGGCCACCGGCGACGGCCGCAACGGGCACGCCCGCACCACCGACGGCAAGGTCGATGTGGCGCTGTCGATTCCGAAGGAGATGGGCGGCAGCGGCGAGGGCACCAACCCCGAGCAGCTGTTCGCGGCCGGCTATGCGGCCTGCTTCCATTCCGCGCTGCGGCTGGTCGGCACCAAGGCCAAGGCGAATATCGACGATTCGGCCGTCGGCGCGAAGGTCGGCATCGGGCCGAACGATGCCGGTGGCTTCCAGTTGGAGGTCACCCTCGAGATCTCCCTGCCGCATCTGTCCCGCGACGAGGCGCAGGCGCTGGCCGACGCCGCGCACCAGGTGTGCCCGTATTCCAACGCCACCCGCGGCAATATCGACGTCCAGGTTCTGGTCGCCGAGGACTGATAGGTCACCGGAAGGAGCGTAACCATGCGTGCAGTAGTGATCGAGACATTCGGCGAGCCCGCTCAGGTGCTGGCCGCCGCGGAACGCCCGATGCCGGAGCCGGGGCCCGGGCAGGTGCGGGTCGCGATGACCCTCGCCCCGATTCACAACCATGACCTGGCGATCGTGCGCGGCGTCTATGGCTATCGGCCGCCGCTTCCCGCGATTCCCGGGACCGAGGCCGTGGGCCGTATCGATGCGGTCGGTCCGGCGGTCACCGGCGTGGAAGTCGGTCAGCGCGTGAGTATTTCGGGTATCCAGGGGGCCTGGGCGGAATATTTTCTCGCCGAGGCGGCGCAGGTGGTGCCGGTGCCCGAGGCCGTAGGCGACGAGACCGCGGCCCAGCTGCTGGCGATGCCGTTGAGCGCGCTGATGCTGCTGGAGGATCTGAATGTGGAACCCGGGCAGTGGATCGCGGTGAACGCGGCGAACGGCTCGGTCGGGCGGCTGCTGAATGTGCTTGCGCGCCAACGCGGGGTCCAGGTGCTCAACCTGGTTCGCGGACCGGCCTCGGTGCGGGCCCTGCAGGGTTTGGGTTTCGAGCCGGTCGTGGATACCGAGTCCCCGGACTGGGTGTCGCGCGCCGCCGAATCGACCGGGGGACAAGACATTGCGCGCGCGGTGGATCAGGTCGGCGGACCGGCTTCGAACGATCTGCTCTCGCTGCTGGGTCCCCGCGGCGAGCTGATCTCCTTCGGTGCGTTGTCGGGGCAGCCGATGTCCATCAACCCGGGCCCGATGATCTTCAAACAGGCTGTCGTCAAGGGTTTCTGGGGTTCCAAGCGGGCCGAGGAGATCGGCGCCGAGCAGCGCCGCCGGTTGATCGGCGAACTGCTCGACGCGGCCGCGCGCGGGGTGCTGCGGCTCGAGGTCGAGGCGGTGTATCCGCTGGATGCGGCGGCCGAGGCGGCGGCAGCGACCGAACGTCCCGGGCGCAACGCCAAGATCGCACTGTCGGCGAAATAACCCGTTAGCGAGCGTGGCGGCGTGATCTCACGCCGCCACGCTGCGTGCCCTAGTCCTCCGGACGGGTCAGGAAGGCCAGCACCGCGCTTTCCCATGCGGCCTTCTGCTCGATCATCACCCAGTGCCCGCAGTTCGGGAAGACGTGGATTTCGCCGCGGGGCAGGGTGCGCAGGGGGAGCAGGGCCATGTCCACCGGGCTGACGCGGTCGTCGCGGCCCCAGGTGATCAGGGTCGGTGCGGTGATCTTGTGCAGCATCGCCCAGTACGGCGCCTGATCCGAGGCCGCGGCCGCCGCGGCGCCCGCCGTCATGGCCGCGCGGCTGTACATCCGGCGCGCCGACTCGAGGGTCTTGGGCTCGGTGGCCAGCGCCCAGCGTTCCTCGATGAGCTCATCGGTGACGATGCTGCGGTCGTACACCATCGAATGCAGCCAGCTGATCAGCGCCTCGCGCGAGGGATTGTCGGTGAAATCCATCAGCAGGTTGATGCCCTCGCCCGGGCCGGGGCTGAAGATATTGCGGCCGACGCCGCCGATCGTCACGATGCGGCTGAACAGATTCGGCTGTGCGACGGCCAGATTCGCCGCGACGATCCCGCCCATCGAATTGCCGATCACGGCGACCTGCTCCAGGCCCAGGCCCTTCAGGAATCGCAGCACCGCCGCGGGCGCGGCCATCATCGGATGCTCATCGGTCGGATCGCTGACCCCGAATCCGGGGAATTCCAGGATCAGGCAGCGGAAATGCTGGGCGAAGAAGGCCAGGTTGCCCCGGAAGTTCCGCCAGCCGCTCACCCCGGGACCCGATCCGTGCAGCAGCAACAGTGGCGGCCCGTCTCCAGCCTCGTGATACCGCAACACGCCTGCGTCGGTGTGCAACTCCCGCAGGGTGTTCTCGTACGTCAGTTCGGCCATCGCGGTGGGTCCGCCCTTCTTGCTGGACAACGTCGGTCCCTGGGGACGTTATGGCATCGGGGTGCGGCGGGGGTAGCGGCGGTTCCGGCCACCGGGAACCGGAACGGCGGCTGTCAATCAACGATTGAATCATTGATTGAAGTGTGGTCGAATGGGCGCATGGCCGAGAAGATTCAGAGTCCGGCGGGCACGCGGGAGCGGCTGCTGGCCGCCGCCGAGCGCCTGCTGCTGACCGAGCGCTACGACGAGGTGTCCGTGCGCGGCATCTGCGCGGCGGCCGGCGCGAATCCCGCTGCGGTGCACTACCATTTCGGCTCCAAGGAGGCGCTGGTCGTGGCGCTGCTCGAGGACCGGCTCGGCGAGTTGTGGGATGCTCCGCTCACGGCGCTGGCCGCGCGGAGCGCCTCGGTGCCCGAGGTGGTCGACGCGGTGATCGCGCCGTTCGTCGGGCTGGCCGCCGATCCGGTGGGCCGGCTGCATCTGCGGCTGCTCGCGCAATTCGTGCTGGGGCGCCCCCCGCTGGTGTGGAGCCGGCCGTGGTTCCGCATCGATTCCTGGGATGGGCTGGCACCGCGGCTGGGCGAGGGGGAGGGCCGTCGCCGGTGGATGCTCGCCTTCACCCTGATCATGACGCGATTCGGCGCCGCCGAATCGCAGGGTTCGGACCTGTCCACGAACGCGGTGGCGACGCTGCGCGATTTCGTGGTGGCCGGATTGACCTGTCCCGCAGGAGGAAACAGATGAGCAATATATTCGAAGCAGCCGCGCTGGGGCCTATTACCCTGCGCAACAGGGTGATCAAGGCCGCGACCTTCGAGGGCCGCACACCCGATGCCCTGGTGACCGACGACCTCATATCGTTTCACCGGGAGGTGGCCGCGGGCGGTGTCGGAATGACGACCGTGGCCTACTGTGCCGTCGCCCCGGGCGGCCGCACCGATCGGCATCAGCTGTGGATGCGGCCCGAGGCGGTGCCGGGGCTGCGCCGGCTCACCGATGCGGTGCACGCCGAGGGGGCGGCGGTGAGCGCGCAGCTCGGGCACGCCGGTCCCGTCGCGAACGCCGCCTCGAATCGCGCGCCCGCGCTCGCCCCGAGCCGGATGTTCAGTCCGCTCGGCATGCGCATGGCGCAGGTGCCCGGCGAATCCGATATCCCCGAACTCGTTGCCGCCCATGCCGATGCGGCCCGGCTGGCCGAGCGGGCCGGATTCGACGCGGTGGAGATCCATTTCGGGCACAACTATCTGGCGAGCGCATTCCTGAGCCCGAAGCTGAACCGCCGCACCGACCGCTACGGCGGCTCGGAGGAGAACCGGGCCCGGCTGGCCCGCGAGATCGCCCGCGCGGTACGCGATGCCGTGGGCGGGCGCCTGGCGGTGACGGCGAAGCTGAACATGGCCGACGGCGTGCGCGGCGGCCTGTCCATGGAGGGCTCGCTGCAGGTGGCGGCCTGGCTCGAACAGGACGGCGCCCTGGACGCGCTGGAATTGACCGCGGGCAGTTCGCTGCTCAATCCGATGCTGCTGTTTCACGGTGACGCGCCGCTGGATTCGTTCGCCAAGACGCTACCGATCCCGGCGCGCTGGGGATTCCGGTTCGTCGGCAAGAAATTCCTGCGCGAATACCCCTATCGGGAGGCGTATCTGCTCGAACGGGCCCGCCAGTTCCGCCGGGAGCTGTCGATGCCGCTGATCCTGCTGGGCGGCATCACGAATCTGGACACCATGCGCACGGCGCGAGCGGAGGGCTTCGACTTCCTCGCGATGGGCCGCGCGCTGCTGCGGGAGCCGGACCTGCTGCGCCGCATACAATCCGACCCCGCCACCCGCTCGGCCTGCATCCACTGCAACGAGTGCATGCCGACGATCTACACCAAAACCCGCTGCGTGCTCCGCCTCGAGCATCCGGCCGCGCTGCCCGTCGGGCCCGAATAGGCGTTTACACCAGCACTATTCGCACCCGCCGTTATCGGCCGCCTATTTCCCGCCCTTATCGGCGGCGCATTCTCCGTCATTCCGGCGTGCTCTTGGCCGGAATCTACTGTTGGATCCCGGCCAAAAGCACGCCGGGATGACGGTTGGGTGTGCCGGGATGCGAGGCCCGCTCGGGCCGCGGCTGTGGTGGGGACAACGACGATGATGATAAGGAGTTTCTCACTGTGACAGGACGATTGACCGGGCGCGTGGCGCTGATTACCGGTGCCGCCTCGGGGATGGGGGCATCGCATGCGCGGGCATGTATTGCCGAAGGGGCCGCGGTGATGCTCGCCGATATCGCCGACGAGGCGGGTGCGCGGCTGGCCGACGAGCTGGGCGAGCGGGCCGGGTATGTCCACCTGGACGTGACCAGCGGCGACGAGTGGGCGGCGGCGGTCGCCGCGACGGTCGGGCGGTTCGGCCGCCTCAACGTGCTGGTCAACAATGCGGGCCTGCTGGACGGCGGCCCGCTGGGCACCTACACCGAAAAGCAATGGGAGCGAGTACTTTCGGTGAATCTGACCGGACCCTTCCTTGGCCTGAGCGCCGCGCGCGACGCACTGGTCGCCGCGCGCCCGGCCTCGGTCGTCAACATCTCCTCCGCCGCGGGCATGCAGGGCGTGGCCGGAATGCACGCCTACACCGCCTCCAAATTCGGCGTGCGCGGCCTGAGTAAATCGGCCGCGCTGGAACTGGCCCCGCACGGCGTTCGGGTGAATTCGGTGCACCCGGGCGGTATCGCGACCCCCATGATCGGCGCGCTGGCGGGCGCGATCCCGGAGATCGACCGCGGCGCGAACACCCTCGCCCGCCTCGGCCTTCCGGAGGAGGTGAGCGGCCTGGTCGTCTACTTGGCGAGCGAGGAGTCCAGCTATTGCACCGGCGCGGAATTCATCGCCGACGGCGGCCTGACCGCCGGATCGACCTTCGGCTGACCGCGGCAAGGGCCTAAACGTTATGGGGCGTGAGCCGGGTACCGCACGCGCCCGCTGGTGCCGGTTCACACCTGTGCCTACCGCCGATATCGAGTGCGCGTCCTTCGAGCGTGGTGGGCATGCATGCATGCCGGCGCGGCGTTGGATCGGCTTCCGCCCGAGGGTGGTACCGACGTACTGCCGTGGCGGTTACGCTCGGGCGTGATCGTCTGCCGTCCGGTCGGTGCGGTGAGGTGCCGGTCGAATCGCCGAACAGGAGAGGGCATCGTGAGCTTCGGGGACTTCCAGAACGAGATCTATTTCAATGGTCTGCGCGGGGTTGTGCCGGATCTGCCCGTGCAGTTCCGCGAGCTCGAGGAGCGGGCGCAGGCCGCGCTGCCGCCGTCGGTGTGGTCCTATGTCGCGGGCGGTGCGGGGGACGAGTACACCCAGCGCGCGAATGTCGCCGCCTTCGAGCGGTGGGGGCTGATCCCGCGGATGTTCGTCGGGGCCAAGGAACGCGATCTGTCGGTCGACCTGTTCGGCATGACGCTGCCCACGCCCGTGTTCATGGCGCCGATCGGGGTGATCGGGCTGTGTGCACAGGACGGGCATGGCGATCTTGCTACCGCCAGGGCCGCCGCCGGCACCGGCGTGCCGATGGTGGCCTCGACGCTCATGGTCGACCCGCTCGAGCAGGTCGCGGCCGAATTCGGGTCGACGCCGGGGCTGTTCCAGCTGTACACGCCGACGGACCGGGAGCTCGCGGCCAGCCTGGTGCGCCGCGCCGAGGACGCCGGATACAAGGGGATTGTGGTCACCCTCGACACGTGGGTCACCGGATGGCGGCCGCGGGACCTGTCGACCGGTAACTTTCCGCAGCTGCGCGGGCATTGCCTGGCCAACTACTTCAGCGATCCGGTCTTCCGGGCGAGCCTGGCCGCGCCCCCGGAACAGGATCCGCAGTCGGCGATCCTGCGCTGGATTCAGGTGTTCGGCAACCCGCTCACCTGGGACGACCTGCCCTGGCTGCGCTCGCTGACCGAGCTGCCGCTGATCGTGAAGGGCATCTGCCACCCGGACGACGCGCGCCGCGCCAAGGATGGCGGCGTGGACGGCATCTACTGCTCGAATCACGGTGGGCGGCAAGCCAATGGCGGTCTGCCCGCGCTGGACGCGTTGCCGGGCGTCGTCGCGGCCGCCGACGGTCTGCCGGTGCTGTTCGACTCCGGAATCCGCAGCGGCGCAGACATTGTCAAGGCCCTCGCCCTGGGTGCGACCGCGGTAGGCATCGGCCGACCCTACGCCTACGGCCTGGCCCTGGGCGGCGATGCGGGCATTGTGCACGTGCTGCGCACCCTGCTCGCCGAGGCGGATCTCATCATGGCCGTGGACGGATACCCGACGCTGCAGGACCTGACACCCGAGTCGCTGCGGGCTGTCGTGCGCTGAGTCACTCCTGCTCGGGCGCTGCCGCGAGATGGTAGCGGCAGTGTTCAGGCGGCCGCGAGGCGAGCGCAGGTCCTGTCCCCGCCGGCCCGGAGTGCTGCTCGATCGTCGTCGGTCATGGGCGCCAGTCTTGCGGTGTCCTCGGGGACGAGGCCCGGGTGATCGGTCGCCGGCTGCCCGGCACTCACGGGTGCGGAATGCCCGGTTCCCGGGCGGGCAGCCCGCGCAGGAGGGTGTCGAGGAACAGGTCGAAGCGGGGGGCGCCGTCGCCGAGGTGGAGCGGATTCTCCTGTGCGGCAAGCCAGCTGACGACCGATGTGATGAAGATGTACCAGCTCTGTTCGGCGAGGCCGGGCGATAGGCCGGCGCCGGTGAAGGCCGCGATGACCTCCTGGCGGATCCGCCCGAACGCGTGGGTGGTGTGGCGGTGCGGCCGGGAGATGCGGGTGGCGTAACCGGGCACGGCCAGGAAGCGGTCGTGCATGGCCCAGGCGACACGGGTGAGCCAGGGGCGCCAGTCGGGGGCGTGCGGGCCGTCCGGGGGGAGGACGCGATCGATCATGACCTCGTTGATGAGGTCCAAAAGCTCGTCACGGTTCTTGACCCAGCGGTACAGCGCACCGTGGGTGACCTCCAGCCGGGCCGCGAGCTGCCGCATGGTGAGGGTGTCGAGATTTTCGGACGTCAGGGCCGCGTCGACGATCCGCTCGCGGCTGATCTGTGCGGGGCGCCCCGGGCGGCGCGGGGTTGTCGCGGCATCGGCCATGGGCACGACTATACGAATCGTCGCGGGCGTGTGCCCGTACCGGGCCGGAGCAGCAGGTCATATTTAGTGACCAATGGTCATAAATAGTGTTATGGTTGCGATGCGACCGGCGCGGAGCCGGGGTGTGGACAGGAGGATGTGATGCAAGACAGCGCAATCCGGGGCGGGGTGGCCGACGGCTTCGAATCGGTGCGGGACGAATTCGCCGCGGTGGCCGCGGCCGAGGGCGCCGACTATGCCGCGCAGGTGGTCGCCTATCGGCACGGCGAGTGCGTGGTCGACCTGTGGACCGGTCCGGGAATTACCGGCGAGTCCCTGCTCGGCGCCTACTCCGCGAGCAAGGGTGCGGCGCATCTGGTCCTCGCTCGGCTCGTCCAGGAGGGCGTGCTCGATCTGGATCGGCGGGTCGCCGACTACTGGCCGGAATTCGCCGTGCACGACAAGGGCGAGATCGCGCTGCGCGATCTGCTGGCGCACCGGGCCGGGCTGGTCGGCGCGGACACCGGATTCACCCTGGAGGAACTCGCCGATGACCGGGTGATCGCCGAACGCCTTGGCGCGCAACGGCCCTACTGGCGGCCGGGCGCCGCGTTCGGGTACCACGCGCTGGTCGTCGCGGCGCTCAGCGGCGAGGTGGTGCGCCGTGTCACCGGGCGCAGCGTGCAGGAGTTGTTCGCCGAGCGGGTGCGCGAGCCGTATGCGGCCGACTTCTATTTCGGCCTGCCGGATGATCTCGAATCACGGTTCGTGCCAACGCTTCCGGCGGTGATGACGCCGGCGCTCCTGGCCGCGGCGGCGGCCGCGGCAACCGCCCCGAACAGCCTGCCCGGCATCGCCTTCAACCGGAACAACCCCCACGGCCCGCAGGTCTGGGAGTTGCCGAACCTCGATATCATCCGCAAACAGGGCCCCGCCTCGCTGGGTGGCATCGCCTCGGCGCACGGCCTGGCCCGGATGTACGCCGCGGCCACCGGACCGCTGAACGACCATGCGGCCCTGTTGAATCCGCGGACGCTCGCCGCCTTCGGCCAGATCCAATCCATCGGCTACGACCTGGTCAACCGCGGCCACAAGGCCTTCACCCCCGGCTTTCATGCCACCGGGGAGTACTACCCGGCCCTGGGGCAGGGCTCCTTCGGGCACAGCGGCGCCGGCGGCCAGCAGGCATTCGCCGATCCCCGCAACGGCATGGCCTTCGGCTACACCCGCCGCACCTTCCCCTTTCCCGCGGGGCCCGGCAGTGACTGTGAGCGCTTGATACCGGCAATCTACAACGCGGCCAGCGCATTACGCTGACCGCGGTCGAATGGTCCGGTCAGATGGTCCAGGTCATCGGGTAGTTGACGATCGGGTGGAATGTGATACCGCCGACCGCCGCCATCTCGCCGCGCGCGACGACGGCCATTTCCTTCAGGTCGTTCATCTGCTCCGCGTGCTCCTCGGAGTCCCAGACGCTGACATTGGCATACGAGCCCTTCGGCGAGACGGCGCTGTACCAGCGGCGAAAGCCCGGCAGCTGGCCGATGGCCGGGGTCAGGTACTCCGACTGCTTCCTGGCGAGGGCGTCGAACTCGGCGAACCTGTCCGGTTCGAAGGTGGCGAGTCCGGCACGGACGACCGCGGTCGGCGGCAGGGGCTCGGTCGTGGCGGCGGCCGTGTTCCAGGTGATCGGGTAGTTGATGATCGGGCGGATGAACGTCCCGCCGATCGCCTCCATCTCCCCGCGCGCGACGACGACCATCTGCCTCAGCGTGTCCAGCTGCTTCGCGTGCTCCTCGGAGTCCCAGACGCTGATCTGCACCGTCGAGCCCTCGGGGGAGACTCCGGTGTACCAGTGCAGGAGCCCCGGCAGCTGCTTGATCGCCGGGACCAGGTAGTCCGCCTGCTTGGTGACCAGGGCCGCGAACTCGGCGACCCCGTTCGGGTCGAAGGTAGCGCGTGAGACGCGGACGACTGCGGTCGCGGGCAGGGACTCGGCCATGGTGGATCCTCTCGATCAATTACGTTCCGGTAGACTATCGCAACATAATGAACACTCCGCAAGGGAAAGGTGGACGGCCGCGGAACCCGGCCCTGGACCACGCGATCCTGTCGGCGGCCGCCCGCCAGCTCGGCGAGCTCGGCTACGCCCGTATGTCGCTGGAATCCGTGGCGGCCGCCGCGGGTACCACCACGCCCAGCCTCCGTCGCCGATTCCGGAACAAGGCGGATCTGGTTGCGGCAGTGATCGGCTCGCTACGGGTCGCCGAACCACCCAGCGGCGCACCGACTCCCCGCGCCCACGCCCTGGCGATCCTGGAGAACTTCCACAGCAACCTGCTGAGCATCCCCGCGCTGCCCATCCTCGGTTCATTGCTCGTCGAGGAGGAACGCCATCCCGAACTGCTCCGCCTCTTCAAGACCCGAATCGTCGAGCCGCGGCGGGAGTTGCTGCGGGAGGCGCTGGCGGGCGGCGACTTCCCCGAGTCCGCCGACCTCGACGCGCTCACCAGCATGCTGATCGGCTCCTTCTACGGCCGCTACGTTACGACGGCCGGCATCCCGAACGACTGGCCGGACCGCGTGCTGAGCGCGATATGGCCACCCGAATGACTCATCCGGCTAGGCCGCGGTCGACGGGCTGCGCAGGATTTCGTGGATGGTGTGCAGGGCCGCACCGAGGATGGGGCCGCGGCGGCCGAGGGGGGAGGCGGTGACCGACTCCAGGTCGAAAGGCCGGACCGTGAGGCGGGTTTCGAGTTGGTGGTGGATGCGGGGGAGCAGCCAGGGGCCCAGGTCGGCGTAGGCGCCGCCGAGGACGACCGCGGCGGGGTCGATGAGGCCGATCGCGCCGGCCAGGGCGATGCCCAGTGCGTCTCCGGCCTGTTCGACGGCCCGGAGGGTGCCCGGGTCTCCGGCGTCGGCGCGGGCGGTGAGCTCGGTGACCGGGTCGATGCCGGCGTGTTCGTGTAATCCGGCCGCGCGCAGCACCGCCTCCTGGTTGGCGTACAGCTCGAGGCAGCCGCGGCTGCCGCACGGGCAGCGCGGACCGTCGGGATGCACCGTCATGTGGCCCAGCTCCCCGGCGTAGCCGCGCTCGCCGCCGTAGAGGCGGCCGTCGATGACCAGGGCCGCGCCGATGCCCGCCTCGGCGGAGATATGCAGGAAGTTCCGGGGCGCGTCGGCGCTCCAGAGTTCGGCCAGCGCACCGAGATTGGCCTCGTTCTCGATTCTCGGGGTGTCGGGGCCGGGCCACAGGCGTCCGAGCGGGAGGTCGTGCCAGCCGAGATTCGGTGCATGCGTAATGATTCCGGGCTGCTGCCCGGGCAGGCCGGGAATCGACAGCACCGGTGCGAGTGGATGCAGCCGGAACCCTTCGGCCTCCGCCCGCACGTCCCGCGCCAGCCCGGCGAGTTCGTCGATGACCTCGGCGGGCGGCCGCTGCGCGTTGGCCACCTCGACCCGCCGCCACACGCGCACCTCACCACGCAGATCCATCACGCACGCCCCGAGATGCCCGACACCGATCTCCAACCCGAGGCCGGCGGGGCCGGTATCGCTGAGCGCCAGCGTCCGCCCGGGTCGCCCGGCGCGGCCCGAGGCGGCAATCGGCCCCTCCTGCACAAGGTTCGAGGAGATCAGCTCGTCGACGAGACTCGAGACCGCGGCCCGCGTCAGCCCGGTGCGGCCCGCGACATCTGCGCGGGACAACTCGGCATCCTCGGCCACGGTCCGCAGTACCAGCGCCAGATTCTGCTGCCGCATCCCGGATTGCGAGGCAGCCGCCCTGACCGGCGCCTCGGTCACAGTGCGCTCATCTGCCGCGGCGGCTCACGGTCGATCCGGTGAACCGGCCGAATGTCACAGTCGTCACGTTGAACCGGTGCCATGTGGCATTCTGCCGGGCCGGCCGGGTGGTCGGCGCCGGTCATGAGTTGGCCACGGGGGCGAGCAGCGGGTTTGCGGCGTGCAAGGTTACGGCGATGCGGTCAAGGGCTTCGGTGTCGCGCGGGATCGGTTCCAGCAGTGGGCCTTCGGCGGTGCGCCAGCGGCGGGCTATGGCGTAGGGGTCTTCGCCGGTGAGGAGGCCGGCGGCCTGGGCGGCGGCGCCGAGAGCGACCAGTTCTCCGGCGGGCGGGATGCGTACCGCGCGGCCGGACAGGCGCAATACGGTCTGCTGCCAGGCCTTCCCGCGCGCGCCGCCGCCGATCAGCAGGATCGGTGCGTCGGGATCATGTCCTGGGGCAGCGCCGTGATTCTCGGTAAGTACGAGGTCCAACGCGGCGAGTAGGGAATATACGGCCCCGTCGTAGGCGGCCTGGAGGATCTGCCCGGGGGTGGTGTCGTGGCGCAGGCCGTTGATCAGGCCGCTGGCGAGGGGGAGTTGGGGGGTGCGTTCGCCGTCGAGATAGGGGAGAACGACTGCGGTGCCGCCTGATTCGACCGCGTCCCGGTCCAGGCCGAACAGGGTGGCGATGCGGTCGATGGCCTGGGTGCAGTTGAGTGTGCAGGCCAGGGGGAGCCAGTCGACCCCGGCGTCGGCGAATCCGGCCACCACTCCGGTGCGGTCGTGCGGCCGAGACCGGGTGCGGGCATAGACGGTGCCGGAGGTGCCCAGGCTCAACACCGGTGTGCCGGGCTCGAGTCCGAGGCCCAGTGCGGCCGCCATATTGTCCCCGGTGCCGACGCTGACCGGAATCCCCTGGCGCAGCGGGCCGTTCGCTCGCGTGTGGCCCGCCGCCAGGTCCGACGGTGTGACCACCGGCAAGGCGGAGGCATCCAGCCCGATCGCCGCGAGCACCTCGGCGTCGTATCCGGACGGCGTCCACCAGGCCGTGCCCGACACATCACCGCGATCGGTGACCGCCGAGCCGGTCAACCGCTCGGTGAGATAGTCGTGCGGAAGACGAACGCCCGCAACGCGATCCGCGTGGTGTGGCTCGTGCTCGCGCAGCCACGCCCACTTGGCCGCGGTGAACGAGGCGTTGGGCACCGACCCGATCCGCTCGGCCCACCACCCCACCCCGAACCGCTCGACCAGGGCCGCGGCCTGCGGGGCGGACCGGACGTCGTTCCACAGCAGGGCCGGGCGGACCGGTGCGCCGGCGGCATCGAGGGTCACCAGCCCGTGCTGCTGGCCGCCGATCGAGAGTGCCTCGGCCCGTGCGGAGTACCCGGTCTGCTCGATCGCCGCGCACAGCGCCGACCACCACTGCTCGGGATCGCTCTCCCGGCCCGGCCGCGCCAGGCCCGGAGGCGGCAGCGAAGCGTTACCACGCAGGGCCCGCGGCCGGGCCGCGTCGACACTGCCCGGCCGCGCCAGGCCCGGAGGCGGCAGCGAAGCGTTACCACGCAGGGCCCGCGGCCGGGTCGCATCGACACTGCCCAGCCCGGTGTTGACGGCATGCGGCGCGCGGCCCTCGCCCAGCACCTGCCCGGTATCGACGTCTACCGCCAGTGCCTTGGTGGCCTGGGTCGAGCTGTCGACGCCGATGACGACACGTTGCGCAGCCATGTTCGCTCCTGGTTTTCCGGATGGCCTTCCCATCCCGCTCCAAGCACACTATATTTGTTTTTTGACTTTACAAATAGCCCCGCAGAGTTTGGAGCCGCGATGAGCAGGTTCACCCCCACCCCCGCCGACCGATTCACCTTCGGCCTGTGGACCATCGGCTGGCAGGGCCGCGATCCGTTCGGCGATGCGACCCGCCCGGCGCTGGATCCGGTGGAGTCGGTCGAGCGGCTGGCCGAGCTGGGCGCCTACGGCATCACCTTCCACGACAACGATCTGATCCCCTTCGACGCGTCCGAATCCGAACGCGCGCAGATCATTGCGCGCTTCCGTGCGGCCCTGGACAGGACCGGCCTCGCGGTGCCCATGGCCACCACGAACCTGTTCACCCACCCGGTGTTCAAGGACGGCGCATTCACCGCCAACGACCGCGATGTGCGCCGCTACGCGCTGCGCAAGACCCTCCGCAATATCGATCTGGCCGCGGAACTGGGCGCGTCCGTCTACGTCGCCTGGGGCGGGCGCGAGGGCGCGGAATACGGTGCGGCCAAGGATGTCCGGGTCGCCCTGGACCGCATGAAGGAGTCCTTCGATCTGCTCGCCGCCTATGTCGCCGAGCAGGGTTACGATATCTGCTTCGCCATCGAGCCCAAGCCGAACGAACCGCGCGGGGATATTCTGCTGCCCACCATCGGGCATGCGCTGGCCTTCATCAACGAATTGGAATATCCGGATCGGTTCGGGCTCAATCCCGAAGTGGGTCATGAGCAGATGGCGGGGCTGAACTTTCCGCACGGGATCGCCCAGGCGCTGTGGCACGGCAAACTGTTCCACATCGATCTCAACGGCCAGACCGGCCCGAAATACGATCAGGACTTCCGTTTCGGAGCGGGCGATCTGCGCCAGGCATTCTGGCTGGTCGACCTGCTCGAGCGCAGCGACTATCGGGGCCCGCGCCATTTCGACTTCAAGCCCGCGCGCACCGAGGATTTCGACGGCGTGTGGGCCGCCGCGGCAGGGTGTATGCGGAACTATCTGATGCTGGCCGAGCGGGCCCGCACATTTCGTGCGGATCCGGATGTGCAGCAGGCGTTGCGCGATTCGCGCGTGGACGAGCTGGCCGTCCCGACCGCCGCGGACGGCCTGGCGGCCCTGCTGGCGGACCGCTCCAGCTTCGAGGAGTTCGACCCCGAGAAGGCGGGGCAGCGGGGGATGGCCCTGGAGCGGCTCGACCAGCTGGCCCTCGAGCACCTGATCGGCACGCGCTGACCCGGCTGTGTCGATCGAGCCCGGCGGGACGGCGTATTTCCATCTGGTGGAACGTTCCGGTCGGCACGGTCGGTTTGCGGGCGAATTCCTGAATACTCGATGACATCCGGCCGGGGGCCGCGCGAAGCGGGTGGCGTCACCTGCACGCTGAGTCGCGCGCCCCCACCAGGGCGACTCCGCAACGGCGTGGCGCCCGGCCGACACACCGGTGACCGGCTCACCGGACGTTTGACGCGCGCATATCCCGGGTACATCTCGGTCACATCTCAATAGGTAAGCGTACGTTTATTTTCGCCACGTTTGCGTAATGCTCGGTCGTAGCCCGGTGTGATCTCATCAACTCGGGTAGCGCAGTCGTGTCCGCCGGGCTATGCTCTGGCCCGGGTTGAAACCAGCTGGCTGCCTGCGCATTAGGGTGAATTGCGCGACGCATACCGCCACGGTTTCTAGGAAGTTCATCACGAGGGCGGAAGTGCAAAATTTGGCCGTATCAGTAAATCCGCCTAACGGCCAGGCCGTCGATTCCCCCCGGCGAGACCTCCGCCCGGCGTACACCACCTTCGGCGCCTGCGCCGTGGTGACGGCCGTGGCCGTGATGGGCGCGGTATTCAGCGCGCCCGCCGATATGCGCACGCCGCTGGCGATCGGCTGCTCGGCCGCGGCGCTGGTGGTCTGCGGAATCGCCGCCGCGGGCGCCTATTACGCGGGGCAGGCCAGGCGCTATCGGATCGCCGCCGAACAGGCCGAACAGGTCCTCGAGACGGTGCATCGGGAGGCCTCGGCCCGCCTGTCCGCGGTGCACGAGGAGCTCTCGGCCCGACTGGGCGCGGTCGGGGAGGACGCCGCGATGCGACTGAGTGCGGTCGGGGAGGACGCCGCGATCCGGATCTCGGCCGCCGAGCGCGCGGCGAGCGAGCAGGCGGCGCGGGCACGGCACAGCGAGGGCCGGCGCGCCTCGGCGCTGGCGGCGTTCGCCGGCGCTGCGGGCCGGATGCAGGCCATGAGCACCAGCATGCTCGCCGAGCTGCGCGATATGGAGCACCGGCACGGCGATCCGAAGGTGCTCGCCGACCTGCTGCACCTGGACCACCGCACCGCTCAGGCGGGCCGCCTCGCCGACAGCATCGCCGTGCTCAGCGGCGCCCGCACGGGTCGGCGCTGGGCCAAACCCATTGCGATGGAATCGATCCTGCGCGGCTCGATGGGACGGGTCGCGGGATATCAGCGAATCCGGTTGCGCGCGCTGGTCGGTATCGGCGTCGCCGGGCACGCGGCCGAGGGCGTGATGCATGTGCTGGCCGAATTGCTCGACAACGCCTGCAACTTCTCCCCGCCGACCACCGAGGTGCACGTCTATGCCGCCGAGGTGCCCGCGGGCGTGGTGATCACCATCGAGGACAGCGGGCTGGTGATGAGCGAATCCGCGCTGCGCCGTGCCGAATCGACCGTCTCGGGCGGGGGAGCGGGCGAGCGCGGGGGGTCGGACCTGTCGTCGCTGACCGGTACCCGCCTGGGCCTCGCGGTGGTCGGGCATCTGGCGCGCAAGCACGGCCTGACCGTGTCCTACCGGCCCTCGGCAATCGGCGGCACGGCGGTGGTCGTCGTCGTGCCGCGGGATCTGACCGCGCGGGTGGAACGCCCGGCCGTCGCGGCCGCGCCCGCATCGATTGCGGTGGCGCACAACGAATTCCGTCAACTGCCCGCCGCGCGATCCGATACCGCGTCGCATGCGCTTCTCGCCCCGGACGGCGCCGCCGAGGCGGCCCGGCCCACCGAGGCCCCGCTGCCCAAGCGCCGGCGGGGCGTCACCCTGGCCGCCGTCCATCCCGAGGGACTGGGCGATCCGGCGCCGCGCCCCACCCCGGCCCCGCCGGCGCGACCGTCCGCATTGGGCGCATTTCAGCGTGCGGTCTCCGGGCTCGGGCACAACAACGGGCCCGGGAACAACACCCCGCCCCCTCCCGTGGAGAAGGAACTATGACCGCATCCGCGTCGTCCCAGCTGAGCTGGCTGCTCGAGCAGTTGCTGACCCGCACCCCGCAGTCCCGCCATGCGCTGTTGCTGTCCAGCGATGGGCTCAAGATGTGCCACACCCCCGAGCTGACCGTCGACAAGGCCGATCAGCTGGCCGCGATCGCCGCGGGCATCCAAAGCCTCTCGCACGGTGCGTCGATGGAATTCGGTGACGCCAAAGGCGGTGTGCGCCAGTCGATGACCGAGTTCCACGGCGGTATCCTGTTCATCATCCAGGCGGGGCAGGGCACCCATCTCGCGGTAGTCGCGGGCGAGGAGGCCGACGCGGGGCTGGTCGGGCACAACATGGCAGAGCTGGTCGAACAGCTGGGGCACCATCTCGCGGTGGCGCCGCGGAACGGGGGTTAGCGTGAGGTACACACAGTGAGCCGGTCGGTCCGGGACGAGGGGCCCGACCGGCTCTACACCCTCACCGGGGGCCGCAGTAAGCCGGATTCGGACGCCTTCGACCTGGTCACCCTCGTGGTCAGCGAATGCGCCCCGGCACCGGGCATGCAGTCCGAACACGTGGCGATCCTGGACATGTGCCGGGCGCCGACCGCGGTGGTGGAGATTGCGGCGGAGCTGCGGCTGCCGGTCGGCATCGCCACGATCCTGTTATCCGATCTACTGCACGCGGGGCGAATCACCGTGCGGCATCCCACCTTCGGCGAGGCCGGGGCGGACCCGTCCCAGCGTCGATCGGTCGATGCCTCCACCCTCGAGAAGGTGCTCGTTGGACTTCGCAATCTCTGAACCACCCGCCCGCGCGGCTGTGCCGTTGCAGGAGACCGTGCAGCAGGGCCTCAAGATCGTCATCGTGGGCGGCTTCGGGGTCGGCAAGACCACGATGGTCCGCTCGGTGAGCGAGATCCGCCCGCTGGACACCGAGGCGACGATGACCGATGCCGGTGTGGGCGTGGATGATTCGAGCCTGGTGCCCGGCAAGTCGACGACGACCGTTGCCTTCGATTTCGGCCGCATCAGTATCGACGCCGAACATGTGCTGTATCTGTTCGGCGCCCCCGGGCAGGAGCGGTTCTGGTTCCTGTGGGACCGGCTGTTCACCGGCGCCCTCGGGGCGATCGTGCTGGTGGATCCGCACCGCATTGCGGACTGCTGGTACGCCATCGACCGGCTCGAACATCAGCGCACCCCGTTCGTGGTGGCGTGCAACGACTTCGGTCATACGGCCGATCTCGCGCAGGTGCGCGATGCACTGGATCTGGATCCGCATGTGCCGCTGCTGGATTGCGATGCCCGCTCCCGCGAGTCCGGTAAGCAGGTCCTGATCGCCCTCGTCGAGCACCTGTACGCCGGTGCCGCCCTGACCCCGGAGTCCGCGTCATGAGCAGTATGCCCGAATCCGGATTCGACCATGCCGGGGCCTGCCCGGTGCACCCGGACTCCGCGGTGGTGCCGCTGAGCGGTCCGCGATTCCACACCGATCCGCATCGCCTCTACAACGAGATGCGCCGCGAGCACGGGCCGGTGGTGGCGGTCGAGCTGCCGGGCGGGATCCCGGCCTGGCTGGTGATCGGCTACCGCGAACTGCATCAGGTGACCAGCGATCCGAATCTGTTCCCGCGCAACGTGGCCCTGTGGAAACAGTGGCCGAATATCCCGCCGGACTGGCCGCTGCTGCCGATGGTCGGGCAGCCCATGCCCTCGATCTACTTCACCGCCGGCGCCGAGCACCGACGGCACGTGCAGATGGTCGAACCGGCCCTGGAGGCGGTCGATCCGTTCGAATTGCGGCGCGCCTGTGAGGATCTGGCCGACGGGCTGATCGACGCATTCTGCGGTCGCGGTGAGGCCGAACTGGTGTCGGAATTCGCGGTGCCGCTGCCGGTGCTGGCGCTGGCGCGGGTCATGGGATTCTCCGACGAGTCCGCCCCGGAGCTGGCCTGGACCATGAAGACCCTCGCCGACGGTGGGGCCGAGGCGCAGGCGGCGTATGCGCGGTTCACCGAGCTGTCGCACGGCCAGGTGCACGTGGAGCGGGACCGCGTCGCGCGGGAAGGGCTGGGCTACACGCTGATTGCCGCCATGCTCGCCAACCCGGAGCCGTTCACCGACGAGGAGTACGGCTACGACGTGCAGGCGATTCTGGCCGCCGGGCATCTGACCACCGCCGACTGGCTGGTCAATTCGCTGAATCTGATGCTCACCGACGAGCGTTTCGCCGCGGCGTTCGGCGGGGGGCGGCGCAGCGTGGGCCAGGCCATGAACGAGGCGCTGTGGGAGGACGGCCCGACCCAGATCCTCGCGGGACGGTGGGCCTCGCGCGATACCCGCCTGGCGGACAAGGTGATTCGCGGCGGCGACATGCTGCTGCTCGGACTGGGCGCGGCCAATCTGGACCCGCATGTCCGCGCGCATCTGGCCGAGGACGCCGAGCCCGCGCATACCGGAAACAGCGCGCATTTCGCGTTCAGTCACGGCGAATACCGCTGCCCGTTCCCCGCACAGCAGATCGCCGAGATCATCGCTCGTACCGGAATCGAGGTGCTGCTGGACCGGCTGCCCGATCTGGATCTGGCCATCCCGGCGCTGAATCTGGTGCGCCGCCCGTCGCCGTTCCTGCGCGGAATGACCTCTCTCCCCGTTCATTTCACACCTGTTCGTGCAGTCGGAGGTACCTATGAGTAAGTGTCCTGTTGCTCCCGGTGATGGCGTCAGGCCCGGAGGAGGCGGCCTGTGTAACCACGGAGGGCCCGCCAGCACCGGCATTGTTATCGACCCGATGATCGGTGATCTGGCGGGGGAGACCGCCCGCCTGCGCGAGGAGGGTCCGGTGGCGCGCATCGATCTGCTGGGCGTACCCGCCTGGACGATCACCGACCATCAGATCGCGCGGCAGTTGCTGGTGGATCCCCGGCTGGTCAAGGACATCGGCGCCTGGTCGCTGTGGACCGAGGGCGCGGTCACCCGCGAGTGGCCGCTGATCGGCATGATCGACGCGGGGCGGTCGATGTTCACCGTCGACGGTGCCGAACATCGGCGACTACGCATCAAGACCACCCAGGCGTTGACCCCGCGCCGCCTCGAGGCGTTGCGGCCCATGATCGAGCGGTTCACCAAGGAACTGCTCGACGATCTCGCCGACGCGGCGGCCACCGACGAGGTCGTGGACCTGAAATCGGTCTTCGCCTACCCGCTGCCGATGCGGGTGGTCAGCGAGCTGATGGGCGTGGACCGCGCGGACCATCCCCGGCTGCTCGGGCAGTGGAAGGCCTTCTTCTCGCTGCTGACCCCGCAGGACGAGCGGCTGCAGATCATCGAGAACATGATCGGGTATTTCACCGCGATGGTGCGCGAGCGGACCGTGCGGCCCACCGACGATCTGACCTCCGCGCTGATCCAGGCCGACGAGGGCGGCGAGCCGCTGACCGAGGAGGAGGTCGAGGGCAATCTGCGCGCGCTGGTCGCGGCCGGGCACGAGACCACCGTCAGCCTGATCGTCTGCGCCGTGCGCGCGCTGCTGACCCATCCTGAGCAGCTGGAGAAGGTGCGCAGCGGCGAGATCGAATGGAAGCAGGTGATCGAGGAGACCCTGCGCTGGGACGGCCCGGTGACCCATCTGCTGATGCGGTTCGCCACCGAGGACATCACCGTCGGCGATACCGTGATCGAGCAGGGGCAGGGCGTGGTCATGTCCTACCGGGCGATCGGCCGCGACACCTCCGTGCACGGCGAGGATGCGGACGACTTCGACAGCACCCGGCCCACCGCGCATCGCAACATCACCTTCGGCTACGGCCCGCATATCTGCCCGGGCGCGGCGCTGGCCCGCCTGGAGGCCGCGATCGCACTGCCCGCGCTGTTCGAGCGCTTCCCGGCCCTGAGCCTGGCCGTGCCGCTGGCGGATGTGCACAACCTGCCGGTCCTGACCCAAAATGACGTAGCGGCGCTCCCGGTCCGTCTGAGCTGAGGCCGGGTTCTGCAACAGTTGTTGTCGTCCCGCCCCGTCATCCCGGCCAAAAGCCCGCCGGAATGACGGGGGTCGGCAGGGTCTTCGGGGCGGGACTAGGCAATTTGTGGAACGTGTTCTAACTTGGAGGGTGATTCGGTACCCGGCGAAAGGTCCTTGAACGATGGCATCTGTCATCCCACAGCACGACGAGTCCGACTTCCTGCATCGCGATCCGCTGCCGGTGGACATCCTGATCCGATCCCTCGATCGCTATGCCGACCGGACCGCGATGTATGTCGGCGACACCGAGCTCACGTACGCGCAGGTGCGCGATCAGATCAGCCGCTTCGCCCAGGCATATGTCTCGCTGGGGGTCGGCAGGGGCAACGCGATCGCGGTGCTGTCCGCGAACCGCCCCGAGGTGCTGATCGCGCAGGGCGCCAACGCGCTGTCCGGCATCCGGTCGATGGCGCTGCACCCGATGGGCTCGCTCGAGGATCACGCCTATGTGCTCGAGGACGCCGCCATCGACACCCTCGTGTACGACCCGAGCACCTTCGCCGAGCGCGCCGCCCAGCTCGCCGCGCGGGTTCCGGGCCTGAAGAATCTGCTCGCCTTCGGCCCCACCGAGACCGGCACCGACCTGCTGGCCGCCGCGGCCGCCTTCGAACCGCAGCGCCTGATCGGCCCCTCGGTGCGCCCCGAGGACGTCTTCAGCCTCGCCTACACCGGCGGTACCACCGGCAAGCCCAAGGGCGTGCAGATGACCAACCGCGGCTCCGCGACGTTGCTGCGCATTCAGATGACCGAATGGGAATGGCCCAGCGAGACAAGGTTTCTCGTCTGCACGCCGCTGAGTCACGCGGGCGGCGCGTTCTGGAATCCGACCAGCATGATGGGTGGCTCGATCGTCGTGCTGCCGGGCTTCAATCCCGAAAAGCTGTGTGCGGCAATCGAAAAGTACAAGATCACCGCCACCATGCTGGTGCCGACGATGCTGTACGCCCTGCTGGACTTCCCCGACCTGGACAAGTACGACCTGTCCAGCCTGGAGACGGTCTACTACGGCGCCTCCGCGATCTCCCCGACGCGCCTGGCCGAGGCGATCGAGCGGTTCGGCCCGATCTTCTTCCAGTTCTTCGGTCAGGCCGAATGCCCGATGACGATCTCGGTGCTGCGCAAGGCCGATCACGATCTGTCCAAGCCCGAGCGCCTCGGCAGCTGCGGGCGCCCGGTGCCGTGGGTGCATGTGGCGCTGCTGGACGACGAGGGCAACGAGGTGCCCGACGGCGAACCCGGCGAGATCTGCGTGCGCGGGCCGCTGGTCATGCAGGGCTATCTGAACAAGCCCGAACAGACCGCGGAGGCAACGAAATTCGGCTGGTTGCACACCGGCGATGTGGCCCGCAAGGATGCCGAGGGCTTCCTGTACATCGTGGACCGCAAGAAGGACATGATCGTCTCGGGCGGATTCAACGTTTTCCCGCGCGAGGTGGAGGACGTGCTGTCCGCGCATCCCGCGGTGGCCGCGGCGGCGGTGATCGGTGTGCCGGACGAGAAGTGGGGCGAGTCGGTGACCGCGATCGTGGTGCTGCGGCCCGGTAAGACCGTGCCCGTGGCGGAGCTGCAGGCGCTGGTCAAGGAGGCCAAGGGCGCGGTGTACTCGCCCAAGACGGTGGAATTCGCCGACAGCATCCCGGTGAGCCCGCTGGGCAAGCCGGACAAGAAGGCGCTGCGGGCGAAGTATTGGGGCGAGTCGGGCCGACAGGTCAACTGAGGCCGTCAGTCATCCCGGCGTGCTTTTGGCCGGGATCTCACGGTGGATTCCGGCCAAAAGCACGCCGGAATGACGGGGTGGCCGCCGGGATGACGGGGCCTGACAGTCGAATGTGCCGGTAGCCCAGGGATTCAGGGCGACCGGCACATTCGGCAGTGCGATCAGATCATCGCGCGCAGGGCGCCCTGCGGTTCGATGCCCATGGAGGTCAGGGCGACCGAGTGGTACAGCGAGCCGGGGGTGTGGATCGCGTGCTGGAGGCCGACGTGGGCGTCGCGCCAGAAGCGTTGCAGCACCTTGGTGCTGCGCGCGGCGTTGCCGCCGGAGCGGGCGAAGATCTCGTCCACCGCGTCCACCGCGCGCCAGGCGGAGCGAACCTGATTGCGGCGCACCAGGGATCGGTCCTCGAAGGTGATCGCGGCGCCCGCGTCGGCCTTGTCGTAGAGGCGGCTGATGCCGTCGAGCAGCTGGGTGCGCGAGGCGGCGATATCGGCGGCCGCCTCCGAGATCGCGGACAGCACATACGGATCGTCCTTGATCTTGGTGCCCATCGCGGTCACCCGCTCGCGCTGATAGTCCAGGTGCGCCGCCAGCGCGCCCTCGCAGATGCCGATGACCGCGGAGGTGATGCCCAGCGGGAACATCGCCCAGAACGGCAGCTTGTAGAGCGTTTCGGTGCGGCCCGCGCGCTCGGCGGAGAGCTCGCCCTCGGCGACCTCGTCGGCATCGATGGTGCGGTACTCGGGGATGAACGCCCCGTCGACGATGACGTCCTTACTTCCGGTGCCGCGCAGGCCGATCACGTCCCACGAATCGTCGACGATCGTGTAATCCTTGCGCGGGATCACCACGTGGATCACCTTTCGCGGATCCGCGGGCTTACCGCTGGCATCGGCGACCATCGCGCCGAGCACGACCCAGTCGCAGTGGTCGGTGCCGGAGGAGAAGTTCCAGTGCCCCTTGACGATATAGCCACCGTCGGTGGGCACGGCCATGCCCTGCGCGGCGTACGGGGAGGCAATCCAGGTGTCCGGATTCTCGCTCCACAGCTCGGCCTGCAGCTTGCGGTCCATCAGCGCCATCTCCCACGGATGCACGCCACCGACCCCGCAGACCCAGCCGGTGGACCCGCAGTGATGCGCGACCTCCATGACCGACTCGGCGAACTCACGCGGATGTGCCGCGTAGCCGCCGAAATCGGCGGGCTGCAACATTCGCATGACCCCGGCCTGGCGTACCAGTTTGACGCTCTCGTCGGAGAGCTTGCCCCCGCGCTCGGTCTCTGCGGCGGCCGCGGCCAGCTGCGCGGCGACCTCCTCGACTCGGCGAACACCCTCGTGCGACATCCACGGACCTCCGAAATACTGTCGGTAGTCCCCACCCCGTAGTGGAGACCTACCGACCGTATGCGCAGTGCGGCCCGACTGCGTAGCGGTATTCCCGCTGATCGGAACCGGTCACATCGGGCCCGGGCCGGGCTGCGTAGATCGGGCCCGGCCACGGGCCCTGCGTGGTTACGCTCCGCTGCCGCCTCCGGGCCTGACGCGGCCGGGCCATGGCTATGCGGACGGCGGGCACGACCCCGGAACGGGTCCCGTCGCAGCGGGAGCGGAAACCAACCGGTTCACAACCGCGGAGTCCCAGTGAGCGGAATCGCCTCTCAGCCGATCGCAATGAACGTGACATGGTTCACAAATTCTCATCTCTCGGACCCCGAAAGGGGCGTCTCATGTCCACCACTCCCACTGTCGGCGACGCCGAAACACCCGATCTGACCGGTCGACTCGAGGGCGCCTCACGGGTCCGGATCTTTTCCCTGCTGGCAATCATCGTGCTGTTCAGCGAGATCGCACCCATCCAGTACACGATGGTCGCGGCCGCCCTGCAGAAGATCGCGCCGAGCTTTCCCAGGGAGGGCGCGAATATCACCTGGGCCATCATCGTTTTCGGGCTGATCGGCGCCGCCGCGTCGCCGCTGATCGGCAAGATGAGCGATGTCTGGGGCAAGAAGCGGATGTTCGTGGTGTGCGGCGTGCTGTTCATCGTCGGCTGCCTGATCTCCGCGGTGACCAGCAACTGGGCGATCTTCCTGGTCGGCCGGTGCCTGCAGTCGTTCGCCATCGCCAGCGTCGTGGTCGCCTACGGTCTGATCCGAGATCTGTTGCCGCGCAAGTACGTCACGGTGGGACTGGGCATCACCTCGACCGGCTTCGGATTCTCCGCGGCCGTGGCGCCGCTGCTGGGCGGCTGGTTGGTGGACACCTTCAGCTGGCGCGCGATCTTCTGGTTCCTGCTCGTGTTCACCCTGGTGATGCTGCCGCTGGTGCTGATATTCGTGCCCGAATCGCGGCTGAAGGTGCGTTCGCGCATCGATTTCCTTGGTGCGGCCCTGATTTCGATCGGCTCGGCGCTGGTGCTGATCTACGTCGACAAGGGGCAGGACTGGGGCTGGGGCCGGCCCGCGACGCTGGCGTGGCTGATCGTGGGGCTGGTGCTGCTGGCGGCGTTCTTCGTGGTCGAGCGGCGAGTGTCCACGCCGATCATGGATATGCGCCTGCTGCTGACGCCGCGGGTCAGCCTGATGATCCTCACCGCGTTGCTGGCCTCCTGCATCATCGGCATCCAGAGCTATGTCGTCGCCTACATGGTCCAGACGCCGGGGCAGGCGGTGATCAAGGGCAGTGTGGTGGCCGGCACCCTGGCCAAGGTCTCGCAGATGACCGGCATGCACCTGCCCCCGGCATTGGTGCACGTGAGCTTCGCGCCCGGATACAGCTACGGGAACGGGTTCACCCTGCTGCAGTTCGGGGTGCGGATCGCGTTGTGGCAGGGCCTGGCCGCCATGGTGTTCGGCGTCCTCGGCGGCATGATGGCCCGCCGTTACGGGCCCCGGCTGCCGTTGCTGCTGGCGGCCGTGATCTTCCTGTTGAACGGTGTCGCGCAGGCGATCACGCCGCATACCTGGCAGACGTTCCTGATCACCAGCGCGGTGTTCGGGGTCGCGCTGGGCTGCTATTACGCCGCCGCGCCGAACATGATCGTCGAGGGCGTTCCGCAGGAGCAGCAGGGCATCAGCGTCGGCATGCTGGGCGTCGCCCAGAGCATGGGGGTGGCCATCGGCATCGCCGCGGCCACCGCCCTGGTCAACGCGCATCCGGTGCGGGCGGTGGTGAGCGTGGCCGGGTCACCGGCGCAGACCGCCACGGTCCCACAGGTATTTGCCGATCGCGGGTATGAACTCGGGCTCTGGTTCGGGGTGGCGACCGTTGCCGTTGGGCTGGTCATCGCCCTGGTGATGCGGCACGGCCGCACGCCCGCCACGGGCGGCGCCGCCTACTGAATGCGGACCCCGGGCGTCCCGGCCAAAAGCGCGCCGGGATGGCGGACGCTGCTGGCCGGGATGACGGGGACTGCTACGCGGTCAGCAGCCCCGAGTCCCGGATCGCCTCAGCGAGCGGTTCCAGCACGGCCGGGTTGTGCGGTGCGGGGAGGTAGATGACCGCCAGGTCCAGCCCCTGCTCGCCCAGCGCCGCGGCCGTGTCGACCGCCGCGCGGTACCCCTGGTCCGGTTCGTATCGGATATGGGCCGAGTGGGTGATCTCGGCGGGATCGCGGCCGATATCGGCGCAGTGGGAGGCCAGCACCGCGCGCTTGTGGGCGAACTCCTCGGGCGTGCCGCCGACGAAATTCCAGTGCTGGGCGTAGCGGGCGGTGATGCGCAGGGTGCGCTTCTCCCCGCTGCCGCCGATACAGATCGGCGGATGCGGCCGCTGCGGGCCCTTGGGCTCGTTGCGCGCGTCCTTCAGCTGGAAGTACTTGCCGTCGAAATCGGTTGTCTCCCGGCTCAACAGGCCGACCAGGACCTCGCAGGCCTCCTCGAAGCGGTCGAATCGTTCGGTGATCGTGCCCAATTCGATGCCGTAGGCGCCGGACTCCTCCTCGTTCCAGCCCGCGCCGATGCCCAGTTCGAGCCGCCCGCCGGAGATGACATCCAGTGCCGCAGCCATATTGGCCAGCACCGCGGGATGCCGGTAGTGCACGCCGGTCACCATGGTGCCTACGCGCAGGCGGGTGGTGGCCTGGGCCAGGGCGGTGAGCGTGGTCCAGCCCTCGAGGCAGGGGCCGGTGGAGTCGGAGAAGATCGGATAGAAGTGATCGAAGGTCCAGCCGGACTCGTAGACCTCGATATCGTCCGCGGCCCGCCAGACCGCGAGCATATCGGCCCAGGTGGTGTCCTGCGGTGACGTTTTGAAGGCGAATCGCATGATAACGACGGTACGACCTGGAGTGTGCTCCAGGTCAAGCCGACACGCGTTGCCCGCGAACCGATGACGGATTGCCAATCCTGCACACGGGAAGTTTGCCGGTGTCGCGGTGATATGCCCTGACACGCCGCGGACACGCCGAGTATTGCAGGTAGGGTTCGCGATTCGCATCCAGTACCCGGGTCTCTGCTGCTTTGCTGTGAGTGCAGTGGTGAGTGGAGGCGCAGGAGGGGTCGATGCATCGGGTGACGCAGCAGGAACATATCCGCGCTGCACGGCCGTGGTTGTGGACGGCACTGGTCGTGGCGACGGTGGCGGCGGCCGCGCTGTGGGTGGTGCGTCCGCATCCGGAGGCCTGCCGGTCCGCGGTCACCTCCGCGCCCGCCCCGGCGCGCCCGGCGACGACCGCGAATTCGCCCGCGCCCGAACAGGTGTCCGATGACGAGCGGGTCGATCCCCCGGTGGCCGGCCAGGCCCGGTACTACACCTTCAGCCCGGGCGTGGCGTGCTCGTTTCCGGATCTGCCGCTGGACGGCTACTACATCGGGGTGCCGACCGGCGAATACGACGGCAGCGCCGACTGCGGCGCCTACATGGACCTCAACGGCCCGCTCGGAACGGTGCGGGCCCAGGTCGTCGACCGCTGCCCGGGATGCGGCCCGCACCAATACGATCTGAGCACCGCGGCCTTCGCCCGGATCGCCGATCCCGCCGCCGGTGTCGCCCAGATCGGGCTGAGCCGCGTGCACAACCCCTCGCCCCCATCGGATCTGGTGTATCGGATGGCGGACGGCTCCTCGCCGGGCTGGCTGGGCCTGCTGTTTACCGATACCGGAAATCCGTTGAGCCGGGTGGAGATTCGCCCGGATTCCGGCGGCCCCGGATACACCCTGACCCGCGGCATGGACGACTACTGGTCGATCTCCGGTCCCGGGGCGGGCCCGTTCACCGTGCTGGTGACCGATGCCGACGGCCATCAGGTGGAGGTGCCCGGCATCACGATCGACCCGGGACGGGTGCAGCACACCGGTCGCAGCCTCTACGCGCTGCCCGCGTCGTCGTCGGTCATCACGCCCGCGCCCGCGCCGACGCCGGTTACCCCCGCACCTGTGCCCTGTACGTAATACGCCCGGCACGCCGCTGGACCTCCGATGTGTCATCATCAATTGGAACGCGTTCTAGTACTGTGGCGCAGCGGGAGGTAGTCGAAACATGGCAGATTGGACATTTCGGAATCCGCTCTCCGCCGCGTTCGGGCCCGTCCGGCGTCGCGGGCCGCGGCTGGGTACGCGGGTCGCCAGGATGAATCGGGTGCCGGCCGGGACGATGGTGGAGCTGGCCGGCCGCGGCCGGACCTACCTGGTGGATATCCCGGGCCCGGAGGGGGCGCCGACGGTGATCCTGTTGCACGGCATGGCCACCACCGCCATGCTCAACTGGTTCCCGGCCCTCGAGGAGCTGTCCCAGCACTATCGCGTCGTGCTGTTCGATCAGCGCTGGCACGGGCACGGAATCCGCTCGCCTCGTTTCGATCTGGACGATCTGGCCGACGACGTGATCGCTGTCGCGGACGTGGTCGGGGTGGAGCGGCCGATCCTGGCGGGATATTCGCTGGGCGGCATCGTCGCCCAGCTCGCCGCGCATCGGCATCCGGATCGCGTAGGCGGAATTGTCCTGTGCGCCACCACCTATCGGTTCCAGGAGAAGTGGCGCGAGCGGGCGTTCCACGGCGGCATGGCCGCGCTCGGGCGGGCGATGTCCGAGTCGGTGGCGCGGCGGGTGGTGCTGACGGGACAGAAGCTGCCCGAGTTGCCGCAGACCTCCTGGGATACGGGGCATGTGGACAGCATCGCGCAGCGATTCGGCGGGGGGTGGTGGCCGGGCGACGGGCGGGCCCGCTGGGCGCTGTCGGAGATGCGCAGTGTGAACGGCTGGGCCATGGCCGAGGCGATCGCACAGCTCGGGGGGTTCGATTCCGCGCCGTGGCTACCTAGCCTGAAAGTGCCCGCGGCGGTGGTCATCACGACGCAGGATCGGGCGCTGCCGGTCTATCGGCAGCTGGAGATGGCGAAGATGATTCCGGGCGCGGAGATCTTCCTGGCCAAGGCCGGGCATGCGGCCTGTGTGCTCGAGGCGGACGCCTTTGTCCCGGTGCTCCTCGAGGCCTGTGCGGCGGTCGCCGCGCGGCAGTAGGGTCTAGCTCTCGGCGCGTGCGGCCTCGAGCAGTTCGGCGATGCCCTGGTGCACGCCCTCGGCCATATCCTCGAGGCCGGGGACCAGCTCGCGGCAGGCGATGAAGCCGAAGTTCAGGTTGCCGTTCGCGGACAGCGCCGTGATGTTGAGGCCGGCGCCGTGGAAGACCGGTCCGAACGGATACATCCTGTCGATGCGGTAGCCCAGGAAGTACAGCGGCATCGGCGGTCCGGGCACATTCGACACGACCAGGTTGTGCACCACCGGATGCCGCTCGGCCAGGTCGAATTCCGAGTACGCCCGCGCGCCGAGCTGGAACAGGTTCGGCGGTGCGTACTGCGCCCAGTCCTGCAGGAAGTCCGCGCCGATCAGCTCGTGCTCCTCCTTGGCGCCGCGGTTGGACTCGGCGATCAGCGTCAGCCGCTCGACGGGGTCGGCGATATCGGTGTACAGCCGGGCGAACAGTGAGGACACCTTGTTGATGCCCCGCTCGTGCCGGGAGGTGCCGTGCGTGGATACCGGCACCGAGGCGATGAGCGAGGCATCGGGCAGCTCGTCGTGTGCCTGCAGATAGTCTCGCAGCGCCCCGGCCACGACGGCAAGTACCACATCGTTGATCTTGACCCCGAAGGCCGCCCGGATGTCCTTGATATCGTCCAGGCTCGCGGTGGTGCACGCGATCGCGCGGTGCGGGGTGATGGTGCTGTTGAACGGCGTGCGCGGCGCGGTGAAGGGAATCGCCATGCCCTTCTGATCGTTTCGGCGGCGCGCTACGAAATTGCCTACCATGCCGACGGTTTTCGGCACCATGCCGAAGATGCCGAGCTTGGCGGGGAAGCGGAGCAGGCCCTCGGCGGCCAGCAGCACGTCGTTCGGCGCGGATTCGCCGATCCGCGCGGGCTCCTCCGGTTCCGGATAGCGCACGCCCGGTTCCAGATCACACAGGGTCATCATCATATTGGTGCCGGTGACGCCGTCCACCGTGGCGTGGTGATATTTGGACAGGATCGCGATCTTGCCGTCCGTGAGGCCCTCGATGACCCACATCTCCCACAGCGGGCGGCTGTGATCCATGGACCGCCCGGCGATGTCGGCGGTCAGTACGTTCAGTTCGTGCCGCCCGCCCGGCGCGGGGATGCCGATCCGGCGGATGTGGTAGTCCAGGTCGAAGTTCTTGTCCTGCACCCACACCGGATGATCGAGGTCGAACAGGACCCGATGGGGGCGGCGTCGCATCGACGGTAGCGCGGGCAGCCGGCGGCCGAGTTCGGCCTTGAGTGAATCGAATTCGTACTGCACCCCGTCCGTGGCGGGATCCATGATCACCAGCGCGCAGACGTGCAGCAGCTGGGTATCGGTCTCGAGGTAGAGAAAGCTGGCGTCCAGCCCCGTCATACGTTCCATGCGTTCAGCCTATGAGAACGCGTTCTATTTTTCTCACTCATCGGGACAAGATACGGATGCGCTGCGATTGGGTATCTCTCCAGCAGACTTCCTTGCCGACCGCCGGCGTCGCCCCTACCTTGGAGCCTATCGGGCCGGGGAAATAGTCACTGACAAGTGTCACTCGGCCTCTCACAACGGAGTGAGTAGGTAGGTGGGAACCATGGCCACACGGAAGGTGTTGCTGTCTGGAAAATTGCCGCTTGTAAAATGGCGCAGTGCATGGGTATTCGCGGTCATGCTGCTACTGATGGGCGTGCTGTACCCGGCCCCGCAGGCCAGGGCGCAGGGGTGCGCGGCCGTGGATGTGGTGGTGGCCAGGGGAACCCAGGAACCGGGATATCTCGGCAGCGCGGTGGGTGATCCCCTGTTCGCCCAGCTGCAGCGCCGAGTTCCCGCGAGCCTGAGCGGATATCGGGTCAACTATCCGGCCGATCTCACCAATATCTATTCCGTCGGCGACGGCAGTGCCGATCTCGTCGCACACCTGGCGAATCAGGCCGCGGCCTGCCCCGATCAGCGATTCGTGCTGGTCGGTTATTCGCAGGGCGCGGTGGTGGTGCATACGGCGCTGGGCACCGGCGTCACCGCCGCGCTTCCCGGTGCGGTCCGGATGAACGGCGATCTGGGTTCGCGCGTGGCGGTGGTGCTGCTGTTCGGCGATCCGCTGCGACTGGTCGGGACGAGCGTGCCCGGTCCGTATGTGGGGCGCACCGCGAACTATTGCGCCCCGGGCGATCCCGTCTGTGCGGGTGGGCTGAACCCGGCCGCGCACGTCTCGTACGGCGGCGACTTCGTTGCGGCGGCGGACTTCACAGCCAACCGCCTGTGAGGTGACGCCTCCTCGTCATCCCGGCATGCTTGTGGCCGGGATCTCTGGCACCGAGTTGAGTGTCAGTAGATTCCGGCCACAAGCATGCCGGAATGACGATGCGGGGCGTTGCGATCTCACTCCCGGATCACCAGTGCAGGCCGGGAATTCGGTTGGTGATGCGGGTGGCCGGGCCGGGCATCCCCATGAGCGGCTGCACGAGGGGCGCGAGCGCGAGCAGCGGACTGCGGCCCCCGGAGGACGCCGTGGCGTCGGGTGCGGGCCGGCCGTCCGCGCCGGAAAGGCCCCGGGCCGCGGCGGATTCGTTCGAGTTCCGGAATCCCCGGTGCAGGATCGCCTTCTTTACCGACGGCATGACGATGTCGACCAGCTGGGCGAGGGTGCCGATCGGGGTATCGATGCGGGCGGGGCGGTCGGTCAGGGCCCGCACCACGATGTCGGCGGCCTGTTCGGGGCTGTGCACGGGCATCGAGCGGTATGCCTCGGTCGGCGCGATCATCGGGGTGCGCACCAGCGGCATCCGGACCGAGGTGAAGGTGATTCCGGCGTCGGCGTTCTCGACCGCCGCGATCTCGCTGAAGGTATCCAGGGCCGACTTGCTGGCCACATACGCGGCGAACCGCGGCAACTTGGTCTGCACCGCGATCGAGGAGATGTTCACGACATGCCCGAAACGGCGTTCGCGCATCGCGGGCAGCAGCGCCAGGATCAGCCGCACCGCCCCGAAGTAGTTCACTGCCATGGTCCGCTCGAAATCGTGCATCCGGTCGGTGGATTCGAGCACCGAGCGGCGGATCGAGCGGCCCGCGCTGTTGACCACATAGTCGACGTGGTGGTGGTCGGCCAGCACCTGCTTGACCAGCAGCTCGACCCCCTTCTCGTCGGTGACATCGCACGAGTACGCCTGGGCCGCACCGCTGTTCGCGCGCACCGCGGCGGCGGCGGCCTCCAGCTCCTCGGCGTTGCGCGCCACCATGAGCACCGTGGCCCCGCGCCGGGCAACCGCATGCGCGGTGGCCAGTCCGATGCCCGAGGACGCGCCGGTGATCAGCACGATCCGCGCACGCAGCGGATCGCCGCTGGGCCGGGACGAGACCGCGGGGGCGGTGTCGACGCTCATGCGGGTGCGCCAGAATTCCCACAGCGCGGGGGCATAGTCCTCGAACGGCGGCGGGGTCAGCCCGCGCAGCCGGGCCCGGGTGGAGTCGGAGACGAACTCCGCGGCGAACGACATGTGCGGGGCGACCTCGGCGGGAATGCCCAACTGCCGCAGCAGGTAATCGCGCACGGGTAGCACGCCCGGCAGCTGCGCAAGTGTCCGCAGTGCGGTCCCGCTGCCGGGCAGCGTGCCCAGGCCCGCGGGTGCGCCCGCGGCCCGGGCCAGCGCGGCGTAGATCTCCCCGAACGACTGCGGCTCGGGATTGACCAGGTGGTAGGTGCGGCGATTGCGGCCCGGCTGCCGGATCAGTTCCACCATGGCCCGGGCCACGTAGTCCACCGGGACGATATTGGTGGCGCCCAGATCGGGCAGGATCATCGGCAGCTCGGACGGCAGGTCGGCCATGCGGGCGATGGCGGGGAAGAAGTAGTACGGGCCGTCGATCTTGTCCATCTCCCCGGTGCGGGAGTCCCCGGCGATGATCGACGGACGATAGATCCGCCAGCGCAGGCCCTTGGCCTCGCGCACCAGCTTCTCGGCCGCGAATTTGGTGCGGTGGTAGGGGGATTCGAGATTCTGCCCCAGATCGAAATCGTCCTCGAAGAAGCGGCCGCGGTGGTCCCCGGCCACCGCCACCGACGAGACGTGGTGCAGCATCGCGCCCAGACCGGTGGCCAGCGCGATCACCCGGCGCGTGCCGGTGACGTTGGCCGCGTACGCGGTCTCCTCGTCGGCAGTCATATCGTAGACCGCGCCGAGGTGGACCACATGGTCGGCGGACGGCGGAACATCGTGCAGCCCAAGGGATTCTGTCGTCAAATCGCCGACAAGGGGGAAGACTCGATCGGTGGCGTCCCAGCCGTCGGCGAATTCGGCAAGCTTGGCGGCCGAGGACTCGCGCACCAGCACGTGGATCACCGCCCCGGCATCGCGGGCCAGCAGTTCGCCGACCACCCGTCGTCCCAGAAATCCGGTGCCGCCCGTCACGATGTAGGAAACCATCGTTCCTCCTGAATGTCGAACATGGTGTGACGCAACAACTCTCGATGCGTCATAACAGTGTTCGTCCGGCATTCGGCGGTGGATGCGGACGTGAGAATCGGCCCTTTAGCGTAGGAGTGGCCGAGATAGGAACCCCGTCGTGCCTAACTGGTGAGTAACTTTAGCGGCGCGGGCGGCGACTCCGCAAACCGAAAGGCGCCCCCCGTGGTGTGGGACGTGTCACCACGTGGGAGCGCCTATCGGTGTCTGTGTCAACGGTTTTCATGTAACCGTCGGATGCATGTGGTTATCGCCCGGCATACCGGGTGTGGCGTGGGTTACCCCTGCTGCCGGAGCGGGAACTCGGCGGCCAGCTCGCGGAACATCGCGGTATTGAAATCGAAGGCGCGCTGGCATTCGCCGAGCACGCGCTGGCGCTCGAGATCGTCGACGGCCAGGGCGTCCAGCAACTGCCGATACTCGCGCTTGAAGGCGGCCGGATTGGTGATCTGGTCGAAGACGTAGAACCGCACGCCGCTCCCACGCTTGGGAAGCTCCCACAGCTTCTCCGCCGTGCCGCGGATAATCTGACCGCCGGACAGGTCTCCGAGATAGCGGGTGTAGTGGTGTGCGACATATCCGGCCGGCCACTGCTGCGCGCACTCGCGCACCCGGTCGGCGTACGCGGCGGTCGAGGGCAGCGGCTCGACGTCGTCGCGCCAGTTCTCGCCACCGAGATGCGCCAGGTCCTCCTCCAGGTGAGCCAGCCGCGCCAGCTCGGGGCGCACGAACGGACCGGCCACCGGATCGTGGGCCAGGGTGTCGGCATGCTCCTCGAGCGCCCGGTAGATATGCCACAGCTGTCCGGTGTAGCGGTAGAACGCCGCCACGCCGAGCCCGCCGCCGAGCATGTCGCTCATGAACGTGGAGTTCTCGGCGTCCGCATGTTGCCGCTCGGTAGCGGTGCGGATCTGCGCGGAGAACGGCGCGATCTCGGGTGACGTGGTGGTGTCGGGCATGGTTGGGCAGTCCTCGCTTCGGGCGGTTCTACTTTGGGTTACCTGAGTCCCATTCCGACGATACCGCCCGGCCCGTGCCCCGCGAATCAAACTTTCGGACGGTTCGCCCTCGTCCGTCGGGCTCGGACCAGGGGAAATCATCCCGATGGCCGCGCCGGGTCTGTGACGGTCCGCACATCGCGGCCATCCGGGTGATCTGCGCTAGTGATTCGCCCCAGCCGGGCCCGGCGACGGCGGGGCGAATGTCCCGGTCCGTAACTCGGCGCGCTCGCGCGCCGATACGATTGAGATGGGCCCGGACGGGGCCGCTGAGTAGGAAAAGAAGGATGCTCGGAACCGACTATCTACGCGCCGCCACCTGCCAACGTGGCGACTACCGACATGCGGCACCGGGTATTCGCGCACGAGCCGGGGGGCCGCATGTCATCGGATGAATCGGCCGCGCCGGACCGCCGCGCGCCGGGTCGCCCGCGTCCGCGCCGGGTGCCGGTGGTGCGCACGCTGCCCACCCTGCTGGGCCTGGCCGTGGAGGCCAATCCCGGCGGCGTCGCGGTGTGCGACGCGCACCGGTCCCTGACCTACCGGGAACTGGACTCCTGGTCGAGCAGACTGGCCCGATTGCTGATCGGTCGCGGCGTGGGACCCGAGGACCTGGTGGCGGTCGGCATCGGGCGGTCGGTGTGGTCGGTCGCGGCGGTGTGGGCGATCGCCAAGGCCGGTGCGGCGTTCGTGCCCGTGGATCCGAACTATCCCGCCGATCGGGTGGCGCATCTGGTCGCCGATTCCGGTGCGGTGCTGGGTCTTTCGGTCCGGGCGACGGTGGATCGGCTGCCCGGCCAGGACTGGCTGGTCATCGACGATCCCGAATTCGGTGCCCTGCTGGACGCCGCGGGCGACGAGCCGGTCACTCATGCGGATCGGGCGCGCCCGCTGCAGGGCGCGCATCCGGCCTATGTGATCTACACCTCCGGGTCGACGGGGCTGCCCAAGGGCGTGGTCGTCACCCATGCGGGACTGGCGAATTTCTGTGCCGAGCAACGGGATCGGTATGCGGTGACCGAGCACTCGCGCACCCTGCACTTCGCCTCGCCCAGCTTCGACGCCTCGGTGCTGGAGCTGCTGCTGGCCGTCGGTGCGGGCGCAAGCATGGTGATCGCGCCCGCGGAGATCTACGGCGGCGCGGAGCTGGCCGAGCTGCTGCGGCGCGAGCGGGTCACCCACGCCTTCGTGACCCCGGCCGCGCTGGCCTCGGTGGATCCGGCCGGACTCGACGAGCTGGCCGTGGTCGTGGCCGGGGGTGAGGCCTGCCCGCCGGAGCTGGTGCAACGGTGGGCGGTGCCGCTGGCCGGCGGGGGCGTGCGGCGGTTCCACAACGGTTACGGGCCGACCGAGACCACCATCATGACCAATATCAGCGATCCGCTGACGCCGGGCGAGCCGGTCACCATCGGGCGCGCGATCCGCGGGATGACCTCGCAGATCCTCGACGCCCGCCTCGGCGCGGCGCGGGCCGGGGAGGCGGGCGAGCTGTATCTGGCGGGGCCGGGCCTGGCACGCGGATATCACCGGCGACCGGGCCTGACCGCCGCCCGATTCGTGGCCGACCCGCAGGGGCTGCCGGGCGGCCGGATGTACCGCACCGGCGACCTGGCCCGCACCGGCGCTCGGGAGGCCGTGGAATATCTGGGGCGCAACGATTTTCAGGTGCAGATCCGCGGCTTCCGGATCGAGCTGGGTGAGATCGACGCGGCCCTCGCGGCCCATCCGGAGGTCGACTTCGCGGTCACCCTCGGTCGCCCGGCAGCGCTTTCGGGCGAAACGATGCTCGTCGGCTACGTGGTGGCCGCGCCGGGCACCGCGCCGGATCCGGCGCGGGTGCGCGAATTCGTCGCGGAAACCCTGCCCGCCCATATGGTCCCGCCGGTGGTGCTGATCCTGGACCGGATACCGCTGACGCCGGTCGGCAAGCTGGACCGAGCGGCGCTGCCGGATCCGCCGCCCGCGACGCGCGAATACCGCGCACCCGAGGGCAACGGTGAGCGCGCGGTGGCCGCCGCCATCGCCGAGGTGCTGGGTCTGGAGCGGATCGGGCTCGACGACGAATTCTTCGCCCTGGGCGGCAATTCGCTGCTGGCCGTCCGTGCGGCCGCGCGGATCGGGGCCGAGCTCGGGCTGCGGGTGCCGCCGCGCCTGTTCTTTACCGCAGATACCGTGGCCGAGCTGGCCGCCGCGGTGAGCACGCAGGCCACCCAGCAGCGCCGCCCGCTGTTGCGGCGCGATCGCCCCGACCCGCTGCCGGTGTCCCCGGCGCAGCAGCGGCTGTGGCTCACCAACCAATTCGATACCGCCTCACCGTCATACAACATTCCGTTCGCGCTGCGGCTGACCGGCGAGCTCGACATCGAGGCATTGCGCGCCGCGCTGGCCGATGTCATCGAGCGCCACGAGCCGCTGCGCACCATCTACCCCGCGCACGACGGCGGGCCGGTGCAGCAGGTGCTGCCGATCGGCGAGGCGGTCCCCGAGCTGACGCCAGAGCCCGTTGCCGCGCACGAGCTCTCGGCCCGGTTGCTGCTCGGTGCCGCGGCGGGATTCGACCTGCGCACCGATGTGCCGTTGCGGGCCAGGCTGTTCCGGATCTCTGCCGCCGGCATTGACACACCTGAACACGTGCTCGCGGTGGTCGCGCACCACATCGCCTGCGATGGCACCTCGCTGGCCCCGCTGGTCCGCGACGTGGTCACCGCCTACCACGCGCGCAGCGCCGGATCGGCCCCGGCGTGGGCCCCGCTGGCCGTCGAGTACGCCGATTATGTGCTGTGGCAGCGGGATCTGCTCGGGGCGGAGTCCGACGCGGAATCCCTGTCGGCCACCCAGATCCGGTACTGGCGCGAGCAGCTGGACCGCTCGCCCGAACTGCTGGAGCTGCCCGCGGACCGGCCTCGCCCGGCGCTGCCGTCGGGTCGCGGCGGCGCGGTCGCCTTCGCCGTCGACGCCGAGATCGTCACGGGTCTGCGGCGTATTGCCGACGCGCACAACGCCTCGCTGTTCATGGTCGTGCACGGGGCCCTGGCGGTGCTGCTGGCGCGGCTGTCGGGCACCGCCGACATCACCATCGGCACGCAGATCTCCGGGCGCGGGGAACCGCAGCTGGACGATCTGGTCGGAATGTTCGGCAATACCCTCGCGCTGCGGACAGAAGTAACTGCGGCGCGGTCGTTCTCGGAATTCATCGAGACGGTGCGGGAGACCGATCTGGCCGCCTTCGATCATGCGGACCTAGGCATCGACCGGGTGGTGGAGCTGGTCCGGCCCGGCCATTCACTGGCCTATGCGCCGCTGTTCCAGGTGTTGCTGATGCTGCAGAACTTCGAGCAGCCGCGCATCGCGCTGCCGGGTCTGGAGATCGAGCAGGTCGGACTCGACATCACGGTCGCCAAGCTGGATCTCGGCGTCACGCTGACCGAACTGCCCGGCGGCTCGGTGGCCGGTTCGATCGACTATGCCGCCGACCTGTTCGACCGGGAGACCGTCGAGTCGATCGCGCGGCGCTACGTGGCGACCCTGGCCGAGGTGAGCCACGACGAGAAGGTGGCGGTCGGGGATATCGAGCTGCTGTCGGCGTCGGAGCGGGCGTTGCTGGCCGCGGTCAGCGGACCGCGCGCCACCCCGGGCACGCTGCTGGACTCGTTCTACGCACAGGCGGCGCGGACCCCCGCCGCCACCGCCGTCGTCTTCGAGGATCGTCGGTGGACCTACGCCGAATTCGCCGACTGGGTGAATCGGCTGGCCCGGCAACTGATCTCGGCGGGTGTGCGGCCCGAGACGCGGGTCGCGGTCGCGATGCGGCGCTCCGCGGATATGCTCGCCGCGGTCTACGCGGTACTCGCCGCGGGCGGGGCCTACGTGCCGATCGACCCGGATCATCCGATCGAGCGGATCCGCTACATATTGGACACCACCCGGCCGGTCTGCGTGCTGACCTCCGGCGCGGACCCGGATCTCGGGGTGCGGATAGATCAGCTGGACCTGGCGTCGTTCTCGGGTGCGCCGGTGACCGACTCGGATCGGCGTGCGCCGCTGCGTGATGCGAACGCCGCCTATGTGCTGTTCACCTCGGGGTCCACCGGCCGCCCGAAGGGCGTGGTGATCACCCAGCGGGCCGTGGTGAACCAGATGCGGTGGATGTGTGAACAATACGACCTGGGCCCCGGCGATGCGGTGCTGCACAAGACGCCGGTCACCTTCGACGCCTCGGTGTGGGAGTTGTTCCTGCCGTTGCAGATCGGTGCGCGGCTGGTGATCGCCCGCCACGACGGCCACCTGGATCCGGAGTATCTGCTGGCCACCGCGCGCAGGCACGAGGTGGCGATCCTGGAATTCGTGCCTTCGATGCTGGCGCTGCTGCTTGCCGACGAGGACACGGAACTGCCCGCCTCGCTGCGGTATCTCTCGCTCGGCGGCGAGGAGTTGCCGGCGGCGCTGCTCACGCGGGCGCGCGAGCGGCACGAGGTGATCCTCGACAACACCTACGGCCCCACCGAGGCCACCGTCACCTCCACGGTGCACCGGTGCGCGGGCCCGGTGGATCCGGGCGCGCGGGTGCCGATCGGCCGACCGATCCGCAATACCGCGGCGTACGTGCTGGATTCGCGGCTGCATCGGGTGCCGCCGGGGGTGCCGGGTGAGCTGTACCTGGCGGGCGTGCAGCTCGCCCGCGGGTACGAGGATGCCGCGGGGCAGAGCGCGGGCCGGTTCGTGGCCGATCCGTACGCCGCCGCGGGGACCCGCATGTATCGCACCGGCGACCGGGTCCGGATGGGCGCCGGTGGCGAACTGGAGTTCCTGGGCCGCACCGACTTTCAGGTGAAGCTGCGCGGCCTGCGCATCGAACTGGGTGAGATCGAGGCCGCTCTGGCCGCGCAGCCGCCGGTCGAGCGCGCGGTGGTCGTGGTGGCCCGGCAGCGGGCCGGGGAGTTCCTGGCCGCCTATCTGGTGCCCGCGCCGGGGCAGGTACTCGACGCCGACGCGGTGCGGGCGGCCGCCGGAAAACGGTTGCCCGCGTATATGGTTCCCCAGCATCTGGTGGTGCTGGACCGCCTGCCGCTCACCCCCAGCGGCAAGCTCGATCGCCGCGCGCTGCCGCCGGTGCAGGCCCCGGACGGACCGGAGTTCCGGGCACCGGCCACCGCGGCCGAGCGGTCCGTCGCCGCGGTGTTCGCCGAGCTGCTCGGGGTACCGCGCATCGGGCTGGACGACAACTTCTTCGACCTCGGCGGCAACTCGCTGATCGGGATGCGGGCGATGGCCCGCATCAACGCCGCGCTGGGCACCGGCTTCGGGGTGCGGGACCTGTTCGAGGCGCCGACCGTCGCGCAGCTGTCCACCCGGTCCGGCGGCCCGCCCGCCCCGCCGCGCCCGGCGCTCGTGGCCCGGGAACGGCCGCAACGGATTCCGCTGTCGTTCGCGCAGCGCAGGATGTGGTTCCTCAATCGCCTGGCGCCGGATTCCCCGGCATACAACATTCCGCTGGTGGTGCGGTTGACCGGACGGCTCGATGTTGCGGCCCTGGCCGCGGCGGCCGCCGATGTGCTCGGCAGGCACGAATCGCTGCGGACCCGTTATCCTGCGGATACGGACGGGCCGTATCAGGACATCCTGCCCGCGCAGGAGTTTGGGCTGAGCCTGGCGCCCGAGGACGTGGACGGCGACCGGCTCGCGGCGCGCCTGGTCGAGATCGTCGGCGCGGGATTCGATGTCACCGCCGCCCCGCCGCTGCGTGCCGCCCTGCTGCGGGTGACTCCCAGGGAGACAGAGGAATACGTGCTGGTGCTGACCGTGCACCATATCAACGCCGACGGTTTCTCGACCGGTCCGCTGGCGCGCGATCTGGCGCTTGCCTATGCCGCGCGTGCGGCCGGTTCCGCGCCGCATTGGCAGCCACTGCCACTGCAGTACGCCGATTATGCGCTGTGGCAACGCGATCTGCTCGGCTCCGACGACGATCCGGGCAGTCTGGCGGCTCGCCAGCTCACCTACTGGACGCGGATGCTGGCCGGAATTCCCGACGGACTGGATCTGCCGTCGGACCGCCCGCGTCCGGCCGTCGCGTCCGGACGCGGCGCGGTGCACCGTTTCATACTGCCCGCCGATCTGCATCGAGCCGCCGGTATGCTTGCCGCACAACGACATGCGACGCTGTTCGGCGTGGTGCACACCGCCTTCGCGGTGCTGCTCGCGCGGCTTTCGGGTGTCGAGGATATCGTCGTGGGCACGCCGATCGCGGGTCGCGGTGCGGCCGAACTCGACGACCTGGTCGGCATGTTCGTCAATACGCTGGTGCTGCGTACCCGGGTCGACCCGGCCGTATCGTTCGAGCGGTTGCTGGCCGAGGTGACCGCGACCGATCTGGCCGCCTTCGACCACGCGGACGTGCCGTTCGAGCGGCTGGTGGAGGTGCTGGACCCGCCGCGGTCGCGCGCCCGCAACCCGCTGTTCCAGACGATGCTCGTGCTGCAGAACCAGCAGGCGCCGAGCCTGGACCTGGGCGATGTTTCCATCGGCCTGCTGCCTGCCGACACCGGTATATCCCAGTTCGATCTGAACCTGACCCTGGGTGAGCAATACGGCCCCGACGGCAGCCCGCTGGGGATCATCGCCGAATTGACCTACGCCACCGAGCTGTTCGATGTGGAGACGATCGCCGGATTCGCGGATGGATTCAGGCGGATCCTGTCGGCGGCCCTCGCCGATCCGGCCGCCGTCGTCGGTGACATCGAACTGGTCACTCCCGCGGAACAGTGGTCGGCCCTGGCGCCTGCCCCCGGACGCGACAGGAACGACATTTCCCTGATTCCGGCGATGCTGACCGCCGCGGTGGGCCGTACCCCGGACGCGCCCGCGGTGACTTTCGAGGACACGACCCTCACCTACGCGGAGTTTGCGGCCCGGGTGAACCGCCTGGCGCGGCACCTGATTGCCGACGGCGTTGGCCCGGAATCGCTGGTGGCGCTGGGAATGCCGCGGTCGCTGGATCTGGTGGTTGCCGTCCACGCGGTGCTCGCGGCGGGTGGCGCCTATGTACCGCTCAACCCCGATCATCCGGTTGAGCGCAACCGCTACATTCTCGATATTGTGCGCCCGCACGGCGTGCTGACCACCGCCGCCGGATTCGACCTGGGCGATTCGGCCCCGTGGCGGCAGCTGTGCATGGACTCCCCGGAGCTGTCGCGGTACCGTGCCGATCCGGTCGTCGACTCCGAACGCCGTGCCCCGCTCCGGAAGTCGAATACCGCCTACATCATCTTCACCTCCGGATCGACCGGCCGCCCCAAGGGTGTGGCGATTCCGCACGCCGCGCTGGTCAACTATGTGCAATGGGAGCGGGAGCAGTACCGGCTCGGCCCCGGCGACGCCGTGCTGCACAAGACCCCGGTCACCTTCGACGCGTCGGTCGTGGAACTGTTCGGGCCCTTGATCTCCGGGGCGCGGGTGGTGGTGGCGAATCACGACGGACATCGAGATCTGCGGTACCTGGTGGGCCTGCTGCACCGGTATTCGGTCACCCTGGTCAACTTCGCGCCGTCGGTGCTGGGGGCGTTACTCGGCGAGCACGAGGAGTTGCCCGCGTCGCTGCGGCATGTGCTGGCCGGCGGTGAGGAACTGCCCGGGGGCACGCTGGCCCGCGTGCTGGAGCGGTATTCCGTTCTGGTGGACAACCACTACGGTCCCACCGAGGCGACGGTCAGCTGCCTGATGCAGCGATGCGCGGCCGACACGATCACTGCGGCGGGCCGGGTACCGCTCGGGTCCACTGCCACGAATACCGGTGCCGCCGTTCTGGATTCGCGACTGCATCCGGTGCCGCCGGGCGTGGCCGGTGAGCTATATCTGACAGGTGCGCAGTTGGCGCGGGGCTATCAGGGGCGTGCGGACCTGACCGCGGAGCGTTTCGTCGCCGATCCATTCGGCGGTGCGGGGGAACGCATGTACCGCACCGGCGATCTGGTCCGCCGTACTCGGACCGGTGCGCTGGAATATCTGGGCCGCACCGATTTCCAAGTGAAGGTGCGCGGCCTGCGGATCGAGCTGGGTGAGATCGAGGCGGCGCTGACCGGCCTGGACGGAGTGCAGCAAGCGGTGGTAGTCGTCGTGGCGGATGACCGGCGTGGCGACCGGCTCGTCGCGTACCTCTCGGGCCCCGCCAATTTCGATACCAGGGCAGCGAAAATAGCATTGGCGGAACGGATTCCGGACTACATGGTGCCGAACACCATCGTTGTCCTGGATCAGCTGCCGGTCAACGCCTCCGGCAAGGTGGATCGTGGGGCCCTGCCCGCACCGGAATTCGAGGCCACGGTGTATCGCGCCCCGGTGACGGCCGTTGAGCGGGCGGTCGTCGAGGTGTTTGCCGACCTGCTGGGCGGCGGGCAAATCGGGCTGGACGACAACTTCTTCGAACTCGGTGGCAACAGCCTGCTCGCGACCCGGGTGGTGGCGTTGCTGGGCGAGCGTTTCGGCATCCGCGGCCAGGTGCAGTGGCTGTTCACCACGGGGACGGTGCAGGCGCTGGCCGCGACAGTATCCGCCGCCGCGACCGGTGCGGGCGTGGACGACGGCCTGGGCGTGCTGCTGCCGATCCGCGCCGAGGGCGCGGGTGACCCGCTGTTCTGTATCCATCCCATGATCGGATTGGCCTGGGGCTACGCGGTTCTGGCCGAGCAGCTGGCGGGACGCCCGCTGTACGGACTGCAATCGCCGGTCATCGCGGAGCCGCAGACCCCGGCCGGATCGGTCGCGGAGCTGGCTGAACGCTATGTCGCGGCGATCCGGTCGGTGCGGCCGCACGGGCCTTATCACCTGCTCGGCTGGTCCCGCGGCGGCGTCATCGCGCACGCCGTGGGGACCCGCCTGCAGGCGGCGGGCGAGCAGGTCGCGGGCCTGACCATGCTGGACAGCACCCGCCATACCGATCCGGCCCGGTTCCGGACCGAATTCATCGACGCGCTGCGAGAAACCGGCATTACCATCGGCCCCGACGACGACCTAGCCACTCTGTCGGACGATCAGCTGGCCTTGCTGATGGCGGCGATTCCGGCCGGACTGACCGCGCTGACCCCCGCCCAGGTTCGCCGGATGTACACCGCGGCGGTGACGCCGCTCGAATCGGCCTACGAACCCGAGGTCTTCGACGGCAATATCGTCTATGTCACACCGGAATTGGAGCCCGACCCCGACGGCGGCGGCCCCGCGGAATGGCGCGAGTTCACCACCGGCCGCGTCGTCGAGCGCACCGTGGCGGCGACCCACGCGACCATGCTGGGCCCCGACACGGCCGCGGCCCTCGCGGCGGTGCTGAGCACACCGGATCCGGAGGTCGGGGCGGTCGTGGGGGCGGACATTCCGGCCAAAAGAGCGCCGGGATGACGGGGTGGTGATGCGCTGGGATGTTGGGCCGGGACGGCCGGTTGTCGCGCCGGACGGGGGCGGCCGAAAGGGGGCGGGTCCGGCGACTCTCGGGCGTCGCGCAGGTGATCCTCAGCTAATGACCGGAGATCGGTGCGTACCGTACGGGACTATGGAGAATCGGGTGGCCAGGCGGTCGGTGCTGGGCATGGTGGCTGCGGGGGCGCTGGTCCCGGCGCTGGCGGCGTGCGGGGGTAAACACAAGCGTGATCGGGTGGCGGCGAGCACGACGGCCGGACCGGCCGCGCCCGGCGGGGCGGCGGCGCAGCTGGTGATGATCATCCGGCACGCGGAGAAGCCGACCGGGTCGGGCACCCCGTACGGCATCACCGATGGGGGCGAACGCGACGATGAGTCGCTGATCGTTCGGGGCTGGACCAGGGCGGGCGCGCTGATCGAGCTGTTCGACCCGCGCGGAGCGGACGGTAACCCCGTCGCCACTCGTGCCGGAATCGACAGGCCCGCAACCATATTCGCTGCCGACCCCGGATCGCACGGCAGTAAACGCCCGGAGCAGACGGTGACCCCGCTGGCGCAGGCGCTGGGCGTGCCGGTGAACTCCCCGTTCGCCAAGGGGCACGAGGACGAGCTGGTGGCCGCGCTCGCCGGCGCGCGGGACCCGGTGCTGATCGGCTGGGAGCACGAGAATATCGGCGCCATCATTGGCCATATGGGAGCGATCAGCCCCGCGCCGCCGAAGACCTGGCCCGGCGACCGCTTCGACATCGTGTACGTCTTCACCCGCAACGGAACCGGCTGGGATTTCACTCAGGTCCCGCAGCTCCTGCTGGCCGGGGATTCGACCACCCCGATCGGGTAGCCCGTCCCGACCGCGCCCGACCCTTGTGCGAATTGGGGTTTTATGGCCCCTGGGGTGGGCGGATACCGTCTGATTCATGGAGTGGAATTTTCGTTCGGCCGAAGAGTTGTCGACTGCAATGCGGGCCGGTGAGGTCAGCTCGCTGGAGCTGACCGAGGATGCGATCGCCCGCATCGAGCGGGAGGACAAGGCGATCAACGCGATCTGTGTGCCGGACTTCGACCGGGCCCGGGCCGCTGCGCGCGATGCCGACCGGGCGCGTGCCCGCGGCGAGGACCGCCCGCTGCTCGGAATTCCGGTGACGGTCAAGGAGTGCTACGACATGGCCGGGCTGCCCACGACCTGGGGCATGCCGCAGCACGCGAACTACATACCGACCGAGGATGCGGTACAGGTGTCGCGGTTGAAGGCGGCCGGCGCGGTGCTGCTCGGTAAGACCAATGTTCCGTTGACGCTGCGAGATATCCAGAGCTTCAACGAGATCTACGGCACCACCAACAATCCGTGGGATCACGGCCGCACGTCGGGCGGATCCTCCGGCGGATCGGCGGCGGCCCTGGCGTCCGGGTTCGGCGCGCTGTCCATCGGCTCCGACCTCGCCGGTTCGCTGCGTACCCCCGCCCATTTCTGTGGTGTCTACGCGCATAAGCCGACACTCGGGCTGGCGCCGACCCGCGGCATGGTCGCGCCGCCCGGGCCGGCCTTGCCGATCGACCTCGACCTCGCCGTCGTCGGCCCGATGGCGCGCACCGCCCGCGACCTCACGCTGCTGCTCGACGTGATGGCCGGACCGGACCCGCTGACCCACGGCGTCGCCTACGACCTCGTACTGCCGCCCGCCCGCCACGAGCGGTTGTCGGACTTTCGTGTCCTGATCATCGAGGACCATCCGCTCATTCCGACCGGATCGGCGGTGCGGGCGGGCGTGAACCGGGTCGCCGAGGCGCTCGTCGACGGGGGCGCCCGCGTCGAACGACACAGTCCGCTGCTGCCCGATCTGACCGAGGCGGCGACGCTCTACATGCTGCTGATGCTGTCGAACGCGGCCGCGGGTCTTCCCCTCGACGTATACGAACAGCTGCGGATGAACGCCGCCGCCCTGAGCTCACCTACCCCGCCGACTCCGCAAGCTCCGCCGGCTACCAACCCCCTGAGCGCGGACGACCGGGGTCTCGATGCTGCGCGGCTGCGCGGCATGGTGCTGCGCCACCGCGACTGGGTCGAGGCGAACAGCCGTCGCGAAGTCCACCGCAACGGCTGGCGGCAGCTCTTCGCCGAGTTCGATGCCGTGGTGTGCCCCATCACGCCCACTCCCGCCTTCCCACACGACCACAACGGAGGTCTGGAGGACCGGCGCATCGACATCGACGGCGTCGAGTACCCGTACTTCGACCAGGTCGCCTTGGCCGGGGTGGCCACCATGCCCGGCCTGCCCGCCACCGCGATCCCCGCGGGCCGTTCCCCCGGGGGCTTGCCGGTGGGAGTGCAGCTCATCGGCCCGATGTTCGAGGACCGCACCCCGCTGCGGCTTGCCGAGCTGCTGGAGCAGCAGATCGGCGGTTTTCAAGCACCGCAGGAGATCTCGGCGACGTCAGACGGGCGGTGACACCCCCGAGTCGGACAGGGCGGTGGTGACCACGTCCGCGATGCGGGTGCGGAAGGCGGCGGGGGAGTAGGACTCCGCATGGGTGCGGATGGCTGCCGAATCGTAGCTGTCCGGATTGAATTCGCGCATGGCGGTGGCGAATTCGTCGATCAGCGCCGCATCCGCCCCCGGGGCGATCAGGTCCCCCGTGCGGCCCGGGACGACGGTGTCCAGCGCGCCGCCGGCGCCGGTCGCGAGGACCGGTGTGCCGCAGGCCATCGCCTCCACCGGGACGATGCCGAAATCCTCGATGCCGGGCATCAGCAGCGCGCGGCAGCGGCGATACATGTCGAGCAGCACGTCGTCCGGCGCGGCGCCCAGGAACGTGGTCTCGGGACCGGCGATCGATTCGAGGTGGGCGCGAAAGCGGCCGTCGCCGAGGATGATCAGGCGGCGGCCGGCCCGCCGGGCGGCGTGGATGGCCAGATCGGGCCGCTTATAGGGCACCAGGCGCCCGGCGAACAGGAAGAAGTCCTCCCGCGCTATCGCCGGATCGGGGGAGAAGCGGTCGATGCGGACCGGTGGGTTGATCACGGATGCAGGCAGCTCCCACCAGTCGCGGACGCGCGCCGCGACGGCCTGGGAGTTGGCGATCACCCGGGTCAGGCGCGGCGCGGCGCGCAGTTCGCCGCGGCGTGCCTGACGACCCAGCGCCGTCAGCGCGAGCCGCCCGGCCGGGCCGCCGGCCTCGCGGGCCCGAAACGCCGGATCCCATGCCCAGCGGGCGGGGCTGTGCACGTAGGCGATCACCGGGGCGTCGGTGGCCAGCGCGGCCTGGATGGCGAAGGCATGGTGGCTGACCACGACGGCGTCGAAGCGGCCGCGCAACGGAAGTCGACGCAGGGCCCCCGGCACGAACGGCAGCAGCGGGGCGTGGGAGCGGCCGCCGGATATTTCATGCGCGCGCGTCAGCCACGTCGTATGGAACGAATCATGCAGCGGGATTGGACGATAGCCGTTGTGGTTGGGGCCGGGCGCCGCGGCGGTGCGGACCGCGTCGATGCATGCGCGGTCAGCGATCGGCGCGAACACCGAGGCGCCCGGCCAGGTCTTCAGCAGCTCCGCGACCACCGCCTCGGATCCGCCATATTCGGTGAAGCGCTCGTGTACGAGCGCGATCCGCGGCTCCGGCACGGTCATCCGGCCGGGGGGACGGCGCGGGGCGCGGCCAGCCGCCGGATCGCGGGGGCCACTGGGCGTCCGCGCAGCCGGCCCTCGACCCCGCCGGAATCCAGTGCGCACGCGTAGATCTCGGCTGCCTCCCGGCACGCGGAGATGGTCGCGTCGATATCGGCGTCGGTGTGGGCGGCGGAGGTGACGAAGGATTGCCCGAGCACCCCGCGATCCAGCAGTTCCTGCAGGAACAGCGTCCGGAACGGTTGGGAGGGCAGCCCTTCCGGATCGCGGGTGCTGAAGATCAGGCAGGACGGGCGGCCCAGCACCTGCAGCTGATCGGCGATGCCGAGGTCCGCGGCGATCTTGTTCACCCCGTCCGCGAGACGGCGTCCGGCCCGGGTCATCCGCGCGATCGGATCGGTGTCGCGGTAGGCGGTGACCACCGCGCGAAATGCGGCCAGCGATGCGGTCTCCGGGCCATGGGTGGTCGAGAGCAGGAAGACCCGGTCGCGGTCGGTGCGCAAACCGCCCAGCTCCATGAATTCGCGCTTGCCCGCCAGCGCCGACAGCGGAAATCCGTTGCCCATGGCCTTACCCCAGCAGGACAGGTCGGGGGTGACGCGGTACACCTGCTGCGCCCCGCCGGCCGCCCAGCGGAACCCGGTGATCATCTCGTCGAAGACCAGCAGCGCGCCGTGCCCGTCGCAGAGCGCCCGCACCCCGGGCAGATAGCCGGGATCCGGTTCGGTCAGCGCGGTCGCCGCCTCCATCACGACGCAGGCGACCGGATGCGCATCGAGCACGGCCGCAAGGGAATCCAGGTCATTGTAGGCGAACCGGACGGTCGCGGCGGCGGGCGGAATCCCGGCGTTCATGGCGGTGGCGCCGATGAACCAGTCGTCCACGGAGAAGAACGGCTGATCGCACACCGCGACCACCTCGCGCCCGGTGGCCGCCCGCGCCAGCCGCACCGCCGCGGTGGTGGCATCGGAGCCGTTCTTGGCGAACTTCACCATATCCGCGCCCGGCACCAGCTCCAGAAAGTCCTGCGCGGCAAGTAATTCCAGCTCCGTGGGGCGGGAGAAGCTGACCCCGTCGGCGATGGTGCGGGACACCGCGTCCACCACCGGACCGTAGCCGTGGCCCAGGGTGACCGAGCGCAGCCCCATGCCGTACTCGACGTATTCGTTGCCGTCGCAATCCCAGACGTGACATCCACTGCCGCGCACCAGGATCGGCGCCATCTCGTCGGGATACTGATCCGCGCCGCGAGCGTAGGTGTGCGCGCCGCCGGGCACGAGGTCGTGCAGGCGTGCCTGCAGCGCGGTGCTTCGGGTGTAGGCCCGCATCCCCTCACCGCTCCCCGACGGTCAGGGCCCACAGCGCGTGATCGGCGCGGCGGCCGGTGGGGCCGGAATGATTGCGCATGATTCCCTCTTTCAGCAGTCCCGCATTCGCGGCAACCGAGGCAGATTCGAGATCGGCGGAGTCGATATCCGCCGACACCCGGTACAGGCCGAGCTGGTTGAACGCGTGGCCGAGCAGGGCGCGCGTGGCCGCCGCGCGGACGCCGTCGTCCACCCGGGCCGGATCGGCCCAGACGAATATCCGGGCGTTGCGGTCGAACATGTCCAGCCCGAACAGCCTCGCCTCTCCGGCATAGCCGCCGTCGGTCTCGAGCACGAGCACGAGACCGGCAGGGGAGCGCAGACCCCCACGGCTGCGGGCGAATTCGCGCCACCAGGCAGTGCGGGTGTACCGCCGGGCCCGCTCGTAGCCCGGGACCGCACCGTCCAGGAGCCCGTGATTGCGCAGCTGTGCCGCCCGCCAGCCGGGCCCGTCGGAGAGCCTTCGCGTCCGTAACACCGCGTCCGGGTGCCCCGGAATATCCAGCCGCACGGGACACCCCGCGCGCAGGCGCAGCATCCGCCGCAGTACGCGCCCGGCCGCAAGCCGGAGGGAGACCAGCAGCATCAGGGCGACAGGCGCCGACCGCCGTGGCGGTCCGAAGTCAGGGTCCGCACCGCGTCCGGCCGGAGGAAACACCCCGCCGTCGCTCGTCGAGTCCAGCTGTAGCGACGCAGATTTCGTCGCCATCCGGCCGAGCCATTCCGCGGCGAACCCGCCGGGCGGGATATCTGCCCGGGTCAGCGCCCACAGCGCATGATCGCGCCGGGCACCTCCGGCGTCGAAATAACGCGCCATGAGCGCCTCACGGGTGAAACCGATTTCGGCCGCACCGGCCGCGGCGGCCCGGTTGTCCGGGGAGATCGGCGCGACGATCCGGTGCAGGCCGAGGACCCCGAATCCGTAGTCGGCGACCAGTGTCGCGGCCAGGCCGCCGAATCCGTACCGTGCCAGCCGCGAATCGATCCAGATGCTCATTTCCGCCGTCCCGCCGCGGATGTCGACCGCACACAGCTCGCACTGACCGGCGAACCGGCCGTCGATCTCGATCGCACCGGGCACCCGACGCCCGGTGCGGGCCTCGGCCCACGCGAGCAGTACCTCACGTACCCACTGTTTTTCGGTATGCCGCCCCGCCCAGTCCAGCTCGGAGTTGTACCAGAAGGGCTCGATGAGCGCCCGGTCGCGCAGCCGGATCGCGCGCCACGCGGCATGATCGGACAGCCGCGGCGGCCGGATCACCACGGTGCCGCCGCGCAGCCGGACCGGGCCCAGCAGTAATGGCGGGCTCATGTGCGCGGCCGCTGTGTGCCCAGCGCGACGGTGGACACGGCCCCGTCGGTGCCGACGGACAGGCGCCAATACGACCCGGCAGTGTCCTTGAGCACAACGCCTCCGGTTGGCCGGTCGGAAAGCCAGGCGCCGCTGGGGAGTACGGCCGAGAGCACCGCACCGCCCCGGTCCTGGATCTGCAGGATGTCGTCCCCGGGGTCGGCGGCCCGCGCGACCGTGGTCCCGGAGAAACGCGCCCCGTGCACGCTGCCGCGGCCCAGCACGTGCCAGCCGTCGGGAAAGACCCGCGGGTCGATATCGTCGAAGGATCCGGAGATCAGGTTGATCGCGGTGCCGTCCGGGCAGCCCGCAGCGTCGATGCGCAGCTCGGTGGGCGGGGTATCCAGGTCGGCGTCGAACTGCACGTTCGCCAGATAGGGCTGGCGGCAGTGCACCAGCTCGAGGCAGGTGGTGCGGGCGGCCACCTTGCAGTTCACCATGCCGAATTGGGCGGGCCCGCCCCGGGAGTCGCCGATCGAGAGCGCGGTGTCCGCGCCCTCGAACCAGACATTGGTGAACCACCAGTCGTTGGCCTCGCCCTGGACGAGCACGTGCCGATCGGTGGTATTCGGATCCTCGTCGGAGACGAATTCGACGTTGGTCAGGGCCAATCCGGCGTTGTCGTCGTCGCCGGTGCCCAGTACCCCGATCCGGTTGTTGGTGAATTTGGAGGAGGTCACGTAGTTCTGGATGCAGGAGGTCACCAGCCCGTACCCGAAGTTGTTGATATCGCAGTCGATGAAGGCGGTGCCGCCGGTATTGCTGTCCAGCACCACCCCACGCTGGGCGACGTAGCGGGGGAAGTTGTCGGACAGGTGATTTCCGCGCAGCACGACCGATTCGAAGGTGCAGCGGAAACATTCGGAGAGCTGTACGGCGGTCGCCTGCGTGCCGGTCAGGTAGAACCCCATCCGGGCGAACCGGACGCGCTGGCGGCCGTGCAGGGTGATCAGGGTGCCGTCGCCGTCGCAGATGACGGTGGTGACATCGGCGCCGTCGCCGAGAATCGTGGCGTAGTCCGGCAGGTCGGGCCAGCGCGTCACCCGGTAGTGGCCGCCGGGCAGATACAGCACGAGCGGCTTATCGCCGACCGCCACGGCCCGGGCCAGCGCCGCGGTGTCGTCGGTATTTCCGTCGCCGTGTGCGCCGAAGTCCCGCACGTTTCGCGCGGCGGGTGCGTCGGTGACGTCGGGGGAGCGGAATTGCGAGTCCGAGCCGCCGCCCGTGGAGCACGCGGCCAGCGATCCGGCCGCGGCCACCCCCAGGGTGACCGCCAGCATCCGACGCCGATCGACCGGCGGGCTCATCGCCGACTCCTGATGCGTGCCAGCAGCTTCCGCGCCCTGCCGCCGGGCCGGGAGTACACCACGGCGCCGGTCAGCAGATCGGGCCCGAAGGTGGCCACCGCCCCGCGCACCTGGCCGGAGGTGGTCGGGCCGAGCTCGATCACGCCGAGGGTGACATCGCAGTGCGCGGCGAGGGTGATGGCGTCCGCGGCCGCGGCCACCGGGGCGCCCTGGACCACGATGTGGTCGTAGTCGATGCGGAGCTTGGACATGACCTCGGCGAATCGGGGTCCGGCCAGCAGATCCGGTGTGCGCAAATCCATCTCACCCAGGGGCAGCACCGCAATCCCGGTCTCCTCCCAGACCGTGACGGCGTCGTCGAGCGGTGCGTCGTTGCGCAGCAGTCCGGTCAATCCCGGGGTCGCGGGTACCGGCACCTGTGCGGAGCTGCCGGCTCCGGTGGTATCCGCGTCCACGAGCGCCACCCGTGCGCCGGTATCGGCGAGTGTGCGGGCCAGCCCGATGGCAACCTCGGGCACCGAATCCCGCGAGAGGGCGGTCAGTAGGACGGATTTCGTCTCCGGGCTCAGGCGGGTGCGCAGGCGCCGCAACTCCCCGGGCGCGCCGGGACGGCCGTCGTCGATGATGGCCAGGATCGGCGCGGGGAGCACCGCGGCGATGTCGGCGGAGGTGTGCAGCTGGCGGTCCAGTCGCTCGCGCGCGAACGCCCCGGCCCCGCCCACGATCAGCCCGGCCAGCAGCCCCATCAACAGGATTCGGCTGCGCTTCGGGCTGCTCGGCACGGCAGGGAGGGCGGCGGGATCGACCACTGCGATCCGGGCCGCGGGCGCGGTATTGACCTGGATGGACTCCAATTGGGCGACCAGTGCCCGGAATTGGGATACCACCTCATCGGCGAGCCGGCGCGCGCCGTCGGCGGTGTCGGAGGTGACGGAGACGACGATCAGCGTCGTCGCGGGCGGCGAGGTCGCGGTGATTCTGCCGCGCAGTGTCTGCGCCGAGATCGGCAGGCCCAGTTGATCCCTCACCTTCTGCGCCACGGTCTGGCTGTCGGCCAGTTCGAGATAGGACCGCACGCGCTCCTGGGCGGCCAGGCCGCCCTGATAGGAGTCGTTCACCGAGGTGCCGGTCGCCATCGACACATAGCAGGTGCTGGAGGCGGTATAGGTGGTCGGCAGGGTCTTCAGATACCCGTAGGAGACCACGACGCCGATCAGCATCCCGGCCACCAGGATCGGCCATCGCCGCCGGATCAGCTGCCATACTTCGGTCACACCCATTGCGCCGCCCTCATTTCCACGTCCTTTCGCGGTGCACCGCGTATTCGCCTGCGGTATTCGACGACGAGTAGTTGCACGATCCAGACCAGCACCAGGGCCTGCAGATACTTGCCGAGGGTTTCGACCGCGCCGAGCATGCCGCGCTCGAGCAGCACCGGTGCCTCGATGAGCCCGAGACCGAGTACCGCCATCGGCATCGCGCGACTGTACAGCGAGTGGGACCAGAGCACCAGCAGTGCGAAGGTCACCGAAACGCCAAGCGCCACACCGAGGTACCCGCCCAGGACGTACCCCTCGTTGATATTGCCCTCGGCGAGTGACACCGACACCTGTGTCATATCCACCGAGCGGCCGCGCACCTCGCTCGCCCAGGCCTCACCGGCCTGGAATTTGGCCGCGCCGAGCAATTGCGTGGGAACGAGGCTTTCCAGCGCATGCTGAATCACTTGCAAGGGGGTGAGCCAGGATCGAGGACCGGCGTAGTAGGCGTCGGTGGCCGATTCGAGCAGATCGAACCGGCGTAGCAGGCTCAGGAACGGCCGCACGATCGGCGGATATGCCGAATCGGCGACCGCGGCCAGGGCCGCGGCGGTCGGGGTGGTCTTGAGCGACTGCAGCCAGCCGAACGCCCCGAGCGCCCCGACCGCCAGGGCCAGCACGCCCGCGGTCTTCGCCTTGGTCCATCCCGTCACCGCGAAGCGCACGGCGACGGCCAGTGCCGCGCCCATGATGGGCGTCTTGGACTGCACGGCGGCGGTCCACAGCAGTTCGCCCACCATCAGGACGCCGATCAGCAGCACGGTAGTGCGGGCACGGGCCGGCCGGGCGAAGACGATCAGCCCGATCGCGCCCAGGGTGGCCAGGATGGCGATGATGTTGATGAACGGGTTGGGGCTCTCCAATTCCCCTGCCTGACTGTTGTTTCCGGTCGCAACGGCGGCCAGGCGCCCGATGGTGCCGATGACATACAGCGTGGCGAGCAGGGCGATGAACTCTCCCCGCGCGGCCAGCGGCACGTCCGGCCGATCGGGGACCGGGCCCCGCAGCCGGGTCCAGATCACATAGGCGACAACCAATCCCGCATACAGCCACAGGCCGAACAGCACCGGATGCAGCACCATCGCGATGCCGTGGTCATAGCCCAGATCTGCCAGTCGCGGATCGGGAACATTGTCCCCGTACTGCGGTTCGGGCTGCACCCACAGCAGCACCGCCGGGCGCGCCACATAGGAGAACGACCAGTGCGCGGACTGGGCGACCAGGAATACCCGGATGGGCCCGGGCAGCCACAGACCGGCGACCACCAGGGTTGCCAATGCGCCCGCGACGAGCAGCACCTCCGGGCGCGCGGTATCCATCACCGCATCTTCTTCATCACTGGTATGTCCGCGCCGCCGGGTGCGGCGTTACTCCAGCGCATCGACGATCTCGCGGGCCCGGTCGGCATAGCTGTGCGCGCCGCCGAGGATGCGGTGATACCCGGCCTCGGCGATCCGGTCCGCCAGTGCCGGGTCTGCGCCGCAGCGCCGCAGGATCTCGTGGAGTTCGGCATCGCAGGAGTACAGCAGGCATTCGCGGCCCTCCTGCAGCAGCGCGGCATGCTCGTCGGTACGCTCGCCGACGAAAAGGCCTCCGGCCGCCGGTATTTCGAAGCTTCGGCAGGTGTGTGTGTCACGGTTCGCGGAGTTGAGCAGCACCAGGTTCGCGGTGATCGAGGCGACCGCGGTGGAGAACCGCTCACCGTAGACCGCGCCGCGCACGACCGCCTCGCTGCGCCGCAGCGGCGGCACCCGGCCCCAGCCGGGCCCGTAGACCGCGACGGCGGGGCCGTAGCGGCGGGCCAGGTCGACGATCAGCCCGCGCCGGTCGGGCCGCTGGACGCCGATGAATCCGAGCAGGTATCGCCTGGTGCCGCGCCGGGCGCACGGATGGTGCCAGGCGGGATCGTACGCGCTGCGGACGAACAGGGTCGCACGGGCCCCGCGCCGGGTCAGCTCCGCCACGTTGTGCCGCTTGGTGGTGACGATCAGATCCCAGTGCGGCTCGTGCGCAAGGTATTCGGGGCTGATGTTCTCGGGATTGGCGATATCGTCGGGACTGTAATGCACGTGCAGGCTCGCGGGCGTCGCGAGCAGCCGCGGCTGGTCCAGGTGCACGGCCTTGAACGCGAACAGCATATCGGGCGCGAATCCGGCCGCGATCCGGTCGATCTGGGCGTGCACCGCGGCCACGGTGGTGGGTGCGCGGCGGCCCGACGCCTTGGCATAGAGCCACGGCGGCGATCCCCGGCGGGGCAGCGTAACCGGCGTCGTGTCGACCACGATCACCTCGTGCCCGGCCCGGCGGAAGCCGTCGGCCAGCGAGCGGGCATTGCTGCCCACCCAATCATCGCCCGCGAAGAGGATTTTCACGTGGTGTCCTCGGTGACCGTGACCACCAGCGGTTCGAGCACTCGCCGCGCGGTGCGCTCGCGCACGATCAGCCACCGTATCCGGATCAGGTACCACCCCGCGACGGTGAACTCGGCGCACACGGTGCCGTACACCAGGGTCCACACCGAATGCGTATGTGCCGCGGTGAGCAGCGCCGTGGCCGCCACGCAGGTGCCGACGGTCGCACCGGCGAACACCCCGGCGGTGTCCTCACGCACCGGGAGCACGGCGGTGGTGACGAAGGAGGATACCGCGGTGGCCGGAAGGATCAGCACCTCGGTGCGCAGCAGCGGGACCGCGCGCAGGAAGGCGCTGCCGAACATCACGTGGATCAGCAGCGGTGCGGCCAGCCATACGCACAGCACTCCCACGGTCGCTACCGCCACGCAGGCGGTGATGGCGCGAATAGAGTTGCGCCAGAATGATTCCTCGCCGCTACGCCGGGCCATGCGGGGCAGCAGCGCGAATCCGATCGGGTCGAGCATGGACTGGATGGCCCGCACCAGACGGTCACCGGCGGAATATAATCCGAGCGTCGCGGTGTTCAGGACCGCGGAATAGACCGCCGCCGAGCCCTGTCCGTAGCTGGTGACCAGTGCGCGCGAGGCGACTATCGGCGCGCCCAGCCGCAGGACCTGCCGCAGGAATCGCGGACGCCCGGGAATTCCGTAGGTACGGAAAGCATCCCACCAGTTCAGGACGTCGGTCACGACCGAGGACAGCAGCAGGCACAGCATCGCCATGGAGGCGTTGGGGACGTGCGGCAGCAGCGCGACCAGCAGGATGAGATAGACGACCCGGCCCGCCCCCTGGTACAGGGTGGACGCGGCGAACCGGCCCTGCCCGATCAGCAGCCAATCCTCGGAGAAGGACCACACGCCGCCCGCGACGAGCCCGAGCAGGACCATGTGCAGCTGCGGCGGGGCGTCCAGCAGCAGGCCGATGAGCAGCGCGAGGCACAGCGTGCCCAGCGTGGTGGCGCGAATGAGCAGGTAGGTGCCGCGTAGCTGATGGAGGTCGGACTCGGGTCCCTCGGCGTCGTGCACCCTGGCCGAGAGGAAGGCGGTGATGTTCAGGTCGACCGCGAGTGAGCCGATGTAATAGGAGGACATGCCGATTGCCAGCAGGCCGACGCCGTGCGGGCCGAGCATGCGGGCGATCAGCGGCAGCGTGACGAGCGTGATGATGTACTGGCCGTATTTGCCGACGCTGACGAAGCCGATATCGCGCGCGATCGCGATCAGCCCGTGTTCGACGCGTTTGGGTCGCCGGCCGCCGGAATCAGTCAAGCCGGAATCAGTCACGCCGCACCCGCTTTCGCCGCACCGAGGGCAGGAACGCGGCAACCGCGCGCGCCGATTCGGTGATATCGAATCGCTGCGCGCGCCACCGGGCGGCGTCGGCAAGTGTGGTGCGCAGTTGGTGATCCTCGATGAGCGTATCGAGTGCGGCGGTGAGTTGCAGCAGATTCCCCGCATCGACCAGCAGTCCGTGCACGCCGGGTTCGATGATCTCGGCCGGACCGCCCGGCACGGTGGCGATCACCGCGCAGCCGGCCCGCATGCCCTCGACGACGACCTGCCCGAACGGCTCGGGCAGCACCGAGCAGTGCACGAGGATATCGGCCTGGCGCAGCAGGGGATCCGGGTCCTCGACGTGGCCGGTGAAGGTGACCGGCAACCGCAGCTCGGTGGCCAGGCGATGTAGTTCGTCGCGGTACGGCTGTTCGTCGAAGAACGTCCCGCCGACCAGAAGGATTTGCCGGGGAATGGTTTTCACCTCGGCCATCGCGCGCAGAAACAGATCCTGGCCCTTCCACGGCGCCAGCCGCCCTACCACGGCGACGACCGTCTGCGCTGCGGGTCGCTGCGCGGGACGCGGCGGCGGCTCCGCAATGGGCTCGAGCCCCGGATAGGCGACCAGCACCGGCCGCGATCCGGTGGACAGGGTCGCCAGGGTGGCGTGGCTGTTGGCGATGTAGCCCTGCGCCAGCACCCGTCCCAGCGTCCGGACGACGGGCGCGAGCCGGGCGCCGAAATAGTCGGCGGCGATGCGGTCGTGGACCTGCCAGATCAGCGGGATATGCGCGCGGCGCGCGGCCACCGCGCCCATCAGCAGCGCTTTCGTGCTCTCCGCGACCAGCACCGTGGCCTCCAGTTCTTGTACGGTGGCGCCCAGCGCCCAGCCCATCCGCAGCAGCTGTGCCGCTCCGGTGAGCAGGCGGCGCGGGTCGGCCTTTGCAATGGTCATCGCTCGGCTGTCGAAAGTGTTGCGTAACAGTCGTGTCTCGATGCCGCGCTCGCGCATGCGGGCGATCATCGGCCCGTCCGCGGTGTAGACGACGGCGAGATCGACCGTGTCGCGCAGCGCGGAAACCAGTCGCAGCGTGGCGAGTTCGGCCCCGGACGGGGCGGCGGTGTGGGTCAGGAAGACCGCCCTCACGGTCCGGCCAGCTCGCGGTAGAGCGCCAGGTGGGCCCGCGCGGCCGCCGCCCAGGAGTATGTCGCGGCGTGCGCGCGGCACTGCTGCGGGGTGGGCAGCGCGCCGCGCAACCCGGCCGCGATGCGGGCGCCGAGGGCCGCGGCGTCGCCGGGGGGCACGATCAGCGAATCATCGAGTGTGCGAACCGAATCCGGCAGTCCGCCGCAGTCGGTGACGATGGGGGCGCGGCCGGCGGCGAGCGAGGCCAGGGTGACCAGCCCGAAGCCCTCCAGGGCGAGCGACGGCACCACGGTCAGCGCGGCGCGCGCGTAGTGGCCCGGCAGGTCCGCGTCCGGCACATACCCGGTGAAGGCGACCGAATCCAGGCCCCGTGCCAGATCGCGCAATTCTCGCTCCGCGGAGCCGGTTCCGACCAGGACCAGCCGGGCGTGGGGGTGCTCGGTCAGGACCGCGGGCCAGGCGCTCAGCAGCACATCGATGCCCATGCGCCGCTCGAGCCGCCGCACGCACAGCACGGTCGGCGGTGAATCGCGCTGCGGTGCAGGGGAGGCGACCGCCTGGGGGGCGACCCCGGGCGGGATCACCGCGATCCGGTCCGCGCGGATGTGATAGTCCTGGATCAGGAGTTCGCGAAAGGACCGGGACAGCACCACGAATCGGTCCGCCCGGGCATAGCGCAGCCGTTCCAGCAAGTATTTCGCGCGGACCGATCGGTCGGGGGCGCCCGCCAGCCGGCTCTCGGCGGCCCACGGCCCGTGGAAATGAACCACCAGGGGGTGCCGGCCGTCCGCGAGCGGTCCGTAAAGGCAGAAGTGTCTGTCCAGCACGGTATTCCGGGCCAGGTCCCGGCGGTCGAACAGTGCGGTGCGCGCCCGGCGCAGCGTCGTACCGCCCGTCGGGCCCCAACTGCGGCCGCCCGCGGGGGCCGGGCCGAACGCGGCGGCGGACACCTGGAGTTCCGGGAGGGCATCCAGGGCGGCGTAGAGGTCGGTGAAATAGCGGTTCAATCCGCCGGGTGCGGCGGAAACCCATTCCGCCCCGGTCATATACACACGCACTGTCACCCCCGGGGGGTCTGCGGTTCGCGGGGCATGTCATGCCCCGGATGCAGTGTAGGCGCTGTGGCTGGGATGGGGTAGGCAATCGAACTGGGCGGGAGTGCCCCCTAGCGGCGGCGAATGAAGCTGTGTTACAACGGAGTTACGTGTAGTTGCGTTTGCTAACTAAATGGAGGCCGTAACAATGTGTGGAATTGCGGGATGGGTGTCGTTCGACTCCGACCTGACCCAGCAGCATCGAGTCCTGGATGCGATGACCGAGACGATGGCGTGCCGCGGCCCCGACGGGCGCGGCACCTTCGTCCGGACGCACGGGGCGCTCGGGCATCGGAGACTGGCCATTATCGATCTCCCCGGCGGCGCGCAGCCGATGACGGTCAGCACTCCGGCCGGGGATATCGGGCTGGTGTACTCCGGAGAGACCTACAACTTCCGTGAGCTGCGCGCGGAGCTGACGGCGCTGGGTCACACGTTCCGGACCGACAGCGATACCGAGGTCGTGCTGCACGGCTATCTGCAGTGGGGCGAGGCCGTGGTGGATCATCTCAACGGCATGTACGCCTTCGCGATCTGGGATCAGCGCACCGAGAAGCTGGTGATGATCCGGGACCGCATGGGCATCAAGCCGTTCTACTACTACCCGACCCCGGACGGGGTGCTGTTCGGCTCGGAGCCCAAGGCGATCCTGGCGAATCCGCTGGCGCGCAAGGCCGTCGATATCGACGGGCTGCGCGAGCTGTTCGCCTTCACCAAGGCGCCGCGCTGGTCGCTGTGGAAGGGCATGTACGAGGTGCTGCCCGGCACCCTGATCACGGTGGACCGCGACGGCATTCACGAGCGCACCTATTGGCGCCTCGAGCCCGTGGAGCACACCGACAGCCTCGACGACACCGTGGCGCGGGTCCGCGAGCTGATGACCGACATCGTGGACCGGCAGCTGATCTCGGACGTGCCGCGCTGCGTGCTGCTCTCGGGCGGACTGGATTCCAGCGCCATCACGGGCCTGGCCGCGGCCCGCCTGGGTCGCGACGGCGAGCAGGTGCGCACCTTCTCGGTCGACTTCGCCGACCAGGAGGAGAATTTCGTACCCGACGAGATGCGTGGCACCCCCGATTCTCCGTACGTGCGAGAGGTCGCCGCCCTGGTCCATTCGGCGCATCAGGACGTCGTGCTCAATCCCGCGGACCTGTCCGATCCCGCGGTGCGCCGCGCGACGATCGCCGCCCGCGACATCCCGGGCGGGATGGGTGATATGGACACATCCCTGTACCTGCTGTTCAAGGCGATCCGGGAACAGTCGACCGTCGCGCTGTCGGGGGAGTCGGCCGACGAGGTGTTCGGCGGTTACGCCTGGTTCCACGACGAGGTCGCGGTGAAGTCCGATACCTTCCCGTGGCTGGCGTTCAACACCGGAATGATCGGCGGGGCCCGCTGGGGGATGCTCAATCCCGAGCTGCGCGAACGGATGGACCTCGATCGCTATATCGCCGATCAGTACGATGCCGCCTGCGCCGAGGTGTTGCATCCCGACGGCGAATCCGGTGTCGAATACCGCATGCGCACCATCTTCCATCTGCACCTGACCCGGTTCGTGCGGAATCTGCTGGACCGCAAGGACCGCGCGTCCATGGCGGTCGGTCTCGAGGTGCGGGTCCCGTTCTGCGATCACCGCCTCGTCGAATACGTCTACAACACACCGTGGTCGATGAAGACCTTCGACGGGCGCGAGAAGAGCCTGCTGCGGCATGCCACGAAACATGTGCTGCCGCAGTCGGTGGCCGAGCGGGTCAAGAGCCCCTACCCCTCGACCCAGGACCCGGGCTATGCGGCGAGCCTGCAGCAGCAGGTGAAAGAGATGCTGGCCGAGGGCGATTCGACGATATTCGCGCTGGTCGACCGGGAGTGGCTCGGGCACGCCGTAGCGCAGGATCCGGCGCGGATGGAGACCATAACCCGGGTCGGGCTGGACCGGACCATCGATCTGCACACCTGGCTCGCCATGTACTCGCCCGAGCTGATACTGGACTGAGCGCCGGGCGCCAAGGGTCGGAGGTCACCGCTTAGGTCACCGGAACGGTGTTGGGAGCGACTGCATTTCGTGACACGTCCGGGTGTAGCGAAACCCGGGCAGGGTGCGATACGTTCGCAGGTGGCAGCGCTGCTTCCCCAATGACCGTCCGGCGAGGTCCGGATCGGCGGAAGGACGGCGGGCATGGCTATGTCGAGCACGGATCCGGGCGAGATCCGGATCCTGATCGAAAACGGCGAGTACTGGCTGCGCAATCGCGGCGATACCGCAATGATGGGTATCACCGTGGACAGGCTGCGCGAGCATTGGCCGGCCGCACGCATCGGCATGCTCACCGACCAGCCGCGCATTCTGCGCGCACTGCTGCCCGCGGCCGAGCCGATCTGCCTCGGCGCGGGCGGGCAGTGGGGCGGCGGTACGACCCTGGACCGGATCCTCGCACCGGCCGCGGTGCAGTGGCGCGCGGCCACCGACGGCCCGAAGACGGCGTTGCGTGGCATCCGCAATTCCCTGCGCAGCGACGGCGAGGCGGGCCCGCCCGCCGCGCCGCCGCTGCCCGCCGCGGTCGCGGATGCCACGCTCGTGCTGGCCCAGGGCGGCGGATATATGACCGATGTAGACCAGTACCAGGCGCATCGCACCCTCGATCTGCTCGAATACGCACAGTCGCAGGGGGTTCCGACCGCGATGATCGGCCAGGGCTTCGGGCCGATCGAGGATGCGCGGCTGCTCGAACGGGCCGCGCAGGTGCTGCCGCGAGTCGGATTCATCGGCCTGCGCGAGGCCCGGCGTGGCCCGGCGCTGCTGGCGGGGCTCGGCGTCGCACCGGAACGGATCATGGTCACCGGCGATGACGCGGTCGAACCTGCCTACCTGCTGCGGCGGCCCGCGATCGGCCACGACCTCGGGATCTGTTTGCGCGTCGCGTATTACGCTCAGGTCGGGGCGGCGGCGCGGGGGGTGCTGGGACAGGTGGTACGCACCCGGGCCGTTGCCCACAACGCGGCGCTGGCCCCCCTGGTCATCTCCGAATACGAGGGCGAGGATCGCCAATGCACGCTGGCGGTACTGGCCGGTGCGGCGCACACCCGGCCCATCATCGGCCGCGGCGGCACCGCGGCGGCAGTGATCGGTCAGGTCGCGGGCTGCCGGGTCGTGGTGACCAGCGCCTACCATTTGGCGGTTTTCGCGCTGGCACAGGGTATTCCAGCCATCGGGCTGACCGTCTCGCGATACTACGACGATAAATTCCACGGGCTGGCCGAAATGTTCGGTTCCGGGCTGCGGGTGGTGAATCTCGATGCCGACGGGCTGGAGCACACCCTGGGGAACGCCATCGACGAACTATGGGAGGCCGCGCCCGCCCTGCGGGATCCGCTGCGGCGCCGGGCGGTCGAGCAGATCGAGGCCGCCCGCGCCGGGATGGATCGGGTGTACGCGCTGGCCGGGGAATCATGACCGCCGCAGGGCCGGTGGCACTGTCGATCTGCGTCCCGGCCTATAACGCCGCCCGCACGCTGGCGGTGACGATGGAGTCGATCCTGGCTCAGGACGAGGACTTCGAGCTCGTCGTGCTGGACAATGCCAGCACCGACGAAACACGCGCCGTCGCAGCCGGATTCGACGACGACCGGATATGTGTGCACCGCAACGATCACGTGCTGCCGATCGGGGAGAACTGGAATCGCGCGGTCGCGGCGGCGCGGGGCGCGCTGATCAAGGTCGTGTGTGCCGACGATATCCTGCTGCCCGGCGCGGTGGCGGCGCAGCTGGCGGTCATGGGCGATCGCGATATCGCGGTGGCCTCCTCGAAATTCGAGGTGATCGACGAGGACGGCGCGGTGGAGGACACCGATCTGGGCCTGCCCGGGCTGCTCGGGCCGCAGACGGCCCGCACCTTGATGCGCACGATCGTGCGCCGCGGCCCCGCGGATTTCGGGCCGACCGCCGCGGCGATATTCCGGCGCGTGGACTTCGCCCGGATCGGCGGATTTCGGGGCGATCTGGTGTTCCCGATGGATGTGGACCTGTTCGCGCGGGCATGCGAATTCGGGGCCTTCTACGGCGGCGCGGATATCCTTGCCGCGTGGCGTAATTCGTCGTTCAACCTGTGCAGCCACACCTCGACCGCGTCCAAGCTGGCGGAGATGGCGCGCTTTCACCATCGCCTGGGCCGGGAGTATCCCGACCTGATCGGCGCGGGCGATGTGGCCGCCGGGGATCTGCGGCTGGTGCGGCAGGGCTGGGGGCGGCTGCGGGTCCGGGCGGAGGCGATCATTCGCCGCCCGGATCTGCTGCGCTGAGCGCGTCCGCTCAGATCGTCGATATGGGTCCGTAGGCGACCACCGTATCGCCGTCGGAGCTGACCACCTGTACGAACGGGCGGATCGTGGTGGTGCCGAGCACCCCGGTGACGGTGCAGTGGAAACCGGACATCTGGATGAATCCGTCGGTGCCGGAGACGTCCCCGCCCGCGGCCTCGACAGTCTTGATGCCGGGGCCGATGCCGACGTCGACCTCGATCCCGGCGCGGGGCAGCAGATCGAAGAAATCGAGGGCCGGTGGCGTGGTCAGCTCGAGTTCCAATCCCGGTGTGTCGTAGGTGAATTTGAGCTTGCCGTCGATGCTGGCCGGATAGCCGACCATATAGCCGATCGTGATGTGCCCGTGCCAGTCGGACGCACTCGGGCCGGATACGTGGTAGGCGGCCCGGCCGTCGTGGAACCACTCGCGAGTGAACGGACTGCCGTCCAGCGGCGGCACGAAGCTGATCCGGGTGTTTTCCGAGATCGCCTGAACGGTCCGTTTGCTGTGATCCACAACGCTGTTCGTGCCGTCGATTCCGGCGGTCGCCGGTCCGCAGCCGAGGGCGACGCCCAGCACGATGGCGGCCGCGACGGCACATCCGCGCACGGTCGTGCGCGGTGATAAATCTTTCATCATTACCCCAATCACCTCATCAGGTGGTGCGTTCATTCCCGTCATTCCGGCATGCTTTTGGCCGGAATCTATGTGCAGCGGCGCAGCTGGATCCCGGCCAAGAACATGCCGGGATGACGAGTAGCGGTCACGGCGGACGCGGAATCTCCACCACCCAGGTGTCGCTGAGCGCCGGCAGCCCGGCCTGCACCTCGGGCAGCAGATCCGGCAGCGTGAGCAGCACCCGATCCGGTTGTGCGGCAACCAGTTCAGCGGGGGTGATGATCGGAATCCCGGTCCCGGGCATGCGGCGGCCCTGTTTGGCCGGGGAGGCGTCGGCGACGCCGCGCAGTAGTCCCGGGTGCAGCCCCGCGCGGGCGAACAATGCCACCGCACGGGAGGCCGCCCCGTAGGCATAGACGCGATGCCGCAGGGCGGCTTCGGATTCCAGCCACGCACGCAGCGCACTGGTCTGCTCGTCGGCCGCGGACTGCAGCGCCGCGAGGGCCCGCGGCGTGCCGAGGCCGGACTCGGCGTCGAGCAGCCGCAGGGCCCGGTCGTCCGGGGTGGCGGGGTACCGGCGCGGATCGGCCGGGGCGGGCACCGCCGCGACCAGTACGGTGCCGCCGTAGAGCTCGAATTCCCATGCGGTGGCCAGGTGCAGGCCCGCCTGGGCCAGCAGGATGCGCAGCGCCGGCAGGCTGTAATACGCGAAATGCCCGTGCCGCAGCGCATTCCACTGTCCATATGCCAGGATCGCCCGCAGCGAATGAAATTGCAGCAGCAGTACCCCGCCCGGCGCGGTGGCCGCCGCCCGGGCCGCGGCGGCGGCCCGCTGGTCGGGCTCGTGCATCATTCCGAAGCTGTCGATCACGATATCGGCCGGGCCGCCCGATATTTCGGTGGCGGAGAATCCGCGCGAAGCCAGCAGCGGCAGCCAGGTGCCGCCGTGCGGGCTGCCGAACTCGCGCACCGTGCGGCCGCGCAGCCGGCCGTCGATGGCCACCCGGGCCACGGCCTCGGCGGCCTGCTCGCGCAGGGCGCGCGGCTCGAGCCCGCGCGGTTCGGCCACGGTGGTGGTGTCAGGGGCGAGCTGGGCCAGCCCACACCGGCCGCACAGCAGCATGGCCAGCCGATGCCGCGAATCCCCCGATATCGGCTCACTCGGCAGCGGAAAGTGGTCGGCGGCGGGCATCTCGCCGAGATCGAGCACCAGATCGAGTTCGCCTGCACCACAGGCGCGGCAGGCGTCGCCGATCGCCCGCTCGCCGCCCGAGCTCATGAGACGATATCCTCGTGCGTATCGAGCGAACCACGCTGGCGGATGTGCTGGTTCTTACCCCCGAGCCGTTCCGTGACGAGCGCGGGCTGTTCACCCGGACCTTCGACGCGGGGGAGTTCGAGGACTATCTGCAGGCCCCCGGTGCCGCGGCGGCATTCGTGCAGGATTCGCAGTCGCGTTCGGCCCGGGGCGTGGTGCGTGGCATGCACGGCCGGTCCGGACCGGGCGAGGCGAAGCTGGTGCGGTGCGCGCACGGCGCGGTGCACGATGTGCTGGTCGATATCCGCCCGCAGTCGCCGACCTTCGCCCGCGCACAGGCATTCCGGCTGGACGACGAGCGGTTCCGGCAGTTGTATGTGCCGCCGGGGTTCCTGCACGGGTTCCAGGCCCTGACCGCGCTGGCCGACGTGTGCTACCGCATCGATCGCCCGCACGACCCGTCCCAGGACCTGGCCGTGGCGCATGACGATCCGCAGCTGGGGATCCGGTGGCCCGAGCCTGTCACCGTGGTGTCGCCGCGCGATCGCGCCGCGGGCAGCTGGGCGGAATTGCGTGCGGTCCTGCACCTCACGCCACGATCCTGATCCGGCGCAGCGAATCATCCAGCACCCCCTGGGATTTGAGCTCCTGCAACCGGGCCAGGCGGGTGAAGCGATGGGTGAAATCGTCCGCGGTCAGCCCGCGCGCGAGATACTCGCGGTATAGTTCGGCGGCGCCGTCGGCCACGCTCCAGCGCGCGCGGAACCCCAATTCCGCACGCGCCCGGGAGAAGTCGACGCGGTAGGAACGCGGATCCGCGCCGGTCTCACCGGTGATCGTCACCCGCGATCCGGGCACCACCTCGGCCACCGACCGTGCGATCTGCGCCACCGTGCGGTTGTTGTCCTCGTCGCCGATATTGAAGGCGCGGGCGCGGATACGGTCCGCGGGAGCGGTCAGGCACAGCAGGAATGCCTGCGCGATATCGGCGGCATGCACCAGCGGCCGCCATGGTGTGCCGTCCGAGAGCACACGCACCTCGCCGCTCAGGACCGCATGCCCGACAAGGTTGTTCAGCACGATATCGGCGCGCAGCCGCGGCGAGAAGCCGAATGCGGTGGCATTGCGCAGAAATACCGGGCAGAATCCGGTGTCGGCCAGGGCGGCGACCTCATCCTCGACGCGGACCTTGCTCACCGCATACGGCGTGAGCGGGCGCAGCGGCGCCGACTCGCCGACCAGGCCGTCACCGGCCGCGCCGTACACCGAACACGTGGAGGCATACAGAAACCGCTGCACCCCTGCTGCCTTGGCCAGCCGCGCCAGCCGGATCGAAGCGGAAAAGTTGATGTCGTGGGTGATCTGCGGCGCCAGCGCGCCGAGCGGATCGTTCGACAGCGCCGCCAGATGCACCACCGCATCGACACCCGAGAGCTGGTCGGCGCCGGCCTCGCGCAGATCCATGGTGCTCCCCGGTGGATCGTCGGGCGCGCTGCCCAGGATGCAGTCGGCGTAATAGCCGATGTCCAGGCCGCGGACGGTATGACCGGCGGCCCGCAGCACCGGAACCATGACGGTGCCGAGGTAGCCCTGATGACCGGTGACGAGCACGTGCATTCCAGCTCACCCTTCGAAGTGGATTGCGGCCTTGCCGACGACGAACGCCTCGGCATATTCCGCGTGACATTGCACCCCGCGCAGTCGTGCCAACCCGAGGAAGGATCGCTCGTCGAACCAGTCCCGATCCCGCTGGGAGGCATAGTGTTTGACAATCAGTTCCGCTTTGCGTGCCGCGAGGGCGGCGGGCAGCCGATGGAACAGTGCGGGCCGGGGCGTATCGGACTCCCACTTGAGGATCTCGTAACCCAGCACCAGGTGATCCCGGAACTCGGTCGGGGTGATCTCGGCCAGCAGCCGGTGATCCTGATGGGCGTCGCCGGGCTGCGGCGCGAACACCAGATCCGGATCGCCGCGCCGCGCCAGGGCGGCCACGGCGGTCTTGACCGCATCCCAGTGGGCGGGCGTGCGGCCGTCCGGTAGATCCAGCAGCGTCAGCTCGAGATCCGCGCCGGGACACAGCGATTCGAGCGCCGCCCGCTCCTCTCCGGCGCGCCCGGTGTCGCCGCCGCACAGCACCAGCGCGCGCACCCGCAGACCGGGGCTCGCCGCGGCGAGCATCAGCAGGGTGCCGCCCGCGCCGATCGCCAGATCGTCGCAATGCGCGCCCAGCAGCGCGATCTCGCGCACCCCCGTGGCCTGCAGGCTCAGCATGCCGGCTCCCACACCATCCACGGCCGCCGGCCGCAGTGGTAGGCGGCGTCGAGTTCGGCGCGCTCCTTGAAGGTGTCGGCCGGCTTCCAGAATCCGAGATGCTGATAGCCGACCAGGCGTCCCTGTTCGGCGAGCGCGCCGCAGGCGTCCTCGACCAGATCCCCGTCCGGCGGTAGCAGATCGAAGACGTCCTGGGTGAGGACGAAATATCCGCCGTTCTCCCAGATCGGCAGCCGCGCCACCGGGGTGATGCGCTCGACCTGGCCGGTGGCCCCGACATCGACGCAGTGGAACGAGGATTGCGGCGGCACGATCATCATCGACGCCGCCGCATCCGCGGCGACGCACTTGTCGATCATCTCGTTCAGCGGGGCGTCGGTCAGGACGTCGGCGTAGTTGGCCAGGAAATACCGTTCTCCCGCAACGTGTTCGCGCACCCGTCGCAGCCGCTCGCCGATCGGGGAATCGACCCCGGTGTCGACGAAGGTGATCGTCCAGTCGCTGATATCCGAGCCGAGCAGCTCGACCTTGCCGCCGCGGATGACGAAGTCGTTGGACACCGACTCCTGATAGGTGAGGAAGAAGTTCTTGATGTGCGCTGCGCCGTACCCCAGGCACAGGATGAAGTCCTTATGCCCGAAATGCGCGTAATAGCGCATCACATGCCACAGCAGCGGCCGCGGCCCGACCAGCTGCATGGGCTTGGGCACCGGATCGTTCCCGCCCCCGCGCATCCGCATGCCGTAACCGCCGCAGAACAGGACCACCTTCATCGCATGTGCCCCTGTCCATCGAATGTCGCGGAATGCAGGGTCGGCAGCGGGAATACCAGCTGCGCGCCCCAGGTCTGGATGTGCCGCAGCTGTTCGGTCAGCTCGGGCTCCAGATTCCACGGCAGCGCGAGGACGACATCGGGCCGGTCGGCCTCGAGACGTTCGGGTGGGTGGATCGGGATGCGGGTGCCCGGGGTGTAACGCCCGTGTTTATAGGGGTTGCGATCGACGGTGTAGGGCAACAGATCCGGGCGGATGCCGCAGTAGTTGAGCAGCGTATTGCCCTTGCCGGGGGCGCCGTAGCCGGCCACCTGCTTACCGGCGGCGCGACACGAGAGCAGATACCGCAACAGGTCGTGGCGCACCGTCTCCGCGCGCGGGCGCAGGCCGGAATATCCGGTTGCACTGTGCAATCCGGCTCCGGCCTCGGTCGCCAGCACGCGGGCCACGCGCGGGCCGGGTACCCCGGCGCCGTCGGGGCGGGCCCATAGCCGCAGCGAGCCGCCGTGGGTGGGCAGCAGTTCCACGTCGACCACCGTGAGGCCGCCTGTGGCCAAGGCATATTGGGCCGACAATAGCGTGTAATACTGGAAATGCTCGTGATAAATAGTGTCGAATTGCCCTAGCCGCAGCAGATTCAATGCGTGATGTACCTCGAGGCTGAGCCAGCCGTCGTCGGCGACCAGCTCGCGCAGCGCCCGGGTGAATCCGAGCAGATCGGGCACGTGGGCGTAGACGTTGTTGGCCACCACCAGATTCGCCGGACCGTGCTCGGCGCGGATCTTCGCCGCCAGTTCCTCGTCGAGGAATGCGGTCACCGTCGGTACGCCGCGGTCGCGTGCGGCGGCGCCGACATTGACCGACGGCTCGATCCCGAGACAGTCGATCCCGGCGGCGAGGGCGTGCTGCAGCAGGTAGCCGTCGTTACTGGCCACCTCGACCAGCAGTGAGCTGGAATCCAACTCCAGTCGCGTGATGGCCTGGTCGACAAATGTTTTTGCATGCCGGACCCAGCTGTCGGAGTAGGAGGCGAAGTAGGCGTAGTCGGTGAACGTCTCCTCGGGGGTGATCAGCGCGGGGAGCTGGAGCAGCAGGCAGTCCTCGCACAGCCGTAGATGCAGCGGGTACGTCGTCTCGGGACGATCCAATTCCGCTGCGGTGAGGAATTTCTCACACGGGGGGGTGGCTCCGAGATCCAAGACACTGACCAGGCGCACGGAATCACACAGACGGCAACGCACGGAGAATTCCCCACCTTTCGCCGGGAAGAAGCATCGGCGGGGTCGCCGATACGTCCTGCAGTCGGCGTCGACGCAAATTACGTTACAACGGGATTCGGCGCTGGGCGGCGTGTGGAGTGGTGGCTCCGGGAGTGAATTCCGGTCGGTTTGGTATCGGCACCCGGCAGATATTCCGGGAGCTATTGTCCGAAATACTCTTGCGGATAAGGCTGACCCGGCTCGGTCCACCCGTCATCGCGAATTCCGTTCGGGTAAACGGCACTTCAGCGCGGGTGGGCCGCGGCACCATCGCCGTGGGGCGAATAGGGGAATTCTGACTGAATACCGGTTGCCATGTTTCTGGCTATCTCCCGGATACCTTATGTCGACATTCATTCGTTGCCTACGGCCGGGCAATCGTGGGTAACATTCGCCTCCTGATCGACGAAACACCGTCGTACCCATCGGTTGTCGCGACTCGCGGCCCGGGGGAGCCGGTCAGTGGAGACCGGGGCCGAGTTCTCCCATCGGGGGAGGTGCGATTAACTATGAGTTTCGAACTTCGCTCGAGTTCCAGCGCGCGCGTGGCGGTCCCGCCGCGCTCCGAACGCGAACGCTGGCAGAGCGACTACGTGCGACGGCTGTGGATCTGCGATCTGCTGGTCGTCGCCGCGGCGCTGACGGCCGCGCAGGTCATCCGGTTCGGCGGTCCCGCGGGGCCGCCACTGGCCACCACCGCGCCGCTCGAGGTGCGCTACACCGTGGTCTCGCTATCGCTGGGGCTACTGTGGGCGGGCTTCCTGGCGGCCGGCGGTACCCGCTCGCCGCGCGTAATCGGTAGCGGGGCAGAGGAATATCGGCGGCTGGTGGCCTGCTCGCTGAAGCTGTTCGGCGCGATCGCCATCGTCTCGTTGCTGTTCCGGTTCGATATCGCGCGCGGATACCTGGCGATCGCGCTGCCGCTGGGCGTGCTGGGGCTGATGGGCCAGCGGCGGGTTTGGCGGGGCTGGGTGGCCCGGCGCCGACTCGCCGGGCAGTGCTCGATCAGGGTGCTCGTGGTGGGCAGCCGCGGGACGGCGAGCGCGATGGCGGCGGCATTCGGGCGAGACCCCGTCTCCGGATATCACGTCGTCGGCGTGTGCACTCCCGACGGTTTGCTACCCGATCTGCGGGTGGGAGAGCGTGTGATTCCCGTTGTGGGAGACGATAGTTCAGTGCTGAGCGCGGTGCGCCTCAGCGGCGCGGACACCGTCGCGGTGACCGCCACCGATAACCTCGATCCGGCCGACTTCCGCCGCCTGGCCTGGGAATTGGATCCCCTCGGCGTGGAACTGATCGTGACGCCGGGCCTGGTCGATATCGCGGGCACCCGGCTGACCCATCGGCTCGTGGCCGATATGCCGATGTTGCACGTGGGTAAGCCGCAGTACGACCGCGCCAAATCCGTGAGCAAGGCCGCCTTCGACGGCTGCTTCGCGGTGTGCGCGGTGCTGGCCATCGTGCCGGTGCTGCTGGCCATCGCGGTGGCCGTCCGCTGCACGAGCCCGGGTCCGATCCTGTATCGCTCCGAGCGTATCGGCCGCGATGGCAAACCCTTCGCAATGTTGAAGTTCCGCAGCATGTACGCAGACGCCGACGCACACATCGGCGAGTTGATCGAGGAACGTGGCGGCAACGTGCTGTATTTCAAGGTGCGGGACGATCCGCGGGTCACCCCGGTCGGGCGGCTCATTCGCAAGTTCAGCCTGGACGAGCTGCCGCAGTTCTTCAACGTGTTGCGCGGCGAGATGAGCGTGGTCGGCCCGCGTCCGCAGGTGCGCCGCGAGGTCGACTGCTACGACGGCACCATGCGCCGCCGACTCCTGGTGAAGCCTGGGGTGACGGGCTTATGGCAGGTCAGCGGGCGCTCGGACCTCTCGCCGGAGGATGCCATGCGGCTGGACCTGTCCTATGTGGAGAACTGGTCGATGGTGCTGGACCTGCTGCTGATCGCCAAGACCATCGGTGCGGTGACGCGTGGTGACGGGGCATACTGAAGTCTTCATAAGAAAGTTTACAGAGTTTAGTAATAGATGTTCACAAAATGGCTGTGGTGTGGTTCACTCCTCTGTACGTGTTCCTTCAGGAGGCCATCGTGTCCGCACCGTCCATCTCCCACAGCTTCGATTTCACCGATCCGGATCTGCTTGCTAAACGATTGCCCGTCGCGGAATGGGCCGAGCTGCGCAAGGCCGCCCCGGTGTGGTGGGTCGATCAGCCGCACAACGCCGCCGGCTTCGGTGACGACGGCTACTGGGTGGTCAGCCGATTGGATGACATCAAGGAGATCTCCAAGAGGCCGGAGGTGTTCTCCAACTTCGAGAACACCGCGGTGATCCGCTTCTACGAGGGCATCGCCCGCGAGGAGATCGACATCCAGCGCGGGATGCTGGTCAACCAGGACCCGCCCTCGCACGATAAGCTGCGCCGCATCATCTCTCGCGGTTTCACCCCGCGCGCGGTCGAGAGCCTGCGCAACGCGCTGCGCGAGCGTGCGGAGCGAATCGTGCACGAGGCCAAGAAGTCCGGCGGCGGCGACTTCGTCACCCAGGTCGCCTCGGAGCTGCCGCTGCAGGCGATCGCGGAGCTGCTGGGCGTGCCGCAGTCCGATCGCGGCAAGCTGTTCGAGTGGTCCAACACCATGATGGGCTACGACGACCCCGAATTCGGCGGCGACCACAAGATGGCCACGGCCGAGGTCATGGGCTACTCGTGGAACCTGGCCGAGGAGCGGCGCGGCTGTCCGGCCGATGACATCGTCAGCCAGCTGGTCACCGCCGATATGGACGGCGAATCGCTGGGATCCGACGAATTCGCCTGGTTCGTCATCCTTTTGGCGGTCGCGGGCAACGAGACCACCCGCAACGCCACCACTCACGCCATGAAGGCGTTCGTCGACTTCCCCGAGCAGTGGGAGCTGTACAAGGAGCAGCGGCCGCGCACCGCGCCGGACGAGTTCGTGCGGTGGGCGACCCCGGTCATCGCCTTCCAGCGAACCACCCTGTGCGACACCGAGATCGGTGGTCAGGAGATCAAAAAGGGTCAGCGCGTCGGGTTGTTCTACGCCTCGGCCAACTTCGACGAGGAGCGGTTCGACAAGCCCTTCGACTTCGACATCATGCGCAACCCCAATCCGCACGTCGGCTTCGGCGGCACCGGCACGCACTACTGCGTCGGTGCGAATCTCGCTCGCCTGCAACTGGACCTGATCTTCAATGCAATTGCCGACGTGATGCCGAACTTGCGTCAGGTTTCGGACCCCGTGCGGCTACGCTCGGGATGGTTGAACGGGATCAAGAGCTGGCAGGTTGCTTACGAATAAGCGGTCAGGCCGCATTCGTACGGAGGATATATGAGTGAACCCGCACGGCGGGGCCGGGTGCCTGCGGTGAACGACAAGGACATCCGGCGGGAGGCCAGGACCCTACTGGCCGAACAGGGGCCGGAGGCGGTGACCCTGCGCGCGATTGCGCGCGCCCTGGGCATCACCGCCCCCGCCCTATATCGCTACTACTCCTCGCGCGAGGATCTGGTCGCGGCCCTGCGCCTGGACATCTGCGCCGAGCTGGCCGAGGAACTGGCGGTGCAGGTCGCCGAGCTGCCCGACGACGGTGTGGTGCAGCTGCTTGCCATCTGCCGGGGCTTCCGGCGCTGGGCACTGGACCACGCGTTCGAATTCACCCTGGTGTTCGCCTCGCCCGCCGGCGCGAACACCAGTGCCATGCGGCAATTCGACGAGCCGTTCGGCCGGATCTTCCTGCAGGCGGCGGGGCGGCTGCTGACGACCTACGACATCGTGACCCCGTCGGCCGAGGTGATCCCGGAGACGCTGCGCGCGAATCTGATCGGATTCCAGACCGAACTGCTTGCCGTCCTTGCCGAATCGGGTCAGGAGTTTCCGGCGGAGAAGCTCGATCTCGGTGTGACGTATCTGATGATCATGTTCTGGGCCCGGATCTACGGCCACGTCACCCTCGAGGTCTTCGGCAATTACCCGATGGCGGTGGACGATCCGGACGTGCTGTTCGATGCGACCCTGGAGGATCTGGCGCGCACCATCGGGGCCTGACCGCCACCGTCATCCCGGCGTGCTCTTGGCCGGGATCTCACCGTTGGATTCCGGCCAAAAGCATGCCGGAATGACGGTGGAGGTCACGACGGCGGAATGATCGGCATCTCCTCAGTATGGAACGTCGGCCGTCGAATCCCCTGGAACCGCTGCAGGATTCGCGGCCTCCGCAGGAAGCGCGCGATCCATTCGCCCAGGGTGACACCCGCCGCGAGCGCACAGCCGATGCCGAACGCGGCCAGCAGCTGATTCAGGCCCGTCAGCTGCTGACCGTTGAGCAGCGCCGACAGGCCCCGGTACACCGTCAAACCCGGAAGCAGCGGGGTGATTCCGGCCACCGCGACCACCAGCGGCGGGGTCAGCGCGCGCCGGGCCATCAGGCCACCGGCCAGACCCACCACGCACGCGGCCACACCGGAGGAGAACACCGGCCCGAATCGGGACACCTGCACCAGCAGATAGCAGACCGTGGCCGCCGCGCCGCTGAGCGCGGCCGCGATCAGGGCCCGGCGCTCGGCATAGCAGGCCAGCGCGAAGGCCAGCGAGGCAACCGCACCGGCGAGCACCTTCACCGGCAGATTGGTGAGATCGTGCGTGGGGGAGGACATGTCGATCGGCGGTGCGACCGCGTGCAACATAGCGGCCGCGCGCAGCGCCACCGCCACCCCGGCGATGATCCCGCCGGTCATCATCATGACCTCGAGCATGCGCGCCGCCGCGGTGATCGGCGCGCCGGTTATGGCGTCCTCGACGGCGCCGACCAGCTGTAATCCACTGAGCAGCACGGTGATTCCGGCCGCGACGATCAGCGAGGGGTTGGCCTCGATGTGCTCGGCGAAGGTGGCAAGCAGGATCGCGGGCGCGGTGGCGATGGCGCCGCCGACCATCGCCTGGAAGAACGAGGGCAGGTCGCGGTAGTTCAGCGCCCGATTGGTGCGGTCGATCGCGGCGGTGGTCACGCAGCTGATCGCGGCGACCAGCACACCGCCGCCCAGCAGCAGCGCGATCGAGGCCGCGAGCAGCGCCCAGCCCCCGGTGGCCACCCAGCGGTTGTACGGATGTGGCGCCGAGGTGATCGCGTCCAGGGCGGTGTGCGCCTCCGCGGCCGGCACGACCTCGCGCCGGATGCGCCGGGTGAGCCGGTCGACCGCGGCCAGCCGGGTGAAGTCGAGCGTGCGGTAGTTGACGACCCGCATGGTGGCCGCGGGCGGCAGCGAGGATCCGCGGTCGGCGGAGATTCGGATCGAGTTGTAGGTGACGTCGATATCGCACCGGTACAGGCCGTAGGTGGCGGCGATGAATTCGACCTGGGTGGTGGTGTCGGTGACCGCGGTGCCGGAGGCGAGCACCACCTCGCCGACTCGTTCGGCCAGCTCCATCACCTGCGTGACGGCGGCGTCATCGGACAGGTCGATCGGCTGTAGTGGGGCCGGGGCCTCGACCACGGCGTCCGCGGTGGCTATCCGCTCGGCGACCAGCCTGTCGATCAGCCTGTCGATCGCCAGCCGCCAGCGCGCGCGGGGCCGCGGGGCCGCCACCTCTCCGATCTCGTCGACATCCACCTCTTCACTCACACTGTGCAACGTTAAGGGTGCATCAATGTTGTGTCAGCCCCGACTCTCCTATGCGCCATCCGATCCTTCGGGAAGCAACGGTGACGCACGTCTCCCGCCTATCGGCAGGACGCCCCCGGCGACGCTAGGGTCGGAAGATGGCATCCGACAGCGACACCCGGACCGCTGACCAGACCCGCACGGCGGAACAGTTGCGTGTGGCCCTGGACGGCCCGTGGGGGGGCGTGCGCGCGCAGGCGCGGCGATGGCTCGACGACGAGCGCCTGCGCGGCGATCCCGCCCTGGATATGCACGCGGCGCGGGCGCGAGTGCTCGACCAGATGCGCCTGATCACCGAATTCGGTGTGGCCGAACGCGGATTCCGGGTCGAGCACGGCGGTACCGGCGATCCGGGCGGTGCGGTCACGGGCCTCGAGATGCTCGCCTACACCGATCTGTCGCTGTGGGTGAAGAGCGGCGTGCAGTGGGGCCTGTTCGGCGGCGCGGTGGAGAACCTGGGCACCGAACGCCACGCCGACGTGGTCAAGCGGCTGCTGATGCTCGACGTGCTCGGCTGCTTCGCGATGACCGAATCCGGGCACGGCAGCGACGTGGCCAACCTGGAGACCACCGCCACCTACGATCCGGCGACCCAGGAATTCGTGGTGCACAGCCCGACCGCGTCGGCCCGCAAGGACTACATCGGCGGCGCCGCCGAACACGCCCGCATGGCGGCGGTCTTCGCGCAGCTGATCACCGCCGGCGAGGGCCGCGGGGTGCACTGTTTCCTGGTGCCGATCCGCGATGCCGACGGTACTGACCTGCCCGGCGTCACCACCGGCGACTGCGGGCTCAAGGGCGGGCTGCCGGGCGTGGACAACGGCCGCATCCTGTTCGACCACGTCCGTATCCCGCGCGAGAATCTGCTCAACCGCTATGCCGACGTCGATCCGGACGGCGCCTACACCTCCGAGATCGAGAATCCCGGCCGCCGCTTCTTCACCACCCTCGGCGCGCTGGTGCGCGGGCGGGTCAGCGTCGGAGGCGCGGCGGCGGCCGCCGCGCGGGTCGCGCTGACCATCGCGGTCGGCTACGCCGAGAAGCGCCGGCAGTTCGACGATCCCGACACTGGGCAGGAGGTGCTGCTGATGGACTACCGCAATCACCAGCGCCGCCTGCTGCCACACGTAGCACGCGCCTTCGCGCTGGCGTTCGCGCAGAACGATCTGGTCCGCCGCATGCATCTGGTGCAGACCGGCCAGGATCTCGATCCGGGCGCGCAGCGGGCGCTCGAGAAGCGGGCGGCCGGGTTCAAGGTCGCCCAGACGCGGCACGCCACCCGCGCCATCCAGGAGTGCCGCGAGGCGTGCGGCGGCGCCGGGTATCTGACCGAGAACCGCCTGGTCACCCTGAAGGCCGATACCGACGTGTTCACCACGTTCGAGGGCGACAACGTGGTGCTCACCCAGCTGGTCGCCAAGGAGCTGCTCACGGCGTACTCCGATGAGGTGCGCGACCTGGACGCGCTGGGCTGGGTGCGGTTCGCCTCGACGATGGCCCGTGACGTGGTGCGCGAGGGTTCCGGTGTGCGCCAGCTGATTCAGCGGCTGCGCGATCGCGGCGGCGATTCGGTCGAGGACGGCGATCTGTCCCGCCGCGAGGTGCAGCTGCAGCTGCTGGCCGACCGCGAGGACTATCTGGTGCGTACTGCCGGGCATCGGCTGCGGGCCCGCGCCAAGGAGACCGGGCCGTTCGAGGCGTTCAACAACGCCCAGGACCACATCCTGCTGGCCGGCGAGGCGCATATCGAGCGGCTGGTGCTGGAGGCGTTCATCGAGGGCATCGCGGACATCGAGGATCCCGATGCCCGGGCGCTGGCCGAGTCGGTCTGCGATCTGTTCGTCTACTCGTCGCTGGAACAGAACCAGGCCTGGTACATCATGCACCGGTTCATGTCGGTGGAGCGGGCCAAACTGGTGCGGCGCGGGGTGAACGAGCTGGTCGACAAGCTGCGCCCGCATGCGGGGACGCTCGTCGCGGCACTGGGCGTGCCCGCGAGCACCCTGCACGCGGCGATGTTGGACGATCCCAGCTCTCATCAGGGGGAGTGAGCTCCCGTCATTGCGGGGGAGTCAGCTCCCGTCATTCCGGCATGCTTTTGGCCGGAATCCCTGTGCAACGGCGCTGCTGGATCCCGGCCAAAAGCGCGCCGGGATGACGAGGGTGCTCGCGCCGGGATGACGAGTGTGCTGGGGTATTAGGGTCAATGCGGTGAAACGACCGTCCGCCCGTACCGTCCAGCTCGCGGCGATCGTCCTGCTCGGCGTGCTGATCACCGTGCTGCTGCCGCTGAGCTTTCCGTCCGGCGGCGGGCCCACCGGATTCGACCGGGTCGTAGACGGGAGGATCCACTCGGCCCTGGACGCCCATCCGGCGGTGCTGCGGGTCCTGGTGACGCCCAGCGACGCCTACGTCGTCCTGCCGGTCATGCTGGCGGGTGTGCTGTGGTACGCGTGGCGGCGCGACTGGTGGCGGGCCGGATTCCTGTTCCTCGCACCGGAACTCGTGGTCGCGCTCAACACCTTCGCACTGAAGTACGTGTGGCACCGGCATCTTCACCACTACCTGGCCTACCCCAGCGGCCACACCGTCCAATTCATGGCGATCGCAGCGGGTTTCGTGCTCGTCGCGCCGACCGCTCGCATCCGGATCGCCGAGACTGTCGTCGCGGCGGTGCTCCTGGTCGCGATAGCGATCGGCATGGTTGGGCTCGGATACCACTATCCGACAGATATCCTCGGCGGTACGGCCACCGCGATCGCCCTGACGACCGCGCTGTATGCGGTCCTAACTGCGGCCCGGCCGGATGTATTCAGCCCGGGCCGTACTGCAGGATCGCCGCGATCACGAACCACACCAGCCACACCGCCGCGATGAGCATTCCCAGCGCCAGCAGCATCCGCATCAGCCCGCGGCCCATATCGAGGCGTTCGGTCTGCCGGGGATAGAGCTCCCACGGGCTGTACCAGGGCATCGCGACCGCCATCCGCGGGGACCCGGCCTGGTCCGCCTGCGCCAGCTCCTCCACATACGCCTCGGCCTGGGCCTGCTGCGGCCCGCCGTGCCACAGCGAGGTGTCCACCGGTCCGCCGAATCCCTCGGCGACCAGATCCTGCGGCGCCGGCAGATAGGGCAGGATGCTCAGCCCGCGAAATGCCATCGCCACATCGTTGATCGTCCACTGCGCCCGCCCCTGTGAGGCCTGCGCGTTGAGATAGTCGGCCAGCTGCCCGGAGTCGGCGCCGAGCACCACCTGAAATCCCGGGTCGTTCCACATCTGTCGTACGTGCAGGTCGGCGCCCTGCGGCGGCACCACAAGGACCGCGCCCTGCACCACCCGCTGCCCGAGGCCGCGCTGGGCAAGCCAGCTCTGCAGCGCGTAGGTGTGATCGCGGGAAGAGTCCAGCGGGGTGCGTCGCTCGCCGCCCTCCAGGGTGACCACCTGGCTGCCGACCCGCCACGGGCCGTTGAGCGGCACCTCTAGCTCGCCGGAGATCCGGTCCGCCAGCGCCTCGGCCTCGATGATCACGCAGCTGGTCGGCGACCAGACGATCGCGTCGAACTGATGCAGCCGGTCCTCGTAGAACAGGCTGCAGTTCACCGTGGCCACCCCGTGCGGATCGCCCGGGCCCTTCCAGGTGCGCAACCAGTCGATCAGTACCCGCTCGGCCAGGGTGCCTGCGGCGTTCTGCACGCGCACGAGCATTGGCGACCGCCTTCCCCTCGACACTCGTTCTCGCAAATCATATGTGCCCGCGTGCGTTCCGCCCCGTCATTCCGGCGTGTTTTTGGCCGGAATCCACCGTTGGGGCGGCGATGTGGTTACAGCGATACCGGATCCACCGGCGTGATCGGCAGCCGCAGCGCACCCGGCGCCCACACCGGCACGGTCGGGGAGATCGGCGCGACCGGTTCGAGCCGGCGGTACTGCTCGCCCAGCTCCGGGCGCGGATCGATCGCACCCTTATTGGGCCAGAACGCCATCGCCCGCTCGGCCTGGGCGGTGATGGTCAGCGATGGGTTCACGCCCAGATTCGCCGTCACCGCGGAGCCGTCCGCGATATGCAGGCCCGGATGGCCGAACACCCGCTGGTAGGGGTCCACGACGCCGCTCTCGGGCCCCTCGCCGATCACGCAGCCGCCGATATAGTGCGCGGTCGCGGGGATGTTGAACACGTCCATGGCCAGGCCGTGCACGTCGCCGTCCACCTTCTCCCCGAAGCGGCGGGCGATGTCGTGGGCCGCCGGGATCCACGTCGGATTCGGGGCGCCGGAGCCCTGTTTGGTGCGCAGCTGCCCCCACCGCCGATACGAGGTCAGGGAGTTGTCCAGCGACTGCATGACCAGCAGGATCACCGACCGCTCCGAGGCGTGCCGGGCATTGAGGCTGCGCAGGAACACCATCGGATGCGCGAACATGGCCAGCAGGAACCGCAGGAACCGGAACGCGCCGCCGTCCACGATCGGCACCGACATCGGGAACAGTGCGTTCTGCCCCTTGCCGTAGTGGCACACCTCTATATGGGTGTCCGGCTCGGGGTGGATGGAGGAGGTGATGGCCACGCCCTCGGCGAAATCGCTCCGGTCGCGGCTCACCACGTTAAGGATTGCCTCGGAGTTGCTGCGGGTCAGCTCGCCGAGCCGCGGCGACAGCTGCGGCAGCACGTTCTCCTCGCGCATCTTGTGCAGCAGCTTCTGCGTGCCGAGGGCCGCGGCGGCGAATACCACCTGATTGGCGGTGAAGGTCCTGCGCTGCTTGCGAATCCAGCGATCCGATCGGGCGGTCTCGATGGCGTACCCGCCGCCGACCATGGGCCGCACCTTGGTGGCCGTGGTCAGCTCGACCACGTGAGCGCCGGCGCGCTCTGCGAGATATAGATAGTTTGTAGGTGTGGTGTTCTTGGCGTTGTGCGGGCAGCCGGTGAAGCAGCGCGCGCAGTGGATGCAGCCGTTGCGGCGCGGGCCCGCGCCGCCGAAGTACGGGTCGTCCACCTCGGCGCCCGGATCGTCCTCGTTGAAGAACACCCCGACGTTGGTCGGGTGATAGGTGTCCTCGACGCCCAGATCCTCGGCGATGGAGCGGATGACGTCGTCGGCGGCGGTGACGCGGGGATTGGGCGCCACCCCGAGCATGCGTTTGGCCTGGTCGTAGTAGGGGGCGAGCTCACTGTGCCAGTCGGTGATGTGCGACCACTGCCGGTCCCGGTAGAAGTTCGGCAGCGGCTCGTAGAGAGTATTGCCGTAAATTAGCGAGCCGCCGCCGACCCCGGCCGCGGAGAACACCGCGCACTTGCCGAGCAGGCTGATCCGCTGCGGACCGGTCAGGCCCAGCCGCGGCGCCCAGATCGATTTGCGCACATTCCAATTCGACTTCGGAATGGACTCGGCGGGCCACCGGCGGCCCGATTCGAGCACGGCGACCCGATAGCCCTTCTCGGTCAGCCGCAGCGCACTGACGCTGCCGCCGAACCCGGAGCCGATCACGATCACGTCGTAGTCGAAGTCGGACATGGTTTCCTCTCGCACGAGCACGTTGCACCCGGCATATCGGGTGAAACACTTCCGTGGATATTGTGTCACCCGGTTCGCGGGGGCTTCGCGCGTGCCGCACCGCAGGGGAAAATGGCGGTTTGGCCGCGTTTGGGGTAAGCAACAGACTGTGATAAGCCAACCCGGTGCCGCGCCGCCGGCTCCGCAGCGCATGGACCGCATCGTGACAGTACCCAATGCGCTCAGCGTGCTGCGGCTGATCGGGGTGCCGGTATTCCTGTGGCTGGTGCTGGTGGTCAAGGCCGACGGCTGGGCGTTCGCGCTGCTGGTAGCCAGCGGTTTCACCGATTATCTGGACGGCAAGCTGGCCCGGCTGCTCGATCAGTACTCGCGCCTGGGCGCGCTGCTGGATCCCCTCGTGGACCGGCTGTACCTGGTGGCCACGCTGCTCGGGCTGCTGGTGCGCGGCATCCTGCCGTGGCCGTTCGTGGTCGTGCTGATCGGCCGGGATCTGATACTGACCGCGACGCTGCCGATCTACCGCCGCCGCGGCCTGGAGCCGACGGATGTGATCTATCTCGGCAAGGCCGCGACGTTCGCGCTGATGGGGGCGCTGCCGTGGCTGCTGGCGGGCCAGATGAATTGGCCGCTGGCAGGTTTCAGCCGGGCCTTCGGCTGGGCATTTCTGATCTGGGGTACGGCCGCCTACGTCTGGACCGGACTGCTCTACCTCGGCAAGGCCATCGCGGTGAGCCGGGCGATACCGGCCATACCGCGTAATTCGCCGCAGTGATTAAAGTGTTCGCCACGCCCGTCAAAGCCCCGTGAAAGGACTTCGCCGTGACCGACCTTCCCGAGGATCTGCGCTACACCGAGGAGCATGAGTGGGTGCGTCGCCTGGGCCCGACGCGCGTGCGGGTGGGCATCACCGACTTCGCCCAGTCACAGCTCGGTGACATCGTGTTCGTGCAGCTGCCCGCGGCCGAGACCGAGGCCAAGTCCGGCGAGGGCATCGCCGAGGTCGAGTCCACCAAGAGCGTCTCGGACATCTATGCCCCGTTTGCCGCGAAAGTCGTTGCGGTGAATGAGAAATTGGACGCCGAGCCGGAAACCCTCAACACCGACCCGTATGGGGACGGCTGGCTGTTCGAGCTGGAGGTCGGCGATGCCGCGGCGCTGGACGCCACGCTCGCCGAACTGCTCGACGCGGCGGGTTATGAGGAAGTTATCGCAGGCTGAAGCGGCCTTCACAGTTCTACCTGCACGGGATCGCCCTGGCAGGGTACGGTCAATGCCAACAGATGTGCCGGCGGCCGGTGCCGGAATGGCAGCAATGTCCTAGGGCGCGACAGCCGGTCGCGTTCGGGTGCGGCAGTGCCGGAATCGGATGCTGGTACGGATAATCGGTTCGAGGAGGAGAGCAAGGGTGAGCGAGAACAAAGACCCGGGTTACGGGGAGAGCGCGGCCGAGACGACTTCGGTGTTCCGCGCTGACTTCCTCAACGAGGTCGACGCGTCGCGCTCCGGGGAGCAGACCGGCGAGACGCCGGTGCAGGGTGTCGAGGGCCTGCCCACGGGCGCTGCCCTGCTGGTGGTCAAGCGCGGTCCGAATGCGGGTTCGCGGTTCCTGCTGGATCAGCCGACCACCTCGGCCGGGCGTCACCCCGACAGCGACATCTTTCTCGACGATGTCACGGTCAGTCGTCGTCACGCGGAGTTCCGGCAGGACGAGGACACGTTCCAGGTGGTCGACGTGGGCAGCCTGAACGGCACCTACGTCAACCGTGAGCCGGTCGATTCCTCGGAGCTGCAGAACGGTGACGAGGTGCAGATCGGCAAGTTCCGGCTGGTATTCCTCACCGGCCCGCGCCCCGCGGCGGACGCGCTATAGGTACCGGCAAGAGATGACAGGCGCTGCGCAGTGGACCCGCGGAGGTATGTCGATCGGCTCCGTGCTGGATCTGCTGCGTCCGGATTTTCCGGACATCACCATCTCCAAGATCCGCTTCCTCGAATCGGAGGGGTTGATCAGCCCGGAGCGCACGCCCTCGGGTTATCGCAGATTCTCGGTCGCAGATGTCGAGCGGCTGAAGTTCGTACTGACCGCCCAACGCGATCAGTACCTGCCGTTGAAGGTGATCAAGGAGCAGCTCGAGGCCATCGACAGCGGCGCGGCGACGCTCGGGGTGCGCGAGGCGCGCGCCCGGGCGGACGGCGCCGAGTCCGGTGTGGCGAACGGTGCCGGCGGGTCGGGGCGTGTGCCCGAACCCGCCGGGTCCGGCGCCGCGCTCAACCCGCCGCGGAGGCTCGGCGTGGTCCCCGGTGAGGTGACCCCGGACGAGCTCCGGTTCGATGCCGAAATCCGCATCGCCCGTACGGATCTGCTCGAGCAGGCGGGGATCGACGAGAAGCTCCTGGCGGAGCTTATCCGCGCCAATCTCATCAGTCCGGGTGCGGCCGGATATTTCGACGCCGAGGCGGTGACGCTGGCGCGCACTGCCAAGGCGATGAGCGAATTCGGTTTGGAGGCCCGGCATCTGCGCGCGTTCAAGCTTGCAGCGGACCGCGAGGCGGCGATGATCGCGCAGATCGTGGCGCCGATCGCCAAGAGCCGCGACGCGGACGCCCGCGCCCGCGCGGAGGAGACGGTACGCGAACTTGCGGCGTTATCGCTGACGCTGCACACCAGCCTGGTGAAGACGTCGGTGCGCGCCGCCCTCGGAGGCTGAAATCTTCGCCTAGACTCGGTGTTACGGTCGGCTGTGGAGTGGCATGCTGGACGGCCGCGAGTATTGGGAGGCAGTGGCAGTCATGACTGAAATGCGTGTGATCGGCATCCGTGTCGAGCAACCCCAGAATCAGCCCGTGCTGTTGCTCCGCGAGGTGGACGGCGACCGGTATCTACCCATCTGGATCGGCCAGGCCGAGGCGACGGCGATCGTGCTCGAGCAGGAGGGCGTCACGCCCATTCGCCCCCTGACCCACGACCTGATCAAGATCCTGATCCACGACCTTGGGCATACACTCAAGGAGGTTCGGATCGTGGATCTGCAGGAGGGCACCTTCTATGCGGACCTGGTGTTCGAGAACGACCTGCGGGTCTCGGCGCGGCCGTCGGATTCGGTAGCCATCGCCTTGCGGGTGGGTTGCCCGATCTATGCGGAGGAGCCGGTGCTCGAGGAGGCGGGGCTGGTTATGCCCGACGAGCGCGAGGACGAGGTGGAGAAGTTCAAGGAGTTCCTGGAGTCGGTATCTCCCGACGACTTCAAAGCGACGGACAGCTAGACCGTTCCTGACGGTGCGTGAACCTCATGTAGAGGTCGAGAAACACGCCGCTCACGGAGCTAGGTTCGATGCCCGTGCTGCCGGGACAATTGAAGGGGTAGCCTCGACAGTTAGGCCGTTGTTCTTCTTCGGCGATGCAGTGAGGGAGTAGTCAGGTGGGAGATCAACCGCAGCGTGTGGTGCAGCCAGGGCTGTTCCCCGACGACACGGTGCCCGATGATCTGGTGGGTTATCGGGTGCCCAGCGCGTGTCAGGTGGCCGGGATCACTTATCGGCAACTCGATTACTGGGCCCGCACCGGCCTGGTCGTTCCGTCGATCCGCAGCGCGAGCGGATCGGGCAGCCAGCGGCTGTACTCGTTCAAGGACATCCTGGTCCTGAAGATCGTCAAGCGGCTGCTGGACGCCGGCATCTCGCTGCAGAACATCCGCATCGCGGTGGATCACCTGCGCAGCCGCGGGGTCGCGGATCTGGCCGGCATCACCCTGTTCTCCGACGGCGCGACGGTCTATGAGTGCACCTCGCCCGAGGAGGTCGTCGATTTACTGCAGGGCGGGCAGGGCGTGTTCGGCATCGCCGTCGGCGGCGCCATGCGGGAGCTGACCGGCGCCATCGCCGCCTTCCCGGCCGAGCGCGCGGAGACCCACACCGCCACCGACCGCCCGGAGGACGAACTGGCCTTCCGCCGCAAGGTGCGCGACAACCGCAAGACCGGGTAAGTAAGTAGGCATCTGCGCAGTCGTCGATCAGAATCGCGTCGGCGGGCTCAAGGCGGCCCTGGCCATCTCGGGCGCACTCCCAGTCGATCACCGTGCTGTCCTGACCGGTCGGCGCGGTGCTCGGCGCGGGCATCATGTACGCCCTGAGCGCCAACCGGGCATCCGGCGGTGGTGTGATCCGGCGGCCTCACCCCCGAGGGCCGCGCAGCACGCGCTCGTTCATCCGTTCCACCGGCCACGGCCCCGTACCGCTCCATCCGTTGCCCCACGGGTCGAGCGTCTCCAGCCACCAGGTTGCGCCGGCCTCGGCGTAGTCGTCCATCACTCCGCCCGCGGTGCCGTGCGGGGTGACACCCCAGTGGGTCAGGTCGAAGGGCCCGTCGCCGTCGCGGTGGCGGGCCAGGAAAGCGGCGACCTCGCGAACCTGCGCGGGTGTCATCATCTCGGTGTAGGCCAGTCCCGCACCCATGGGAACCGCGCCGTCCCACCGCGCGGCCCTGCGGAACGGGCGCGTCCGCGGCCATATTCCGGCGACCCACACGGGTATCCGTGGCATCTGCACCGGGTGGGGCTGGAACGTGGTCGGGTGCACTGTGTAGTGCGTGCCGTGGTGCTCGAATTCTGCACCGGTCCACAGGCCATCGACGATGCGGAGCGCCTCGTCGAGCTTGCCCGCCCGGACCGTCGGGCTGCCGTCCTCGCCGAACTGCTCGAAGTCCGCGTCCGGCGGATATCCCAGGCCCACGCCGAGGGTGAGCCGGCCACCGGACAGGATGTCCAGGGCGACGGTCTCCCGCGCGACCTTCCACGGGCGGCGCCGGGCCAGCGGGGTGACCATCGGGCCGATTCGCAGCCGTTCGGTGCGAGCCGCTACCGCCGCCAGCGTGATCCACGGATCGCCGATCGGCAGGACGATGCCGAAGTCGGTCAGCAGGTGGTCGGCGACGAAGAAGCCGTCCCACCCGGACTGCTCGGCCGCCACGGCCAGGTCCGCGACCGCCCGCGGATCGGCGTAGCCGTCGAAGATGGGCACGTTCACCGCGTAGCGCACTGTTGCTCCCCGAGGATGGGTGGGATGTCGCTGTTGCGCACCGACACGGGATCGGTCAAGCGCAGCGTCGACGGCTCGCCCTCGACGCCGAGCATCCGCCAGAGTTGCCCGGCGAAGTCGGGCGTCACTGGGGCGGCCAGCAGCGCCAGGCCGCGCAGCCACCATGCCGCGCCGTCGGGCGGTGCGCCGTCATCGATCCACGAGTGCACGGCCGCCATGACTGCGGGCAGGTCGTACCCGGCCGGGTCCAGTGCGCGTTCCTGGTGGGAGAACACGTGTTCCAGCCGATCCGCCAGACGCGACGGCAGGGTCCCGCCCGATGCCGGGATACCGGACCAGGCGCGCTCGACCGCATCCAGCCACTTGCCGCGCAGGACCGTGTCGCGGTAGTCGGCGAAGCCGGTCCGGGAGAAGTCCGTCGTGGACCGATCGGGGCTGTTGTCCGCCAGATACGCGCGGATGACGTCACTGCCGGTCTCGCCGGCCAGGTCGCCGGCCCAGATCACATGGTTGCGGCTGGTGGAGAACTTACTGCCGTCCAGCGTCATGAAGTGGTTGAGCAGCATGTGGTCCGTCGGCCGATACCCGGGCAGTGCCATGGCCAGGCCGACGCCGCCCAGCAGAAAGGGCAGTGCATTGTCGTAGCCGAGACTGGTGACGGTACACGGTGGATTGTCCGGTCCCGCACCGAGATCCTCGGCGCCGATCTGCGCGGACAGCGTGAGGAACGCCAGTCCGCAGACCACGTAGGTGAACGCAACCTGCGGTACTGGGCTGCTCTCGACCCGCACCGGAACACCCCATGTCCCGGGGTGGGTCAGCCGCAGTTCAGGGCCCTGCATACGCAGGTAGGTGCGCACGATCCGTTCGAACGGCTCCGGTACGCCCATCTCCGCTATCCGCCGGACGACCGCCTCCGTGTCGGGCAATCGGGCGTACAGGCAAGGGATCTCGCGCCACTGCGGCGAGCAGTCGTCGAATCCGCACCGGACGTCGGCCGCCTGTTCGGGCCGGAAGTGCAGGCCGCATTCCTCGCAGAAGTAGCCGGCCGTCGCGGCGGCGCACCCCGGGCATCGCCCGCGCACGAATCCCCCGGCGACGAACATGCCGGTCGCCGCGCAGTACGGAAACCGTTCGCGCCGAATGGTCGTCAGCCGCTGTGCCGCCAGGTCCAGCAGGATTCGTTCGCACACCTCGTGATTACGGCTGCGCCAGGGCTCGTCGAGGAAGTTCATGAACCGATCGGGGACGATGCCGGCGGCGTTCAGATCGCGTTCGATGAGCGGGTGCCAATGGTTGACCACCTCGGCGGGCGACTGGCCGGTCTCGCGACCGCGCAGCAGGATGTAGGAGTCGTACGGATCGGACGAGCCGATCAGTGTGACCCGGTCACCGATGCGTCGCAGATGGCGCGCCAGCACGTCCAGCTTCAACATCGGGCCGCCGATGTGGCCCAGGTGCAGCCGGCCGTTGGCGGTCGGGGCGATCGGCAGGAGCACGTGCTCACGAGGTGTACCGCGCCGCCGCCCGATCATGGCTTGCCGTGCCAGAACACCGAGTGCACGACCAGGGTGTCGTGTCCGTCGTTGATCAGTTGGTGGGTACGCGGAGGTACCAGGTGGACGGCGTCTCCCTCGGTGAGCCGGATGCCCTCGACACCGTCGTAGCGCAGCTCACCGCCGCCACGGGCGACGATCCAGACCTCGGTCACCGCGTGCGAGTCGATCGGGGTGGCGCACCCGGGATCCACGATCAGCCGGGCAAGTGTGAAGGGTGCGCCGGCCAAATCGACCTCGTGCCAGCCGATTCCCTCGGGTGCGGCCGGGTCGCTCTTGGATGACAGGAGTGGATCCTTCGAGGCTGTCATGGCAGGTCCGGCCCTTCGTGCCAGGTGATGACGTTGTGCGGATCGCTCACGTCGTACAACTCCTTGCCGAGCACACTGTTGACGATGACCGCGGAGCGCCACGCGAGCAGGCTCAGGTTGGGATCGGCGATGCCATGGCTGTGCCGGGCCGCGTTCTGCAGATAGACCACCGAATCCTCCGGGCCGTCCCACTCCAGCGAATAATCACGGCCGACGACGGGTTGGCCATGCTCGAATCGAATCCGGTCGCGCAGCGGATCTACATACTGCGGCAGGTCGTGGCTGTAGCCGGTGGCGAGCACGACGACGTCCACGATCTCCTCCACCACCTCGCCGGTGCGTGGATGACGCAGCGCGAGTGACCATCCCGAGTGCGTGCGCCGCATGCCGGCCAATTCCTGGAGGGGCCGCACGATCGGGCTCCCGGCGGATTCGCTGGTGTACTGCAGTTCGTACAGTGTGCGGTAGATCTGCCGCAGCAGATCAGCGGATATGCCGTCGCTGGCGAGCAACTGATCGGCCAGCTGCTCGCGGCGGGTCATGCTGTCGAGGCCGTGGAAAATCCTCGTGTAGTGCGGTGTGAAGAATTCGTTGGTGAAGGGCGACTCGTCCAGGGGCAGCAGATTGGACCTGCGGGTGATGAACACGACGTCCCGGCACCGATGGTCGAGCAGGTCGAGGAATACCTCCGCGCTGGTCTGACCGCCGCCCACGACGGCGACTCGCTGGTGCGGCTCGGGCCGGCGGAACGCGTACTCGCTCGCGTGGAATACCGTTCCGCCGAGGTGTGGACGGGCGCAGTCGGGCACGCGGGGCACCGGACCAGTGCCCAGTACTATCGATCGAGCGCGGTACACCCGATCGGCGGTGGTGACGGTGAATTCGGCGCCGTCGTGGTCGATCGCCTGGACCCGTTGCCCGTATTCGATCGATGGCAGCCGGTCCGCGACCCAGCGCAGGTACCGATCGAACTCGGCCCGGCTCGGCCGGTCGAAACCGGCCGCGGTGTACCGATAGAACTGCTTGTTCTGCACGAGAAAGGACAGGAAGGAGTACGGGCTGGTGGGCAGGACCGGCGTCACCAGGTCTTTGAGATGGGACACCTGGAGGCGGGCGCCGGGCAGGAGCAGACCGGGGTGCCAGCTCACCGCGGGTCGCTGCTCCAGCAGTCGCAGCCGGATCGTTGCCTGCTGCGGTTCCAGGAGGGCGGCCAGACTCAGGTTTGCTGGTCCCGCGCCGATGGCGATGAGATCGACGGTCATGCGGTCTGTCTCGCCAGGGTAGGACGGTCGAGAGCCAAGGCGGCGAGCACCGGCGCGCGGGCGCCGGTGCACATCCAATCGATCATCAGGTCGGCGACGATCGCACAGGACGACATGCCGTGCCCGTTGAAGCCGCCGGCCGCCCAGATCGACTTGTCGACCTCGTCGACGACCGGCAGGTGATCGGGTGTGAAGGCCATGGCGCCCGCCCAGCCGCGCACGGCCCGCGTCGGTCCGAGCGCGGGGAAGAGGTCGGGAAGAACGTCCAGCAGTGCGCGATGGACCTCCGGCTGCGGTACCTGTGCAACCGGGTCTGCGGGGGCGGCGGTCACCGTACGACACCCGCCGAGGACGACCGTACCGTCCGGTGTTTGCTGCCAGTACGTCCCGCCCTCCGTCACCGGTGCGGCCATACCGAACGGGAACACCGGCGGCATCGGCGAGGTCGCGAGCATTTGGCCCTGCACCGGGTGGACCACGCCCGACAGGCACGGCACCAGCTCGCGGAGCCGCGCGTTGGTGGCGATCACGGCGGCCGTGGCGCGTACCGTCCCGGCACTCGTACCGACCACCACCCCCGTCGGCGCCGGACGCACCGAATCGACCCGGACTCCGGTGCGGATGGCGGCACCGAGCCTGTCCGCGGCCGCCGCGATGCCGTCGACGAGTGTGACCGAGTTGGTCTGCGCGCCGGGCAGAACGGTGCCGCCGACGATCCGGTCACCGAGCGGAGTTCCGATCAGCTCGGCCAGTTCGCGGCGGTCGAGCCAGGACTCGTCGAACCCATCCGACCGGGACAGGTCGACCTCGTGTTTGCCGTCGTTGGCCTGATCGTCGTCCAGCGCCAGCTGGATCACACCACCCGGCCGGAGATCACCGGCGATACCCTCGTCGGCCGCGATATGCGCCAGCAACCCGGCGCCGTCGACCGTCAGTTGCCGGACGGTCCGCGCGACATCCGCGCCGTGGGCTCCCGCCGCGTCGGGATAGGACTGTGCGGTGCAGGGAATCACCAAGCCGGCGTTACGGCCGGTCGCGCCCGCCGCAATCTCCTGACGCTCTAGCAACAGCGTCCGGCGACCGCGACGGGCCAGCCAATACGCACAACAGATCCCGAGCAGGCCGCCGCCGACCACGACCACGTCGGTGTCCTGCGGTAGCGCCCCACGTCCGATCGGGGTCCGTGATGTGCCGTGCTGCCAATGAGATCGGGAGGCCATGAAGACCATTCTTCCGTCGGTCATCGCGGGCAATCTTGCCATTATTTTATGTACCATACCACTGAATAGTGGCTCGTATCAATGATTTTGCACGATGGAGCTGCGCGGCTGGGCCGCGAGCTATATGGTCTGCACCACCGAGGAGGGTCTGATGCCCGAATCGGCTATGGCACAGGCGATCCCGCGAACACTCGGCGAGGACACGCCCGATCCGGCGCAGTTCGCGGCCATCCGCCTGCTCGTCTACAGCTGGTGGGGCGTGCTGGTGTCGTGCCTCGGGCATAAGACCCCCGCAGTGCCGCGCCGAGGACGACGTGCGCTGGCGACCGCTCATTCCGCCGGATGTCCCGTCGCAGCAAGCGCTGCCGCCATACGTCGACCCGGCCGCCGTCGTCCCGGACATCACGACTGCACCGGAAGACGAAACACGATGACCGGCACCAGAATCGGCCAGCGCGTCGTCCACACCGAGTACACGTTCTGCGTCCGCTGCGGTGAGACGGCTGCCTTCCTGTCCGGAGTCCGGACCGCTGATGGCCTCAACGAGGTCCGCACCTGCGAAAACGACTGCGGCCAGCAGATCACTACACCCCTGCTGATCTGGATCGGCGACGCCGTCGCCGAAGTCCGATTCGAGGGCTGACGCCGGTCCCTGCCCGGGTCTCGACACCGGCATACCGGACCAGCTCGCCGACACGGCAGTCGTGTCGGCGAGCTGGCGCCGCTGCCGGGCTACGGTCGGGGCATGGATATCGCGCCGGAACCGCCCGTGGTTGCTTCCGCGCATCAACCTCGACGTGGCCGCTGTCGGCATCGACAACCCGATGAGCACCAGTCACCCGTATCTGCGACTCACCGATGGGACGGTCTACCGCCTACCCGATCCGCTCAGGGATTGGGCGGTGCCCCTTGTCGCGGTACACCAGCACCACCGCAGTAGCGGGAACCTGTCGATGTTCCCCTGCCACATCGAGTTCGGCGTGCTCGACGGCGGCGTGTACGCCGAACTGCTCGTGTAGCCGGGGCCTTGCGAGCCGATCGACACCCGCAATCGCGGTCACGCCATCGACGTTCCGGCGCGCACTCAAAGTCGCCGGTCACCGATTTCTCACCGGATCGGTGACCGAACTACATCCCCACCTGCTGCGACATGCCTGCGCGACCCACAACTACGAGCGAGGAATGTCGCTCTGGGAGGTCCAGAAATTGCTGGGACATGATCGACCGACCACCACGGTTTCCTACCTGGCCACCGCCCACGCCGATCCCGAAACCGCCAGCCTGTCCGCCGCCGGCCGGGCAGTGCAACGTCTCGTCATGGATAAAGGGAATTTGCGATGAAGTAGAACCTGCGGCCGTTGACAAAAATAGCCTGACTTTTACCTTCTGCGCCGGCTTTATGGCCGTTTCGTTTTGGAGTTTCTCCGGAGATTTCGACCTCGCGTGGTGGTTCTCGAACACCCTGCTCATGATTGTCCCGATCATCGTCTTCGGCGTTCTGGTATCCCATGGCGACGCTCAGGGCTTCGGCAAAGTCGTGAAGTGACTGTGTGACCTGGGATTTCGGTGTGTTGTTGGGCAGGCACGGCCGGCTCCGCGGTGATGATCATGATTCCACTCGTGATCGTCGTTGAAAGCTGTTGCCGTGCCTACGTTGTCAACATCTCCTGTCGCGCAAAGACCGGGTCTCCAGCCGCTGCACCGAAACCCACCAGACCGGGCCTGGGCGCCCGCCCGGCTCGCTCAACCGCCACTGCGCCACACGCCCCGACGTGGGACGCATCCTGGCCACCGGCGCGGTCGGTGTCCGATCGAAGTACAGGATCTCCCTGCCGGTCAGGTCCACACGCGGTGTCCATTCACGGGCAGGCCTGCTGATCTCGTGTTCTCGACGAACTCCTCGATACCGTCCTCGAAGGACTCCATAGCGGACAAGGCTGAAGCGAAGGCCACCCGTCGAGTGACCACGGTCCGGCGAGCCGCTGCTGGTTACCGAGCCCGACGCACGCGGCGGCCGGGTCAACGGTGCCCCGCCGACCAGCCCGGGGACCTGGATGAGTGTCAAAATGGCGTGCGGCCCGCGAGGGGCAGCACGCCGCGCCGCACGTCGATCGGATTTATGGCAAATAGCCGCAGCTCAGGCCCGTACGCGGTAGCCATGACCTGCGGCTATGGTTAGGTGTGAACGTTGGTAACTTGCCGGGGACGGGCCCGCCCTGACCGGGCGTTCATCCGCCGGCCCGACGAGCAAGTCGTGCCGTGAGCAGCGACACGCTGAAGTCGCGGGGAGGCGGGGGAGCGCCTGACATATGCCTCCGCTTAAACTGGCAGTGCGTCAATGCCGTGCGGGAGAGTCCCGGGTTCGCCCGGGCGCCGAAGGAGCAGCACCTCCCCGTCAATCTCTCAGGCACAAGGGACCGTGCGGACTTCGGCGCCTCTGGAAAGTGATGGCCGCACACGATGCGGACCATCCGCCCATGGGGAAAGGGACACACAGCGTGTCCTGAATCTCTCAGGCTCCACGACAGAGGGGGAGGGCCCCGCCCGTCGATACCGTCGACGCCGCCTGACCCCTGGGAGCTTGCTGTGACCCGACCCTTCGCCGATCGCCACATCGGCCCCGACTCCGCAGCACTGGATCGCATCCTCGACACCATCGGCGCGCGGACGCTGGACGAGCTGGCCGGGCGCGCGCTGCCCGCGGCCATCCTCGACGATGCCGCGGCGTCCGGGCTCGACGCGCTGCCGCCCGCTGCCTCCGAGCACGAGGTGCTGGCCGAACTCGCCGCGCTGGCACACACCAATACCGTCGCCACATCCATGATCGGCCTGGGCTACTACGACACGCTCACCCCGCCGGTACTGGTGCGCAGCCTGCTGGAGAACCCGGCCTGGTACACCGCCTACACCCCGTATCAGCCGGAGATCAGCCAGGGTCGGCTCGAGGCGCTGCTCAACTTCCAGACCATGGTGTCGGACCTGACCGGAATGGATGTGGCGAATGCGTCCATGCTGGACGAGGCGACCGCCGCCGCCGAGGCGATGACGCTGCTGCAGCGCGCCAACCGCGGCAGCAAATCCGCCCGCCTGCTGATCGACGCCGACCTGTTCCCGCAGACCCGGACCGTGCTGTACACCCGCGCCGAACCGCTCGGGATCGAGATCGTCGAGGCCGATCTGAGTGCGGGCGCGCTGCCCGAGGGCGAATTCTTCGGCGTGCTGGTGCAGGCGCCCGGCGCCTCGGGCCGCATCGTCGACTGGACGGCGCTGAGCGCGGTCGCACACGAGCGGGGCGCGCTGGTCGCCGCGGGCGCGGATCTGCTGGCGATGACCCTGATTACGCCGCCCGGCGAGCAGGGCGCGGACGTCTGTTTCGGCACCACACAGCGTTTCGGGGTGCCGCTGGGCTTCGGCGGCCCGCACGCCGGATATCTCGCGGTGCGCACCGCCCATGCGCGTCAGCTGCCCGGCCGCCTGGTCGGTGTATCGGTCGACGCCGACGGCAGCACCGCCTACCGGCTCGCGTTGCAGACCCGCGAACAGCACATTCGCCGTGAGAAGGCGACCTCGAATATCTGCACCGCCCAGGTGCTGCTGGCGATCGTGGCAGCGATGTACGCCTCCTACCATGGCGCCGACGGGCTGCGCGCGATCGCGCGGCGGGTGCACGCGCATGCCGCGGAACTGGCCGCCGGGCTCGGGGAAGCCGTTGTGCACGAACGGTTCTTCGACACCGTGCTGGTGCGGGTGCCCGGCGGCGCGGAGGCCGTGGTGGCCAAGGCGCAGGGCCGCGGGATCAATCTGCGCCTGGTCGATGCCGACCATGCCTCGGTGGCCTGCGACGAGGCGACGACCGCGGCGCACGTTGCGGTGGTGCTGGAATCCTTCGGGGCGCAATCGGATTCGGTGGCCACCACGGATTCCGCCGCGCCGGGGCCGCTCGCGATCGAGGACCGTGGCTCGGAGTATCTGACGCATCCGGCATTCACGCGGTATCACACCGAGACCGCGATGCTGCGGTATCTGCGGCGGCTCTCGGATAAGGATATCGCGCTGGACCGCAGCATGATTCCGCTCGGATCCTGCACCATGAAGCTGAACGCGGCCGCGGAGATGGAGCCGATCACCTGGCCGGGATTCTCCCGCCTGCACCCGTATGCGCCGGTCGAGGACGCGACCGGCATACTGCGGGTGATCGAGGACCTGGAAACCTGGCTGTGCGCGATCACCGGCTACGACCGGGTCAGCCTGCAACCCAACGCCGGTAGTCAGGGCGAATACGCGGGCCTGCTGGCGATTCGGCGCTATCACCTCGATCGCGGTGATACGCACCGCACTACCTGCCTGATCCCGTCCAGCGCGCACGGCACCAACGCGGCCTCGGCGGCGATGGCGGGGTTGCGGGTCGAGGTGGTCAAGTGCCGCGAGAACGGCGATGTCGACCTCGACGACCTGCGCGCCAAGATCGCCGACCACGCCGACCGGCTGGCCTGCATCATGATCACCTACCCGTCCACGCACGGCGTCTACGAGCAGGAGGTCGCCGAGCTGTGCGACCTGGTGCACGATGCCGGCGGGCAGGTGTACCTCGACGGCGCGAATCTGAATGCCCTTGTCGGGCTTGCCCGCCCGGGCCGGTTCGGTGGCGACGTTTCGCATCTGAACCTGCACAAGACCTTCTGCATTCCGCACGGCGGCGGCGGTCCCGGCGTCGGGCCGGTCGCCGTGCGCGAGCATCTGGCGAAATATCTGCCCGGTGATCCGCTGGAATCGGGTTCGCACGCGGTGTCGGCGGCACGGTACGGTTCGGCATCGATCCTGCCGATCACCTGGGCATATATCCGGATGATGGGCGCGGATGGGCTGCGCCGGGCCACCCTGACCGCGATCGCCTCGGCCAATTACATTGCGCGGCGGCTGGATCCGCACTTCCCGGTGCTGTACACCGGCGCGGGCGGCATGGTCGCCCACGAATGCATCCTGGATCTGCGTGAGATCACCAAGCGCACCGGCGTAACCGTCGACGATGTGGCAAAGCGGCTGGCCGACTACGGCTTCCACGCCCCGACGATGAGCTTCCCGGTCGCGGGCACCCTGATGGTCGAGCCCACCGAGAGCGAGGACCTGACCGAGATCGACGCGTTCATCGACGCGATGATTGCCATCAAGGCCGAGATCGACCGGGTCGCCGCCGGTGCGTGGCCGCTGGAGGACAGCCCGCTGCGCGGCGCCCCGCACACCGCAGCCTGCCTGGTGGGCGACTGGACCCACCCCTACAGCCGTGAAACCGCGGTCTACCCCCAGGGACTCGGCTCCGCCCGCGCCAAGATCTGGCCGTCGGTCCGTCGCATCGACGGCGCATACGGCGACCGCAACCTGGTGTGCAGCTGTCCGCCGCTGGACGCGTACTGATTTCGTCATTCCGGCATGCTTCTGGCCGGAATCCACTCGTGACACCGCTGCACGTCTGGATCCCGGCCAAAAGCATGCCGGGATGACGAAGAGTCAGGGCGTGGTCAGCGCCTGGTTGACCGCCGTGCCGAAGGCCAGGTCGTCCGAGGTGGTGACCTTGGTGTAGGTGCCGCCGGTTTTCTGGGCCAGGGTCTGCAGGGTCGCCGCGCCCTGGCCGCCGATGACGATGACGTCGATGCGGATCGGGTGGGCGGGATCGGCGGCGGCGGTGATATCGGCGATCAGCTGGCTGCCGGTAGTCGAGGAGTCGTCGTTGGGGCCGGCGGTGATCAGCAGGACCGAATTTGTCCGGCCCGCGGCGAATCCGCCCACCGCGCTCTTGTACGCCGCCTCCAGGGCGGGGTAGATGTGGTCGGACTGGGAGCTGGTGGCCGAGATATTGCCCATCGCCTGGGCCAGGTCCGAGCGATGCTCCTGCGTCAGCGGGCCGGTCTTGGACACGACGCGGTAGGGGCCGTCACCGAGATCCTCGGCGTAGGTCCACACTCCCATGCCGAAATCGGTGGGCATCGTATCGAGCGTGGAGCTCACCGCGCCGACGGTGTTGTTCAGGCGGGTCATCGAGCCGTCGGTGGTCGACATGGCCGCGGAGTTGTCGATCAGCACCGTGGTCTGCACACCCAGCACCGGATTGGCCAGCACCGAAAGAACCTTGTCGAGAACGGATTTGGCCGGCGTCGGCACGGGCTGCGGTGGCGCGGCGGCGAATCCGTCGGCGGTGAACAGCTGCTGCTGCGCGGGCGCGCGCAGGTAGTCGGCGAACATCCCGGCGGCGACCTGCTGGGTCTGGTCGACCCACGTCCCGGTCAGCAGGGCCGCCGGATGATCGGCCACCGGGTCGGATCCGGTGGGGCGGTATTCGGTGAGACCGCCCTTTTCCTTCAGTTGCTGCTCCGTAACTGTAATGGCATGGATGGGGGCGTTTGCGGGGGTGGCGGCCGTCCCGATGGTGGTCAGCGCGGTGGTGGTATCGGCCGTCGCGGGTGCGCCCTGGGCCAGCCGCGAGATTGCGGAGATCACCTGGCCGGATTTGGCGGAGACATCGGTCAGTGGGTCCGAGCCCGAGACCGCGGCGCCGACCGCGGTGGCCGCGGCCACGGAGCCGTCCCCGGCCGGCATCGCCATGCGCAGCCCGCCCCAGCCGCTCAGGCCGATCTGGCTCAGCGAGCCCTGCTGCAGCTTGGGCAGGTCCGACCAGCCGATTTTATTGGTCGTGAGGGCCTGGCGCAGCTGGTCCGGCACGGCCAGCACGACCGGGGTCACCGCCACCGACGCCGGTACGCCCTCGATCACGCCGGGAATCCGCATCTGCTCGACCGACCGGGAGGAATCCGGAATCCAGAGCGCGGGCGGCGCGCCCAGCTTGGTGTCCCAGGACTTGGCGGCGAACCCGGCCACCATCGCCGCCGACGGCTGGGGGTTCACCGCAATGGTGATGCAGTGATCGCGCACATGCTGTTTTGTCGCGTTGTACCTGTCGGCGGCCGCACGCACGGGACTGGTGATATCGGGATCGACGGAGACCGTGACGGTGGAGGGGCCCTCGACGCACTCGGCGGCCGCATCGCGGCTCTGGGCGGCCGAGTGGCGGCCCAGCCAAAACCATCCGACGACCGCCACCACCAGTAACAACACCGCGACCACGACAATAACTAAACCTTTGCTGACGCCCCGTGATCCGGCGGTGCTGCGATGTGTACCCACGACGATCAGTGTATGGTCACGACTCCACCTCGCTAGCGCTCGGCTCCGTCGTGCCCCGGGGGTGCTGTGTTATTGGTTCCATCGCTTCGCTCGGTCACGTGAAATTTGCCGCGCCGGTCACCTGATCATGCAGACCGGCGAGCCGCGGCGCAGGTCAGGGCGCCCGAATTGTCCCGGCACCGAGGGGTGCCGGGACAGCTCGTCAATCGCGGATCACGCGTCCGCGGTCGTACTCGTGGCCGCCCCAGACGCCGGACTGGCTGGTGCTCGCGGCGAACTCACCGCACTGCCGCCGGATGGGGCAGCCGGCGCAGATGCTGCGCGCGTAGTCGAAATCCTGCGACGGGTACGGGAACCACGCATCGTGATTCGGGTCACCCCGGCAGGCTGCGGCCTGCCAGTCCTTCGCATCCGAGAGCGGGAACAGATCCACCAGGGTCGGTTCCTGCACTGCGTTGGTCGTATGCACTGCGTTGGTCATATCGGATCCCCCCTCTCTGGGGCTTCAGGTGGCGGCCAGGTCCTTCCAGATCCGCCGTTGGGTTCGGGCTATTTCGTTGGGCGCCTTGGGTTCCCATAGCAGCCGCATCCCGGCCTCCGCAGGGGTGCGGTCCGCCTTGCGGGTATTGCACGGCGAGCAGGCGGCGATGAGGTTGGACCAGGTGTTCGGTCCGCCCCGGCTGCGGGGGCGGATATGGTCCACGGTGCGGGCTCGGCCGGCGCAGTATCCGCACCGGTGGTTGTCGCGGCGCAGCACCGCGGGAAGCGTCGCGTGGCTGTCGTCGTGCACCAGCACGCGGTGCTCGAGGTAGATGTACCGGTGCAGCCGAATCGTTTCCGGGAGCACGATTTCCATGTGCTTGGAGCGAATCGGGAACCGCGGCTCACGCTCGGTCACGGTCTCCGCGGCACCGGTGATGAGCAGCACCACGGCACGGTCGGCGTCGATCTCGGCGAGCGCCTCGTAGGAGGCGTTGAGCACCAGCACGCCGGTGTGTATCCAGTTGTCGGAGTTCAGGGCCGCATCGGCGGCGCGACGTATGAGCATGGGCGTCACCATGTTTCGTGAGGAGTTGGCTGAAAATGGAAGGGGAAGCGGCTGAAATCAGGCCGAGAGCGCGAGGTGACCGGGCTTCGGGGCTCCGCACACATCGCATGTCGACAGGGGATTGATCTCCAAAAACATCAGTCACCTCCTTCCAATACTCGCCGAGCAGTTCTCCGGCCCCGCACCGGCGGAGCCGTTGTTCATCGTGTTCATGGTGACACACAGCCGCCGGCGTTGTCGGGTCATTTTTTTTCCGATACGCCGGAGGTGTGCGAGGAATACAGCGCGGGGGTGGATCGATATATTCCCGGATAGCTCGGTCACAGTGTGGAAAAGCTCCGGTGTCCCCGCGTGTGGTGAGCTATACGATCGAACTGCATGACCGCGGTGCGGGCTCGGGGTTGGAGCTGGCGCCGGTGCCGCGGTTTCGATTTCGCGTGGATTGTGGGGTGGCCCGTGTGGGCTCGGTGTGCCGTCGCTCTGACGGTTGTACTTTCCTGTTGTTCCCTGACTGCCGTCGCGCACGCGCAGCCACCGCTACCGAATCCGCCTGCACTACCGGCGATTCCGCTACCGCACAGCCTCAGCGTCCCCGATCTGCAGCAGTGGATCGATACCGTGGTGCCGCGTCCGACCCTGCCGGCTACTTCGCCCTCGGCAAGCGCGGTGCCGCAATCGAGCAGCGCGGCAACGAATCCGGCGGCGTTGCGGCTGGCGGTGCTGCCCGACGACATCGGCGATCCGCTGTTCGACCTCCGCCCGCCGAATCTGGCCCGGCTGGCCCCGGGCCAGGTCGTCACCACGCGTGATGTGACCGCGACGGCGGCCCCGCTGCTCACCGTGCCGGTCAGGCAGGTGCTGCAGCTGAAGTTCCGCACCACCGGCGCACACGGCGAGCCCTCGTTCGCCACGGCCTCTCTCGTCCTGCCCGCCGCCGCCTGGACGGGCCCGGGCGATCGGCCGCTGCTGGTGAACAACCTGGCGATCGACGGGCTCGGCCGGCAGTGCACCCCGAGTTATACGCTGGCGCACGGATATTCGTCCAACACCAACTCCGCAGACTTCTTCCCGCCGCTGACCCAGCTCGCGGCGCTGCGCGGGTATGCGGTGCTGATCCCGGACCACGAGGGCCCGGATATGGCCTATGCGGAACCGTATGTGGCCGCGCACGCGGTGCTGGATTCCATTCGTGCCGTGCGCGATCTGATGCCCGGCGAGTTCGGCACGAGCCGGTTCGCGATGACCGGCTACTCCGGCGGGGCGATCGCGACGCGGGCCGCGGCGGTGCTGTTGCCCTCCTACGCGCCGGAATTGGCGAATTCGGCCGCCGGCGCCGCGATGGGCGGGGTGCCCGCGGACTACCGGATGCTCGCGACCACGATGAATGCCAACCTCGCCTCCGGGGTGTTCATGGGGGCGGTATTCGGCATCGGGCGCGAGCATCCGGAAATCCTGGCCAGCATGAACAATCTGGCCCAGCAGGTCGCTGTCTCGCCGTTGAAGGACTCCTGCATGACGCTGCTCGGCCTGCCGGGCCTGGCCACCCCGTCGATCGACGTCGCCGCCGATATCGCCGATCCGTTGCATAGTGCGGTGGCGCGGCAGGTATTTCAGGAGACCGATCTGTCGGCGCTGCGGTCCGCGATGCCGCTGCTGGTCTACAACGGCGCGCAGGACTTCTGGATTCCGGCTGCCGGCGCCCGCGAGCTGTATCGGCAGCAGTGCGCGCTCGGCGTGCCGGGCATCTACCGCGACGTGCCGGGCGAGCACTTCCTGGCCGGGGATACCGGCTGGGGAGATCTGGTCGTCTGGCTCGACCAGCGCCTGCAGGGAGTGCCCGCGCCCGATGAATGCTGACGCTACGCGGTCGCGGTGATCGGCTCGGCGGTGATTGGGGCTGCGGCGAAGGCGAGCAGGTCGGCGGCGAGCCGGTCGGGATGGGTCAGGTACAACCCGTGCGGCGCGTTCTCGTAGACCTTCAGCTCCGCGCCGGGGATCAGCTCCGCCTGCCGCAGGGCGCCCAGCTCGAGCGAGACCGAGGCGTCGTGATCGCCGTGCAGAATCAGCGTCGGCACCGCGATCTTCGGCAGTTCCGCGCGGAAATCGGTCTCGACGACGGCGCGGTTGCACTCGACCGCGGCCTGCAGCGAGGTGTCCAGGATCGACTCGAGCACCCGCTGGCGCCGCATCGGTGACACCTCGCAGCCGGGCAGCCCCGCGCCGACGTAGGCGTCGGCATTCTCGGTGAGCCAGACGCCGAAGTCCCGCCGCCAGCCCGCCCGCATCTGCTCGGCGGCCTCGGCCGGGATGCCGCCCGGATTGTCCGGAGTGGCGCGCATCAGCGGCATTGCGGCCGCCACCAGCGCGATGCGGGCCACCCGGGCGTCGCCGTGCCGGGTCAGGTAGCGCACGATCTCGCCGCCGCCCATGGAGTGCCCGACGAGGGTGAGCTCGCGCAGGTCGAGGTGGTCGATGAGCTCGGCGACATCGTCGGCGAGGGTGTCGTAGTCGTAGCCGCGGCCGGGATCGTCGGAGCGGCCGTGGCCGCGGCGGTCCAGCGCGATGGCCCGCAGGCCGTGCTCGGCCAGAGTCAGCATCACCGCGCCCGGCTCGGTGCTGTTCATCGCCCACGCGTTCAGGAACAGTACCGGGGACGGTGAGCCGACGGAGCTTGCGGAGTCGGCGGGGTGGGTAAGCGCTGCTCGTCCGGTGCCCCAGTCGCGGTAGAAGAGCCGCGGCGGATCTGGGCCTGGGTGCCGTGGTGACCGCGACCCAGCTGAAGGTCCTCTCGGCGCTGCCGCCGGAGCTGCGCGACCGGGCGGGGCGCATCGCCGCCCGCTTTCACCTCGATTCCGCGGGCTGGTACAGCGAACAGGAGGCCGCGCCGCACCTGACGATGGTCGCGAATGCGGTGTGGAACTCCCGGCGGCTGCAGCTGCGCTATCTGCGCTGGGCGGAACCGCATGTGGTCACCCGGACGGTGGATCCGCTGGGTCTCGTGCTCAAGGCGGGGCAGTGGTATCTCGTCGCGGGCGTGGACGGCCGGGTACGGACGTACCGGATCTCGCGCATCATCGACCTGCGGGTATTGGACGAATCCGCCGAGCGCCCGGAGGAATTCGAGCTGACCGGGTACTGGCGGGAGTATCTGACCTCCTTCGACGAGCGGCGGTTGGGCCAGCAGGCCGTGCTTCGTCTCTCTCCGCTCGTATTCGACGGTTTGCCAGGATATTTCGAACCCGCGGTGGTGCGGGCGGCCCGCGCGGGCGCCGGTGCCCCCGACGAGCACGGCTGGCGCGAGGTCACGTTCCCCATCGAATCGGTGGACCGGGCCGTGCCGGACGTGCTGCGCCTGGGCGCGGGCGCGGAAGTGCTGACCCCCATAGAACTTCGTGACCGTATCGCCGAGCATGCCGCCGCGATGGTACGTACATACCTTTCGCCGCCGGGACACGTTCCGATTACCGTTAGCAGGTAATCTGCTGAACGTCGTATGAATACCTCTTCGTGCGGTGGTCTTTCGCGCATCGGAGGACGAAACTGCTTGCGTGAGCGCAGAACTCATCGTCCTAGTCATAGTCATAATTACCGCCCTCGCCTTCGATTTCACCAACGGCTTCCACGACACCGCGAATGCGATGGCGACCTCGATCGCCACCGGGGCCCTCGGCCCGCGCACGGCCGTGGCGATGTCGGGGGTGCTGAACCTGGTCGGCGCATTCCTGTCGGTCGAGGTCGCCAAGACCGTCTCCGGCGGGCTGCTCAATATCAGCACCGTGCACCATATGGCGTTGCTGCAGATCGTGTTCGCCGGTCTGGTCGGCGGCATCCTGTGGAACCTGATGACGTGGCTGTTCGGCATTCCGTCCAGCTCCACGCATGCGCTGTTCGGCGGGCTGATCGGCGCCGCGATGGCCGCCCTCGGGGCGAGCGGGGTGATCTGGACCGGCAACGAGAGCACCGGCCTGATCAACAAGATCATCGTGCCGGCCGTGCTGGCGCCCTTCGTCGCGGCTATCGTCGCGGGACTGTCCACCTACATGATCTACCGGTTGAACCGCGCCTCGGATGAGACCAAGGTGCGCAAGGCCTTTCGGATCGGGCAGATCGGATCGGCCGCGCTGGTATCGCTGGCGCACGGCACCAACGACGCGCAGAAGACGATGGGCGTCATCTTCATGGCCCTGGTCGCCTACGGCACCTACACCAACCACGACTCCATCCCGATGTGGGTGAAGATCTGCTGTGCGCTCGCCATCGCTTTGGGCACCTACCTCGGCGGCTGGCGGATCATCCGCACCCTCGGCAAGGGCCTGGTGGAGATCGAGGCGCCGCAGGGATTCGCGGCCGAGGCATCCTCGGCGGCCATCATTCTCACCTCCGCCCAGTTCGGGCTCCCGCTCTCGACCACGCACGCGGCGACCGGCTCGATCCTGGGCACGGGGCTGGGCAGGCCGGGCGCGGAGGTGCGCTGGGGCGTCTTCGGCCGGATGACCGTCGCATGGGTGATCACGCTGCCGCTGGCGGGGCTGGTCGGCGCGGCATGCTGGGGTATCACCGATCTGGTCGGCGGCCTCGGCGGCGTACTGGTCGACCTGGTGATCCTGATCGCGCTCTCGGGCTACATCTACCTGCGCTCGCGGCGCAATCCGGTCGATACCAGCAATGTCAACGAGGAGTGGGAGGGCGGGCTCACCCCGCCGTCCGACCTCGCCGAGCAGACCGCCCCGGTCGCCACAGGAGCGTGATCAATATGCATACCTTCGATGCCATCGCGACCTCGCTCGGCGAGGTGATGCTCATCGCGCTGGTCCTCGGGGCCGGGCTGCCGCTGATCTTCGCCGTCGGCGTGCGGTTCTGGTCCCAGGAGACCGCGACGGCCGACGGGGCCCCGGGCGGGCGCAACGCCGCCGCGCAGGCGATCGCGTACCTGTGCTTCGCGATCGTCGTGCTGGCGGTGATGGTCGGAATCCTGTATGTCGCCAAGGATTTCATCAGCCACACCGTCGATATCCAGCTGTTCGGCGCGAAGAAGCAGTGAGCGCGTCGCCAGTGGTCGGTCTCACACGGCCCGGCCGCGTCAGGCCCGGAGGCGGCAGCGGAGCATCACCACGCAGGGCCCGCGGCCGGGCCAATCGACACGGCCCGGCTTGCGAAGATGGGGCCGGAACAGCACGATGACAGCAGGTTTGCCGCCCGGCCGGCGGGCGCGGGCGGCCGTCACGGCCCGTCCGGCGCTCGATCCGCGCCCAGACCGAGAGAACTGGTAGTACATGGCTCTTTCCGAGGTGCTCACGAAGATCGTCGAGTGGTTGCGTGCCGGATACCCACAGGGTGTGCCCGAGCGCGACTATGTGCCGCTGCTGGCGCTGCTGCGGCGGCGGCTCACCGCGGACGAGATGGTGCAGGTGACCGACGCGCTGGTCGAGCACGGGGCGCTGCCCGCCGACCGGGTCGATGCGGGGGTCGCGATCACCAAGTTCACGCACGAGATGCCGCACGAAACGGATCTCGAGCGGGTCCGGACGCACCTGGTGGCCAACGGCTGGCCCGTAGACGACGCGTGGCCGCGAGGGTAACTGATACAACGAATCCCCCGGCCCGCGCGGCCGGGGGATTCGTTGTATGCGTAACACTCCGTCATCCTGGTATGTCACCCCGTCATACCGGCACGTTTTTGGCCGGGATCCACTGTGTACCAGCAGATTCCGGCCAAGAGTGCGCCGGAATGACGGATGGGCTCAGTTCTTTGCGGCCAATGCCTTCGCCTCGCGGCGACGGCGGTGCAGGATTGGCTCGGTGTACCCGTTGGGCTGCTTGACGCCCTCGAGGATGAGCTCCTTCGCGGCCTGGAACGCGATGCTGCCCGCGAAATCCGGGGCCATCGGGCGGTAGGTCGCATCGTCGGCGTTCTGCCGATCCACCACCGGGGCCATACGCTCGAGGCTCGCGACCACCTGGTCGGCGGTGACGATGCCGTGGCGCAACCAGTTTGCCATCAGCTGGCTCGAAATGCGCAGGGTCGCACGGTCTTCCATGAGCGCAACATCATTGATATCGGGCACCTTGGAACAGCCGACGCCGTGATCGATCCAGCGCACCACATAGCCGAGGATGGACTGGGAGTTGTTGTCCAGCTCGTTGGCTATCTCGTCTGCAGACCAGTTCGGGTCGGCCGCGAGCGGGATCTGCAGGATCTGATCCACGGTGGCGCGCGCCCCGCCGCGGGCGATCTCGGCCTGCCGCTTGAACACGTCCACCAGGTGATAATGGGTGGCATGCAGGGTGGCCGCGGTGGGGGAGGGGACCCAGGCGGTGGTCGCGCCCGAGCGCGGATGGCCGATCTTCTGCTCGAGCATGTCGTGCATCAGATCCGGCATCGCCCACATGCCCTTGCCGATCTGCGCCTTGTGCGGCAGCCCGGCGGCCAGGCCGGTGTCGACGTTCCAGTCCTCGTAGGAGGCGATCCACTGCTGCTTGCGCATCTCGGCCTTGCGGACCATCGGCCCGGCCTCCATGGAGGTGTGGATCTCGTCGCCGGTACGGTCCAGGAAGCCGGTGTTGATGAACACCACCCGGTCGCGCGCGGCATCGATGCAGGCCTTGAGGTTGACCGTGGTGCGGCGCTCCTCGTCCATGATGCCGACCTTGAGGGTGTTGACCGGCAGGCCCAGCACGCCCTCGACGCGGCCGAACAGCTCGGCGGCGAAGGCGACCTCGTCCGGGCCGTGCATCTTCGGCTTCACGATGTAGACCGAGCCCGTGCGCGAGTTGGCGACCCGCGCCCCGCCGCGCAGGCTGTGTACCGCGGTCAGCGCGGTGAACAGGGCGTCCAGGATGCCCTCGGGCACCTCGTTGCCCTGCGCGTCCAGGATCGCGTCATTGGTCATCAGGTGACCGACGTTGCGCACGAACAGCAGCGAACGGCCGTGTAGCACAACCTCTTCGCCGTTCAGGCCGGTGTAGACGCGGTCCGGGTTCATGGTGCGGGTGAAGGTCTTGCCGCCCTTGGAGACCTCCTCGGCCAGGTCGCCCTTCATCAGGCCGAGCCAGTTGGTGTAGCCGAGCACCTTGTCCTCGGCGTCGACCGCGGCGACCGAATCCTCGAAGTCCATGATCGTGGTGACCGCGGATTCGAGCGCGAGATCCTTGACGCCCGCGCTGTCGGTGCTGCCGATCGGGGAGGACGGGTCGATCTGGATCTCGATGTGCAGGCCGTTGTGCCGCAGCAGCACCGAGGTGGGTGATTCGGGGGAGCCGAGGTAGCCGACCAGCGCCGAGGCGTCGGCGAGGCCGATATCGGTGCCGTCCTCGAGGACGACCTCGAGCTCGTTGTCGACGATCCGGTATGCCTGCGAGCCGATATGCGAGCCGGTGATCAGCGGCACGGCGTCGTCGAGGAAGTTGCGGGCCCACTCGATGACCCGGTCGCCGCGGACCTTGTTGTAGCCCGACCCCTTGTCCGCGCCGCCGGTCTCCGGGATGGCATCGGTGCCGTACAGCGCGTCATACAGCGAACCCCAGCGCGCGTTGGCGGCGTTGATCGCGAAGCGCGCGTTCATCACGGGCACCACCAGCTGCGGGCCGGCGGTGGTGGCGATCTCGTCGTCGACGTTCTGGGTGTCGATGGCGAAGTCGGCCGGCTCGGGGCGCAGGTAGCCGATCTCGGTCAGGAACGTCTTGTAGGCGGCCTTGTCGTAGCCCGCGCCGGGATTCTCCGCATGCCAGGCGTCGAGCTTGCCCTGGATGTCGTCGCGTTCGGCCAGCAGGGCACGGTTGCGCGGGGCGAGGTCGTTGATGACCGCCTCGGCGCCGGCCCAGAACGCGGCGGAATCTACGCCGGTGCCGGGAAGCGCCTGATTCTCCACGAAATCGTGCAGAACGCGTGCCACCGCAAGCCCGCCGACCTGAATCCGCTCTGTCATCTACCTGCCTCACTTCGAGAGGTTCGGATACAAAAAGTACGCCCGTCATATTACTCGGCGGTAGTGGCCGGGCCGTCGCGCCCTACCTCACCGCGAAGCCCGGCGGTCTTGATTGTATCGCCTGGTACGTTTAATGTACTGATCGGAACATTTCATCGTGAGGGGACGTGGCCGGGATGGAACAGACGCTGGACGGGCGGGTCGTGCTGGTGACCGGCGGGAGCCGCGGGCTCGGGCGAGAGATGGTGCTGGCGTTCGCGGCGGCGGGTGCGGACGCGGTGATCGCCAGCCGAAAGCTCGACGGCTGCGTCGCGCTGGCCGACGAGGTGAAGAACCTGTACGGGCGGCGCGCGCTGCCGGTGGCGTGCAACGTCAGCGACTGGGCGCAGTGCGATGGGCTGATCGAGACGGCGTATGCCGAATTCGGCCGGGTCGATGTGCTGGTCAACAATGCGGGCATGTCGCTGCTATATCCGAGCCTGAACCAGGTGAGCGAGGAGCTGTTCGACAAGGTCATCGCCGTAAACCTCAAGGGGCCGTTCCGGCTGGCCGCGGCGATCGGGGCCCGGATGGCGGCGGCCGGGAGTGGCTCGATCATCAATATCTCCTCGGTGGAGGCGGTGCGGCCCGAACCGCTCGCGGTGCCGTATGCGGCGGCCAAGGCCGGGTTGAACGCGCTGACGGCAGGTCTCGCGCAGACCTACGGACCGTCGGTGCGGGTCAATACGATTCAGTGCGGTCCGTTCGAGACCGATATCGCCAAGGCGTGGCCCGAGGGGCTGCGTGCGGAGCTGGTCCGCCACAATGCGCTCGGCCGGGTCGGTGAACCGCGCGATGTCGTCGGCGCGGCACTGTATTTCGCCACCGACGCGTCGGCGTTCTGCACCGGCGCCACGCTCGCGCTCGACGGCGGCTGGCGATGACGGAGACGGCCGCGCCGCGCCGTCGCGGGCGTCCGCCCGCCGCGCAGGCCGCGCCCGGTGCGACCCGGCAGCGGATCGTGCGTGCCGCGGTGGACCTGTTCGCGGAGAAGGGCTTTCACGGCACCGGCGTCGCCGAGATCGGGGACCGGGCCGGGGTGCAGCGAGGTGCGCTGTACTACCACATCGGGTCCAAGGAGGAGCTGCTGTGGCAGATCCTGCGCGATTACATTCAGCTCATGCTGGACGACGCCGTACGCATCGCCGGGGGAGATACGGATCCGATCACCCAGTTACGCCTGCTGATTCGCGGCTATGTCGAGCTCATTGTTGCGTATCGTCGCGAGGTCGCGATCCAGCTGCGGGACGGCTCCGCGCTGGCCGGCGAGCGCGCCGCGGACCTGCAGGAGCTGCGCGACCGGGTGCAGCGACACTGGCAGCACGTGATCGACGCCGGATATGCCGCGGGCACTCTGCGAACCGCCGATCATGTCGTCACCAACAGCCTGCTCGGCATGCTCAATTCGGTGACCTACTGGTACCGCCCCGACGGCGAGCACTCGCCCGGCGAGATCGCCGACATACTCTGCGCCACCGTCCTGGACGGACTCATTCTCACTCCTACGAAAGGCTGATCATGGCTTGGGATTTCGATACCGACCCGGAATACCAGAAGAAACTGGACTGGGTCGCGGAGTTCGTCCGGACCGAGGTGGAGCCGCTGGATCTGCTCTATCCGAATCCATACGACCGCAGCGACCCGGAGGTCCGGGCACTGATGAAACCGTTGCAGCAGAAGGTGAAAGAGCAGGGGCTGTGGGCGTGCCACCTGGGGCCTGAACTCGGCGGCCCGGGTTATGGGCAGCTGAAGCTGGCACTGTTGAACGAGGTGCTCGGCACGTCCCTGTGGGCGCCGCTGGTCTTCGGATGTCAGGCGCCCGATTCCGGTAACGCCGAGATTCTGGCGCACTACGGCACTCCGGAGCAGAAGACGAAGTACTTGCAGCCCCTGCTGGATGGCGAGATCGGGTCCTGTTATGTGATGACCGAGCCGACCGGAGGATCGGATCCGACAGCCTTCCGGACCCGTGCGGTGCGCGAGGGGGGCGAATGGGTCATCAACGGCGAGAAGTGGTTCAACTCGGCGGCCGAATTCGCCGCGTTCCACATCGTTATGGCGGTCACCGATCCGGAGGCCCCACCGCATCAGCGGCTGTCGATGTTTATCGTGCCCGCCGACGTGCCCGGGCTGGAGATCGTCCGGAACTTCACGGTCCCCGGATTCAGCGAACACGAGGGCCATCTGCGGTTCACCGACGTACGTATCCCGGCGGATGCGCTGCTCGGCGCGGAGGGCCTGGGCTTTATCGTGGCCCAGACCCGGCTCGGCGGCGGGCGCGTGCACCATGCGATGCGTACGGTTGCCCTGGTGCGCAAGGCATTCGACATGATGTGCGAGCGTGCGGTGTCGCGGCCGATGCGCAAGGGGGTGCTCGGCGGCCTGCAGATGACGCAGGAGAAGATTGCCGAATCCTGGATCGAGATGGAGCAGTTCCGCCTGCTGGTGCTGCGCACGGCGTGGCGCATCGATACGGAGCAGGACTACCTGAAGGTCCGGCACGACATCGCCGCGATCAAGGTGGCGATGCCGAAGGTCATGCACGATATCGCTCAGCGCGCCATGCATCTGCACGGCGCGATCGGCGTCAGCACCGACCTCCCGTTCATCGATATGATGACCTATGCCCAGGTCATGGCCATCGCCGACGGCCCAACCGAGGTCCACAAGATCACCCTTGCCCGCGAGATCCTGAAGCAGTACACCCCCGCGGATCCGGTGTATCCCAGCGGATATCGGCCCGCGCTGCGCGAGCAGGCCCGGAAACTGGTGGCGCGCAGGCTGGAACATACCATCGGGAATATGTAACGTATCCGTTACCATGGGTGCCGCACGCCACTAACCTGATGATTGGAACTTCAGATGAGCAGCACCGCCATCGATATCCTCAATGTGCTTGTGGCACATGTGAATGCATTCTGGAGCTGGATCTCCACGGGATCGTCCGGCGTCCCGCCGCTGTAACCCCTCCGAGCAGATCGAGCCAGGAGGGGAGCGCCTGTGGCGAGGTCAGTCGAGGTGTCGTAGGCCGGGCCATAGTTGTGCCCAGGTGCCGTGTGGTTGGGTGCACAGGTAGATGGCGGCGTGCTGGGCGGTTTCCTGGTCGGTCAGCCCGGCCGGCAGGGTGATGGGTGCGATGTCGGTGACCTTGGTCCAGAAGCGGTGCAGGTAGCTGATGTCCCACTGGCCCACGCAGAGCACGGTGTCGGGCGTGCCCGGTGGCGGTCCCCACAGCGCGTAGTTGTTGTGGCCGCTGAGGACCTGCCGGTGTAGTCCCCTCGCGGGCCCGAGGATGGTTAATGCCCCGGCTTCGCCGTAGTTGCTGGTGAAGATGGGGACATCGTTCGGCAACGGTGCTGCGGCGCGGGCGATCTGGTCGACGAATCGGGGCCAGCCGTAGGTTTCCATCGGCTGCGGGTTGATCGGCCGCAACGCTGTCTCCGCGCGGGGTCCGAGCACCGGCAATCCGATCACGAGCGCGATGATCGCGGCGGCGGCGACCGCGGCCGGCCAGCCGAATCGGCCGCGGGCGGTCGCGGCGGTTTCGACTCGTACCGCCCCGGCCGCGAACAGACCGGCCAGTGCCGGGGCAGCATAGTAGACCCTGCCGCCGCTGACGGTGAACAGCAGCACCACCGTGGCCGTCGCGGCCAGTAGCCAGCGATGCTCGTATCCGGCTCGCGAAACCAGTTGGCGCACACCGGCATACCACAACACGATCAACGGCGGGCCGGCGAGCAGCAACACCAGTATCGGCAGGTGGGTCAGCGCGCCGATCGTGCCGCCCTGCTGACTCGCCAGCTCGCGTGCCATGCGTAGATTCGCCCACTGATGCCGCGCGTCCCAGACGATGTTCGGTGTGGCGATCAGGATGGCCGCCGCGCATGCCAGCCAGGGGCCGCGGCTGCACAGCGCGTCGCGGCGAAACAGGACCACGCCGACCGCGATGCCGATCAGCAGCACCGCGAGGGTGTCCTTGGTCTGTAATCCGAGACCTGCCATCGTGCCCGCGGCGAGCCAGGCTCGCGTCGAGCGCAACCGCAGCGCTCTGGCGCTCAGCACGAGCACGGCCACCCAAGCCAGCTGATCGAGGACCGTCGTGCCGAAAAACAGTGCGGCGGAGACGAATATTGGACACGCCGCGACCGCCGCTGCAGCCAGGATCTGGGCTCGTCGATGGCCGCCGAGTTCTGCGGTAAGCACGGACACCAGCAGGATGCATCCGACCTCAGCGGCGATCGCCAGCAGCCGCAGCGGCAACACCCCGCCCGGAAGGTCGGCGGCCAACCGTGCCAACAGCGGCGCCAGCGGCGGCTGATCGACATACCCCCAGTCCAGGTGCCGGCCGCAGATCACATAATAAAACTCATCGCGATGCCAGCCGAAGCGGCCGGCCACCAGCAGATGCACCATCGCCGTCACCGCGGCTACCCCCAGCACCGGGCGCCAGGCCACCGGCGGACGACCGCACGGATGCTGCTCTAACCGTGGAGATGGGTGTGCTACTGCGGGGCCGATTTCGGTCATCGGTGCTGTCTCCCTGGTGTTGCCGGCCCGGGCTGGGCGGCCGGGACGAACGCGGCCATCAGCAGGTAGCGGACCGTGGTGCGGCTGGTCGGGTCATCGAGCATCGCCGAGTCGGGATCGCCGTGGCGGTGCATGGCGAACCAGGCGATCGTCTCCACCACGAATCTGGCCGCCGCCCCGACGTCGGGAACCGGCCGTAGCCGGCGCGCGTGGATTCGCGATTGCAAGAACTCGCCCAACTGCTCGAGCATGGCCCGGCGCCGCTGCACGAAATACACCTGGGCCAGCTCGGGCAACTCGCCCGCGCACCACTCGACAAGTTTGAGGATCTGCCGATTGCGATCGATGAATTCGTATAGCTCGTCGATGATTTCGCCGAGCTCCTGCTCGACCGGTCGACGCGACAGGCGGGCGGCAGACTGCGCCAGGATCGGCAAGCCCGCCTGGTCGGCAATCCAGGAATCGAACATGTCGGTAAGCCGATGCGGCGCTGCGGCGGCCACGGGGATCGCGAGAGTGTCCACCTCGCTGGGCCGCAGCGCCCGCAGCAGAGCAAGGTGCAGCAGGGCCTGCTTGCTCTCGACATAGGTATACAGCGCGCCGTGGCTGAGCCCGAGGGCCGCGGCTACATCGGAAATCCCGGCCGACCGAAATCCCTTGTCGGCGAACACCTGACACGCCGCATCAGCGATATCGGCCAACGGCCGAGCTGCCACTCGCCCACGCATCGTCTGCTCCTATGGTTGACTGACTAAGTCAGTCAACCATAGGATCGGCGTGTTGTACACCGCACGCATGCGGACGTTCTACTGTGCTCGCGGTGGTCGTGGCGTCACGGATTCACCGATGCGGGTTGGTCTTTCGACGATGCCGACGAACGGCGCATGCGGGTGTCTCACGGTAGCGGCTGGGCGCCCAGCTGATCGAGGAGATACAGAATCAGCCCGCAATCCTCGCTCTGTTCGGCGATCATCGCGCGGGCCTGCTCCTTGACTGCGCCGGAGGCGATCTGCCGGTCCGCGGTCCGGGCCATGGTGATGCCGCCCAGGTGATGGCGATACATCAGCTGCAAGAACAGCACAGAGGCGTCGTGGCCGCGGGCGGCGGCGAGGGCGTCGAGCTCGGCCGGGGATGCCATGCCCGGCATGGTGGCTGCCATCGGATGGTCGGGCATAGGGGAGGCGTTCGCCAGGCGCAGCCAGCCCAGCATCATGCCGATCTCCATGCGCTGGGACTGGTCGATCTGCTGGGCCAGGCGCAGCACCGCGGGGTCGGCGCCGGGGTCCAGGCGTTGCACCAGGATCAGCGCCTGCTGGTGATGCGCGGTCATATCCTGAGCGAAACCGATCTCGGTGTCGGTGAGAATCGGCGCGGCGGTGGCATGTTCGGGCAGGACCACCGGTCGCAGCGCGGCGCCGATCACCATGAGAATCAGCGCCGTCGCGACGCAGGAGGCGATGAGGTATCCGCGGCGCACCTATGACCCCACGATCGAATGCTGGTCCGCCGGTGGCGAATACACCTTGTTGCCGAGCTGCAGGACCATGAATCCGTTATCGTTGCAGGTGGTCCAGAGCTGACTGCCGTGCCATTCCGGCGGTGCGAAACACCAGTCGCTGGACACATCGCCGAAGGCGAGCATGCCAGAGCGTGGCGAAAGAGCCTTGGACGGATCGAATTTCCCGTCCAGGACCGCCCGAGCCATCGAGAATCCCTCCAGCACCGGCGGTCCGATCAGCGAACCCAGCGCGTGCGGGGAATTCCACAGCTGCAGGTTCTGCCCGGTGCGGGCGGGCGGGTTGTAGTAGGCGATCTCGCGGGCGTGGAACGGATCTCGCACGTCGAACACCCGGATGCCCGAGGATTCCCACCCGCAGGCCAGGGCCGTCGGATTGTCGGGACGATCCGCGGCGCAGTAGTGCGGATCGTAGGAGAAGACCGAACCCCCCATCGAGGATGCGAGCTGACTGTCCAGATGATTGGGCAGGTCGATCTCCAGTTTGAGCTTGTTCACCACGCGGGGGTTGTGCTCGTCGGAAATGTCGACGAGCTTGACCCCGCCCGCGCCGGCCTCGTCGACCGTGAACAGGTACGGTTTGCCGCCGTAGGTGACCGGGATGCTGTGCTGGGTGGCCCAGCCGTCGGTCCAGAACATCCGGCCGATATGTGTCACTTGCGGATTCGGGTCGCGCCGCTGCACGGCGCTGATATCGAGTACGGTGAATCCGGCCAGCGCCGAGAGGTACATGCGGTTGCCGTCGGGGCTGATGCCGAAGCCGTGCGCCTCGATGCCGGTCAGCCCCTGCCAGATCACGTGCGGATTGGCTGGATCGGTGAGGTCGACCGCGCTCACGAAGCCGGGGGCGATGCCCGAGGCCCAGTAGGTCCGCCCGTCCGGCGAGAAGCCGCCCTCATGTGTCGTGATCGGCAGCGGCATCAGCAGACTGGAGCCCGGGCCGGGGTTGAGCAGTCGCGGATGCGTGCAGTCGGAGATGTCGTAGACCGACAGATAGCCGACGCCCTCGCCGACCGGGACGCCGGTGCCCACCAACAGCTTTCGCGCGGCGTTGACCTTCAGGCTCTCCCACGTCCCCGCCAGCATCGCCGGTTCGGTGAGCGATGCGGTGAGTACCGGATGCACCGGATCCGACACGTCCAGCACCTGCACGCCCTGGGCCGGGCCGAGCAGATTGCCGGGGAAGAACGACCCGGTGTACGAGCAATGATCGTAGGTGGCGGAGGTGATGCCCCCGCCGTGTCCTGTGTATCCGCCGACCAGGGACATATTGCAGCGGTATCCCTTTGTGCTGCGCCCGCTGTCGCGGTCGGCGGCCGGAACATCGCCCTGCAGACCGGTTTCCGGCATCGAGCCGGGCCCGCAGTCGGCCCGCGGCACGGATGTCGTTCCCACGTCGAGGAATTGCTGCACCTGCGTCGCGATATCGGACTGCAGGTCCGCCGATGCGCCGCCGATCGGGAGCACCGCCGAGCCGAGCAGCGCGGCCATCATCACGAGCGTCGACCTGGATCGCCGAATCCTCGGTAACCACCCCATCGTTGACCGCACCTCTCCTGAACCGATAGTTCCGCCGGTGCGCGGTTACCCGTGGGTAGCGCCCACCGATCGAAACGGTAACTCACCTGACTCGCGAGTAGGTTGGTTTTGGGCGAATCCTCTGGACAGGTCAAAGCTGGTTGATGCGGCCGCACGGTCAGTGATCGTGTGCAGAATCAACGGAAACTTGATCCGTTGGGCAGCTGAGAGCGGACCGATGAGCGGCACACTGCTCGAGCTGCCATCCCAAGGGGCAGGTACGCCGGTGAAGGCGTGCGCCTATATGGACCCGCAATGCGACTCCGAAATAGATTCCTTTTCACCGCAGGGCGATAACTGCTGGGAAGTGCACGGTGGGCGGGAAATCCGCCACGACAGTGGCAAGTAGGTACGGGCTCGTGACGGGCATCTGGTCGTGGGAATAACATCATCGACCGGAAGGTTGCAGGGCGCATGCCGAAGCCATTTACCGAAGCTGAGCGTCAGGAATTCCTCGCGGGCAAGCATATTGCCGTGCTGTCGGTCGGGGCGGACAACGGTCGCCCGCCCGCGGCCGTCCCGATCTGGTATGACTACACCCCCGGCGGTGACATCAGGGTCAACACCGGCGCCGGGCGCCGCAAGGCCAGGCTCATCCAGGAAGCCGGCGTGGTCTCCCTGGTCGTCCAGCGCGAAGAGCTGCCGTATCAGTATGTCATCGTGGAGGGGACCGTCATCGACGCCGCCACGCCCTCTCCGCGGGACGCGCGGCAGGCGATCGCCACCCGTTACCTCGGCCCGGACGAGGGGCGTGCCTTCGTCGATCGGATGGACGGCACCGACTCCGTCCTGTTCACCATCCGCCCCGACCGCTGGATCACCCAGGACTATTCCGGCGACCTCTGAACCCGGCTTTCACTACCTCGGGCCCGAGCAGGTCGAGGCAGGCGGTGCGGAGCCGAACGCGCAGTGCGTGGGCGCGTTCGGCGATCTGGGATTGGCGGCGCACGTACTCGGCCCGTCCGGCGGGTGCCTCGATGCGGATCGGCTCGTAGCCGTATTCGGTCAGGTCGTAGGGGCTCGCGCGCATATCCAGTTCCCGTGCGGTGCAGGCGAACTCGAAGCAGTCCAGCAGGAGCTCCGAGTCGACCAGGGGGACCAATTTGAAGGTCCACTTGTACAGGTCCATATTCGCGTGCAGGCAGCCGGGCTGTTCGCGGTGGAGCTGGGACTCGCGGGTGAGGGGTTCGGCGTTGAGTGGGGCGGCGTCGGGGGTGAAGAATCGGAAGGCGTCGAAGTGGGTGCAGCGCAGGGGCATCGACTCGACGACCGCGTCGGTGCCCTCGTGGCCCAGGCGCAGGGGCACCTGCTGGTGGCGGACCTCTTCGCTGCGGTACACCATCGCCCACTCGTGCAGGCCGAAGCACGACAGATGCGCGGATCGGGACGCCGTGGCCTGCAACAGGTTCGCTACAAATTCAATGGTGTCGTGACGGCGGGCGAGATATGCGGGGTCGGCGGTCCACGCAGGTGTGTCCGCCGGGGCGAGCGGTTGGTAACCCCGCGCGCCGTCGTACTCGGTCGCATTCTCCAGTGCCACACCGTAACCCGGATGCCAGCGGCGTAACTGTGCGGGCTTGTGGCCGTAATAGGTGAACAGAAAATCGATCACCGGATGCTTCGAGCCCGCGGCCCGGCGCTCGAGGTAAGGGCCGACCAGTTCGTCGACCCGGGCCCGATGGGCCGCCGCCCGAGCACGCCAATCATGCTCGGGCAGAACCAGAATGTCCACACTCATACGGCGGCACTCATTCCGCAATACGGTGCGTCGCATCGCGGACCGTGCCGACGAACTCCTCCACCAGATCCTCCAGAGCCACGATGCCCACGGTATTTCCGCGGCTGTCCACCACCCGGCCGAGATGGCTGCTGGTGCGGCGCAGACGGGCCAGCGCCTCGTAGAGGGTGGTGCCCGTGCTGACAGTCGGCAGGGGGCGGATATCGGCGCGGGGGATGGGGGTGGACGGGCCCGCGTCGTCGTCGGCGACCTTGTCCAGCACATCCTTCACGTGCAGGTAACCGACCACCGAGCCGTCGTCGGTGCGGACAGGGTAGCGGGAGAAACCGGTCTCGGCGACGGCGGATTCGATATCGCCCAACGTGGTTCCGTCCCCGCGCAGCGGCACGCACCGCGTCTTTGCCAGGGGCACCATCACATCGCCGACGATGCGGTCGGTGGTGCCCAGCGCCTGGGTGAGCCGGCGATGCTCCTCCTCGTCGATCAGCCCCTCCGAACGTGATTCGCCCAGCATCTCGGCCAGCTCCACCGACGAAACCGTCACGTTGATCTCATCCTTGGGCTCGATCCGCAGCGCCCGCAGCGACAGATTCGCCGCCATGTTGTAGAACACGATCAGCGGCCGCGCAATCCGCAACCAGATCAGCATCACCGGAACCAGTAGCAGCGCAACGCGTTCCGGCCCGGCCAAGGCGATATTCTTCGGAATCATCTCGCCCAGCAGCATATGCATCATCACCACCAGGCACAGCGCCAGCGCGAACGCGATCGGATGCAGCAGCCCCTGCGGCATATGGGCCAGCTCGAACGGCCGCTGTAACAGATGCGCGATCGCCGGCTCGCCGATGCGGCCCAGCAGCAGCGAGCAGATGGTGATCCCCAGCTGCGCGGCGGCCAGCATCATCGACAGGTGCTCACCGGCCTTGATGACGGTGACCGCGCCGCGTTTACCCTGTGCGTCCAGGGCCTCGAGGCGGTCGCGGCGCGCGGAGATGAGTGCGAATTCGGCGCCGACGAAGAAGGCATTGCACGCCAGCAACACCACCGTCAGCGCGATTCCCCACAGATCACCCATGGCTGAGCTCCCATCCGGCCCATGGGCACCGGGCATCCACTGCTTCGGCAGGGTCGCGGCGTGCGGGCATTGGCGTGATTCCGGATCGGTTATCCATGGCTGAGCTCCCATCCGGCCCATGGGCACCGGGCATCCACTGCTTCGGCAGGGTCGCGGCGTGCGGGCATTGGCGTGATTCCGGATCGGTTATCCATGGCTGAGCTCCCATCCGGCCATCGTGTCGGCATCCACCGGCTGGATCAGCACCCGGTCGATCCGGCGGCCGTCCATGCGCTCCACGCGGGCGAGCCAGCCGCCGTCGGTGCGTGGCCCCGTCGAATTCTGCTGTCCGGAACCGGGATCCGGTAGCAGCACCTCATCGCCGGAGACCGGGATGCGCCCCAGCAGGGTCAGCACCAGGCCGCCGAGGGTTTCGTACTCGCCCTCGGGGGCGTCGTATCCGGTGGTGCGGGCGATCTCGTCGATGCGCAGCAGGCCCGAACAGTCCCAGCCGGACGCGGTGCGGCGCACGTCGAGCTCCTCCTCGTCGTGTTCGTCGCGCACATCGCCGAGGATCTCCTCGATGATGTCCTCCATCGTCACGATGCCCGCGGTGCCGCCGTATTCGTCGACCACCAGCGCGACCTGCATACCGTCGGCGCGCACCCGTTCGAGCACCTCGTCGCCGTCGAGACTGGCCGGCACGATCGGCACCGGAACCACGATCGCCCGCAGCCGGATGCTGCGGCGCTCCCGGACCGGATGCAGGAACGCCTGTTTGATGTGCACGATGCCGAGCGTGTTGTCCAGGTCACCGTCGATCACCGGGAATCGCGAGAATCCGGTGCGGCTCGCGGCGGCGATCAGATCGGCGATGGTGTCGTCCCGGTCCAGGGCCTCGATCTTCACGCGCGGGGTCATGAGCTCCTCGGCGCTACGTTCGCCGAATTGCAGCGAACGGTCCACTACCTGCGCGGTGCGCAGATCCAGCACGCCGTGCTGCGCCGAGGTGCGCACCAGCGAGCCCAGCTCCTCCGGGGAGCGCGCGGAACGCAACTCCTCGGCCGGTTCGATGCCCAGGTGGCGCACCACCCAGTTGGCGGCGCCGTTGAGCAGTTTGATCAGCCAGGTGAAGGCGCCGGTGAACGCGATCATCGGGATTGCGGTTATGCGCGCGGTGGCCAGCGGGGCGGCGATCGCGATGTTCTTGGGCACCAGCTCGCCGTAGATCATCGACAGCGAGGTGGCCAGGATCAGCGAGATCGCCAGTGAAATGCCCTGTGCGGCACCGTTGTTCGCGCCAAGGGCGGTGCACAGCGGGGTGATCAGCCGGGCCAGTACGGGTGCGGCGATATAACCGGTGATCAGGGTGGTGAGGGTGATGCCGAGCTGCGCGCCGGACAGCTGGAAGGACAGCGTGTGATGGGCGTGGCGCACCTGGCGGGCACGGCGGTCGCCGTCGCGCGCGTGAGCCTCTACGGTGCTGCGCTCGAGCGCGGTGAGGGAGAATTCGGCGGCGACGAACAGGGCGGTACCCGCGGTGAGCGCGACGAAGCCCACCAGGCTGAGTACCGTGAGCGTGACTGACACGGTCAGCACCGTCCCCAATGTCCGGTTCGGCTCAAATGTCCCGTAATAGCTACGATATCGGAGACGCCGGGTATGTCACCCGGCTCGGTAGAGGAGCCCTCCGTAGTGGCGCCCTCGGACGCGGGTGACAACTGGTTCCTTTCGCAGGTGGATGCTGGTTGATTAGCAATCATCATGTTACCGGCAGCCATCGGCGAATTCGCCACTGCGGCGCGCGGTGGGCATCACATCCGCACCGTGAAGGGCATCCATGTGCGCCGACTGCCCGCGGATCTGGCCCCGCGGGCAATCTTCAACTGCGTACTCGGGTCACCAGCCCGACGGCAGCGGGCGGCCCTCGGCGAATCCGGCGGCGGACTGCACGCCGAGCACCGCCTTGTCGTGCAACTCGGCCAGCGAGCGAGCACCGGCGTAGGTGCAGGCGCTGCGCACGCCCGCGCAGATATGGTCGATGAGATCCTCGACGCCGGGTCGCTCCGGGTCCAGGCGCATCCGCGAGGAGGAGATGCCCTCCTCGAACAGCGCCTTGCGGGCCCGGTCGAAGGCGCCGTCGGTGACGGTGCGCGCGGCGACCGCGCGCTTGGACGCCATGCCGAAGCTTTCCTTGTATGCGTTACCGTTGCGGTCGGTGCGCAGGTCGCCGGGGGATTCGTAGGTGCCGGCGAACCAGGAGCCGATCATCACGTTGGAGGCGCCCGCCGCGATGGCCAGGGCCACGTCGCGCGGATGCCGCACGCCGCCGTCGGCCCAGATGTGGACGCCGAGATCCTTTGCTGCGGTGGCGCATTCGGCCACGGCGGAGAATTGCGGGCGGCCGACACCGGTCATCATGCGGGTGGTGCACATGGCGCCGGGCCCGACGCCGACCTTGATGATGTCGGCCCCGGCCGCGGCCAGATCGCGGGTGCCCTGGGCGGAGACCACGTTGCCCGCCACCAGCGGCACGCCCAGGCGCAGGTCGGCGACCGAGCGCAGCGCCTCGAGCATCTTGACCTGATGGCCGTGCGCGGTATCCATCACGAGCACATCGGCGCCCGCGTCGACCAGGGCCTTGGCCTTGGCGGGGATATCGCCGTTGATGCCGACCGCCGCGGCGATACGCAGCCTGCCCGCGGCGTCCACCGCCGGATCGTAGATACCGGTGCGGACCGCGCCGGTGCGGGTGAGCACGCCCGCGAGGGTGCCGTCCGCCGCGACCAGCACCGCGAGGGGGGCGTGCCGGGACTCGAGCTGCTCGAAGATCTCCCGCGGCGAGGCGTCGGCCGCGGCGCTGACGAACGAGGCGTCCGCGATGGTGCGCAGGCGCGCGAACCGGTCGACATCGGCGCAGGCGGCCTCGGTGACGACGCCGATCGGGCGGTCGTTCTCCACGACGACGACAGCGCCGTGCGCGCGCTTGTGGATCAGCGCCAGGGCCTCGGAGACCGAATGATCCGGGCCGAGCACGACCGGGGTGTCGGCGACCAGGGACCGGCCCTTGACGAAGGAGATGGTGTCGGCGGCCGCCTCGAGCGGCAGATCCTGGGGCAGCACCACGATGCCGCCGCGGCGGGCGACCGTCTCGGCCATCCGGCGGCCGGCGACGGCGGTCATATTCGCCACCACGATCGGGATCGTCGTACCGGTGCCGTCGCTGGTCGACAGGTCCACATCGAATCGGGACGCCACATCCGTCCGATTCGGGACGAGGAAGATGTCGTCGTAGGTCAGGTCGTAGGGCGGCTGATGGCCGGGAAGGAACTGCACTCCGGCCATTCTAGGCGAATGCCGGGCGTATGCGGAAAGGCCGGGTAAATTCGGCGCGTGCCTGGTCACGGCCCGGCCTCGGGATCGCTACGTGTGCGCTTCGCGATCACCGCGGATACATCTCGTGTCGGTTGGCCGGGTTGTACCGGATGCGCCTCATTTCGGCGGCCGAGTCGCTGCCACCATCGTGTTGTGGGCGGGCGCGGGGGCTCGGCCGACGGGGCAGGAGCCGGTGGTTGTCGTTCGTCGCGCCACTCGGCGACGACCTGGTCGACATCGACCGGCGCGATGTGCACCTGGGGTCCGTGCGGCATGCGCAGCCAGGCGGTGATGCGGGTGTTGAGCTCGGTGATGTACTCACGCACCCGCTGCTCGGACTGCATCGCGCGCACGGCCTGCGGCAGCCGTTCGAGATCGCGGCGCAGCAGCAGGGATTCCGGGAGCACCCCGTCGCCGGTGACGCCCTCGCGGCGCAGGTAATCCTTGAGCCACCAGTCCTCGTCGTAGGACCGGCCCGCATCGGGCAGCGGTTTGCCCGCACCCTCCAGATTGTCGAAGTCGCCGCGATCGGTGGCCTGACGAATCTGCTTGTCCAGCCAGGATTCGTAACTCACGCCGGGCGGCTTGCGTTCGGTCATCGCCGTCCCCTCGGTGATCGATCTACACCGTCATCATATCGTTTTGCGCTGAGCCGGACCACGATCGCGAAGGGCACGCACTCGGCATCGGCGGTACGCACCGGCTGTTGTACTACGGCAACGGGTCTCGGGTGACAGCACAACTACGGCAACGGGTATGAACCCGCATGAAATGTGTGCGTACCGAGCACGAATCGAGTTCGGGGCGAATGGGTTTGAGGCCCGCGACTGTAGTTGGCGAAGTCGTCAGCGTGCCGGGCGATTGCCTCGGCGGGGCGATTGGCGTTGCGGACGCGCACGCCGGTCGTTGTATGCCGGCGTGGCCGGGACGGGGGCGGGCGGGGGTGCGGCGGGATCGGGCACCGCCCGGCCGGACGGCTGCCGGGCCCCGGTCAGGGCGATGAGCTGCCGATCACCCGGGCGGATGCTGGATTCGGTGACGGTGACCCCGGCCGCCCGGACGAGCTCGCCGGTCTCCGCGCGCTCCTCGTCGGTGACCAGCGTGACGACGGTCCCGGTACCGCCCGCGCGGGCGGTGCGTCCCGCGCGGTGCAGGTAATCCTTCGGATCGGCGGGCGGATCGACGTGGACCACCAGCGAAATATCGTCGACATGGATGCCGCGGGCGGCCACGTCGGTGGCGACCAGGACCGGCGCGTTGCCGTCGGCAAAGGCGGACAGGGTGCGGGTGCGCTGGTTCTGGGTCAGGCCGCCGTGCAGCACCGCCGCGGCGACGCCGGATTCCCGCAGCCTGCGGGCGAGCTTGTCCGCGCCGTACTGGGTGCGCACGAACAGCAGCGTGCGGCCCGCTCGTGCGGCGATCTCGGTGACCACCGCGCGTTTGTCGCCCTTGCGCAGGTGCAGCAGATGATGCGTGCTTGCCGGGCCGGAAGGAGAGTGCGCGGACGGTGCGAAGGATGTGGTCGCTGGCGCGTTCCCGGTCGCGCCACCGGGGTCGGTCGGCGAACTCATGTCGGCTGGGTGCGATCCCCGGACGGGCGACGGTCCGGAAGGCCGGTCCGCGCGGAGCCGCGTCGGCGACGATTTCCCGTCACTCCCGGGCGTTTTCGCGGTCTTGGCGGACGGGAGGAAGCCCGCGTCATCTATACGTTCGGAGGCTGCGGCCGGAACCGGGTCGTCGACCGCGTGCGACACCGGATCGTGAAGATATCGCTGCACCAGCGTGTCGACCGCGTCGTCCAGGGTTGCCGAGAACAGCAGGTGCTGGGCGTCGTCGGGTAGCCGATCCAGCAGCGCGGTGAGCTGCTCCAGGAATCCGAGCTGGGCCATGTGGTCGGCCTCGTCGACGGCGACCACCCGGACCGCGTCGAGCGCGGCGGCGCCCTGGGCGATCAGGTCGGCGAGTCGACCGGGTGTGGCGACGAGCACGTCCACGCCGCGGGCCAGGCGCTCGGCCTGGCGTTTGATCGGGACGCCGCCGACCGCGACGCCCAGGCGCAGGCCCACGGCCAGGGCGGGCTCGTCGAGTGCCCGCTCGATCTGCACGGCCAGCTCCCGAGTCGGGGCCAGGATCAGCCCGCGAGGGCGTCTCGGCGCCGACGCCCCGCGGGTGAGCCGCACCAGCATCGGCAGCCCGAAGGCGAGGGTCTTGCCCGACCCGGTGGCGGCGCGGCCCAGCACGTCGCGCCCGGCGAGAATGTCGGGAATGACCGCGGCCTGGATCGGGAATGCGGTGTCCAGGCCGGCCCGGCGCAGCGCCTGCACCAGCGGCACCGGCAGGCCCAGCCCGGCGAACCGGGCCGGCTCAGACACGGAACAGTCGCTTCAGCTCGACCAGCCACGGAATCGCCACGGCGAGCGTCGGCACCACCAGGATGGCCGCGGCGACGAGGTAGGCGGCGGAGGCGATGCGCAGATCGCCCAGCGGGCCGGACAGGCGTTGAATGCGGATCAGGGTCGTCGGACCGCCGACGGCCATCGCGCCCTGCGGCGCGGTCGAATTCGAGCAGGCCACCAGCGCGCGGGCCAGCGGTGTCGGGCCGGTGACCTTGATCGCGGAATCGTCGGCAAGCAGCTCGATCAGCAGCTTCACCGAATCCAGCGCCGACTTGCTGCGCACGAACCGCGGGAAGGCCTCGTGCGCGGCGGTGAATGCCTCGAGGACCAGATCGTGGCGGGCGCGCAGATGCGAGCGCTCGTGGCTGACGATCGCGGTCAGCTCGGATTCGGACAGGTTGGTGAAGGTGCCCTGGCTCAGCACCACCCGGCGGCGCAGGCCCGGCAGGCAGTAGGCGATCGGCTCGGCCGCGGCCAGCACCCGGATATCGGCGGCGCGGTGGGCCCACCCGTCGCCCGACTGCCGCCCCCCATTGAATCGGTGCGCGGTGCTGGTCAACTCGCCCCCCTGATCGAGCAGATCGACCAGGATGCGGTGGCGGGTGCGACGGCGGCGGGTGTGGATGCCGACCCGGATCACCATGTAGATCAGCCGCCCGCCGACCATCAGGGTGAGGGCGAAGACGATGACGTAGGCGAGCCACAGCGGCAGTCCGAGCGCGCGGATCTCGCGGGTGGGGGAGGTGGTGGGCCGCCCGTTGGGGCCGGGCACCAGCAGCAGGCTGGCGATGGCCAGGCCGGAACCGAACGCGCTCAGCACCGCGGCCAATGCCACGGCCTGCCACAGCACCAGCGCCGCCCGCGGTGTCCGGTACGGCCACGAGCCTGCGCTGAGCAGGGCTGGGACCGGTCCCGCGAGAAGCAAAGCGAGACCGGCGAATACCGGCGCGGTTGCGTTCATGCTCAGCTCACTCGTTCTTGTACAGTGACCAAGCGGCACCGAGCCTTCGGTCTCGGTGAGAATCTCAACATGCTCAGCTCACTGCGTTGTGGGGCCAGGGCCCGAGTTCGCGGCGTACGCCGAGGGGGTCGGCCGCCGCGAAAATCTACTGCGGCGGGGTGACCCCCTTGTCGTCGGACGCGGTGCGCGCGGCCTCGGTGGCTTCGAGCTTAGCGAGTGCCTCGCGGAGTGCGGCAGCCCCGTCGTTGCCGACCTGTTCGACGAAGTGCACCAGGGCCGCGCGGCGGCTGCCGACCTCGTCCGCCTGCTGCAGCGCATCGACCATGAGGCTGGCGACCAACTCGTCGCGGGAATGCACCGGGGCGTAGCGATGGGCGCGGTCGTCGCGCTGCTGCACGACCAAATCCTTCTTTGCCAGACGCTGCAGAACCGTCATCACCGTGGTGTAAGCGAGTTCGCGATGCGCCGCCAGGGCCTCGTGGACCTGTCGGACCGTCTGCGGTTGATCGGCCGACCACAACTGGTCCATGACCGCTTTCTCGAGTTCACCAAGACCTGCCATCCCACGAGTTTACGGAGTCAACGACACAAATGCGTACTACAGGTCGTCGTAACCGGTCGGTAGCTGTGTGGGATTTTTCATACACCGTTCGGGCACCAACCCGGAATGCGCGGCGTATCGGGCGTACCGGGGCGTTTCGGGCGCGCGGGTTACCGGTGCGGCCACGGCGACGAATAACTGCTGACGTGATATCGAGCATTGCCCATCAAGTCTGGTAAGCCTAACCTATCTTCCGTTTCGGTCCGCACTGTCAACCGAGGAGGAGGTTCGAATGTTCGAGCCGATCGCCGCCTGCCCGACCCGTCGCTGCGAACAGGTCTTCGGGCAGGCCTGTGACCGATTGCGTGCCCTGCAGCCGGAGCATCCGCGCGTCTATGCCGTGGCCGCGATGGCCGATCACGGCAGGCGTCGCTGGTGGCGGCTGTCCGACGGGCTGCACGAGGGGCGCATCGAGCTGATGTATCGCCGGCACGTCGAGGAGATGAGCAATGCCGACATCGCCGCGGAGGTGGTGGCGACCGCGCTCATCCACGCCGTGGTCGGACGGGTCGTCGCGTTGCTGGTGGCCGAGGGGCGGGCGTGGGATCCGGGCCTGGAGAACCTGTGGGTGCATACCGACAACGACGGCGGCATTGATTGGGCGGGCCTGTCCGACACCACGATTCGCGTCGTGGAGGGCGATCGGCTGGCGGGGGAGCCGGGCGTGGTGGTGCTGCCGTGCGAGCGGGCGCTACAGGTGTGGCTGGCCCATCGGTGCGCGGCGGCGCTGACCCTCGTGCAGCGGGGCATGTGGCGGTGTGCGGGTTTGAGTCCGCGGCGGTTCTGGGCGCTGGTGGCCGAGACGGTGGTCGGCGCGGCGACCTATGTGCCGGATCTGGCGGGCACCTCCTCGGTGCGCGGCGCCGAACGTGGGCAGGGCCTGCTGGCGGCAATGCGGGAGCGCGGGATGCCGGTGCAGGGTCGCGGTATGTCCACGCGCCGCACTTGCATAGTTAGGTAAGGCTGCCCTACACTCGGAGGCGGCGTGCGGATCGAGTGCGAGTCCCGAGGGCTGCGGTCGACTCCCCGATCCACTGCCGCGGCGGGCCTCGCCCACGGGTGGGGCCCGCCGCCTCGTCGCGAACGGGCCGGGGGGCGAGGCGAATTGGCCGTTGAGTGGGACTGAACCGTCCGGATGCTGCGAAGGTGGTGATTCTGGTGTAGCCGAAGCTGTTTCGGCTACACCGAATGATCAGGAGGACGGGATGGCCCCTGCAACCACCCCCACGGTCCGCATCGACACCGGTACGGTCCGCGGCCGTATCGACGATGACATCGCCGCCTTCCTCGGGATCAGGTACGCGGAACCTCCGATCGGCGCTGCCCATCTGGCCGCGCCGCGCCCGGCGCAGGCGTGGGACGGTGTGCGCGATGCCGCCGAATTCGGCCCGCCGCCACCGCAATCGGCCCTGTGGTCGGACGTGGCGCCCGAACCGTATGGCGGTTCGCACGATCCGGACGATTGGCTGACCGTCAACGTGTGGTCGCCCGATCTCGGTGCGGCCGGGCTGCCGGTGATGGTCTACATCTACGGCGGCGCCTACATCATCGGGGAGTCCGCGACCGAGGTCTACCGCGGCGCCGAGCTCGCCCGATCGGGCGTGGTCGTCGTCTCGTTCAACTACCGGGTCGGATTCGAGGGATTCGCCCAGATCGCCGGCGCGCCCGCGAATCGCGGCCTGCTCGATCAGGTGTGCGCGCTGCGGTGGGTGGCCGCGAATATCGCCGCCTTCGGCGGGGATCCCGGCAATGTCACCGTATTCGGCGAATCCGCCGGCGCCGGTTCGGTGGCAGCCCTGCTGGTGATGCCCTCGGCGGACGGGCTGTTCCGGCGCGCGATCGCGCAAAGCGTGCCCGGCACCCACCTCACCCCGGAACTGGCGGCCGATGTGGCCGCCGCGATCACCGCCGAGCTCGGCCTCCGGGCCGATATCGAGGATCTGCGTGCGGTGGATCCGGAACGGTTGCGCACGGCCACCGACAGTGTGGCCGCGAAAATGCTGGAACACGAGTCCAGATGGGGCGAATTGGCGCGGACCGTCACCCCGTTCGCCCCGGTGGTGGACGGCGAGGTGCTGCCCGCCGTGCCGTGGGAGGCGCTGGCCGACGGCCGGGCGCGCGGCGTCGAACTGATCGTCGGCCACAATCGCGACGAATACCGCCTGTTCATGGGACTCGCCGGACAACTGGGCCAGGTCACCGACGACATGGCCGCCGATGCGCTGCGACGGCTCTCGCCCGGCGGCGAGGCGGCATATCGCGAGGCCTATCCCGACGCCGACAGCAACCTGCTGTTCGAACTGGTGCAATCCGATTGGGTGTTCCGGATTCCGGCCCTGCGCCTGGCCGCGGCCAACGCCGCGGCGGGCGGCACCTCCTACCTCTATGAATTGTGCTGGCCCGCACCGGCTATGGGCGGCATACTCGGCGCCTGCCATGGGCTCGATGTGCCGCTGGTGATGGGGAATCTCGAGCTCGCCATGGCCGGGCTGGCGTTGGTCGGCGAGACGCCGACGCCCGAGGCCAGGCAGCTGTCGCAGCTGATGCGGGCGCACTGGACCGCCTTCGCCGCCGGCGGCAATCCGGGCTGGCCGCCCTATACCCCCGAATTCCCCCGCACGCGGTTGTTCGACGCCGAATCCACGGTCGGTCCCTATCCGGAGGAGGCATCGCGGCGGATCTGGGACGGCCACCCGTTCGCGCCGCTGGGGCTGGTCGCAGCGCTGCCCTGAGAGTTCCGACACCCGACCCGCGAACCGTTCGGTCTGCGCGTTGTGTCAATGTTTTCCTCATGACGCAGCACGACCGGTCGGAGATTCGCTCGCTGGCGGACCTGACGCCCGAGCAGATGACCCGGTTCAGTGAGGGTAGCTTCACCGATCTGATCGGCCTGAAGTACACCGAGATCTCCCCGGATCGGGTCGCGGGCGAGTGGGTGGTGTCGCCGCAGCTGCATCAACCCGCGGGCATCGTCAACGGCGGGGTGTACTGCACGGTGATCGAGACGCTGGCCAGCGTCGGCGGCGGGGTCTGGTACGGCGAGCGCGGGTCGGTCGTCGGGGTGAACAACAACACCGATTTCCTGCGCGCGGTCCGCGAGGGCGTGTTGCGCGGGGTGGCGACGCCGCTGCATCGCGGCCGCCTGCAGCAGCTGTGGCAGGTGGTGATCACCGACGAACAGGATCGGGTGATCGCCCGCGGGCAGGTGCGCATACAGAATCTGCCCACCGCTGAATAACGCTAGGTAAACCCTTGCAACTATGCCGCGCGGTCGCGTGTCCGCCGTGCCAGAATGTCCGACACCTGTTTGATCTGCCGAGGAGTCCGCATGCGATTGTCGCCGCATGAGCAGGAAAGACTGATGCTCAGCTACGCGGCCGAGCTGGCCCGGCGCCGCCAGGCCCGCGGGCTGAAGCTCAACCACCCCGAGTCGGTCGCGCTCATCTGCGACCACGTCCTCGAGGGCGCCCGCGACGGCCGCACCGTCGCCGAGCTGATGGCCTCGGGCCGCACGGTGCTCACCCGCGACGACGTCATGGACGGGATCGCGGAAATGATCGCCGATGTGCAGGTGGAGGCGACCTTTCCGGACGGCACCAAGCTCGTCACCGTTCATCATCCGATCGGCTGAAACTCGATATGTCTCATGATCATCCGGGCGCATCCGGCCCCGCTGTCCGGGGGCCCGTCGTGCCCGGTGAATTCCTCTATGCCGCAGCTCCCGTCGAGATCAATGCCGGTGCGCACCGGCTCGAACTCGACGTGCTGAACACCGGCGACCGGCCGGTCCAGGTCGGCTCGCACGTGCACTTCCCGCAGGCCAACGCCGCGCTGGAGTTCGATCGCGCCGCGGCTCACGGCCACCGCCTCGACATTCCCGCGGGCACCGCCGTGCGCTTCGAACCCGGTCTGGGGCAGCGGGTTTCGCTGGTTCCGCTGCGGGGCGCGCGCGAGGTGCACGGTATCAGTCTCGACCCACCCGGAAAGCTGGACGCCTGATGGTTGAGTTATCTCGTGCCCGTTATGCGGACCTGTTCGGCCCCACGGTGGGCGACCGAATTCGCCTGGCGGACACCGATCTGCTGATCGAGATCACCGAGGACCGCAGCGGCGGACCGGGTCTGGCCGGCGACGAGGCCGTATTCGGCGGCGGCAAGGTGCTGCGCGAATCGATGGGCCAGTCCCGCGCCACCCGCGCCGAGGGCGCCCCCGATACCGTCATCACCGGCGTCGTGATCGTGGACCACTGGGGAATCATCAAGGCCGACATCGGTATTCGCGACGGGCGCATCGCCGCGATCGGCAAGGCCGGAAACCCGGACACCATGGACGGCGTGCATCCGGATCTGGTGATCGGGCCGTCCACGGAGATCATCGCCGGTAACGGCCGCATCGTCACCCCCGGCGCGATCGACTGCCATGTGCACTTCATCTGCCCGCAGCTGCTCGAGGAGGCCCTGGGCGGCGGCATCACCACGATGGTCGGCGGCGGCACCGGACCGGCCGAGGGTTCCAAGGCGACCACGGTCAGCCCGGGCGCCTGGCACCTGGGCCGGATGCTCGAGGCCACCGACGCCTGGCCGGTGAACATCCTGCTGCTCGGCAAGGGCAACACCGTGCGCCACGAGGCCATGTGGGAGCAATTGCGCGGCGGCGCGGGCGGATTCAAGCTGCACGAGGACTGGGGCACCACGCCCGCGGCGATCGATGCGTGCCTGACGGTGGCCGATGCGTCGGGCGTGCAGGTGGCGCTGCATTCGGACACGCTGAACGAGGCCGGATTCGTCGAGGACACCCTGGCAGCCATCGCGGGCCGGGCCATCCACTCGTATCACACCGAGGGCGCCGGCGGCGGGCATGCGCCCGACATCATCACCGTCGCGGCGCATCCGAACGTGATGCCCAGCTCCACGAATCCGACTCGGCCCCATACGATCAACACCCTCGACGAGCATCTGGACATGCTCATGGTGTGTCACCACCTCAATCCGGCCATTCCGGAGGATCTGGCCTTCGCCGAGAGCCGGATCCGGCCCTCCACCATCGCCGCGGAGGATCTGCTGCACGATCTGGGTGCGATCTCCATGATCGGCAGCGACTCGCAGGCGATGGGTCGCATCGGCGAGGTGGTGATGCGCACCTGGCAGACCGCGCACATGATGAAGCGCCGCCGCGGCGCGCTGGCGGGCGACGGGGCGGCCGATAACAACCGGGTGCGGCGGTATATCGCGAAATACACCATCTGCCCGGCCATTACGCACGGGCTGGACCACGAGATCGGCTCGATCGAGGTCGGCAAGCTGGCCGATCTGGTGCTGTGGGAGCCCGCATTCTTCGGGGTGCGGCCGCACGCGGTGCTCAAGGGCGGCGCGATCGCGTGGGCGGCGATGGGCGATGCGAACGCCTCGATCCCGACCCCGCAGCCGGTGCTGCCGCGGCCCATGTTCGGCGCGGCCCCGGCGGTCGTGGCGGGGACCTCGCTGCATTTCGTGTCCGAGCAGGCCATCGAATCGGGCCTGGCCGATCGGCTGCGGGTGAACCGCAAGCTGGTCCCGGTGGCCAATGTGCGCCGCCGCACCAAGGCCGACCTGCCGCATAACGACGCCATGCCCCGCATCGAGGTCGACCCGGACACGTTCACCGTCCGCGTGGACGGCGAGGTGTGGGCCGAGGACCCGGCCACGGAGTTGCCCATGGCGCAGCGGTACTTCCTGTTTTAGCGGCGAGGTAGCAGCTAAACTTGCGATCATGAGCGCTTCACGGGACAAGCTCCACGAGCTGGTCGATCAACTGCCGGAGACCCGGCTGCGGCCGACTCTGCAATTGATCCGTGGACAGCTGGAGGTGGCAGTAGAGGGGGAACGTGATCTTCCCTTCTTCGCCTCGTTTGAAGCCGAACACGATCTAGCCGAGAACCACGAGGAGTACCTGCGGTCTGAACTGGGTCGGTGACGGTGCTTCTGTGCGACACGGGTGTACTGCTCGCTGCAGCCAACACCAGGGATGACCATCATGTGGCCTGTTTGAGGTTGCTCAAGCAAGCGCGGCAACCACTACTAGTTCCATCTCCGGTTCTCGGCGAGATCGGCTACCTACTCGAGTCTCGTGTTGGCCCCCAGGCTGTATCGACCTTCTTGCGTTCCTTCGGCCCGAACGGATTCCACGTTGCGGAGTTGGAATTTGAGGATTTCGACCGAATCGCCGAGCTGGTGGAGAAGTACATCGACTTCCCGTTGGGGCTGGTAGATGCATCGGTAATAGCAATGGCGGAGCGAATGAAGCTGACTGAGATCGGCTGCCTCGACCACCGCCACTTCCTGGCGGTACGTCCGCGCCATATCGAAGCTTTCACGTTATTGCCGTAGGACTTCGGTTCTCGGCGGTGATCATGTCGGACCCGGGTGGCAGACTGGCTGGCATGACGGACTCAGCATGGGATGACGTGGACCGCTATCTGGTGCGGACCCTCGTCGGGGACGGGGATTCGTTTGTGCAGGAGGCGAATTCGGCGGCCGCGCTACCGGCTATCGACGTCTCGCCCGCGCAGGGCAAATTCCTGCATCTGATCGCGCGCTCGATCCGGGCGCGCCGAGTATTGGAGATCGGCACGCTCGGCGGCTACAGCACGATCTGGCTGGCCCGGGCCGTCGGCGAGGAGGGGCAGGTCATCACGCTGGAATTCCAGCCGCACCATGCCGAGGTGGCGCGCGGGAATCTGGACCGGGCCGGGGTCGGCAAGCGGGTCGAGATCCGGGTCGGCGCGGCCCTGGACAGCCTGCCCGTGCTCGAGCAGGAGCATCCGGAACCGTTCGACCTGGTGTTCATCGACGCCGACAAGGTCAACAACGCCAACTATGTGCGCTGGGCCCTGCGCCTGACCCGTCCGGGCTCGATCATCATCGTCGACAATGTGGTTCGCCGGGGCGGCATCGCCGACGCGAACTCCCCGGACGAGGCGGTCCGCGCCAGCCGCGAGGTCCTGGAACTGCTCGCCGCCGAACCTCGCCTGGACGCGACGGCCCTGCAAACCGTCGGCAGCAAGGGCTGGGACGGCTTCGCCTACGCGGTGGTAGTCGAGTGAGCGCCGCCGCCTGGTGATCGTGTCGGCCGCTGTGCCAGGCTCTCCCAGAAATCAACATACGCCTGCTCGTGCATGAGGCCGAGTTCGAGTATCCGGGCGCGTGATTCGGCCCGGCTGCTGTCGTCCGAGTCGATCGCGGTGTGCATGTCGCGGTACAGCTCCAGCCACCGGCGGTGCTCGGCAGCCTGACCGTTGGCCAGCGCGACCACGTCGCCGGGTTCGCCCAGATCGGCGAAGAACAACTTCAGCTGCGCGGGATCGCGGGTCTCGGCGGGCGGGCAGCGCGGGTCGGACAGCCAGTGCCGCAGGGCCTCCCGGCCCGCGTCGGTGAGGTGGAAGACGCGCCGTCGCCGTCCGGTCTGCTCCGCCTCCTCGCGCAGGAGGCCCTGCTCGGCCAGCCGCACCGGCACCCGGTACAGCTGGGCGTGCGGGATCGGCCAGAAGTACTCGACGCTCTCCTCGAGCCGGGTCTTCAGCTCATAGGGGGTGAGCGGGCCGTGCCGCGCGATCAGGCCCAGTACGACGTGGTCCTGCGGTCCGAGCTCGGACATGGTCGCCTCCCATTTCGATCCACCCATTGACACCATCTCATTGAGACCATACATTCATATCATCGAAACCGTATCAATGAGACTATTGGAGAGTGTGATGACTGACTTCGGTACCGAACTGTTCGATCGGTGGGTCGTGTTGTGGAACGGTGATCTCGCGGTCGCCGAGGAGATCATCGCGCCGGAGGCCACCTTCCGCTATGCCCAGCCGGGCGCGGACGTATTCGATACGATCCATGACCCGCAGGCGCTGGCGAAGCGGATCGAGCAGTTCCGTGCGGAACGGCCCGGGCTGCGGTACGAGGCACAGGGGATACCGGTCGTCCGGGTGGACGGCGAACGCTCGGGCATCATTGCCCGGCCCTACGGCGCCCGCCGCCCGGTGCCGGACGGTGAAATGAATGTCAGCGGCACAGACATCCTGCGCTTCGTCGACGGCAAGATCGTCGAGGTGTGGTCGGTATCGGGCGGGGCGAGCGGCCGCAGCTTCTATCCCGAGCGTTAGCGAGGCAGCGACATGACTGCCAGCGTCGCCCCGGACGGGTCGGCGATGACCGCCAGGCGGGACGGGCCCGGATTGTCGTGCGGCTCCTGCACGATCTTCCCGCCGAGTTCCGCGGCCCGGGCGGCGGTGGCGTCGGTGTCGGGGACGTGGATGGTCAGGGTCCAGCACGGGGCGGGCTCACCCGGCCGCGCGACCGCGGCGCCGCCGAACTCGCGGTCGGCCGAGCCGGTGCTCAGCGCCTGATACGGCCTATCGGTTGAGGTTTCCCAGGCGGCGTTGCCGTAGGTCCAGCCGAGCACCGTCGCGTAATGCGCCATCGCGTCGGCGGGCGAGCCGGCCGCCGTGTACTGCACCCAGCACGGGTTGTCCGGCTGGGACCAGCGCTGGGTGCCGGGATGGCCGGTGAGGTGGGTGATGCCGTACAGCGCGCCGTCCGGATCGGTGAGGACGGCGAATTCCAGTTGGCCCGGGATCTCGGCGTAGGAGCAGAAGGTGCCCGCGCCGTCGGCCTGCGCGGTCGCCACGGTGGCGTGCACGTCGGCCACGGAGAAGTACGGCAGCCATTGGCCGGGCCGCACCTCGCCGTGCGGCGTCGTGGTCGAGCCGATCGCCGCGACCAGCGCACCGTCCTGGCTCAGCACGGTGTAGTGGCGGGTCTGCGGGCCGGTGTCCTGGGCGTCCCAGCCGAACAGTCCGCGGTAGAAGTCGGCGGCGGCCGGGATATCGGTGGCGGTCACGTCGAACCAGCAGGGCGCGCCCGGGGCGAAATCGGTGGGCATTACTCGTCTCCTTCGGGTCATGGCGGCACGTGCGATGCGGCACTGAGCGCAACGTTGCGCGGGGTGCGGTAGTGCAGACGATGCGGCGCAGGCGGATTCATCGGCGCGCCGCGGATTGCACCGGCGCGGCCTGTCATCGGCGTGGAGCGGATTCCTCGGCGGGGCCTTGGCGCGGTTCGGCTGCGTGGGTCGTGGCGAAACCGGCGCACATCGCCTCGAGCCCGGACCGCAGCATGCGGGCAGGGTCGAGCAGGTCGCCGCGGCCGGTGCCCTCGAGCGGGATCAGCGCCGCGGGGGTGGGCCAGCGCGGCGCGCCCTCCAGTAGTGCGGACAGGCCGGAGGTCTCCTCCGGGGCGCCGTCGCGCCGGGCCAGCATCGAGGCGCTGACCTGCTGCAGGGCGATGCCCGCGATGTAGCTCCACACCGACAGTGCCATCCGGGTGGCCTCGCGCGGATCGTCGGTGAGCTCGCCGAAGCCGTCCACCAGCCACGCCAGGCACGCCAGGCTGGAGGGGCCGAAGTTGTAGCGTGGCACCGCGAAGGTGAACAGCACCCAGGGATGTTCCTGATACAGCTGCCAGTCGATATCGGCGGCGATGCGCACCCGGTCGCGCCAGGTCCAGCCCGGTTCCGGATCGGGGTACGTGTTGCGGCGGGCTACCTCGTCGGTCATCTCCGCCAGCAGCGCGTCCTTGTTCGGGATGTGCCGGTACAGCGACATCGCGCCCGCACCCATCCGGTCGGCGATGCGCCGCATCGACAGCGCGTCGACCCCGGCCTCGTCGGCCAGCGCGATCGCCGTGTCGACGATGGTCGTGCGGGTGAGCCCGCCACCCTTCGCGGGATCGCCACCCCCCACGGAATCGCTCCGCGATGCGTTCTTCACGGCACTGACTCGCTTTCGTTTCGCCGACGTAATGCGTACGCTGTACCCAGACTACCGCGTACGCCGTACGCACGATCAGAAGGATAGGTGATGAACGACATCGACACCGGTGTGCCCGTGACGACGCGGCGCGCCTGGCTGGGCCTGGCCGTGCTGATCCTGCCGGTGCTGCTGGTCTCGGTGGATATGTCGGTGCTCTATCTGGCGATGCCGACGCTGACCGCGCACCTGGATCCCGATGCCACCCAGCAGCTGTGGATCCTGGATATCTACGGATTCCTGCTCGCCGGGCTGCTGGTCACCATGGGCAATCTGGGCGACCGGATCGGGCGTCGGAACATCCTGCTGGTCGGGGCGGGCATCTTCGGCCTGGCCTCGGCGCTGGCGGCGTTCGCGCCGAGCGCCGGGGTGCTGATCGCGGCGCGGGCGCTGATGGGCATCGGCGGGGCGACGCTGCTGCCCTCGAGCCTGGCGCTGATCTCGACCCTGTTCCCGGACCCGCGCCGGCGTGCGAGCGCGATCGGCATCTGGTCCGCGTTCTTCGCCGGCGGATCCGCGGCCGGGCCGTTGATCGGCGGGGTGCTGCTGCATCAGTTCTGGTGGGGTTCGGTCTTTCTGATCAATCTGCCCGTGGTGGTGGTGCTGCTGGCGGCGGGGCCGTTCGTGCTGCCCGAGCATCGCGAAAGCGCCCGGGGGCCGCTGGATCTGCTGAGCGTGGTGATGTCGATCGCCGGGATCCTGCCGGTGATCTACGCGATCAAACATCTGGCGGCCGAGGGTGTCGACCTCGTCTCCGTGGTGATCGGCCTGGCCGGGGTGGCGGTGCTGGTGGCGTTCGTGCGGCGGCAGCGTCATCTGGCCGAACCGCTGCTGGATCTGAGCCTGTTCCGGCGCGGGCTTTTCGGCGTCGCGATCGGGACCTCCACCGTCGGCATGCTGTCGCTGGCGGGCACGAGCTATCTGGTCAGCGTCTACCTGCAGTCGGTGGCCGGGAAGGACGTGCTGACCGCGGCGCTGCTGGGCGTGCCGTCCGCCGTGGTGGTGTTCGCCTGCGCGATGTGCGGTGCGCGGGTGGCCCGCAGACTCGGCACGCGCACCGCGTTCGTAGGCGCGCTGGCCACGGCCGCGGCCGGGAACCTGATGATGTTCGGGCTCGGCGTGGACGGCGGAATCGGCTGGTATGTAGCCGGTTCCACGGTCGCGGGCGTGGGCTACGGGATCATGTTCACCCTGGTGTCGGACGTGGCAGTGTCCTCGGTGCCGCCTGAACGGGCCGGATCCGCGGTAGGCATCTCCGAGACCAGTTTCGAATTGGGCAATGGCCTGGGCCTGGCGCTAATGGGATCGCTTGCGGCGCTGGTGTTTCGGTCCGGGGGCAACTATGCGCCGACGCTGGGGGAGACCCTGGTTCGGGCGGGTGGCGATACCGCGCTCGCGCATGCCGCGCGCGCGTCGTTCACGGACGGTCTGCACATCGCGACGACCACCGGCGCGGTGTTGCTGGCGATCATGGCCGTGATCGCGGTGTTCGCGGGGCGGCGGCGGGCGGCGGCCGCAGTGCCACCGGCGGTCGACAGTGTTTTGAAAACGTAGCCGGGCAAGGATTGCCGGAATCGCGGTGGTGATAGCTGTGGGCTGCGTTTCCTGCGCGGAGATCATCACCGACGCATAGAGTCGAAGCCGTGACCGACAGTTCGTCCGGCAATGGTCGGCCGCTTGCGGAAAGAGTGGCGACACGGCTGCTGTACCCCACCTCCCGGCCGCGTGACGCCGCGCTGCGCGACGCGGTTTCCGGGCGGGTCGTGCTCGTCACCGGGGCCTCGCACGGGATCGGGCGCGCGACGGTCCTCAAGCTCGCCGCCGCCGGGGCGATCGTGCTGCTGGTGGCGCGCTCGCTGGAGGAACTCGAGGCCGTCGCCGCGGAGATCGCGAGTACCGGCGGCGTCGCGCACGTCTACTGCGCCGACCTCACCGATATGGAGGCCACCGACCGGCTCGGTCGCGAACTGCTCGAGCAGCACGGGCACGTCGATGTGGTGATCAACAACGCGGGCAAGTCGATTCGCCGCGCGATCGACCGGTCCTACGACCGTTTCCATGATTTCACCCGCACCATGGACGTCAACTATCTGGGGCCGGTCCGGTTGCTGCTGACCCTGCTGCCCAGCATGCGCGAGCGCCGCGAGGGACACATCGTGAACATCTCCACCTGGGGCCTGCGTATGCCGCCCGCGCCGGGCTGGTCGGCATACGCGGCGTCGAAGGGGGCCTTCGATTTGTGGTTGCGCACCGTCGCCACCGAGATCGCGAGCGACAACATCACCACCACGTCGGTGTACATGCCGCTCGTACACACCCGGATGAGCGCACCCACCAATTTCGGCAATATGCCCGGACTGACCGCGCAGGAGGCGGCAGATGTCGTATGCCACGCCGTCGTCGCCAAGCCGGTCGAGATCTCGCCGTGGTGGAGCGGTCCGGTGCAGGCGTGGTCGGATATCACCCGCGGCCCCGCCCAGCGCCTGATGGCCCGCACCTTCCGCCGCTGACCGGCGCGTACGTGCCGCCGAACGTGCGCTCGGCGAGACCGGCCGAATATCACGGTCGGCCGATCCATCGACGGCAATGTATGGGGAGAAGACCCTGACTTGGGAACGTGCTGGTAGACGGGTTTTCTGCCGTTGGGGCGCGTGGGTGGTGCTGGGCGGTTACCCGATCCGCGGTCCTGGGTGCGGCCCGCTCTTGGCGTCGGTCGGCCGGGCACTTCTCATGCCACCTTGATGACAACCTTGCCCGAAGTGTGACCGTTCTCGACGGTGGCGAGGGCGGCCGGGGCGTCGGAGAGCGGATAGACCGCGGTGATCACGGGTGCGAGGACTCGCTCGAGGGCCAGCCGGGCGGACCGCTCCAGGTTCTCGCGGTCGAGGCGACGCTCGACGAAACGCCCACCGAGATCGGGCACAGACATATCACCCACGGCGATGATGTTGCGGGGATCCCGGGCCAACGGCGCGACCGTCCGTAGCGAGGTGCCTCCGACCAGGTCGACGATCCCGTCGAAGCCGTCCGGAACCAGCTCGCGCGCCACGGCGACGACGTTCCCGGCGGCGTAGTCGATGAACCGCACCCCGATGGCCTCAGCGTGCTCGCGCTTAGCAGTACTCCCGGTGCCGATCACCTGCAGCCCGCGCCCGATGGCCAGCCGGGCGACCGCGAGGCCGACCCCGCCACCGACCCCGTTGACCAGGACCGTGGCACCGGCCGGGAGGTCGAGCTGGTCGAGCGCATCCACCGCGGTCGTCCCGGCCACTGGCAGCGTTGCCGCCACGGTCGCGGACAGGCCAGCCGGGATGCGCGCGGTGTTCGGCGCGGACAGCACCGTCGTCTCGGCGTAGGTGCCGCCACCGGTGAGTGCGAAGCCGAAGACCGCATCACCCACCTCGAGCCCGTCGACATCCTCGCCCCGCGCGAGAACGATTCCGGCTGCCTCCATGCCCAGCACGCGGGGAAACGGACGCCCGCCGTCGAGCCCGGGGACCAGACCCGAGCGCACCAGGTGGTCGAGAGGATTCACCCCGGCCACGTCGACCCGGATCAGTACCTCGCCGCGACCGGGGACGGGATCGGGACGATCGAAGAACTCCTGCACCTCGGGCCCGCCATGTCTGCCGAAACCCCACGCCTGCCCCATTTTTCGCTGCCTCCTGTGTGACCGACCTCGGTGGTTCCGGGCTCTGTAGCCATCCTCACCCCTCACACCGATGTCAGGGGCAACCGACTGAGGTGCAGGTCACAGCGTCAGGTCGACCGTGTCACCGGTTCCGGGGCCGTGGACAGCTCCGCCCGGTGCCGGCTGTTGCCCCTGATCAGCACGTCGAGCGCATCCCGGGTCTCGATCAGGTGCGCGATGTCGGCGTCGATCCGGGCGCGCTCGCGCGTCATCGCCGCGAACGTCTCCTCGGCGACGCCTAGGTCACCGGGGACGTCCACACACGGCAGCACGGTCGCGATCACCCGGCTGGACATACCCGCGTCGAACAGCTGTCGGATGAGCGACACGCGCTGGACCGCGGCATCGGAGTAGTGACGCTGCCCGGCGTCGGAGCGTGAGCTGCTCAGCAGGCCCTGCGCTTCGTAGTACCGCAGTGAGCGCGGACTCACGCCCGTGCGCTTGGACAGCTCGCCGATCCGCATCCCTGAGAGCCTACGCACGCGTGCCTGCAGGTTCGCCACCGCCGACGACGGTGGCGACGCGGACGCGGATCGTGTTGTGGCGGGCGGAGAACCGGCAGAAACAGGAGGTCACGGCATGTGTCGAGTGGTTTTCTGCTCTTGTCGATGTGAGCCGCAGAGTCCCAAACGGAACGTACTCTAATGCCGCTTTCGAGCCACCTCAGTGCGTTCCCCGGGCAGCTGCCGTGCCTGCCGTGCACGTGGTCTGTGTGCATTGGCCCCTGTTGGTCCTTGGGCTAGCCGGCGCGCTTATGCTCGGGGCGTGCAAGACCTGGGAGTGCGCCGATGAGCAGTCTGGCCATGCTGTTGACGCTGGCCGACTCGCGGCTGCCGATCGGGGGGCATGTGCATTCCGGGGGTGTCGAGGAGGCGATCGCGTCGGGGCTGGTGCGCGATGTTGTCTCGGTGGAGCTGTATTTGCGGCGGCGGATCCGCACGTCTGGGCTGGTGGCGGCCTCGCTGGCCGCGGCCGTCTGCGCCGGGGAGCTGGATCCGGTGCGCGCCGAGGCCGAGGCCGATGCGCGCACGCCCGCGCCGGCCGCGCGCACGGCCTCCCGCGCCCAGGGGCGTGGTCTGCTGCGGCTCGCGAAACAGGTGTGGCCGCAGGGGGATTGGAACGAGCTGGGAGCCCGGCCGCATCTGTCGACGGTATTCGGCGTGGTCGGGACCGCCGCGGAGGTGAGCCCGCAGGAGATCGCCGCCGTGGTCGTCTATACGACGATGACCGGGGCCGCGACGGCTGCGCAGCGGTTGCTTGCGCTGGATCCCGCCGCCGTCGCCGCGTGCACGATCCGGCTCGCCGAGCTGTGTGACCGGACCGCCGCCGAGGCGGTGCGCGGCCTGGCATCGCTGTCCGACCCCGTGCAGGATGTGCTGGCACAGCGGCATCCGGACCGCGAGATGTCGCTGTTCGCGTCCTAGCAGGGCATCGTGTGCCCAGGTAACAGGCGCGTCATATGGATCGGCCAGGATGGGTGGCGAAAGGAGTTAGCTATGCCCCCACATCTGATCGACGGTGAACCGCACGATCACGGCCACGATCGCCCCAAGCGCGAGCGCACCCCCGGTGAGCCGGTGCGGATCGGTATCGGCGGGCCGGTGGGCTCCGGGAAGACCGCGCTGACCGCCGCGCTGTGCCGGCAGTTGCGCGGCGAACTGTCGCTGGCGGTGCTGACCAACGACATCTACACCACCGAGGACGCCGACTTCCTGCGCCGCCACGCCGTGCTGCCGGACGAGCGGATCACCGCCGTGCAGACCGGCGGCTGCCCGCACACCGCGATCCGCGACGACATCACCGCCAATCTCGACGCCATCGACGACCTGATCGAGGCCAACCCGCCGCTGGACCTGATCCTCGTCGAATCCGGCGGCGACAACCTGACCGCCACCTTCTCCTCCGGCCTGATCGACGCGCAGATCTTCGTGGTCGACGTCGCCGGCGGGGACAAGGTCCCGCGCAAGGGCGGCCCCGGCGTCACGTACTCGGATCTGCTGGTCATCAACAAGACCGATCTGGCGCCGATGGTGGGCGCGGACCTGGCCGTGATGGACCGCGATTCGGCCAAGGTGCGCGAGGGGCGCCCGTTCGTTTTCACCTCCCTGACGCAGGATCCGGCCGCGACCCCCGTGCTGAGCTGGGTGCGCGAGCAGCTGCGCGCGGCCGCCGAACAGGACGCGGCCGCGGGTACGACCGTTGGACACTGACCTACGGATCATCGCCCGGCCCGGTGTGCTGCCGCAGATCCACGCCACCGGCGGGCTGGCCGCGCGGCGCACCGGTCCGGACACCGTCCACCTGATCGGCACGGCCGCCACGCCGCTGGGCGGGGACCGGCTCGAGATCGCGATCGTGGTCGAGCCCGGTGCGCGCCTGCGCGTGCGCTCGGTCGCGGCCACCATCGCCCTGCCCGGGCGTGCCACGCGAGACTCATACGCCCGCTGGCACTTCGAGGTCGGTGCGGGCGGGGAGCTGGACTTCGATCCCGAACCGACGATCGTCGCGGGCGGCGCCGTGCACGAGTCGGTCAGCACAGTCCGCCTGGCCGAAAATGCCCGCCTGCACCTGCGCGAACGCATCCAGATCGGCCGCACCGGCGAGGATATCGGCCACTGGCGCGGCGACCTGATCGCCGACGTCGCGGATACGCCCCTGCTGCGTCACCGCCTCGAACTGGGCGCGGACACGGCTACCGACGACACCCTGTCCGCGCCCCGGGCGCTGACCAGCACGCTGCGCTATCCGGACGAGCGTCCCTCGTACACAACAGATCTGAGCGCGGCCCTGCTCCCGCTCGCCGCGGGCGGCACCCTCTACACCTGGACGGGGCCGCGACTGGCGGCCGAGGTCGAGGGTGGAGCCGCGTCGCCCTCCCGCGAATCTATGGCGGTGTGACGGGCGGGCCGATGTTCGCATGATCGTCGCTGTCGGTCCGTGCGGCTACGATTGCGATATGGCCATTCCGTATGTCGGGCAGCCGGACCTCCCGGAATATATGACGTGGGAAGACCTCGAACGGCTTCCCGAGGAGATCGCTGAGCAGATAGAGCTCTGGGAAGGGCGTGTGGTCTGGGCGCGACGGGGCCCGAGCGAGCACCAAACCTTCTCGAATCAGCTCTGGAGCGCGTTGCATCAGTGGGCGAGAAAAGCCATGTCCGACCAGCCCAAACACTGCTGGCGTGCGACCACAGAGACCAATGTCTTCCTCGGGAAAGACGGAAAATCCGATTTCTTGACACCGGATTTCCTGGTGCACCGATGCCTGAGCGGGCCGTACCAGGACCTCCGTGCCGCTGATGTCCTGTTGGCGGGCGAGGTCCTGTCGCCCTCGAACAAGCAGACCGATATCGAGGCCAAGAAGAGCCGCTACGCGAGGGCGGGCATCCCGTGGTACTGGGAGGTCGCACTCGACCGACAGATCAGTGCGATCGCCGTTATACGGGCGTATGGGCTGGAGACCGGTTACGGCGAACTCCCCGACGGGGTCCGCCCATTGCACTCCGCCAACTATCTTGTCGTCGGCGAATGGACTCACGAAGATTCAGATGGCGTCGAGATCGACTTCCCGTTTCCGATTCGTATTCCCTGGACGGAGCTCGAGTTCTGACCGTTCGGATGACCGTGGCCGGCGGGTTATGCGGGGCCGCCGCGGTAAGGCAGGATCGGGAGGCCTCTGACACCGGGGGTGGCACGGAAGAGTGCGCCCGCGGCTGGTTCGGCATTGTCGCCCAGGCCGTTTCGGGAGGTGGTGATGTACAGCTCGTCCAGGTTTGGGCCACCGAACGTGCAGGCGGTTACCTGGGCGGCGGGGAGGTGGACTACGTCCAGGAGGGTGCCGGTGGGGGAGTACTGGTGGACTGCGCCGCCGTTCCACAGGGCCACCCAGAGGTTGCCGTCGGCGTCGATGGTCAGGCCGTCGGGGGCGCCGGATTCCTCGGGGATCCGGATTGCGGTTCTGCGGTGGGACAGAACGGATTCCGGTTCGTAGTCGAAGGCGTCGATGCGCTGGGTTGGGGTGTCGACGTAGTAGGCGGTGGTTCCGTCGGGGCTCCAGGCCAGGCCGTTGGAGATCGTGACCGCGGGTAGTTCGATGCGGGTGGTTCCGTCGTGGTCGAGCCGGTAGAGCGCGCCCGCGCCGGATGTGGCGTCGTAGGCCATGGAGCCGCAGTAGAACCGGCCGTCCGGGTCGCAGCCGCCCTCGTTCATGCGGATGCCGTGGTCGGTCCAGAGCTCGGGGAGCGGCTCGATGGTCTGAAAGTCACTGTCGGCCAGCGCGAATCCGCGTTCCATCGCGATGACGACGCCGCCGTCCGTGCGCGGGCGCAGCGCCGCGGCCACCGAGCCGACCGGGAATCGGCGGATCTCCCCGGTGCCGGAATCGAGCTCGAGGACATCCCCGGCGAGCATGTCCACCCAGCGCAGGCCGGGCCAGCGGTCGTACCAGACCGGTCCCTCGCCGTGATCGGCGATCGGTGCGGTGAGCTGTTCGGCGAGTGTCATGGGCGCAGTAGCACTTTCACCGAGCCGCCGTTGCGCAGCTCCTGTAGGGCCATCGTAATCTCCTCGAGCGGGAATTCCTTCGTCATCAGCGGCGCCGGGTTCAGCGCGCCGGCGGCGAAGGCGCGAACCGCGTACAACCACGCGCGGCTGGGGGCGCCGAATACCGTGTGCACGGTGATCTGGCCGAGCACCAGATCGGAGGGGGAGATGGGATCGGCGGGGCCGGGGGGAATGCCGGTCAGCGCCACCCGTCCGCCGCGGCGGACCAGCCCGAGCGCCAGCCGGGCCGTCGCGGGTCCGCCTGCAGCTTCCAGCACGGCATCGTAGCGGGTGTCCGGATCGTTGAGCTCGGAGATATCCGAGGCAGCGTCGAAATGTGTTGCACCGCAGAGCCGGGCGAGCTGATCGCGCTCGGCCCTGCGATCGATCACGGTGAGCTGGGCGGGATGAACCGCGGCCAGTAACTGGGTGGCCAGCAGCCCGAGGGTGCCCGCGCCGATCACCGCGATCCGCTCGCCGGTCTGTGCGGCCAGCTTCAGGCATCCCGCGGCGACACATGCCGCGGGTTCCAGCGCCGCGGCCGCGCGCAGATCCGCGGTATCGGGCAGCACGTGCAGCAGCCGCGCGGGCAGGGTGAGATAGTCGGCCCAGGCACCGGGGTGGGTGAAGCCGGTCTCCGCATAGCCGCTCAGACACAGGTTGGTATCGCCGCTGCGGCAGGCATCGCAGCGCAGGCAGGACCGAAAGCCCTCGCCCACAACATGTTTGCCGACCAGCTCGGGCGGTACGTCCGGACCGACGGCGGCCACAGTGCCCGACCACTCGTGCCCCGGCGTCACCGGATAGTTCACATAGGGTGCGGGCCGGGTGCCCGCGACAACCTCGAGATCCGAACCGCAGATGCCCGCCCACGCCACCCGCACCAGCGCCTCGCCCGGCCCCGGCTCGCGCGGCGACATCGGTGCCACCCGCACCTGCCCCGGCGCATCGACATACACCGCGCGCGGCGACATCAGTGAAACTCCGGCCTGATGTTGCGGGCGCGCTGCCCCGTCATGCCGGCGTGCTGTTGGCCGGGATCCACTGCACGCCGTGGGATTCCGGCCAAGAGCATGCCGGAATGACGGGTTGGCAGCGTGCCGGAATGCGCTGTGCACGTGATCATCTGGTGGCCTCGGCGCTGGCCGGGACCGGTATTGCCAAGCCTGATGCAGCGCGCTCAGAAGTGACAGCGTCCGGGTAGAACCGGTGCAGCAGGTCCAAGCCGATGCGGGCGCGGCGGACCCGCTCGCGGCCCAGTGCTATCGCCGTGGCCTCGAGATGGGTGCCGCTGGGGTAGATGTTGGGGGCGTTGCGCAGGCCGAACTTCAGGTACACCGGCGCGGCGACGCGCACGATCTCGGCGATCTCGTAGTGCCGCACGAATCCGCCCTGATCGTCGGGGGATTCGATATAGATGTCCAGTGGGATGTCGACCGCGCCGCGGATCGCGGCCAGCTGGGCCAGGCTCAGATCGGTGGGGACGTTGTAGGTGTCCGCGCCCAGGTCCTGCGCGATGCGGATCGAGGCCGGATTGGCCAGGCCCATCTGCACGCTGATCTTGAATTGCAGATCGGCGGGCAGATACCCCTGCGCACGCATCCGCGCGGCGGTGGACAGCACCCCGATATCGGTGATCAGCACGCTGCGTATGCCGAAATCGGCCGCCCGCTCGATATCCATCAGGCAGGCGGTGACCTGTTCGGCGCCGCGGGCCTGCGCGCCCACCGCGCCCGCCCCCGACGCCAGGGCCGCGGCCCCGGTGCCCCATCCGGCCAGCGGGCGGGCGAACAGGCTCACCTCGACCGCCGCCTGTGCCGCGCGTGCGGCCATCGTGGCGAGCTCGGCATCGGTCAGCAGCAGCACCCCGCTGCCCTGGGAGAGCCGGTGCACCAGCACATCTCGCGCCGCGGCCTCCTGCAGCACCGCGGCCAGCACCTCGGGCCCCTCCACACTGGGGATCTCGACCCGGTACTGGGCGCCGTCGGGAAAGCGCTTCTCGCTCGCCGCCGGGAGCGGTCCGTCGGTCTCGGGAAAACCCTCGGCCCGCAGGAAGTCTCGTACTCGTCCGGACATTCACGACTCCGTTCGTGCCGCCATGGCGGCGGCGGTGGTTTCTATCAACAGCCTGCTCGCCCGCGCGGCGGCCTCCGGGCGGCGGCGGCGCACCGCATCCAGCACCGCCCGGTGCATCGGCAGGGTGCGCTCCACCCCGCCCGGCAGCTCGCTGGTCGCCTCCAGCCCGTGCTTCAGACCGGTCTCCAGCAGCCGCCCGAGCTGCTCGACCAGCTGATTTCCGCTGGCACGCAACAGGGCCAGGTGGAAGGCGAGGTCGGCGGCGACGAATGCGGCGGCAGCGGCCGGCAGCCGGGTCGCATGCTCGGCCATGGCGTCGTAGGCGGCGCTCATCGCGGCGATCTGCGCGGCATCGGTGCGCTCCGCGGCCAGGCGGGCGGCGCCCGGCTCGACGATGAGCCGCAGTTCGAGCAGATCCCGCACGAACCCCGAGTCGGTGCTATGCCAGCCGATGACCTCGGGATCCATCAGATTCCAGGCCGCGCGCGGTAGCACCCGGGTGCCCACGCGCGGCCGCGGATCCACCAATCCCTTGGCGGCCAGCGCTTTCACCGCCTCGCGCACGCCACCGCGGCTGACGCCCAGCTCGGCGGCGAGGTCGGATTCGTTGGGCAGCTGTGCGTTCTCGGCATAGAAGCCCGACACCACGCGCGCCCCGAGCAGGTCGACTACCCGGCCGTGCATCGTGCGATGCCTGCCCAGGGGGCCCCCGGCGAAATCGGTCATGACTAAATCATCGAATGATTGGATGGTAAATGTCAAAGCGTTGTACTCTTCGATCCGACTGCAAGACAGGAACACTGATGAAGATCACCGGATTGACCACCCACGTCCTCGGAACGACGTGGCGCAATCTCACCATCCTCGAGGTCCATACCGACGAGGGCATCACCGGGTTGGGCGAGGTACGGATGCTCAACCACACCGACGCCCTGCTGGGCTTCCTGGCCGAGGCCCTGGGCAACCACATTCGCGGCAGCGATCCCTTCGAGGTGGAGTCGCTGGTGCATCGCATGACGCGGCTGGACTACGCCCGGGCCGGGGAAATCGCGATGTCCGCGCTCGCGGCGGTCGAGATCGCCTGTTGGGACATCCAGGGCAAGGCCCTCGGGGTGCCGGTGTACCGGCTGCTCGGCGGGGCCGTGCGCGACCGCATCAAGGCCTACGCCAACGGTTGGTACAAGGTGGAGCGGACCGGTGAGCAGTTCGCCGCCGCGGCCCGCGTGGTCGTCGAGCGCGGATATCGGGCCATGAAGCTGGATCCGTTCGGCGCGGGCATGTTCGAGCTGGACTACACCGAGACCGCACGCTCGCTGGAGCTGGTCGCCGCCGTGCGCGAGGCGGTCGGGCCCGACGTCGAGATCATGATCGAGATGCACGGCCGGTTCAATCCGTCCACCGCGATTCGGCTGGCGGGCCTGCTCGAGCCGTACGATCCGGCCTGGCTCGAAGAGCCGGTGCCGCCGGAGAACCTCAAGGCGCTGGCAAAGGTGGCCGCGCACACCAACATTCCGATCGCGACCGGCGAGCGCATGCACACCCGGTTCGATTACCGGGAGCTGTTCGAGCTGCAGGCCGCGGACATCCTGCAGACCGATATCACCCACTCCGGCGGGCTGTGGGAGGCCAAGAAGCTGGCCGCCGCCGCCGAATCGCACTATGTGCTGATGGCTCCGCACAATGTCGGCGGCCCCATCTCCACCGCCGCGAACCTGCACCTGGCCGCGACCACCGTGAACTTCAAGGTGCAGGAGCATTTCAACGATTTCGCCGACGTCTTCGTCAAGGACTGCGCGCCGGGGCTGCCGGAGGTGGTCGACGGGTACTTCCCGCTGCCCCAGGGGCCCGGGCTCGGCATCTCGCTGAACTACGAGGCCCTGGCGCAGCATCCGCGAAAGGCGGTGAACTTCAACCTGTTCAGCGTGGGCTGGGAGCGGCGGCAGGCAGCCGAATGAATGAAATTCCACCCGCTGCGGCGGGTTGTCGGACGACACTGAGATACACCCCGGGATATATCCGGACCAGTTGGTAGATGAGGAAGTTACCGCTATGACACAAGATTTTTCGGACGCGTCGGTCGGAAACGCCAGCCGCCGCGGTGCGCTCAAACTGCTCGGCGGCGCGGGCGGTGCCGTGGCCCTGGGTTCGCTGCTCTCGGCGTGCGCCAGCGCAACGCGATCGGGTTCCGGTGGGGTGGGAAACTTTCCGTCCACCCCGGCGTGGAAGTTCGTATTCATCAACCATGTCACGACGAACTCGTTCTTCGTGCCCACCCGCACCGCCATCGCGGACGCGGCCAAGCTGCTGAATCTGCCGACCCCGCAGTGGACCGGCTCGGAGACCGGCACGGTCTCGGAGATGGTCAGCGCCTTCGATAACGCAATCAACTCGGGCGCGGCCGGTATCGCCATCCCGCTGACCGATAACAACGCCTTCGTCGAGCCCACGAAAAATGCGCTGGCCAAGGGGATTCCGGTGGTCGCCTACAACGCGACCGCACCGAACAACTATCCGCTGGCCTACGTCGGGCAGGACCTCTACCAGTCCGGGCTGCTGATGGGGCAGCGGATTGCGCAGTCCGTCACCTCGGGCACGATCCTGGTCGGCATCGCCCAGCCCGGTGCGAACAACCTGCAGCCGCGACTGGACGGGCTGACCGCCGCGCTGGCCAAGGCCGCACCCGGTGTGGTGGTCAAGTCGATCAATACCGGTGCCGCGCAGGCCGATGAGCTCAACGCGATGACCGCGGCCTACGCCGGGCAGCCCGATGCGGCGGGCCTGTACGCCGTCGACGCCGGCAGCACCGCCTCGATCGCGCAGCTGATCGCGAGCAAGAACATCGCGGGCAAGGTGCACGCCGGGGGATTCGACACCCTCTCGGACACCATCAAGGGAGTCGCCTCGGGCGCACTGGAATTCACCATCGACCAGTCGGCCTATATGCAGGGCTTCCTGTCGGTGCTGTACATGTACCTGTATCGCGTCTCGGGAACACTGCTGGCGCCGCCGCAGACCGATACCGGCCTGACCTTCGTCTCGAAGGCGAATGTGTCGGCGTACACCTCGGGCAGCGCCTACGAGGGGCAGCAGGGGAACGCTCTGGGCACGATGCCGTCCTCGATTCCGCTGCCGCAGGCCTCGACGGTGACGCTGTGATGGGTGATGCGGTGAGAGTGCGGGTGCAGCAGTGACGGAACGGAGTTTCGGCACTGCCGTCTTGCAGCCGCTGGTGCGGCAGAAGGAACTGAGTATTCTGATCGCCACCGTCGCGGTGGCGATCTACTTCAGCGCGACGACGCACGGATTCAACAGCTCGGACAACTATCTCACCATCGTCCACTACCTGGCGCCGTGGGCGATCGTTGCCGCCGGTGAGGTGATGCTGCTGATCTGCGGCGAGATCGACCTGTCGACCGGGTTCATGTTCACCCTGTCGCCGTTCATCGTGATGTCGTTCTACAACGGCGGCACGCCGCTGATTCTGGCGTTGCTGCTGGCGCTGGTGGTGTGCGCGGCGATCGGCGCGTTGAACGGCTTCATCACGACCCGTTTCGGGATCGCGTCGTTCATCGTGACGCTGGGCAGTTCCTTTCTGCTGGAGGGGATCTCGCTGCTGATGTCGAACGGTGCGCCGGTGTCGGCCCCCTCGTCGGGGTGGGTGGTGTCCGTGTTCGGCAAGGCGCACTGGTCCGAGCTGCTGTGGGTGCTGGGCATCGTGGTGGTGATGCAGATCCTGTTGTCGGCCACGCGATTCGGTGTCAGCACCCAGGCCACCGGAGGTAATCCGGTGGGTGCGGCCGAGGCCGGTATCCGGGTGAACCTGGTGAAGATCGTGAACTTCTCGATCGCGAGCCTGCTGGCCGGGCTGGGCGGCATCATCGACGGGTTGCGGCTGGGATCGTTCGATCCGACCAACGGCGGCCCGAACACGATGTTCCTCGCGGTGGCCGCGGCGGTCATCGGCGGCACCGCCCTGCTGGGCGGCCGGGGCACCGTGGTCGGCGCGCTGCTGGGTGCGCTGCTGCTCGGCATCGTATTCGACGGGTTCTCGCTGGCCGGTGTGAGCGCTAACACCTTCGATGTGGTGCTGGGCATCGCGATCGTGGTCGCGATGCTGCTGAACGTGTATCTGGGATATCTACGCAAGCGGGTGAGCCGGGCATGAGTGGGCCAGGGCCGGAGGAGGCAGCGGAGCGTAACCACGTAGGCCCCCCACTCATGCCCCAAGGAGACAGCATGACCAGTGATACGGACGAGGTGATCCGGGCCGAGCACATCAGCAAGAAGTTCGGTCCGGTGGAGGCGCTGCGCGATATCAATCTCCATGTGCGCAAGGGAGAAATCCTCGGCCTCATCGGAGACAACGGCGCGGGCAAGTCGACGCTGATCAAGATCCTGACCGGATTCCATCAGCCCGACAGCGGGCGACTCCTGTTCGAGGGCAAGGAGTCTCGGCTGAAGTCGGTGATACACGCCCGGTCGCTGGGTATCGAGACGGTATTCCAGGATCTGGCCCTGGTCCCGGACCTTCCGGTGTATCTCAACCTGCACCTGAACAAGGAACTGGTGCACCGGCCGCTGCCGTTCCTGCGCCGGGCGGAGATGAAGCGCCAGGCCCGCAAGTCCCTGGATCGCATCGGGATCAACATTCCGTCGGTCACCGCCGAGGTGGGCGCGCTGTCCGGCGGGCAGCGTCAGGCCATCGCGGTGGCCCGCTCGGTGCATTCCGACGCCAAACTGCTGCTGCTCGACGAGCCACTCGCGGCGATGGGTGCCAAGGAGGGCGGGCAGATCCTGCAGCTGCTCGATCGCCTCAAGCAGCAGGGCGATCTGGCGATCATCCTGATCGCGCACAACTACAGCCAGGTCGTGGACGTGTGTGATCGGGTGAATCTGCTGCAGCACGGCGAGATTACGTTCGATAAGCCTTCGAAGGACACCTCCGTGGAGGAGTTGCTGGCGCTGGTACATGCCGAGTACCGGCTACCGCGCACGTCGGAGGGGTAAATGCGGAATGCGGAACGGGACAACTGATTTCGTTGGCGCATGGGTAACTCGCCGGGGACGGGCCCACCTTGTGTGGGCCGTCATCCGCCGGCCCGACGAGCAACTCTGGTGGCAAGCACCGGCACGCTGAAGTCGCGGGGAGGCGGGGGAGTGGTGTGGGCCGTTCCGGGAGATCCGGAACGGCCCACGCCGGTGTCTACTCTGTGCCGAAGGCGAAAACCGTTGTGGACTGGAAGTTTTGGCCCGGGTTCAGGGTGGTCGTCGGGAATGACGGCTGGTTGGGGGAGTCAGGGTAGTGCTGGGTCTCGAAGGTCATGCCCGAGCCCTGGCGGTAGATGTGGCCGCTGGTGCCCGCGAACGTTCCGGCCACGAAGTTGGCGGTGTAGAACTGAACTCCCGGCTCGGTGGTTGACACCGTCAGCGTCCGGCCTGTCGCCGGATCCTGCACCTTGGCCGCCTGCACGAGCCCGGTGCTGCTGCCGCGGTTGAGAACCCAGTTGTGGTCGTAGCCCTGGGCGAGCAGCAGTTGCGGATCGTTGGCGGTGATGTGCGCGCCGACCGCGGTGGGGGTGGTGAAATCGAATGGTGTGCCCTTGACCGGGGCGATCTGCCCGGTGGGTATCTGGGTGGCGTCGGTCGGGGTGTAGGAGTCGGCGTTGATCGTCACCTTCTGGTCGTAGACGCTCAGCGCGGACTCGCCGGCCAGGTTGAAGTAGCTGTGGTTGGTCAGGTTGATCACCGTCGGCGCGTCGGTCGTCGCCGCATAGTCGATCTTCAGCTCGTTCTTCTGATCCAGGGTGTAGGTGACGGTCATCGCCATGTTGCCCGGATAGCCCATTTCGCCTGCGGGACTGGTGGATTGCAGTTTGAGCCCGACCGTGCCGCCGCCCTGCTGCGGGCTGGCCTGCCAGATCTTCTGGTCGAAGCCGTCGGTGCCACCGTGCAGGCTGTTGCCGTTGTTGTTGATCGGCACGTGGTACTGGGTGCCGTTGAGGGTGAAGGCGCCCTTGGCGATCCGGTTGCCGTAGCGGCCGATGATGGCGCCGAAATAGGTCTTGGCGGAACCGGTATTGGCCAGGTATGCATCCAGGGTTGGGAAGCCGAGCGTGACGTCGTCGACGTGGCCGGACTTGTCGGGAACCTCGATCGACTGAATGATGCCGCCGTAGGTCAGGATTCGCACCCGCATGCCGTTGCCGCTGGCCAGGGTGTACCGGCTTACCGCGGTGCCGTTGACCTGCCCGAACGGCTCGCTGGTGATCGTCGGCGCCGTCGGCGTAGCCGTCGTCGCCGGCATTGGTGCACCGCTGCTTTCGTTTGTGGTCTTGGCCGTGGTGCTGCTACATCCGGCCAGGCCGATGGCACCGGCGATCGCCAGTAGTCGCAGTAATCTCTTGCCGCGCATGCGAGCTCCTTGCACTCTCATCGAAATCCCCCATGCAGAGCCATTATCCGCGTCTAGCGGCGCCCGGATCACCGAATCCGGCAGGAATGTCAAATCATTGGATGATTGAATGAAAGAAACCGGGCCGGACGGAGAGAAAACCATACGGTCTGCTCTCTGTCCGGCCCGGAGGCGGCGAGAATCAATCGCCGACGACGCGCGGTGGTGCATTGAACGCGTTGACCGCGCCCACCGCGGCGCCGGCCGCCGCGCCGATGGCCGCCGCGGGTGCCGCGATGACTGCGGCGCCCATGGTGGCGCCCAGCATCGGTCCGGCGACGACGCCGACCGGCACGAAGGGCAGGCCCACCACGAGACCGAGCACCCCGCCGACGAGGCCGGAGGTGAGTGCGATCGGGGCCGAGGCGGCCGCGCCGGCGACGGCGCCCATGGCGGCGGTGCCGACCGTCTGACTCGCGATCCGGTCGGACCGGCTGCGTTCCAGGCCGATCGAATCGAGGAACGTCGCCACATTCGCCTCGGCCTGGGCGGACTGATCATTGATCTCGATCGCCTGCTCGCGGTCCATCCCGGCCGGGGCGTCCACCTGGACATCGCCGAAGCGGAACTTGTCCGCCGGCGGTGCGATCGGCGGCACCGCCGGAACCGGTGCGGGCAGGTGCATCGCGCCGACCGGGGCCAGGTAGCTCTGATCGGGTATGGACCGGGCGTTCTGCAGCGAGCTGAGCGTATTGCCGGGGATGTGCAGGCCCTGGTAGGGATGCACATCCGGCGGGGCGGCGGCCGGCCACTGCGGCGCCTGGTCCTGGTGCGATGCCGGATGCGCTGAGGCAGGCGCCGCGTTGGCGCTTCCGCTTCCGACGATCGCCATTACTAGTGGTACAGCTCCCGCCGCGACGACGCTGCCGACCCGGTTGCGATGCGGGTTCGGCGCGCGGTGTTTACCTCCGGCCATTAGGCACCTTTCTCCATCAGAGGGGTGTATCGACGCTCGACATTCGGATCCGCGCGGGGAACGGATGGGTCGAATCCGAGATGTGCGGAAAGCCTTGTTATAGCGAGGGATTAACCTCGAATCGGGCAAATCGCGGTGTGCGGCGAAGCAAAGGGCCGGGACCTCGTGTGAGATCCCGGCCCGTGCCGGAGGGTCGATGACTAGCCGGTAGCTGATGTGGTGAGAATCAACCGGCCGTCGGACGCGCAGTCTCGTTCGCCGAAGAGTTGCCGCCGGAACCGGTTTCGGTGCGCACCTCCTGCGCATCCTCCTCGTTGCCGTTGAGCGCCTCAAGGGCCAGCCGCGCGAACACCCACTGCTCGGTCGCCGCCATCTGCCCGCGGTTGCGGCCGAGGAACGACACGAACCACTGGAATACGGTGACCATGCGGCTGCGATAGCCGATGAGGTAGTACAGGTGCAGCACCAGCCACATCAACCAGGCGATGAAGCCGCTGAACTCCAGCTTGCCGATCTGGCACACCGCATTGAAGCGCGAGATGGTGGCCATGCTGCCCTTGTCGAAGTACGTGAAGGGCTTGCGATCCTCGGGCCGCTGCTTGCCGGCGACCTCGGCCTTGATGTGCTTGGCGGCATAGGTGGCCCCCTGGATCGCGCCCTGAGCCATTCCTGGCACGCCGGGCACCGACATCAGGTCGCCGACGACGAACACGTTCCGGTGGCCCTTGATCGTGAGGTCCGGTTCGACGACGACGCGCCCGGCCCGGTCCACCTCGGTGCCCTCGGAGCGCTCGGCGAGCATCTTGCCGAGCTCACTGGCCTGCACGCCGGCCGACCACACCTTGCATGCGGCCTCGATCCGGCGCTCGCTGCCGTCCTTGTCCTTGATCGTCACACCGCGCGCGTCGACATTGGTGACCAGCGCGTTGAGCTGGATCTCCACGCCCATCTTCTCGAGCCGCTGCTGTGCCTTGCCGCCGAGCTTGGGACCCATCGGCTTGATCACCGCGTCCGCACCCTCGACCAGGATGACGCGGGCGTCGCGCGGATCGATGTTGCGGAAGGTGCCGACCAGGGTGCGGTCGGCGAGTTCGGCGATCTGACCGGCCAATTCGACTCCGGTGGGGCCCGCGCCGACCACGACGAAGGTCATGAAACGGTCGCGCAGCGCCTGCGTCGGCGCGAGTTCGGCCTCCTCGAACGAACCGAGAATGCGCGCACGGAGCTCGAGGGCGTCGTCGATGGTCTTCATGCCCGGCGCATAGGTCGCGAACTGGTCGTTACCGAAATAGGACTGCTGGGCGCCGGTTGCCACGATCAGGCTGTCGAATGCGGTGACCGTGTTCTGGCTGAGCAACTCCGAGGTGACGGTGCGATTGACAAGATCTATGTCGTGCACATCGCCCATGATCACCTGGACGTTTTCCTGTTTGCGCAGCACGATGCGGGTGGCGGGGGCGATCTCGCCGGTGGACAGGATGCCGGTGGCGACCTGGTACAGCAGCGGCTGGAACAGGTGCGTGGAGGTCTTGGAGACCAGGACGATATCGACATCGGCCTTCTCGAGATGCTTGCACGCGAACAGGCCGCCGAAGCCGGAACCGATGACCACCACGCGGTGGCGCTGCTTACCGCCGGTCTGGTTGCTCATGAAGCCTTACCGTAGTCGGCGACTCGCGGACAGTCACGGCGAGAGGTTCGTGTCGGCGCGTCCGGTTCAGGCGTTCGGTCGGGGTTGCGGGTCTGCGATCCCGGCGCCAGCGGGCACGATCAGCGGCCCGACGAACCGGTCGCCGCCGATGCTGTCGACGGCGGGCCACAGGAATGCGGTGAGCCGGTCGACGAATTCGTCGCGGTCGCGGACGGTGGTGCGTCCCCAGTCCTCGGCCGACATCAGGATCGCGCCGGCGGTGGCGCTGGCCCACACCCGCGCGAGCGCGGGATCGGCGCCGACGGACTGCAGGATCGCCTCGAAGACCGCGGTGCCCCAGTCGGTCAGGCGGGCGAAGAAGGGGCGATGGTGGCCGCAGACCGAGGAATCGTCGGACTGCAGGCGCTGCATCAGCAGGTGGTGCAGATTCGGGTTCGAGTCGACGAAATCACAGACCAGTGCCACGATGGCGCGCAGTAGCTCCCGCACGGGCAGCGGCTGGGCCAGGCTCGCGTTGGCGGCGGCGAGCAGCCTCGCCATATGCCGCTCGGCGAGCGCGTCGACGAGGGCGGGCATATCCGGGAAGGCCGCGTACACGGCGGTACGGGCATATCCGGCCGAGGCGGCGACCTGCGCAATCGTGATCGGCGTTTCGGACTCGGAGACGACCCGCTCGGCCGCGTCGAGGATGTCGCTGCGCCGCGTGGCGGGATCACGCGGCGGCCCGGGCGGCCTGCCGCGGGCGCGAAAAGAACGGCCCTGCGCGCGCGGGGATTTCGGTCCCGGTGTATCCCTTGTCACATTCCCATCCTACCGGTAATGTACAGGCTGTACTTTTACTGGGAGGCTTATTTTCATGGTCAGTGTCGAGAGTGCCGAACGGGAAAACCTCGGTTTCCTGCAGATTCCGGACAGGCATCCGATCGACCGGCTACTAGGCATGCTGCCTACGCGCGAAAAGTCTTTGGCCGCTCCGCCGCCGGGCAGCGAGCTGCGCGCGGTTCGAGGTGACGCAGGCCTGCCGCACATCGGCCGGTCACTGCAGTTCCTGCGCTGGGGAACCGCGGAGTTGATGGATCGCTATCACCGCTACGGACCGGTGAGTTACAACCCGACCCTGGGGGAGCAGCGGGTGTTCGTCGCCGGTCCCGAGGCCATTGACGAGGTTATCGCGAAGCGGCGCAACGACTTCGGCCAGGGCTGGGATTGGTTCATCGGCCCGTTCTTCCGGCGCGGGCTGCTACTGCTCGAATTCGACGAGCACATGTTCCATCGGCGGATCATGCAGCAGGCATTCACCCGGGACCGGCTCACGTCGTACCTGGCGGCGCTGGGGCCGGTCGTCGACAAGGCCATCGGGCGGTGGGTGCCCGACGGCGCAGACAGCAGCCGCCGGGTCAAGCTGTATCCGACGGTGAAGGATCTGACGCTCGAGACCGCCACGGACGTCTTCATGGCGGTCGATGCGGGGCCCGAGCGCAAGCGTCTCGGTGCGGCGTTCATCGACGCCACCCATGCCTCGCTGTCGCTGGTGCGCCGTCCGGTGCCGGGCACGCCGTGGCATGCGGGCCTGCGCGGACGCAAGGTGCTCGAGGAATACTTCACGCGCATGGTTCCGGAGAAGAGGCGTTCGGACACACCGGATTTCTTCTCCGCGTTGTGTCACGCCCGCACCGAGGACGGCGAGCAGTTCAGTGACGCGGACGTGGTCAACCATATGATCTTCCTGATCATGGCCGCCCACGACACCACGACCACCACTGCCACCGCGATCTCCTATTATCTGGGTCGTCATCCCGAATGGCAGGAGCGGGTGCGCGCCGAGGTGCTCGCGCTGCATGCCGAAACCGGCGGCGCGCCATGGACAATCGCGGATCTGGACCGCATGCACGATCTGGACCTGGTGATCAAGGAGAGCCTGCGGCTGGTGCCGCCGGTACCCGGACTGGTGCGGCGCGCGGTCCGCGACACCGAGGTCGCAGGGCATTACATTCCGGCGGGAACCTATATCGACCTTGCCTACGGCATCAACCACCTGCTCCCCGAATTCTGGTCGCACCCGGCGCGTTTCGACCCGGAACGCTTCTCCGAGGACCGCCGCGAGGACAAATCCCACCGCCTGGCCTGGATGCCCTTCGGCGCCGGCGCCCACAAATGCATCGGCATGCACTTCGGCACCCTCGAGGTCAAGGTCATCATCGCCGCCATGGTGCGGGAATACGAATGGCGAATCCCCGAAAGCTACCTGATGCCTTGGGGATTCAGCACCATCCCCTTCCCCAGGGACGGAGCCCCCATGGTGCTGCGCCGCCGCTAGCGTTCAGGCGCGGCCGGCGAACAGGAGCTGGGCCACGTGGGTGGTGGTCTGCTCGCCGTCGTCGTAGCCGCCCTGGCTGCCGAGGTTGTTCATGATGGCCAGGGTGTAGCGCTCGTTGGGGCCGGCGACGCCGACCGAGTTGACCACCCAGCCGGATTGTTCCTGGGACCAGCCGTTTTTCAGGCCCGGGCGCATGGCGGGGCCGGCGCCCCAGACGCCCCAGTGCTGGTCGACGTCGACGTTGCGCATGCGATCGAGCAGGTAGGCCTTGTCGGTGGGGTTCATGCGGTCCAGGACGCTGGACATCAGGCGGTCCAGATCGGCGGGGGTGCACTGCTGGAAACCCCAGTCAGGGAACTGACGTCCGGCGGGGGTGGGGCGCGGGGTGAGGCTGGTCATGCCGTTGGCGCGGAAGGCCTTGTTGAATGCCTGATGATCGGATCCGGAGTATTTGGCCCACAGGATGTCCGCGGCGTTGTCGTTGGAGGTCGCCAGCATGTGCTCCAGCAGCGAGCGGTCCTCGGGGGTGATCACGATCGCGCCGACCCGCTCGCGGTTGATCAGATCCTCCGCGATCGCGAGCTTGATCGTCGAGGCGGTCCAGATGAGCGTGTTGGCATTGGCGTTGCTGTAGACCGCGCCGGTGTTCCGATCGCGCACAACGTAACCCGTCACACCGGGCCGACCGGCCAGATAGGAGTTCACCTGGGCGATGCGGTTGCTCATATCGCAGTCGAAGGCGCCATTACAACCCTGTACGTGGATCGGCACGGCCGCGGCGGGGGCGGGATGCACGGCGGGTGCGCCGGTCATCAGGCCGGCGGCGAGGACGCAGGCACCGACGGCCAGGCGTGAGGGGCGAGGGGCGCGCGCGGCGCGGGGATAACGCACGGTGCACCACATTAGACAGAACGGACGCCCTCGCGCACCTCTTGAGGTCTGCCGGACTCTGTGCTAGGGAACCATGGCCGTTGCCGTGCAGTAGATTTGACGGCGATATCAGCGAAATGCGGAGAGCAGGTCCTCGACGCTGCGGCCGTTGAGCCGGTAGCAGTGCGCGAATGCCTCGGAGTGGCGGTCGCGCGGCCAGGAGTGTAGGACGATAGTACGGCCATAGTGGCGTGAGTTGACCAGTTCCCAGCTGTCGCCCATCCGGCGAACCGTGAACCCTGATCTGGGTACGAGGGGAATCACCGACGCAGACATCAACCGACCAGCCTTTCGAACCGCTCTCCCGTTGCCTCCCCGCAGAGCACTGTGGCACATTGCGCACCGGCAGCCCGCGTGACACGCGGTAGCGAATTCTCCGCGGCGCGCACATGACATGTCTCACGCGGATCCGGTTGTGTTGCTACGAATTTGGTACACCGTCGGCATATCGGTCAATACGGAGGTCAATAGGCATCGCTGCTGGGTAACCGTGCTGTGCGCACGCTGGGAGATGAGCGGCGCGTACGTGATCCATCCCTCATCGTGCCCGGTGACCGCGGTGTGTCGGGCGTGGTCTGTCCGGCGTGCGGTGCACGATGGATACACCGTGGCAAACTACCCGCGACAGCGCTGTCGCCGAGGCGTCATGCGGCGGCGTGGGCCACGATCGCAATGCCGTAGGGTTGCGTGCTGTTCCGGGCCGGCGGCGTCAGACCGGGCCCGATCAGCACAGCCCGGCCGTCGGGGAGCGAAGCGGAGGCAACAGCTACAGGAGGCGGTCGATGGCGCTGTACATCCACCGGGCCGAGCGGGCGGATACGCTCGCCGACGAGCTCGCGTCGGTGCTTGCGCGGCCGCTGACCGATCCGTTCGCCGCCGAAATCGTTGCCGTGCCGGGGATGGGTGTGCAGCGGTGGCTCGCGCAGCGGCTGGCGGGGGTGCTGGGCGCGCCCGGCGGCGACGGAGTCTGCGCGAACGTGCGCTTCGCGCCGGTGGCCGCGCTGGTGGCGCAGGCGCTGGGTGCGGCGACCGGCGTCGCCGCGGAACAGGATCCGTGGGCGCCCGAGCGAATGGTGTGGGCGGTGCTGCGGGTGCTGGACGCGTCCGTGGCCGAGCCGTGGTGTGCGGTTCCGGCGCGCCATTTGGGTGCGGCGGTGCGCACCGGCGGGCCCGGGGGAGACAGCGTGCGTAACCACGTAGGGCCCTCGGAAGCGCCGCAATTAGGCACAGATCCCGCCGGGGCGCATCGGGCGGGCCGGCGGTTCGCGACAAGCGCCGGTATCGCGGCGCTGTTCGACGGCTATGCCGCGCAGCGCCCGGCCCTGATCGCCGACTGGGCCGCCGGGGCCGATACCGACGGCTGCGGCAACGACCTGCCCGAGGATCTGCGCTGGCAGCCGCAGCTGTGGCGGCGGCTGCGCGCGGAGCTCGGTTCCCCGAGCCCTGCCGAACGACTCCCGCAGGCCTGCGAACGGCTGGGCGTCGAACCCGGCATCGTCGATCTGCCGCAACGGATCTCGGTGTTCGGCACGCCGCGCCTGGGCGCCGACCAGCTGGCGGTGCTGGCCGCGCTGGCGCAGCACCGCGACGTGCACCTGTGGCTCGTGCACCCGAGCCCGGCGATGTGGGCCACGCTGGGTGTGGTCGACCCGGCGGATGTCTCGGGCTCCGACGCGGGCCGCGAAACCGATGCTGTGGCAGGTGGTTCGGCTCCGCCGCCCGCGCGGGCCGAGGATGGGAGTGCGTTGCTGGTGGCGCATCCGCTGCTGGCCGGGCTCGGGCGGGATGCGCGGGAGTTGCAGCGGCGGCTGGGGTCGGTGGGACCGGTGGTGGACAGGCATTATCCGGCGACTGCCGAAAATGCCTCGCGCACCATGCTTTCCGCGCTGCAGGACGGGATCCGTGGCGATGTGTGGCCGCCGCGCGCGGAGACCGGGCTCGACGACGGGACCGTGCAGATCCATTCCTGTCACGGGACCGCGCGGCAGGTGGAGGTGCTGCGCGATGCGCTGCTGGGGCTGTTCGCCGCCGATCCGACGCTCGAGGCCCGCGATGTGGTGGTGATGTGCCCGGACACCGAGACCTTCGGACCGCTGGTGCGTGCGGCGTTCGGGCAGTGGGATTCCGAGGCGGCACACCCCGGCCACGGGCTGCGAGTCCGGCTGGCCGACCGCACATCCGGTGCCGCCAATCCCGTGCTGGCGGTGCTGCTGAACCTGTTCGAACTGGCCGATGGGCGGGTGAGCATCACCCAGGTGCTGGATCTGGCCGCGTCCGAACCGGTGCGGCTGCGGTGCGGATTCGACGACGACGATATCGAGCGGCTGCGCGAATGGGCGGCCGAGACCGGGGCGCGGTGGGGCATCGGGCTGCGGCAGCGGCAGGCGTTCGGGCTCGGCGAATTCGCGCAGAACACCCTCAATTCCGCGGTGGACCGCATCCTGCTGGGCGTGGCGGCCGGAGAGTCCACCGAGGATTGGCTGGATCTCGCGTTGCCGCTGGAGGACGTGGACTCCGGCGATGTCGATCTGGCGGGCCGGTTCGCCGAATTCACCGATCGGCTCGCGGTGTGCGTGCGTGAGCTGCGCGGCCCGACCCCGGCCGACCCCGCCGGGGGCCCGCGTCCCGCGCGGGAATGGCGCCGGGTGCTGGGCCGGGCCCTGGAACTGCTGACCGAGGTGTCGTACGCGAATGCCTGGCAGGGCGTGCAGGCGCGACGCGAGCTGTCCGAGGCGCTCGAGCACGGCGGCGAGAGTGCGTTGCGGCTGCCCGATATCGCCGCGCTGCTGCATGCTCGGCTCGCCGCGCGCCCGGGGCGCACCAACTTCCGCACCGGCGAACTGACCGTCTGCGCGCTGTCGCCGCTGCGCTCGGTGCCGCATCGCGTGGTGGTGCTGCTGGGCCTGGACGACGACGTCTTTCCCCGGGCGGGCGGCATCGACGGCGACAATGTGCTGGCCCGTGGCCCGCGTGTCGGCGAACGCGAGGTCCGTGGCGAGGATCGGCAGTTGCTGCTGGACGCGATCATGGCGGCGCGGGAGCGGCTGCTGGTGGTGCATACCGGCGCCGATCCGGTCACCGGGGCGCACCGCCCGCCCGCGATTCCGGTCGCCGAGCTGCTCGATGTGCTGGCCGCGCATCGAGGCGGGGAGCTGGGCCCGGCCGCGTCAGGCCCGGAGGCGGCAGCGAAGCGTAACCATGCAGGGCCCGCGGCCGGGCCCGATAGACACAGCTCCGTCGTTACGCGACATCCGTTGCAGGCCTTCGACGGCCGCAACTTCGATCCGGTGCGGCCGTTCAGCTTCGATGCCGTCGCACTGGCAGGCGCCCGGGCCGCGGCCCTGCCCGCGCAGCCGCCGCCGGACTTCCTGCCCGCGCCGCTTCCCGCCGCAGTGCGATCGGATGTGGAACTGGCGGAACTGATTTCGTTCATCGAACATCCGGTGCGGGCATTTCTGTGGCAGCGCCTGGGGATTCGGGTGCCCGAGGAGGACGAGGAGATCGACGAGCGCCTGCCGATCGAGCTGGACGGCCTGGCGAAATGGAATATGGGCGAGCGAATGCTGGCCGCGCGGCTGCACGGCACCGAGCCCGAGGCGTTGCGCGCGGCCGAATGGCGGCGCGGGACGCTGCCGCCGTTCGGGCTGGGTGCGGCGGTGCTGGACGACGTCGAGAACACCGTCGACCGGCTGGTGCGGGTGGCGCGCCCGATTCACGAACTCCCTTCCCGCAGTATCGATATCGCGGTCGACCTCGGCGAGGGCAGGCTGCTCAGCGGTACCGTCCCGGACGTGCACGACGATGCGGTGGTCCGCACGACCTTCTCCCGGCTGGCCGCGAAGCATCGGGCCGCGGCCTGGGTGCGGGTGCTGGCCCTGGCCGCGACCGAGCGGCATCAGGGCTGGCGGGCACTGACGATCGGCCGCGGCCGATTCGGCCGCCCCGCCTGGCGTTCGGTGCTGGCCGCCCCCAACGGCGCCGCGGCACAGGAGATCCTGCGCGACCTGGTGGCGTTGCGCGACGAGGGCCTGGCCGAGCCGCTGCCCATCGCCCCGGCCGCCTCGGCGGTATACGCCGAACGGCGGTGCCAGGGTGCGACCGTCGCCGACGCGCGCGCCGCGGCCGATCAGGAATTCCTCGGCGGCCCCAACGGCCCCAAGGCGTACGGCGAGCACACCGACCGATACCTGCGCTACATCTGGGGTTCGGCACCGCGCCTGGAGAACTTCGAATATGCGCTGCCGGAACCCGATTCGGCCGGCGAGACCACCCGCTTCGGCGCGCTGTCACGCCGCCTGTGGAATCCGCTGCTGGCCGTGGAAACCCAGGGGCAACCATGAATGACGAGCTGTTCCCCATCGAGACACCGGTCGCCCGCCCCCGGCGTGCGGCCCCGAAGTCCGCCCCGCGCCGGAAGGCCCCGGCCCCCACCACGGACCTGTTTGCCGCCACCGGTGCATCCGTCGGTGACACTCCCGCGGTCACGGCGGCCACGCTCCCTGCCGATTCCCCTGCCTCGTCCAGCGATTCGCCGGCGGTGCGGCGGCTTGGAGAGGGTGCGGTCGTTGCGCCCGCCACGGGGGAAACTCGAGGCGGGCTGCGGGATCCGGGTGCGACGGGCGTGTCCTCCGGGAATGCGTTCGAGCTGTGCGGTGAACTGCCGGTGGGGACGACCGTGCTGGAGGCGAGCGCGGGGACGGGCAAGACCTATGCGATCGTCGGGCTCGCGGTGCGGTTCGTGGCCGAGGGCGGGGTGGATATCTCGCGGCTGCTGCTGGTGACGTTCAGCCGGGCCGCGACACAGGAGCTGCGTGAGCGGGCCCGGGACCGGTTCGTGGCGGTCGCGGCCGGGCTGGCCGATCCGCAGGACGCCCGGCGCAGCGAGGACGAGTTGATTCGTCATCTGGCGCAGGGGGAGTCGCGGGAAGTGCGGCAACGGCGGTCGCGGCTGCTTGCGGCGCTGTCGGACTTCGATTCGGGCACCATCGCCACCACGCACAGCTTCTGCCAGCGGATGCTGGATGAGCTCGGGCTGGCGGGGGAGCACGATCCCGGGGTGCGGATGGTCGAGGACGTCGACGATCTGGTCGCCACGGTCGCCGAGGACCTGTTCCTGGCCCGATATTCCCGCAGCACACCGCCCTTCCAACTGAAGGATGCGCGGGCGCTGGCGATCGCCGCGGTGCGCGACCGGCATGCGCGGCTGGTGCCGCAGGAGAGCGACGGAGACGAAACGGCCGCGGAGCGGGTCGCCTTCGCCGCGGCCGTCCGGATCGAGACCGAACGGCGTAAACGACTCTCGGGCATCCGTGACTTCGACGATCTGCTTGTGCTGCTGCACGACGTACTTGCCGACCCGGTGCACGGCGAGCGTGCTCGTGCACGCATCCGCGACCGGTTCGCGGTGGCGCTGGTCGATGAATTCCAGGACACCGATCCGCTGCAGTGGGAGATCCTGCGCCTGGCCTTCCACGGCCACACCACCCTCGTGCTGGTCGGCGACCCGAAGCAGGCCATCTATGCCTTCCGGGGCGCGGAGGTGCTCAGTTATCTGGATGCGGTGGGGCTCGCGGACCAGCGCCTCGAGCTGACGGTGAATCGGCGCAGCGACGCGGGTCTGCTCGCGGCACTGGAACATCTGATGGGCGGTGCGACGCTGGGGCACAAGGAGATTGCCGTGCATCCGGTGCAGGCGGTGCGTCCGGCCACCGGTCGGCTGGCATCGCGGAGCGATTCGATGGGGGGCGGTGGTCGGGAGAAGGGCCGGCACGGCGATGAGGTGCCGATTCCTTTGCGGCTGCGCTGCTTTCCGCGCACCGGCGCGGGCCCGCTGAATAAGCCCGGCTTCCCGGCCGTGGGCCGTCAGCGCTCCCGCGTCGCGCAGGATCTGGCCGCCGATATCGTGCGGCTGCTCGGCGCGGGCGTGCGGATCGGCGAGCGGCCCGTGGGTCCCGGCGATATCGCGGTGCTGGTGCGCACCCGTTCCCAGATCGATATCGTGCGATCGGCGCTGGACGAGGTCGGCGTTGCCGCGGTGCTGGCCGGCGGAGCCAGCGTCTTCGGAACCCAGAGCGCCACCGATTGGCTGTGGCTGCTGCGCGCCCTGGAACAGCCGCATCGTGCCGATCGGGTCCGCCTGGCCGCGGCCACCCCGCTACTGGGCCACTCGGCCGCCGAGATCGATTCCGGCGGAGCCGATCTGGTGGGCAGGCTCGCCCAGCAGCTGCGCGAATCGGCGCGGCTGTTCGGGCGCACCGGATTTGCCGCGGTCTTCGAGCGGCTGGCCACCGAGACCCGGCTGGCGCCACGGCTACTCGCGGTGGCGGGCGGGGAGCGCCGGCTTACCGATCTGCGGCATATCGCGCAGCTGCTCGATCAGGTGTCGCTGCGAGAATCGCTGGGCCTGACCGCGCTGACCCGCTGGCTGGGGGACCGGGTGCGCGATCCCGCATCGGGCTCGGTAGCGGACCGCAGCCGGCGCCTGGACCGAGACTCCGCGGCGGTGCAGATCGCCACCGTCCATGCCAGTAAGGGCCTGGAGTTCCCGCTCGTGTACCTGCCTTTCGCCTGGGATAACGCGCGTAATCCGTATCCGGCGACGCTGGCATTCCATGACGACCACGACGGGGGCCGGGTGCTCGATGTCGGCGGCCCCGAGGCGCGCGGCTACAACGATCGCAAGCGCCGCAGTGAGGCAGAGGAGGCGGGCGAGGAGCTGCGCCTGCTGTATGTGGCGCTCACCCGCGCCCAATGCCAGGTGGTGGCGTGGTGGGCGCCGACCTACGGCACCGGCGCCGCGCCGCTGCACCGGATGATCCTGGGCCGCCTGCCCGGCAGCGCCGAGGTGCCGGGCCGCAGCGAGGTCCCGGTGGATGCGGTGGTGCTGGAACAGCTTTCGCAGTGGGCCGGATCCGCACCCGGCGGGGTCATCGCGGTGGAGCCGGTGGCCCGGGTGGCCGCGGTGCGGCCGCGGTGGGAACGTCCCGAGTCCGGGGCGGCGCACTTCGCGGCGGCACGGTTCGAGCGGACCGTCGATCAGGACTGGCGGCGCACCTCGTATTCGGCGCTGACCGCCGGCGCGCACGATCTGCATGCTCCCGCCCCGCAGGCCGAGGCCGGCGTCACCGATGAGCCGGAGGCTCCGGCCGTGGAGCTCGAGAATGTCGAATTCGCTGCTGCTGCACCATCTCTCATGAACGCGCTGCCGTACGGCGCCGACTTCGGCACGCTGGTGCACGAGGTGCTCGAATATGTGGATACCGATGCGCCGGATCTGGCGGCGGAGGTCCGCGCCCGCTGCGCGCGGTCCATCTCCGAGCTCCTGGCCGATATCGATCCCGACGAGCTGGCCGCGGGCCTGCTCCCGGTGCTGCGCACACCCCTGGGTCCGGTGGCCGACGCCGGTGAGATGGGCACCCTGGCCGGGATATCCGGCCGGGACCGGCTCAGCGAGATGGACTTCGAACTGCCCCTCGCGGGCGGGGACGCAGTATCTACCCGCCCCGCCGGCTCCGCAAGCTCCGCCGACTCACCATCCGCTGTGCTTACCCACCCCGCCGGCTCCGCAAGCTCCGCCGACTCACCATCCCCGTTGCGGGCGGAGCGGGTGACGGTGCGGCGGATCGGGGATTTACTCCGCGCGCACCTGCGCGCCGACGATATCTTCGCCGGGTACGCCGACCAGCTGGAAACCCTCGCCGATACCCCCCTGCGCGGGTTCCTCACCGGCAGCATCGACGCCGTCCTGCGCACGGCGGGACCGCGTTTCGTCGTGGTGGACTACAAGACCAACCGCCTGGGCACCGGCGAGCTGACCGTGGCCCACTACACCCGGGACCGCATGGCCGCGGAGATGATGCGCTCGCACTACCCCCTGCAGGCACTGCTGTATTCGGCCGCCCTGCACCGCTATCTGCGCTGGCGGCTGCCCGATTACGATCCGTCCCGGCACCTCGGCGGCATCCGGTACCTGTTCGTGCGCGGCATGATCGGACCCGAGACGCCCGCGGGCTGCGGCGTTTTCGACTGGGACCCGCCGGTGGCGCTGGTCGAGGGTTTGTCCGACCTGCTGGCGGGCGAGCTGGGTGCTCCCGGGCGGAAGGGTGTCGAGTGAGCCGCGACTGTGCCGTTGCCCATCCTCCGTCATTCCGGCATATTCTCGGCCGGAATCTGCAGGTGCGTAGTGGATCCCGGCCACAAGCATGCCGGGATGACGGAACGTGTTGTGGCGTGGCGGACCTGTCCGACGTGCTTGTGAGGGAGGCCCGATGACCGCGATTCAACTGGCGCAGCGGGCGACCGGGTTGCTGCGCACCTTCAATGAGGCAGGCGTGCTCTCGGCCGCGGATGTGCATGTGGCGCTGCGGCTGGGGCGGCTGGGGCGGGAGGAGAACGAGGCGGTGCTGCTGGCGGCGGCGCTGGCGGTGCGGGCGGTGCGGTCCGGGTCGGTCTGCCTCGAGCTGGATCGGATGCACGAGATCGGTGTGGACGGTGAGGGTTTCGACACCGATGGGGACTCGGAGCTGATCGATCCCTCGACCCTGCCGTGGCCGCACAGGCCCGACGTGCTCGCGGCCTTGCGGATCAGCCCGCTGATCCAGGGCAGCGCGGCCGGGCCGTTGCGCCCGCTGCGGCTGGTGGAATCCGGCGCCGCAGGACCGCTGCTGTACCTGGACCGGTACTTCCGGCAGGAGCAGGCCATCCGCGAGGCGCTCGCCGAGCGCGCCGCCACCCATCCGTCGATCGATCCGGAAACGATTCGGCGGCAGCTGGATCGGCTGTTCCCGGACTCGGCCGGGCCGGGCGATCCGCCGGACCGTCAGCGCGTCGCGGCCGCGCTGGCCGCGACGCAGTGGACCACCGTGGTGGCCGGCGGGCCGGGCACCGGCAAGACGCACACCATCGCCCGCATTCTTGCCCTGCTGGTGGCCCATCAGCGCGCGATGCCGGGCGCGCCCGCGCTGCGCATCGCGCTGGCCGCGCCGACCGGAAAGGCGGCGGCGCGCCTGCAGGAATCGGTGCGTGAGCAGGCCGGGGAGCTGGGACTGCCGGAGCTGACCGCCGCCACCCTGCACCGGCTGCTGGGCTGGCAGCGGGGCGGGGTCACCCGGTTCCGGCATCACGAATTCAACCGCCTGCCCTACGACGTGATCGTCGTCGACGAGACCTCGATGGTGTCGCTGACGATGACCAGCCGTCTGCTCCCGGCGGTACGCCGCGACGCGCGGCTGGTGCTGGTCGGCGATCCGGACCAGCTGGCCTCGGTGGACGCGGGCGCGGTGCTCGCGGACCTGGTGGCGGGGCCCGTCGCGGGCCCGCCGAATCCGCAGCTGGACGAGGTGCTGGGCGACGACCTCGGGCAGGCCCCGGCGGCCGCGCCGGGGCATGCCGAGGCGCTCAGTGCCCGGGAGCGGGATCGCCTGCGCGGCGGCATCATTCGCCTGACCCGCGGTCGGCGCTTCGGCGGCCGCATCGCGGAGCTGGCGGTCGCGGTCCGCGCCGGTGACGCCGATACCGCCCTGGGGCTGCTGGCCGCGAGCGGCGGGGAACTGTCGCTGTGCGGTCCCGACGACATCACCGCGGTGCGTGGCGATGTCGTTCGCACGGCCCGCGACTGCACCGATGCGGCCGAGGGCGGCGCGGCGGCCGCGGCCCTGGCCGCGATGGAATCGCACCGCCTGCTGTGCGCGCACCGGCAGGGCCGGTACGGCGTGGAACGCTGGGACAAGATGGCGGCCGGATGGGTCGCCGCCGCCGGAATCGGCGCCGAACCCGGTGCGGGACAGTGGTTCCCGGGCCAGCCCCTGCTGGTCACCGCCAACGACCACGAGGCCCGCATCTACAACGGCGATACCGGCGTGATCGTGCGCGGCCCGGACGGCTCACTGCGCGCGGCGCTGCAGCGCGGCAGCGAACCGTATCTGGTGCATCCCACCCAATTCCCCGGTGTCACCACGGTGTACGCGATGACCATCCACCGCAGCCAGGGCAGCCAGTACGGCACCGTATCGGTCGTGCTGCCCGGCCCGGAATCGACCCTGCTCACCCGCGAACTGCTCTACACCGCTATCACCCGCGCTCGGCATCACGTCCGCATCATCGGTACCGAGGAGGCGATTCGCGCGGGCATCGGTCGTCGCGTCCTGCGCGCCAGCGGACTGCGTGGATGAACTACCGGGGGCGTGTCGTGATATCTACGTCCTCCCGGCATCGTCCTCCGTCATCCCAGCGTGCCCTTGGCGGGGATCTACTGTGCATCTGTGGATTCCGGCCAAAAGCATGCCGGAATGGGAGTGATGCGGCGGGGTTGTTGCGGCCTGACGGCTGGTCGGCCGAGGCTCCGGCCCCGATTACTCCGCGTCGTCGAATAGGCCCGGAATCGTCAGTGCCCGTTCCACATCCGCGCGGCCGCCGAGGGTGACCAGGACGCTGCGGATCATGGTGAGGCGGGCGGCGGTGACCTCGGCGGGGTCCGGTTCGCTGCCGGGTGTTACCGCCGCGGAGACGCGGTAGACGACGTATTCGCAGGTCTGCAGCGCGGTGTCGAGGTCGAGGGCGCTGGGCTGCGGGCGTTGCAGTTCGGTGAACTTCGAGCGGACCAGCGCGCGGATATCGTCGAAGGCATCCTCGCGATAGGCCGAGACGGGGGACGCCGGATCGTGTAGTTCGGCGAAGACCGGTCGCAGCATCGGCCCGTGCCCGCGCGCCCATTCGAGGTAGGCGTCGATGATCGCGATACCCATCTGCACCGCCTCGGCCGAATGCGTCAGCGCGGTGCGGATGCCGCCGACCAGCCCCGCATTCGACGCGGTGAGCAGGGCGTGCAGCGGTTGCTCGGCATTGCCGAAATACCGGTAGAAGGTGGGCCGGGAGATCCCGGCCCGATCGATGATCCGCGCGACGCTCAGCCCGCGCGAGCCGTGTTCGGTGAAGACCTCCCCGGTGGCCAGCTCGATCCGTGCGCGCACCTCGTCGGCCTGCTCCGGGGTCTGCGGGGGCCGCCCGCGGCGCTGGCCCCTGTGAGGCGCGACCACGGCATCGCTGGGCATGTGTGAAACCTCCTCGATCGGTGGCGGGCGCTTGACAGGATCCGGCTGACGACTATTAATGTAACACCAGTGTTCACGTAACATAGGTGTTCAATAAAAGATGCTTTCACCACCAGCCGGGCCGTGCCCAGCGATCGAGAGGGCCCAACGATGACGACCACCCCGCACCTCGCCGCCGACACTGCCGCCGACACGGAGTCATCCGCGCTGCCGTCCGCACTGGTGCGGCGGCTGCTGGCCCTGGCCGTGGCCGGCGGAGCCCCGGCCGTGCAGGTGTGCGCCCCGGCGACCGGCGCGAAGATCGCCGATCTGCCGCAGTCCAGCACCGCCGATATCGAGGCCGCCTTCGCCACCGCCCGCCGCGCCCAGGCGCAGTGGGCGAAGGTTCCGGTGCGCGAACGGGCTGCGGTGCTACGCCGCTTCCACGACCTGGTGCTGGCCGAACAGGACACGATCCTGGACATCGTGCAGGCCGAGACCGGTAAATCGCGCGTGCACGCCTTCGATGAGGTGGGTGACGTCGCGGTGAACGCCCGCTACTACGCCGCACAGGCGCAGCGGCTGCTGGCCCCGCGCACCCCCCGCGGGGTGCTGCCGGTGCTCACCCGGGTGGAGGTGCGTCACCGCCCCAAGGGCGTGGTCGCGGTCATCTCGCCGTGGAACTACCCCCTCGCGCTGGCCGCCTCCGATGCGCTGCCCGCCCTGGTCGCGGGCAATGCGGTCGTCGCGCGCCCGGACAATCAGACCGCGCTGACCGCGCTGTGGGCGATCGACGCCGCCGAACGCGCGGGCCTGCCCAAGGGCCTGTGGCAGGCGGTGCTCGGTCGCGGCTCGGCGATCGGCGGCGAGGTGATCGCCCGCGCCGACTTCGTGGACTACACCGGATCCAGCGCCACCGGTCGCACCATCGCCCGGCAGGCGGGGGAGCGGCTGATCGGTTACTCGCTCGAATTGGGCGGGAAGAACCCGCTTCTCGTGCTCGCCGACGCCGATATCGCCGCCGCGGCGAAGATCTCGGTGCGTGCCTGCTTCGCCTCGGCCGGGCAGCTGTGCGAGTCGATCGAGCGAATCTACGTGCACGCCAGCGTGTACGAGAGGTTCGTCACCGAATTCACCCGGCACACCCGCGATCTGCGGCTGGGCTCCACCCGGGACTACTCCTACGAGATCGGGTCGCTGACCTTCCAGCGCCAGATCGACACCGTCACGGCGCATGTCGAGGATGCCGTGGCCAAGGGCGCCACGGTGCTCGCGGGCGGACGCGCGCGCCCGGACCTCGGCCCCTACTTCTACGAGCCGACCATCCTCGCGGACGTGCGTCCGGGCATGACGGTATATCGGGAGGAGACCTTCGGGCCGGTGGTATCGGTCTACCGGGTGCACAGCGACGACGAGGCGGTCGAGCAGGCCAACGACACCGCCTACGGCCTCAATGCCAGTGTGTGGAGCCGCGATACCGGCCGGGCGCGCGAGATCGCCGCCCGGGTCCACGCCGGATCGGTCAACGTCAATGAGGGTTTCATCGCGGCCTGGGGCAGTGTCGCGGCGCCCTCGGGCGGGCTGGGCATCTCCGGCGGCGGGCGGCGGCACGGTCCGGAGGGGCTGCTCAAGTACATCGACACCCAGACGATCGCGGTGCAGCGCGGGCTGCCCCTCGCGCCGCTGCCGGGGATGTCGGAGGAGCTATGGGCGAAGACCATGACGCTGTACTTCGGCGTCATGAAGGCATTGCGGCAGTAGTGATCTCACGCGTTATTCGACAGGAAGCAGATATGGAATCGGTTAGCGGCAGGGCGGTCCTGATCACCGGCGCGGCAAGGGGGCTGGGCAGGGCGTTCGCGGAGCAGGCGATGCGGGAGGGGGCCGCGCACGTCGTGCTGTGGGATATCGATGCGGAGGCATTGAAACAGACCGCCGGCGAACTGGGCGCGCTGGGCCCCGGGACGGTGCACCACCGGGCGGTGGACGTCTCGGACCGCGCGGGCATCGCCGCGGCGGCCGCGGCGGTCCGCGCCGATATCGGCGACCTGGACGTCCTGGTCAACAACGCGGGCATCGTGCGCGGCAACGGATACTTCTGGGAGACCTCGGATCCCGCCGATATCGAGCGGACGGTCGCGATCAATTCCCTTGCACCCATGTACATCACGCTGGAATTCCTGCCCGCCATGGTGGCCCGTCGCGCGCCCGCGCGAGTGCTGAACATCGCCTCCTCGGCCGCGCTGGTGGCCAATCCGCGCATGAGTGTGTACGCCGGATCCAAGTGGGCGGCGCTGGGCTGGTCCGATTCGGTGCGGCTCGAGCTCGAGCAGTCCGGCAACGATCATGTGAAGGTCACCACGTTCTGCCCGACCTATATCAACACCGGAATGTTCCACGGCGCCAAGGGTTTCCTGTTCACCCCGATCATCGAGCAGGAGCAGGCCGTGACGGCGGCGTGGACGCAGATGAAGAAGGGCACGCCGCTGGTCGTGATGCCGTGGACCTCCCGGTTCAACCGCGCCATCACCGGGCTGCTGCCGCTGCGCGTGCGGGACGCATACCTGGACGCGGTCGGGGTGTACCACTCGATGGAGGAATTCACCGGCCGCAGGGGATGACCGGGCCCCCTCGCGCGGCGTAGGCCCACTGGACATGGTGCGTCCCTGCCCGTCTCACCTGTGCCATACTCGTGCCGGGCGGGTGCTGTGCTGCCCGAGGGCGGACGGAGGCAAGCATGGGCCTGATGGACAAGATTCGCAACGAGTTCATCGACATCGTCGAATGGCTCGATGAGACGAACACGACGCTGGCTTGGCGCTTTCCGCGCTACGACAACGAGATCAAGAACGGCGCGCAGCTGATCGTGCGCGAGGGACAGTTTGCCCTGTTCGTGTACCGGGGTCAGCTCGCGGATGGGTTCGGTCCCGGGCATTACCAGCTGGTCAGCGAGAACATGCCGATCATGTCCACCCTGCAGGGGTGGAAGCACGGCTTCAACAGCCCGTTTCGCTCCGAGGTGTACTTCATCAACACCCGGCCGGTGACCGATCTGCGCTGGGGCACCCCGCAGCCGGTCACGGTGCGCGATCCCGACTTCAAGATGGTGCAGGTGCGCGCCAACGGCACCACCATCGTCCGGGTCGTCGATCCCCCTGCCTTTCTGCGCCAGGTGATCGGCACCGAGAGCGTCGTGGATATGGAACAGATCACCGAGATGATCCGGCGCAATATCACGCTGGCGTTCTCGGATATGGTGCTGGCCAGCGGCCTGGGCGCCATCGATCTGCAGGGCCGCCAGGTCGAACTGTCCGATAAGCTGCGCGAATTCGTCGCCCAGCGGGTGCAGTCCTTCGGCATCGGCGTCGACGCGGTCACCCTGTCGATCTCGCTGCCCGAGGAGATCCAGCAGGCCATGACGCGCGGCGTGGCGCGCGGTGTGGAGGCGGGCGGATTCCTCAGCAACGTCGGCGATCTGAACCGCTACACCCAGGCCCAGGCCGCGGATGCGATGCTCGCCGCCGCGCAGAACGAGGGCGGCGGCAACGCGATGGGCGCGGCCATGCAGGCGGGCATGGGCGTCGTGCTCGGCGGCCAGATGGCCGGGAACATGCAGGGCGGGATGGCGCCGCAGTACCCGCAGCAGGGCTACCCGCAGCAGGGTGGTTACCCGCAGCAGCCCGGCTATCCGCCGCAGCAGCCTGGGTACGGCCAGACACCGCCGCCCCCACCGCCGTTGCCCTCGCAGCAGCAGTTCCATGTCGAGCTGAACGGTCAGGCCGCCGGTCCGTATCAGGTCGAGCAGTTGCGTCAGTTCGTCAGCAGCGGACAGCTCACCCCGCAGACCAATGTGTGGTCGACCGGGATGTCGGCCTGGGCGGCGGCCGAGACCGTGCCCGGCCTGCAGGTGTTGTTCAACAGCCCGCCGCCGCTGCCAGGCACCCCGCCCCCGCCGCCGCCCGCCCAGTAGGTACGGATCGGTCGTTGCACGTCAGTTTGGTCCCGGGGGAGAGATGAACAACCCTGAAAACAATCCGGATCGCGGACCACAGGTTCCGCCGCCCCTGCCCGGCGGCGGGCCGAATCCCATTGCGCCGCAGCAGCCCGCCAACCATCCGGGATCAGCCGGTGCGCCAGGCTATCCCGGTCCTGGTGGTCCGGCAGGTAATCCTGGGCCGGGCGGTCCTGCGGGCTATGCCGGACCGGGCGGTGCGCCAGGCTATCCCGGTCCAGGTAGTCCGTCGGGCTATCCGGTGCCGGGCGGTCCCGGCGGCTACCCACCGCCCATGCCGATGGCCGGGCGGCCGGTGTCCCCGCCGATGGGTGTGGTCGGCGTGAGTTTCACGCCGCCGACCGGCGGCGGCGCGCCCCAGCAGGCCGCGCCGAAACCCACAGCACCGCAGCCGGATCGGGCGATGCTGCACAGTACCGAGCACACCCGCACCTATCCGTGCTCGGCGTGCGGCGGGCAGCTGATGTTCGATATCGCAAGCCAGAAGCTGCGCTGCCCGAGCTGCGGCAATTACACCGAGATCGAGGCGCCGCGCCAGCCGGTGATCACGCGCGACCTGCGCGAGGCGATGGGGGAGCTGCGGGCGCTGCAGGCGACGACCTCGGGCCCGCAGGTCACCGGCAACCATGAGATCAAATGCCAGAACTGCGGCGGCACAACCTCGTTCGTCGGCAGCCTGACCGCCACGAAATGCCCCTACTGTGCCACCCCGATCCAGCGCGATGATGTACACAACGCGCCCGCGCGACTGCCGGTCGACGGCGTGGTGCCGTTCCGCGTCGATGAGAAGAACGCCCGCCAGCTGGTCGAGAAGTGGGTCTCGGGCCGATGGTTCGCGCCGAGCCAGTTCAAGAAGTACAAGCGGGTCGGCTCGTTCGCGAGCGTCTACCACGCCTATTTCGCCTATGACGCCGACACTTACACCTGGTATCAGGGCGAGCGCGGCATCGAATACACCGAGACCTACCGCGACGACGACGGCGATCTGCAGACGATCACCCGGGTGCAGTGGTATCCGGTGCAGGGTGAGGTCGCCAACCAGTTCGCCGATGTCCCGGTGCTGGCCAACGACACCGCCGACCGCGGCCGCATCAAGGCGCTCGAGCCGTGGCCGATCGTCGAGGCCACCTCGTATTCGCCCGAATACGCGGCCGGGCATCTGGCCCGCACCTACGACCACGACGCCGAGGAATCGCTGCCCGAGGCCCGTGCGGAGATGGAGCAGGAGATCGAGCATACGGTCCGGCGCGATATCGGCGGCGATCAGCAGCGCATCCATTCGCTGAATTCGAACTGGAATGCACTCGCGTACAAGCATGTGCTGCTGCCGATCTGGCTGCTGACGGTCATCTACATGAATCAGCCGTTCAACGTCTACATCAACGGCCTGACCGGTCAGGTGTCGGGCGCGCGGCCCTGGAGCAAGATCAAGATCGCGATAGCGGTTACCGTGGTGTTGATCCTGGTGATCGCGGCGGTCGTCCTGTTCATGAAGTTCCACGGACACGGACACGCCGTGCACAGCGGGCCGACCGTGTACCACTCCCACCCGACCCATCGGAGGTAGACCCGTAGTGCTGATCCTGTTGCTGATCGTGCTGGCGCTGCTGGTGGTGGTCGGCGGGGTGGTCGCTGTGCTGATGGTGGTCTCCCGTCACCAGAAGCAGACGATCGCCTTCGACAACGAGGTCGTGCCCGGCATGCCCTCGAATGCGCCGCCGTCGTGGGCGGGCTCGCACGATCCGGAGGCCAGGTTGCATCGCCGCCTGCGCGATGCCATCCGCGCGCTGCACGGAGTCAACGCCTACGACACCGCCTCCAGCGTGAATCTGCGTGCGGGCCTGGAACAATCGGCCCTGGCCGTGGACAACCACCTGATCGCCATCGCCGGCCTGCCACAGCCCCACCGCGACCAGGCCCTCCCCGACGCCACCGGCGCGGTCGAGGCCATCGAGGCCGGTGTGGCCCAATACGCCTCCGCCACAACAAAACCCGACCCGATAGCCTTCGAGGCTGGGCTGCAGGGCGTACAAACCAGCATCGATGCCGTCACGAGCAAGATCCAGGCTGTGGGCCCGGGCCAGCCCCCCGTCGGCGTGTACCCGGGCCAACCTGCCGCCGCGCACCCCCAGCCCGGCGGCGCCTATCAACAACCGTCTGCCGGAGGCGGATACCCACAGCCCCCAATCGGCCCCAGTCACCAGCAGCCTTCCACGGGCGGCGGATATCCGCCGCCCTACCCGCAGACAAGCGGCGGCACCTACCCGCCCGCCCCGGCGCCGGGCCACGCCGACCCCACCGTCCGCCGCGAGTACTGACCCAACTCGTACAGTCGATCCGGCTTCACCAGGCACGTGGCACGTCGGTTCCGCTGGTCGGCATTCACGGCCATGTAGTTGGTCGGGCGATCACCAGGCGCTGGTGCTGGAAATTTGTCGCCTGCAACAGCCTGAGCGCCTTGTGATCTTCTGCCCAGAAGCTCATTTTGTCGAGTGTGGATTACTGGGCCGGGGGCCGCTTGTGGCCCATGCGGCCCACATGGCGTTGCCGACGCGATCCCACAGCGCGGTCCATCGTCGGCAGGTTTGGTCGCGAGCGTCCGCGAGATCGGTTCCTGGCGCGAATCGGACCAGTTCGCCTGTCGAGGTGTCGCGCGCCTGCTTGATCTCGATGTGCTTGCAACCGTTCGATATCCAGAATGCTTCGAGGGTGTCGGCCTCGGTCCGATAGGTCTCGTCCATGGTGGTCCGCTCACTGCCGGTCTGGCCATGTATCGGCCGTCAGACCCTCCAGCACGTTCAGCAGCGTGTGGGTGTCGGCATCGGTGGTTGCGGGCAGTTGATCGCCGATCGGGTCCAGGGTGATACCCCGTGCTGCGGCGCGCTCGCGCAGGCAAAGCGTTGGGGGAACGATCTTGCCGGTCCGAACGAGACGGGCGAGTGCGGCGGTTTTACGGGGGCAGTGGTGTGCGCTGCATGCCTTGTGCAACTGCATGATTCGTTGAGCCTCTGCGACCGTGAGTGGGTGCTCGGGGCGGGCGTGCTCCGGTGCGATTCTGGACCGCGCCCAGGTCGTCGGCGGGCAGACGGTTTCCAGGTCGCAAGACAGGGCGAATGACGTGTGCGCGCGGATTGCTGGTCGACTGATCTGCCGCTCGGCACACTTCGAGTACACACCGCGTACTGTGAATTGGGTACTGTTCCACAATGTTTCGTGGAAGACGGAAGTGTTCCATTCAATCTGAATTCAGTAGCGGAGCTAATGAAAGGTGAGGTGGATCTGATGACGGCAGACGCAACCACCCTTCCATGTAGCTTCTGGCGCGACTGGTCGACTTACGCGAAACGGCTAAACTCAATTGCGACGAGGCGGCAAGACTTGCTGAGATAGGCCGACAAACGCTGTGGCGCTTGGAGAGTGGACGGACCTCGGAGGTGAAGAAACCGATCATTCGGGCGCTGTGTAGGGTCTACAAGGTCGGCGAGGACGACCTGCTCGGGCTGCTGTGGCTCGCGGACGAGTCTCGGAAGGATGGCTGGTGGCAGTCCTACCGGGACGCGATTTTCGCCAATGTCGACCTTTTCATCGGTCTGGAACAGGCTGCGCGACGCATCACATCGTTCCAGTTGACGCTGTTGCCCGGCCTGGTACAGACCGCCGACTACCGACGCGCCGTGGCGCGGACCCATGTTCCCGCGCTGACTGACGAGGAGATCGACCGGCACGTCGAATTGCTCACCAAACGCCAAGAACGCCTACGCGAATCTGGCGAACAGTTCAGTCTCCATGTGCTGCTGAGCGAGGCAGCTCTACGACATGCCATCGGCGGTGCCAATATCATGGCCACTCAGTTACGGCACCTTATCCGGCTCAGTCACCTTCCGAACATCACGATCAGGATCGTCCCACTGACTGTCGGTTGTTACCTCGGACTCGATGTCGGCCCGTTCGTGCTCCTGGAGTTTCCTGAGCACGTGAACCCTGCTCTCACCGAGCCACCCGTGATCTACATCGAGGGTTACACTGGGGCCCTGTACCTGGACAAACCCGATGAGATAGGGCGTTACCGCGCAGCGTTGTCGACTATCGAAAACGCTGCACTCAACCAGTCGGAGTCCAGAGCGTTGCTGTTGGAGACCGCAGAGGAGTACGAAGCGTGAGTGTCGACCTGTCCACGGCTAATTGGTTCAAGAGCAGCCGCAGTGGTACCGGCAAAGACTGCGTAGAGGTTGCACATCTCGCCGAGGGCATGGTCGGAGTCCGCGATTCCAAGAACCCCGCTGGCCCAGCGTTGACCTTTACACCGAGCGAGTGGGACGCCTTCACCACGGGCGTGCAGGTCGGCGAATTCCGCGGTCCGGCGTAGCCAGCGTGGTTCACGCCGGTTGCGCCAGCACGTTTTTGGCAGATTGAGACGGGGACGATCCAGCGATCTGGTGCTCGCCTGGAGCAGCGCCGATCACAGCCCGCTCGTCCGCTCCTTCGCACGAATCGCCGAGGCCCATTATCGCGCGCGACGGGCGCGCGCGATAGCCGATAGTGGGCGCTACCTCGCGTTCGTGTGTACCGCGCTCTGGGCGGAAATACGTTGGCGCAGAAACAAAGCTGCGCGGTCCAGCGCCTCGTCGGCCTCGTCGAGCATGCCGACGAAGGACTGGAAGACGTGGGGTACGTCGGCGGTGATGTCGAGGATTACGTCCACTCCGGCGGCGCTCGCGCGGGCGGCCATGCGGGTGGAGTCGTCCAGCAGGATCTCGTTGGTGCCCACCTGGAGCAGTATCGGCGGGAATCCGGTGGGGTCGGCGAGGACGGCGGGGCTGAGCAGGGGCTGGTGCGGGTCGGCCCCGGCGAGGTACGTGGCTCCGGTCTGTTGCACGGCCTCGCGGGACAGGAGCGGGTCGATGCCCGCCTTGGTGTCCATGCTCTCGCCCGTCCGGGTGGCGTCGAGGCCGGGGGAGAACGCGACGTTGACGGCGCTCACTGAAATTCCCCACTGACGCTCACCGAAATTCCCCATTTGTCCCGTGTGGCTCCGCCGTGAAGGGCGGGCCTCCTTCGATGCTGGTGGTTACCACACCTGACCAGCGTTTTTCAT